>QFCS01004954.1_pt1 | contig 340864 bp, 302 predicted proteins | sample 3576561 | NCBI WGS metagenome assembly QFCS01 | reverse complement strand
TAAATGACAGGGCTTGCGAATTTGTTTTGTAATAATCCTTCTTAAAATAAAAATTTAATTACCATATCCAAGCTTGTGAATGGTTAAATTAATAGCAAAAAAAGGCTAGTAGCCAGCAGCTAGTGGCTAGAAGCTGTTTTTCCCCGGACAACAATGGCTGCAAGCTTTATTCCGTTAAAATCTTCCCGGATTATGGTAAAAAAAGATAAATTTTCAATGCATACCCTAAATTGCATCCTCATTCAAAAACCATTGCTATGCAAGCCTGGAAAGATTATCAGCAACAACACAAAGACCGTTTTCTCAACGAATTACTGGAATTACTGCGCATACCCAGTGTAAGCGCCCGCGGTGAACACAAAGAAGATATGATACGTTGTGCCGAAGCGGTTGAGAAAAGTCTTAAAGACGCAGGTGCCGAAACTACACATATATATCCTACTGCCGGACATCCGATTGTTTATGGCGAAAAGATTATTGACCCTGCCAAACCAACCATATTGGTTTATGGACACTATGATGTACAACCGGCAGACCCACTGGAATTATGGCATAGCGGACCTTTTGAGCCGGTGATTAAAGATGGGAAAATTTATGCGCGCGGTGCTTGCGATGACAAAGGCCAGTTTTACATGCATGTGAAAGCACTGGAAACCATGACGAATACCAATTCACTTTCCTGCAATGTAAAATTCCTGATTGAAGGTGAAGAAGAAGTGGGTAGTCCGAACCTCGCAACTTTTGTAAAAGCCAATAAAGCATTACTGAAAGCAGATGTTATTCTAATTAGTGATACATCAATGTTAAGTATGGATACTCCTTCCATTGATATTGGTGTGCGTGGTTTAAGTTATATTGAAGTAGAAGTAACCGGACCTAACCGCGATTTACACAGTGGTGTTTATGGTGGCGCTGTTGCCAATCCAGCTACCATGCTGGCTAAAATGATTGCTTCTTGTCATGATGAGCATAACCATATCACCATACCTGGTTTTTATGATGATGTGGTTGAAGCCAGTCCAGAAGAGCGTGCGAAAATGGCAAAAGCTCCATTTGATGAAAATGAATATAAAAATGACCTCGGCATAAATCAGTTATGGGGTGAAAAAGGATATACCACCAATGAAAGAACCGGCATTAGACCCACTCTTGAAGTAAATGGAATTTGGGGAGGATATACCGGCGAAGGCGCTAAAACCGTATTACCGTCTAAAGCTTATGCAAAAATTTCCTGCCGTCTTGTTCCAAACCAATCATCAGAAAAAATTACGAAGAAGATACTGGATTACTTTACCAGTATAGCTCCTGCGGGTGTAACAGTAAAAGCACATGAGCATCATGGCGGTGAACCTTATATGACACCAATTGATTCTAATGAATATCGTGCTGCTGCAAAAGCCATTGAAACCACTTTTGGCAAAGAACCCATACCAGTACGTGGCGGAGGAAGTATTCCTATTTGTGCTTTATTTGAAAAGGAACTGGGTTTAAAGATTGTATTTATGGGCTTTGGGTTAGACAGCGATAACTTGCATAGTCCAAATGAGAAATACGATATTTTCAATTTCTATAAAGGCATTGAAACCATTCCTTATTTCCACCAATACTATTCAGCATCAAAATAAATAGTACAAGGAGCAAATAAATTATTTGCTCCTTCTTTTTACTATGAGTGAAGTCAAAGAAAAATTACGAATCGATAAATACCTCTGGGCCATACGTTTGTTTAAAACAAGGAGCCAGGCTGGTGATGCTTGCAGTAAAGGCAAAGTAAAAATGAATGGTACTGCTGTTAAAGCTTCTCGCATCGTTACCGTTGGCGATGAATATGAAGTTAAAACAGAAACAAAAAGATGGGTGGTAAAAGTAACAGGCTTATTGGACCATCGTGTACAGTACAGCGAAGCCATAAAATTCTATATCGACCTCACCCCGGCTGAAGAACTGGATCGGGTAAAATATGAAGCAGCTACCTACCAGACAGGAAAACGACTGAGTAAAATCGGAAGACCTACTAAAAAGCAAAGACGTGACCTCGGCGATTTTTTAGCCGACTAAATATTTCTCACGTTCTGATTCTCACTGAACGCTCTGATTATTCGACCTGACTTTATTTATAGTACGAATTAATGCAACTGAATCGTGGTGATAAAAGCTTCGGTTTACAAAAAACTGATTCTCAATCAGACACTCTAATGTATCATATTGTGAAAATAAAAAAACTTGGATTCATCATCCCACAGGGGGAGAGAGGAGTTACCAGGTATAACAGCATAAAATATGTTTTTTACTTTCAGAGAAATTTTTCACCTAATGCAAATTCAAGTAATCAAATATTTCTTTAAGCAACTGGCTTTAAGAAATATCTGGTTGCGATAAATGCACTATCTGCTATTAATAGAACACAGATTTTCATGATTTTCAAGATCTATCATGATAAATCTTGAAAATCATGAGGATCTGTGTTCCATCATACGCGACACCTACAGCTCGCTGTTAAATTTCCCCGGACAGCAATGGCTTGCAGCTTGTGGCCTGAAGCCAAATTTCCTGAACAAAAGGAATTCCTTAGCTGTCTTTCATACCTTTGCAGTATGTTACACATTCACCTATTAACCGTATTACCGGAATTACTGGAGAGTCCTTTTTCACACAGTATCATGAAAAGGGCACAGGAAAAAGGTTTATTAGAAATACATGTTCACCAGCTACGTAAATGGGCCGTGAACAAATATGGCATGGTAGACGATTATCAGTATGGAGGTGGCGCAGGAATGGTAATGATGTGTGAACCATTGGCAAATGCCATTGATGAACTTCAGAAAGATTACCCATTCGATGAAATTATATATATGACACCCGATGGAAGTCGTTTTGATCAACGCAAAGCGAACCTGCTCTCACTAAAGGGTAACTTATTAATCATTTGTGGTCACTATAAAGGCATAGATGAAAGAATTCGTCAGCAATATGTAACCATGGAGATTTCCATCGGTGACTATGTACTCAGTGGCGGAGAACTGGCTGCGGCTGTAGTTGTTGATGCAATTGGCCGACTCATTCCCGGCGTATTAAATGATGAAACTTCTGCACTCACAGATTCCTTCCAGGACGACCTGCTTGCACCTCCGGTTTATACCAGGCCCGCAGATTTCAGGGGCATGAAAGTTCCGGAAATTCTTTTGCAGGGCGATCCTAAAAAAGTGGAAGAGTGGAGATATGAGCAGGCACTCGAGCGAACGAAAGAGAGAAGACCGGATTTGATGTCGGATGTCTGATGGCGGATGGCAAATGGCAGATGTCAGATCTCAGATCTCAGATTTGGATGTCTGATGGCTGATGGCGGATGTCGGATTTGGATGTCTGATGGCGGATGGCGGATGTCGGATTTTTGGTATGGTGCTTAATTCGATATTGTTGGTTATAAAGCGCGGTTTTTGGGGTTTTACTTATTTCATTTTTTTTACCGAAAGTATAGTAATGAAGATGGTCTTAGCTGCATAAGGCCTATGGTTATTGGAAAGTTTTTTTTGCAACAGTTTTTAAGTTTTGTTACATCATCAATAAGTTGATTAATTAGTTGGTATAGTTTATAAAGAAGCCATAGATACTTGAAATATCTATGGCTTCTTATTTTTGAAGTTTATTAGCAGTTCCTTATTAATGCCAATCAAGGCTTGCTGCTAAATTTACTCAGGCACGAATGATTATTTAATACCAATTACCGGTACCTGCTTTTCATTAATCAGTTTATTCAACGCTTTTACATCATTTTCCATGATGAGTTTCAATTTCCCAAGTTGAACATCTGCCTGTCCCCCTAATTCTGCAAATGCTTCTTTGGCCTGTTTGCTTGGCGGGTTTTGTCCGCTGGAAGCAACACCGTATAAGCCAGCCAGTTTATCATTCAATCTAATCGGGAAATTCAATACATCCTGACTGCTTTTCGCTTTGGTTTGATACAGGGCTTCTTCAATGGCAGTTATTTTTTTATTAATACTGTCTGCAAATTGTTTGATTTCTTTATTGCCTTCGAGTCTGCCGGTGAATTCATTCATCTGTGTTCTTAAAGCACGGATATTTTTAATAGCTTTTTGCACTTCACTAAACTTATCCCGTACTTGTAAGAGAAAACTAACTTGTTCATCGTATCCAGCTTCTGTAGTTGCGTAGTTAGGATTTGGTTTAATTTCAAATGGCACATCTACTGAATCTTTACCAAAACGAATACGTGCTTTATATATTCCTGGGGCAGCTTTGGGAGATCCAATACTTCCGTTCCAGAGAATCAATCCATCCAAGCGTTCGGCTGGCGGATACAGCATATCCCATTCAAACTGATTCATTCCTTCAGTGAAACTTATTTTATCAGATGCTTCACGGGCATTTTTACTGAAGGTTCTGATTGGCTTAGACTGCTTATCAAAAACCGTCACTGAAACCCTTGAGCTATCGGTAACGCCTTTCAGGTAATAATTAATAACTACACCCGTGGGAGGGTTTGCACCCATGTTATTTTGCGTTCCGCCAAAATTTCTTCTACCTCTTCCACCTCCTTCAGATCTGTAAACCGGGTTTACATCGAATACATGTAATTTCTTTTCTGTCAATGCAGGATTCATTTGTTGTATTACGCTCAAATCATCCAATACCCAGAAAGCACGGCCCTGTGTTGCTACAATCAGGTCGTTTTCTTTAATAGTTAAATCTGTGATAGGTGTTTCAGGAAGGTTGAGCTGGAATTTCTTCCAGTTGGCACCATCATCAAAACTAATGTACATACCATATTCTGTTCCTGCATATAATAATCCCGGACGTTTTTTATCTGCACGAATTGCCCTGGCAAAATGCATTTTTTCGATGCCATTGGTAATTTTTTTCCAGGTTTTACCATAGTCTTCAGTTTTGTAGATATAAGGCGTAAAGTCATCCAGTTTATACTTAGTCCCTACAACATAAGCCGTTCCTTTTTTGAATGGATCTGTTTCAATGCAGTTCCACATCATCCATTTACCAGCGTCGGCAGGGGTTACGTTCTCCCAGTTTTTACCTCCGTCTTTACTGATGTGTAATAATCCATCATCACTACCTGTCCATAATAAATCTTTTTCCAAAACAGATTCTGCAGCAGTAAAAATAGTGCAATAGTATTCTACTGAGGTATTATCTTTTGTAATCGGACCACCACTGGACACCTGGCGGCTTTTATCATTGGTAGTTAAATCCGGGCTGATGATTTCCCAGCTCTGTCCTTCATTTTCAGTTACAAACAAATGGTTACCTGCTGTATATAATCGTTTAGGATTATGTGGTGAGAAGAAGATGGGAAAATTCCACTGGAATCGATATTTCAATACATCGGCTCCTGCACCCATCGGATTATCCGGCCAAACATTGATAGCCCTGTTTTCTCCGGTGCGATGGTCTAATCGTGCAAGGTATCCACCATAATTACCTCCATAAACAATATCCGGATTCAGTGGATCTGCAACCACATAACCACTTTCAGAACCTGCAGTTACTTCCCAGTCACGATCGGTGATACCAGCTCCTGCACCACGACTTTTAATCCTGATAGTAGAATTATCCTGCTGTGCGCCAAGTATTCGATATGGATAAGCATTATCAGTTGATACGCGATAAAACTGACCTGTTGGTTGATTATCCATGGTACTCCAATTATCAGCTGCATCAAAACTTACCTGAGCGCCGCCATCATCTGCCACAATCATCCTATTACCATTTTCCGGATCAATCCATAAATCATGGTGATCGCCATGAGGCGTTCTTACACTTTGAAAAGTACGTCCGCCGTCACGACTGCGCATGAAACCCACATTCAAAGCATAGACAAGGTTTTCATTTTTAGGGTCGACAAAAATTTTGCTGTAGTACCATGCGCGCTGTCTGATATTATTATCACTACTGGTTAAAGACCATGTTTCACCTGCATCATTACTTGTATATAGTCCACCATTGGCATTTTCAACGATAGCATACACTTTATCCGTGTTTGAAGGAGCAATGGCTACACCTACAATACCCCAGACTCCTTTTGGAAGTCCTTTTGCTGTGCTGATATTTGTCCAGGTTTCGCCACCATCCGTACTCTTATACATACCGCTTCCTTCGCCACCACTTTCTAAACTGTAGGGTGTACGGATTAGTCTCCACATACCTGCATACAAAACACCCGGGTTTTCCGGATCAATTACAAGATCTGAAGCTCCCGTCTGGTTATTTACATACAGTACTTTTTTCCAGGTTTTACCACCATCTGTTGTTTTAAACACACCTCTTTCTTCGTGAGGACCAAACAAATGACCTAATGCAGCAACCCAAACAGTATTCGGATCGCGCGGATGTATGATGATCCTGATAATATGGCGCCCTTCTTTCAAGCCAAGATTTTTCCATGTGCGTCCGCCATCATCACTACGCCACATTCCGTTTAATCCTTCTGCCACATTACCCCGAACGGTGTTCTCTCCTTCACCTACATAAATGATATTATCATCGCTAGGAGCTACTGCAATTGCACCTATATTTCCACCAAGCGATTTTTCTCCGATAGCTTTCCAATTACTTCCCCCATCAGTGGTTTTCCATAGACCACCACCAGTAGCACCAAAATAAAAAGTCGTTTTGTTTTTAAAACTTCCAGCAACCGCAGCACTTCTGCCGCCCCGGAAAGGACCAACCAGCCTGTACTTCATGCTTTCCATAAAAACAGCTTCAGGATCTTTGATTGGGGTAGTTGTTTTCCTGGTATCAGGTTTCTGAGCAATGAGTTGTGTTATTGTCAATAGAGCAATTGACAACAACCAGTAGTTTTTTTTCATACGCAGTATTAAATTGGGAAAGTAATGTACGAAAAAGCGAGTAAAAAATGAATGTCGAGTCATTGATGTCAGGGAAAATTGGCTGCAAGCTTCAAGCCGCAAGCTACAAGCTTTGATGGGTGCTTATTATAGATTTTCTGCTTTTACTGGAATTAAAAGAGGGGGAGAAAATTTAAAGTCAGTTGCTTAAAGAAATATTTGGTTGCCTTAAATACACTATCTGCTATTAATAGAACACAGATTTTCATGATTTTCAAGATCTATCATGATAAATCCTGAAAATCTGTGTTCCATCATACGCGACACCTACAGCTCGCAATTAATTTTCTCCGACAACAAAGAATGTCGAATATCCAATATCCAACGTTGAAATACACACTTGGACATTCGACATTGGATATTCGACATTCTTCTGTTACTTCACTTTATACCAAACTTCATCCACCGGTTCATTCAACCTGATATCGAGGTGCTCGATGACGGTTTCTACCGGGCCTAGACTAATCACTTGTTTCATCGGAAATTTAATTCCGGCAATTTCTTTGTAGTCGCTGTATTGAATAGACACTTTGAGGTTACGTCTGCCGCCACCCATCATACGCATGATACTGCCAAAGCCAGACATTGCAGCGGCCATATCATCAGTTGCATCTACCTGTTGAACCAGCAGGGTATTTTTATTGATGAAAAATGTACCAACCAAACCATCTTTCATGGTCAACTTAATCTTGTAGCATTCTTCTTTATTAATTTTTGAAGTGCCCTGTAATTCAGCTGTGTAACCCTTTTTTGCATAGTCAACCAGCATTGAAAATGCGCCGGCACAATCAAGTTCAAACTGTTGTTTTTTGAGATCATCATCCGTCATTTTAGTGATTGTCGGACTATTACCCGTATTTCCTCCACCGCCTCTTTGTCCACCACCACCGGGTCCACCAAAACCACCTCCTCCGAAATTAGGCATTGCTGGCACCAGGATATATCCTGCTGTATCTGTTACCATCGTCCAGGAATTACCCATACCCATAATACCACCCATCTGTTTGCGGTATAATTTGCCTCTTTCACGAATACTATTGAGGTTTATATCGAAGGTTTGTCCCATCATATTCATTTTCATCACACTTTCCATTTGAAGTGTTTTAATGGCTTTCAGTTTATTCTTTCCACCATTGGCTTCTTCATATTGGCCGATTATTTCTTCCACAGTTTGTGCTGAGGCACATAAAGTGAGCAATAACACTAAACTCGTCAGGATTTGCTTTTTCATTGTTTTGTATTTTCTGTACCTGTAAACTTACAGACAGTTTTGTTAGTATGCAGCGGTTTAACTAAAAGATATGATGAATGGGGGAAGCCCCTGTATAACAGTACATCCGCAGAAGAATTATCTTTGTATTATGAATGCAAACAGTCATTTCAGCGTTTCGGGCAAATTGGTAGATATTCGAAAAAAAATGATTTATCCGGCAAAGGTTCAGGTTAAAGAGGGACAGATCACTCATATCGAAGCATTGCCAGCAGATAGTCCGGTACCCGACCATTATTTGCTACCAGGATTTATCGATAGCCACGTACACATTGAAAGCAGCATGCTTATCCCTTCGGAGTTTGCAAGACTTGCCGTTGTTCACGGCACGGTTGGTACTGTGAGCGATCCGCATGAAATTGCCAATGTGTGTGGTATTGCTGGGGTTGATTACATGATTGAAAATGGAAAAAAAGTTCCATTCAAATTCAATTTCGGTGCCCCGAGTTGTGTACCGGCAACTGTATTTGAAACGGCGGGAGCTGCTTTAGACAGTGTTGCGGTTGAAGCATTATTACAAAGACCTGAAATTGCCTACCTAAGTGAAATGATGAATTTTCCGGGTGTATTATTCAATGACCCGGAAGTGATGAAAAAAATTGCGGCTGCACATAAGGCCGGGAAACCGGTTGATGGACATGCACCTGGTTTGAGGGGTGATGACGCAAAAAGATATATTGGAGCAGGTATTTCTACCGACCACGAATGTTTTACCCTTGATGAGGCACTTGATAAATTGCAATACGGTATGAAAATTATCATCCGTGAAGGAAGTGCAGCAAGAAATTTTGAAGCGTTGATTGATCTCTTGGAAGACCATCCCAATCAGATTCTTTTTTGCAGCGACGATAAACACCCTGACAGTTTGGTTGCCGGACATATCAATGATTTATGCGCAAGGGCAGTAGCAAAAGGTATCGATGTATTTCATGTTTTGAAAGCCGCCTGCATAAACCCTGTTTTACATTACAGACTGCCTGTTGGTTTATTACAGGAAGGTGACCCTGCAGATTTTATTGTTGTAAAGGATTTGACAACATTTAAAGTGCTGGAAACCTATATCAATGGCGAATTAGTTGCTAAAGAAGGTAAGAGTTTAATCGAACAGGTAGCGGCAGACACGATTAATCAGTTTAGCTGTAAGCCTGTAACTGCCAACGATATGAAAATTGCCCAAAAACAATATCCGAATACAGAAGGAATGATTCCAGTTATGGAAGCGCTTGATGGACAACTCATCACCAATAAACTTTCCCTTCCAGGATTTTTGGAAGATGGATTTTGGCAAGCAAATGTTGAGGATGATATATTAAAAATGGTGGTGGTAAACCGATACTTTGATGCCCCGGTTGCGAAATGCTTTATTAAAAATTTTGGTTTGAAGAAAGGTGCCATTGCATCATCAGTTGCGCATGATAGTCATAATATTGTTGCAGTAGGCGTAGATGATGAAAGTTTAGCCGCTGCAATCAATCTGGTAATTGCCGAAAAAGGTGGTGTTAGTTGTTATGCCAATGCTGATAATCAGCAGGTACTCGGATTACCTGTTGCGGGTTTAATGAGTATAAATGATGGATATACTGTTGCAGAAGCATATACAAATATTGATCGTATGGCCAAGCAATTAGGGTCAACCCTTCAGGCACCTTTTATGACCTTGAGTTTTATGGCATTATTGGTGATACCACACCTAAAACTCAGCGACAAAGGATTATTTGATGGTGATGGTTTTGCCCTTCTATCTAAAACTGAATAAGTTAAGCTTTTAACTATTGCTTTCCGGGAGAAAACAGCTAAAGGCTAAAAGCTGTCCCACAATGGTCTCTAATAGAAATCAAAAGCCTGTTTAAAATTATTCTGCTGCGGAAATATCTCCGGAAGCTTTGTTGATGCTGATGGCAACACTATCCGTTCCCTTGGGTGCGAAATATTTTGTTTTGAATTTGATGGTTTTTCCCGGACCAATATTTTCATAGATGGTTTCGAGCCCTTCATCGAGTTTAACACCCGTTTTACTGTAAAAGGATAGTCTCAATTCAACATCTTTATACCAGCAAATGGTTGCTTTATTTGAAATGGAACCCTTGACTACAGTTTGTCCTATCAGGTTTTTTCTATCTGTATTACTTACCATCAGGAAACGCTTCGGGTTATTTTTTTCCTTTTCGGCCAGTGTTTCTTTTACCGTTTCATAGCTGTTATTATCAAAGTTTTTTTCTTTTTTGTCGCTTTTACAGGCTGCGAACAGCGCCAATACGACCAAAACCACCAGGTATTTTTGCATAAGGGCTTATAATTTCCTCCAAAATAAGTCATTCCCTGTTTTTATTCCGTTAAAAACTTATGAGAGAACATTTCCAGCGGGACGATGATTCCCAGCCTTTAAACTTAAATTTCTCATTCCAGCAGATAGATTTTAGTTTTGAAGCCTTTAGCAACCTATATATCTGAACCATGATTGTAAACCTTAGTCAGGAGCATAGCCTCGTTAGCAACTGGGTATCTGAATTACGAGATGTAAATATCCAGGGTGATCGTATGCGTTTTCGCCGTAACCTGGAACGTATCGGAGAAATTGCCGCTTATGAAATCAGCAAACGTTTACCTCATACAATTGTAGAAGTACCTACCCCACTTGGTACCCACGAGAGTAAACGGCTGGAGCAACAACCTGTATTGGCTACCATACTAAGAGCAGGTTTACCCATGCATAATGGAATGCTGAATTATTTCGACAAAGCAGACAATGCATTTATCTCTGCCTACAGAAAACACCATCGCGATGGCTCTTTTGAGATTAGCCTCGAATATATGAGTTGTCCAACCCTTGATAACCGTATTGTGATCATCAGCGACCCAATGCTTGCAACAGGTGCTTCGATTGTGAAAACAATCCAATACATGAAAGACGAGGGCACTCCAAGTGAGTTTCATGTTGTGGTGGCCATTGCCTGTACTGTAGGTATTGAACTCATTCACAGAGAATGTGGCGATAAAATACATATCTGGTGTGGTGATATCGATGATGAACTTACTGCCAAAGGGTATATAGTACCCGGACTTGGAGATGCCGGAGACCTTGCTTTCGGCACTAAAAATCAATCCTGACCCGAGCAGCGATCCTGTCATTTTTCTGGTCAACCCTATGCGTTAAGGACAACCTAATGTTCCGGCCACGCGTATATGATTTAACCAGATTATCTTAAATTCGACGCCGAGTGAAAAAGCTGTACCAAATAAGCTGCATGGGTTTATTACTGATGTTATCATTAAATGCATCGGCACAGGATCCTAATTTCTCACAATTTTTCTCCTCTCCGCTTACCCTCAACCCGGCTTTTACAGGTAAATTTTTCGGTAGTTATAGAATAGCTGGTAATTACAGGAACCAATGGCCCAGTATTGAGAAAGCCTACACAACAGCAACTGCTTCTGCAGACTTTCAAATCATGAAAGACAAAATTTCCAGTAATGATACCTGGGGATTGGGATTTATGGGCTATACAGATAACAGTGCCAATGGCGCAGTTAAGTTTAATTATGGGGCCATATCTACTGCATACCATAAAGGACTGGATGAAGACGGCTTTCACCAGTTAGGTGCCGGTTTTCAAGTTACTTATGCCAATATGCTGATCAATACCAATATGCTGAAATTCCAGGATCAGTTAACTACATCAGGTTTTACAGGTGTAACTTCCGAAGTCTTTAATTCTGGTGTATTAAAAGCCAGTTATGTTGATGTGAATGCAGGATTATTGTACAATGGCAGCACCAATGAGCGCAATAACTTCTACTTTGGCATCAGCATGTACCACCTCAACCGGCCTAAGCAATCGTTTACCGGAGCTAACTACATACTACCAACCCGCACTACCGTACATGCAGGAACTTATTTTCCGGTAGGAACAACCACTTCACTGCATTTAACCGGTATGCAAATGTTTCAGGGCGGCACATCATCAACCATGCTGGGGGCCGCACTTCAATTCAATACCAATCCGGATGATATTAAAGCAACCAGTTTATATGTAGGTACCTGGATGCGATTTAAGGACGCAATTATACCCTACGTAGGACTTGAATTTGACGATTTCAGACTTGGGGTTAGTTATGATTATAATTCATCTTCTTTAAAAACGGCTTCTATGAATCGCGGTGGAATTGAGTTATCGCTGATCTATATAAGAAGACCTTCTTCTGATAAGATTGTTAACTGTCCAAAGTTCTAGTCATTTTATACTGCCGGCTTTAGCCAGTTTTATTCAGTTTATGTGGTGTAACCTGTGGGTGACCTTTTACAATGTATCTATAGGGTAGCAGTGCATCTTCCGCAGCATAATCAACCCCTATTCTGGGTGTGGCGAGTATAGCAGTTTTTTTAACCCGATAGCCATCATCTGCAATAAATATCTCTGTGCTACATAAATCAATGCCGGTATGTGGCACCCTTAGCCCCAGAGCTTTTGCAACATTACCTGGCCCTCTGCCAACCGAAGGGTCTGGTTTTAATTTTTTCATTCTTTCAAGCATAATAGGCATGCCTATTATGGGCTCAATGCCTCTTATCAAAACCGCATGGGGATTGCCCTCTATGCCTGTAACTACATTGAATAAGTGGTGTATACCATAACAGAGGTAAACATAGGCTCGCCCGCCTTCCCGATACATTACAGCAGTTCTATTAGTAAACCTTCCACCATAAGCATGCGAGGCTTTGTCAACTATGCCATTATACGCTTCTGTTTCCACTATACGTCCGCCAGTAACCTTGTTATCAAAACAGGTAATCAGTATTTTTCCAATCAGGTCTTTTGCAATGGCACAAACATTATTGCTTCGGTAAAATGCTTGCGTTAATTGCTGCTGCCTGTATTCTGTTAAAGCTTTCACTGGATAAACATACTGAATACATTAACTTAGTGGATCAAAACCACTCCTTTTGCTCAAAGAACTCATCATAGCCATACAATCCTACATTCAGGCACACCATTTTATTGTGCGTCATAAGCTATGGAAATGGATTTTAATACCTGGTATTTTATATACCCTGCTTTTTATTACCGGAATGTATTATTTCGGGCAAACTGCTGCTGATTTTATTGAATGGATGACCCTAAAAACAGGACTGAGAACATGGATCGATGAATTATCAAGCAGCTTTATCGGCTTTCTCTTTGTATTCGGTACTACCCTGATGTGGCTTGTATTAATGCTTTTGTATTTTTCATTGTTCAAATATCTTTTCCTAATTCTTGGGTCGCCTTTATTTGCTTACCTGAGTGAAAAAACTGCCGCCATTATTGAAGGAAAAGAATATCCATTCAGTTTTAAACAGCTCGGGAAAGATATTCTGAGGGGTATTTCCATTGCTTTACGAAATAGTGTATGGCAAACTGTTTATGTGCTGGCAATTCTAGTGTTAAGTTTAATTCCATTAGTCGGATGGTTAACACCTATTCTGGCTATTTTGGTAGAATGTTATTATTATGGATTTTCTATGCTGGACTATACCATGGAACGCCAGAAAAAAACACCTGCTGAAAGTATTTATTATATTGGTCATCATAAAGGGCTCGCTTTGGGTAATGGCATAATTTTTTATATGATGCATATACTTCCGGTAGTTGGATGGATATTAGCACCTGCTTATGCGGTTGTAGCAGCCACACTGAGTACCTACCCAGCCAATGAAAGAAACAAGGCATGACCGGAAAAGTATACCTGATACCTACTGTACTGCATGAGGAGGCTTTGGAAACCATTCCTTCATATATACTCAATGCAGTAAAAGATTGCACTGTATTTTTTGTTGAACAGGAAAAAACAGCACGTCGTTTCCTGAAAAAAATATGGAAAGAAATGGTCATAGATGACTACCAGTGGTTTGTTATTCACAAAGCTGAATCATCCGTTAAAGCAAACTTTACCCAGTTATTAAAGGCGGGAAAAAATATTGGCATCATAAGTGAAGCTGGTTGCCCTGGCATTGCCGATCCCGGTCAAATACTGGTTGAGGCGGCCCAGCAAATCGGGGCAACAGTTAAACCCCTTGTAGGACCAAGTTCAATACTTCTTGCTTTAATGGCCAGTGGTATGAACGGACAATCTTTTCAGTTCCACGGGTATTTACCCATTGATGCTGCAGAGAGAAAGAAAAAAATCAAAGAGCTGGAAACTGAATCACATAAAAGAAATTGCACACAGATTTTTATAGAAACTCCGTATCGTAATAATCCACTAATCAAGGACATGGTTCAATATTGTCGTCAGGAAACTAAGCTTTGTATTGCGGTAGACATTACAGCTCCTGCCGAGTCTATTCAAACCAAAACCATAAAGGAATGGAAAAACCAACTGCCAGACATTCATAAACGGTTGGCAATATTTTTACTCCATGCTACCTAATAAATAACCCTGCGCTACCTCCTTTATCTCTCGTTCTCTGCGGTAAAATTCATACTTGAGAAAAGGGTGAGGAATATGGAACGCAGATTTTCATGATTCTCAAGATTTATCATGAAAATCCGTGTCCAATCAATCCGCTTAAAAGGTTATTTTGGTGTGATGACACTTTCTGTTGATGTAGCTCTTACTTCATAAACGCTATCCACAATGTTTCTTTCCAGGCCTCTCCATGGCAAAGTGCCAATATATCTTTTATAATGCAGTTCAACTTCTTTGCCTGAACACCTTAGCAATTGTTCAGCAACAGATTCACTGGTTACACTAAAATCAAATTCATTACTCTGAACATTAGCCCTGAAACCACTTTGAATGATTTTACCTTCCCATGTTTTAAATAATATTCCCTTTTTCTGAAAAGTATTTAATTGTCCGGCTTTGGTACCTTCCGCATAAATAAAATAATAGCGCCAGTATATGAAGATTACCAAGGCGAGAAGCAAGACCGTAACGATGGTCCAGATAATTTTACGTTTATTCATATTATAGACCGTATTTATCAACAAGGTAAATTAACCCTGCCATATTCACTGCACCCAATAACAACTCTCTTTTATTTACATTCTCAAAAACATCTGTACGTGCATGGTGTAAATCGAAATATCGCTGAGGGTCGGGAAGAAAGCCTGCAATAGGTGTTCCGAAAAGTCTGTTCAGTGGACCAATATCTGCTCCACCTCCACTGCCCGACATGTCTTCAGTGCCATATGGTTTTAACAATGATAACCACTGCTGTGCTTTCTCATGCTTCTCTTTGGTTGCCGTAAAACCAAAACCTCTTGGTGTAAATCCACCTTCATCACTTTCGAGGGCGAAAATGTGTTTTTCTCTTTTTTGTTTTGCTACTTCTGCGTATTTATTACCACCTCGCATGCCATTTTCTTCATTTGCAAACAATACAAAGCGAATCGTTCTTTTTGGTGTATAACCTATAGCTTTTAAAGCGCGCATTACTTCAATAGTATGCACTACACCAGCGCCATCATCATGTGCCCCTTCATTTACATCCCAACTGTCTAAATGGCCTCCTACAGTGATGATTTCATCTGGATAAGTACTCCCTTTCAGTTCACCGATTACGTTATGCCCAATGGTATCTGGTAAAAATTTGGCACTTGTTTTCATCGTAACTTTTACGACAGATTTTTGGCAGAGTCCCCAAACATAATCTGCATCTCTTGGCCCCATGGCAATGGCTGGTATTTTAGGAAATGAATCATTATAAACTGTACTGCCTGTATGCGGGTCATTGGCCGTTGATTCTGTCAGGGAGCGGATCATAACCGCAACTGCACCATATTTTGCAGCGGCGCTGGGTCCTGCCCTACGGGAAACACCAGTTTGCCCGTAGGATATGAATGGTTTAATATTAGTTGGGTCAAATGAGTGATTAAAATAGACAATTTTACCTTTCACTTCCGACTTACGTTTATCCATTTCCTCAAAGCTGTTGAATGCAATAACTTCTGCAGTAACGGGCTTTCCATTGCCCAGGGAATTACCTAATGCAAGTACGTCCAGTTTTTTATTTATTGTTTTACCATCTGCGCTTAATATGGTAGCTTCTTCTTTACCATAACGCACCCAGCGGGGTACCATACATTCCTGGAGATACACATTATCGGCCCCCATTTCTTTTAGGGCTTTTTCACCCCAGGCTTCCGCTTTATACATTTGTGGGGAACCAGCCAAACGCCCGCCAACCTGTTTCGTGAGCTGGCACAATAAATCATACGCTTTTCCATTGCGTAGTATTTCATCCGATATTTTTTTGATCATTGCCGCGTCTTCCTGCTGAGCCAGCAAGGCAATGGGTGAGAGTAATAAAAGGAGTATCAATTTTTTCATAAGCCTAAAGTTAATCATTTGTCATGTTTTCGCCAGTTATATGAATGGAAAACAGGATTGGGATAATTGTTGTTAATTGCAGGGGAAAGATTGTGATCTTTGATCTATAGACCATAGACCATAGACCATGGACTATGGACTATGGACTATGGGCTATCGACTATCAACCATAAGCTAATAGGCTTCCAAATTAAACAAATAGAAACATGCGTATCGGAATAGTTTGTTACCCAACATTTGGTGGTAGCGGGGTACTGGCCACTGAGTTAGGGAAAGCATTGGCGGATGAAGGGCATCAGGTGCATTTTATTACTTATCAGCAGCCGGTAAGGCTGAATGTTTTCAATGCCAATATTTTTTATCATGAAGTAAGGGTACCTACCTATCCGCTTTTTGATTATCCGCCATATGAAGTGGCGCTTGCCAGCACCATGGTTGATGTTATCATGAACCACGATTTAGATCTGTTGCATGTACACTATGCAATACCACATGCTTCTGCTGCATATATGGCCAAGCAGATAGTTAAGCAGAAAGCAAATAGAAATGTACCGGTTATTACTACATTACACGGAACAGATATTACACTGGTTGGTAAGGATAAGACTTACGAACCCGTTGTGACTTTTTCAATAAACGAAAGCGATGCGATTACTGCTGTATCGCAAAATTTAAGAGAAGAAACATTTAAGTTCTTCCCTATTCAAAAGGAGATTGAAGTGATCCACAACTTTGTGGATGTTAGTCGTTTTAATAAAAAACCCATTGACGCATTTCGTAAAGTGGTTGCTCCTAATGGGGAGAAAATACTTATACATGCATCCAATTTCAGGAAGGTAAAAAGGGTGGTTGATGTGATCCATATTTTTGCCAATGTAAGAAAAGCCATGCCGGCTAAATTACTAATGGTTGGCGATGGACCTGAACGACCAGGCATGGAAGAACTGAGTCGTGAATTGGGCATAGAAGACGATGTGCGTTTCCTGGGTAAGCAGGAGCAAATGGAAGATATACTGGCAGTTAGTGATGTATTCCTGTTACCATCTGAATATGAAAGTTTTGGATTGGCTGCCTTAGAAGCCATGGCCGCCAGATCGGTAGTCATCAGTTCTAATGCAGGTGGCTTAAGTGAAATAAATATTCAGGGTGAAACCGGTTTTATGGCCAATGTAGGTGATGTTGCCAGCATGAGCCAATATGCGATTGAATTATTACAGGACGATACAAAAATGGAGAATATGAAAGAAGCTGCCTACCAGCAAGCTTGCAGGTTCGACATTAAAAACATCATTCCGGTTTACGAAAAATTATACAGCCGCTTCTGCAGAATGGGGCCTTGTTGATTGCAAATAGCAGTCCATAGATTATAGACCATGGTCCATAGTCTATAATCTATGGACCAAAAGTTCCTTACTTAAACCAAGAAGCATACATCACATAATTATTCGAAATACGATCTATTTCGCCATGGATCAGCTCCTGTGATATATCTTTTACTTTTTTAGCAGGTACTCCCGCATAAATACAGCCTGCTTCTACAACCGTTCCTTCCAATACAACAGCACCCGCAGCTATGATAGAATTACTATGAACCACACAACGATCCATTACAATGGCACCCATGCCGATTAATACATTATCATGTATAGTACAGCCATGTACCAGTGCATTATGACCGATAGAAACATTGTTACCTATTTCGGTTGGGTTTTTCTGGTACGTACAATGAATGACTGCCCCATCCTGGATATTCACTTTATTACCCATTTTTATATAGTGAACATCCCCTCTCACCACTGCATTGAACCATATACTGCAGTCGTTACCCATTACCACGTCGCCAACTATAGTGGCATTGGGCGCTATAAAACAATTTTCACCAAATTGAGGATGTTTACCGAGAACCGGGAGAATTACTGGCATAAAATATCGAATTTCGAATGCGTAATAAATGAACTTTAATGAAAGTTAGTAAAATGAGTGGTATTTCTAACAGACAAGTTTTTTTGCAGCATGTTGCACAAACATCACAAGCACCTATTGGCATTGAAATGACAAAAGCGGAAGGCATTCATTTATGGGAGGCAGAGGGGAAAAAATATGTGGACCTTATCTCCGGTTTCAGTGTTTGTAATATCGGTCATAGTCATCCAGCTGTAGTAAAAGCTGTACAGGAACAGGCCGCCACTTATATGCATCTGATTGTGTATGGAGAATTTATAGAAAGTCCGCAGGTACAATATGCTAAACTACTCACAGATCATTTACCCACTTTATTGAATTGTGTTTATTTCACCAACAGCGGTGCCGAAGCAACAGAAGGTGCAATGAAATTAGCCAAACGAATTACAGGTCGTTCAAAAATCATTGCATTCAATAATGCCTACCATGGCAGTACACAAGGAGCATTAAGTATCATGGGTGGTGAATATTGGCGAAATGCATTCAGACCCTTGCTACCCGATATACATCATTATAATTACGACGATGATCTTGTGATAGATGCGATCGATTCAACGGTGGCTTGTGTGGTAATGGAAACTGTGCAGGCAGAAAGCGGTATCACTGCCCCACGAAAAGAATGGCTGGAAAAAATCAGGCAAAAATGCAATGAGCATTGCGTGTTACTCATATTCGATGAAATACAGGCAGGTTTTGGAAGAACAGGTACGCTATGGGCATTTGAACAATTCGATGTTGTTCCCGATATTTTATTGTTAGGCAAGGCACTAGGTGGTGGAATGCCCTTAGGTGCATTTATTGCAGACAGGAAATTAATGTCAACCCTTACCTATGATCCTGTGCTTGGTCATATCACCACTTTTGGTGGTCACCCCGTATCATGTGCGGCTGGTAAAGCAGCTTTTGAAGTATTAACCAACAGTGGTATGATTGATACCGTTGAAAAAAAGGCAGAAATACTAAATAAGAAGCTCAATCACCCTGCCATCAAGGATAAAAAAATACATGGACTATGGATGTCGCTGCAATTTCAGGATGCTGAAACGAATCAAAAAATTGTTCATCAATGTGTAAAGAATGGTTTAATAACCGACTGGTTTCTCTTCGCCCCAGACAGGCTGCGAATAGCACCTCCATTAATCATTACAACGGAAGAACTGGAAGAAGTTTGTGAGGTTGTATTGAGGAGTATTGAGGAGGTTGTGAATGGTGAATAGTGAATAGTGAGTAAAATTATTCACCCAAACTACTCACAATTCACCATTCACCATTCACCATTCACCATTCCTCCTCCATCGTATCCAAAATAGTACGATAGCTGATATATCTTTCTTCGGAAATGATTCCATCTATTACGGCCTTCTTGATCCCGCAGTTGGGTTCTTCAATGTGCATGCAGTTATTAAACTGGCAGTTTTGTATGCGGTCGCGCATTTCGGGGAAATAGTGCGCGAGTTCTTCTTTGCTTACATCAACAATACCTAGCTCACGAATACCGGGGGTATCAATTATTTGTCCACCACCTGGCAGGTCGAACATTTCTGCGAAAGTGGTGGTATGTAATCCTTTTCCGCTCCATCCACTTACTTCCTGTGTGCGTAGTTTGAATTCAGGGAATAGCGCATTAATAAACGTAGACTTACCAACGCCACTATGTCCACTGAGTAAGGAAACCTTATTATGTAACAATGCTTTTACTTCTTCCAATCCTCTTTGTTCTGCCACACTGCACAATAAAACAATATAACCGATAGCTTCATAAATTTCTTTCAGCCGCTCAAATTTCTCTAACTCTTTCTTTTTATAGAGATCCGCCTTATTGAAAACTATGATGGCGGGTACATGAAAAGCTTCACAAGAAATTAAAAAGCGATCCATAAAACCCTGTGATGTTTTAGGATCTTTCAGGGTAACAAATAACAGGCTCTGGTCGAGATTAGAAGCTATTATATGATGTTGGTGTTTATTATGGGGAGACACCCTTGCCACATAATTTTTCCGGTCATAAATCTCACTGATGATTGCCGATTCTTCCTGAATAGCTTCGATCTCCATTTCCACTTCATCACCTACCGCAATAGGATTGGTAGAGGTAATACCCTCTATTTTCATGACCCCTTTGATACGTGCTTGATAGGTTTCCCCGTTTTCAGCTTTGGCCACATACCAACTACCCGTAGATTTATAAATTCTGGCTTTCATGAGCCACGAAGATAATACGCGGTTATGGGTTTTAACGTATCTATATGGGGGCTTGAAAGCAAGGCAGCTAAAAAGGGCGATTAGCTACAAGCTTCAAGCTGCAGGCCGCAAGCTGCAAGCCTTGATTTGTGCATGTTTAAGTATTTCAGCAATTATTGGTATTAATGGGAAGGCCTAATATTTAGGCACTTCCTCTCCCCTGTAAGATTTATGTTTATAATACGCTTGCCTCCAACTTATTTCATCATTAGCAGAAAGCCTAAAATAACCACGAATCAAGGCTTGCAGCTTGCAGCTTGTAGCTTGCAGCGAATATTTGCGAAACATTAACCCCTGATTTGGCCGGTATAAGTCTACAAACACGGACCTTCAGGCCGGAATTCAATATCTTTGCCGATATGGCACAATTTGCGCACGACGAAGTGGTTCCTAACCCGGAGAGTGGTCAGGGTAAAAAGGAACAGGTGGCGGAGATGTTTAACAGTATTGCTTTCAGGTACGATTTTCTGAATCGTTTCCTCACAGCAGGGGTTGATGTACAATGGCGAAAAAAAGCCATCAGGCAGTTAAAAGCCGTTCAACCTCAACTGGTACTGGATGTGGCTACGGGCACAGGAGATGTAGCCATTATGACACACAGGATATTGAAGACCAAAAAGATCATTGGCATAGATATTTCTGAAGGAATGTTGGCTTTGGGTAGAGAAAAACTAACCAAACTCGGATTGAATGAGGCAATTGAGCTTCAAACAGGCGACAGTGAAACCATTCATTTTCCAGATAATCATTTCGATGCCATTACCGTGGCCTTTGGTGTTCGGAACTTTGCACACCTGGATAAAGGTTTGGCAGAAATGTTCCGGGTACTAAAACCAGGAGGTAAACTGGTGGTGCTGGAGTTTTCAAGACCGAGTCAGCCATTGTTCAGAAAACTGTGCGACTTTTATACCAATGTAGTTACCCCTGGAGTGGGTGGCTTATTTGCTAAAAATAAAAATGCTTACCAATACCTGAACGATAGTGTTCAAGCCTTTCCGGAAGGGCAGAATTTTTTAAATATTATGCATGAAGCAGGATTTACCCAAACTTATTTGAAAAAACTCAGTTTCGGAATATGCACCATTTATTGCGGAAGCAAGTAATCCTGCTATCTCTCTTTATTACCTGTACACTGGCTGTTATGGCACAGAAACAGCGTTATCGTCCAAACCACGATGACCTGCCTTATTATTTTGGTCTTACCCTAGGCTATAACAGCTCCTTTTTGCACCAGCAGAAATCGCCTCTTTTTTTACAAAATGATTCGATTCTGGCGGTACGACCTGGTTCTAGTGGTGGTATTACCATGGGATTACTAGCCACGGTAAAAATGACCGACCACCTTGAATTCCGTGCAAATCCCCAACTAATTATCGGCGGGTCAAAATACATTGATTATAGTTTGGGTAAACCCCGACCTGGAGAAGCGGCGCTTCAAAGACAAACACTGCCAGCTACCCTGATCAGCTTACCCCTTCATTTTAAATTCAATTCAGATAGAATTGGCAATTTTAAAACATACCTGCTTGGTGGTATTAAGTTGGATACGGATCTTTCTTCCAATTCAGCAGCCCGATTATCTGAAGATCTATTAAAGCTGAAAAGAAATGATTTTGGTTTTGAGGCTGGCATTGGCTTCAACTTTTACCTGCCTTTTGTTACCGTATCTCCGGAAATAAAATTCAGTTATGGGTTGTCCAATATCCATCAATACGACCCTACCCTGCGCTTCTCCAATGTGCTCGACAAAATTCAGTCGCGCATGATCATTTTCTCCATTCACCTCGAAGATTAAGGTTTAGTGAGAATGATGTAATAAATTGCATTGCTTGCCACAAAGGCAATCTTTGTTATGAAGGATTATATCATTAAAAATGCTGGCATCGTAAACGAAGGCAGTATAACTTATGGCGATGTATGGATCAGGAATGCACGTATCGAACAAATCGGCGCCAACCTGAGTCCAGCTATAAATGCCATTGAAATAGATGGCAGTAACCAATTATTATTACCAGGCGTAATAGATGACCAGGTACATTTTCGGGAACCAGGTTTAACCCATAAAGCAACCATCTACACCGAAGCTAAAGCCGCAGTTGCCGGAGGTGTAACCAGTTTTATGGAAATGCCGAATACCAGTCCACCGGCATTTACCCATGATTTATTGGAGCAGAAATATGAAACAGGAAAGAATACTTCGCTGGCCAATTATTCCTTCTTCATGGGAACATCCAATGATAACCTGGAAGAGATATTACGTACCAATGATAAGAAGAACGAGATATGTGGTGTGAAAATATTTATGGGATCATCCACCGGCAACCTGCTGGTAGATAATCCGCTGGTGTTGGAAAAAGTATTTGCAGGGTCTGAATTATTGATTGCTACCCATTGCGAAGAAGAAAGTATCATCAAACAAAATTTCCAGGCACTAAAAGCACAGAAAGGAATACTGGAGCCTGCAGATCACCCAATCATAAGAAACGAAGATGCCTGCTTTGAATCATCTTTCAAAGCCATACAATACGCTAAGAAATATAATACCCGTTTGCATATACTACATATCACCACTGAAAAAGAGTTACAGCTATTTGGCAATATGCTGCCACTGGCAGAAAAAAGAATCACTTCTGAAGTATGTGTGCACCACCTGCATTTTACCAGTGATGATTATGCTAGACTGGGCAACCAGATTAAATGCAATCCTGCAATTAAAGCGCCGCATAACCGTAAAGCTCTTTGGGAAGCATTACTCGACGATCGCCTGGATGTTATCGCCACCGATCATGCCCCACATACCTGGGCTGAGAAGCTGGAAGACTATGAACATGCACATGCAGGCTTACCGTTGGTGCAACATTCCCTTGGACTAATGCTGCACTATGTAAAAGAAGGAAAGATCAGTATTGAGAAAGTGGTAGAGAAGATGAGTCATGCAGTAGCAACCTGTTTTCAGATAAAGGACCGGGGCTTTATCAGGGAAGGTTATTATGCTGACCTGGTACTGGTTAACATGAATGAAGGTTATACTATTCAGAAAGATAATATTCTCTATAAATGTGGATGGAGCCCTTTAGAAGGACAATTTATACCAGCTACTGTTGAATATACTTTTGTAAATGGTCATCCTGTATATGGAAAAGGGGTATTTGATGAATCTAAGAAAGGGATGAGGTTGGGGTTTGAGCGATAGAGGTTAAGTCGGAAAGTCCGATGACCGGAAGTCCGGAAGTTATGTAGATGGTGTATAGATCCCTTCCTTGTATTGCTGTATGTTTTTGTTTAACCACAGACATGGAAGGGTGAGTATGGAACACAGATTTTCATGATCTTTCATGATAAATCATCATAATCAAGAAAGTCCCTGTCCAATCCATACGTATACATTATCATGCTAAGCTTTTTCTCGATTGTTTAGTTACTAAAACTTTTTAAACAGTAGCTTATTAAAAAATAAACCTTCGTCTTTCAGACTTCCGGTCTTTCCGACTTCCAGACTTTCTTAACTTTAACACATGCAGATAGACAAAACTACACTTGCCGATCTTTCCATATTTCATAGTGAGGAAGAATTATCCGTTGTTCATTTTTTGGATCATACACAAACAACTGGTGGTAGGGAATATCTCTATGACATGGTGGCCAAGCCTTTATCTACAGTTGAGGCGATTGAAAACAATCAGCAAACTATTCGTGACCTCATTCCTTTAATTGATCGTTGGCCAATTACCATCACCAATGGTACCATCATGGTAATTGCCAGGTTTTATGAATCACAGATTAATAAATATCCGACACAACCTAATGCGTTCAGCAGCTTTATTTACAAACTATTTAATGCCCCTGATTTTTCTTTAACGAGGTATACGATTAGTCATTGCATAGATTTTGTAAAAGGAATGCAGGAAATTGTTCAGCTGCTTAAAGATAATGCTACCAGCAAGCATTTACGCATTTGGGCTGATCGGATAGAAATGCTGTTGAACAAGGGCATGATCCCCGAAATGGGCCATGCAAGTAAAGAAGGATTGAGTAACTGGAAAATACTCAGCTATGCAGATTTTGTGCGATCTCACTACAAAAATCAGTTCTTTGAACTGATTGACATTTACAGCAGGATTGATGCATTTCTTTCATTAAGTATTGCCTGTAAAAAATATGCATTCTGCTTTCCTGAAATCCGGAAATCTGAGCAGCCTTACGTAGAAGCATCAGCCTTATATCACCCATTATTACAGATACCGGTATCATATGACGTAGAGTTAAGCCGCGAAAAAAATTTCCTCTTCCTCACCGGAGCTAATATGGCTGGTAAAAGCACTTTTATCAAAGCTGTAGGCGTAAGTGTTTACCTGGCGCATCTGGGTATGGGCGTACCCGCTCAAAAAATGCAAATGAGTTTATTCGATGGCTTATTAAGTAATATCAATGTTGTAGATAATATCATCAAAGGAGAAAGTTATTTCTTTAATGAGGTACAGAGAATCAGAAATACCATTCAAAAAATAAGTGATGGAAAGAACTGGCTTATTCTCATAGACGAACTCTTCAAAGGCACCAATGTACAAGATGCCATGAAATGCAGCAGTACCGTGATAGAGGGATTACGTAAAATGAAAAATGTACTATTTATTCTATCCACTCACTTATATGAAATTGGTGATGCTTTACAACAGCATAGCAATATCCAGTTCCGTTATTTCGAAACAAGTGTTAGTGACGATCAACTAATTTTCAGCTACCAACTCAAAGAAGGCATCAGCAACGACAGACTTGGATACTTGATTTTAAGAAAAGAGGGAGTGGTGGAGTTGTTGCAGAAACTGTAATAAAAGCAGGTTTTTATGGCTGATGTCTGATCGCTGATGTCGGATTTGATTTTTGATTTTTTGAGATGTGATTTTGTCATTTTTATAAGCTTCGGTTTTGGGTGGATGAAGTTGTTGAGTTTTTTTTCAGGTTTGCTTTGGCAGTGCGGTCTGTTGCGGAGAAGATGGCGGTTAGTTCGTAGGCTTCTTGTATTAATTCATTTATCGCATCTCCCGTGATTAAACCTGATAACTGAATTATTTCCAACCAATAATGTGACTCATCTGCTTCTTCTAAAACCACCTGAATTTTATAAATAAAATCAGCTTTAGATTTCGCCCTCATACTAGCTCTATAATTTGCTCCAATAGATCCTGCAGATCGGATCACTTGTTTACTTAATTCAAACCCACCAGCATTTCTTGGTAGCAGTTCACACAACCTAATAACCGCAACATGAAATCTCTTGGTCCTATCCTCTAAAATCTTGCGATTCATCTTTTTTTACAAATCTACACTCACCCACTACGAGCCTCGCACTATCCATAATTCACCACATCCAAATCCGACATCAGCGATCAGACATCAGCCATTCTTCAAGTATTTATCCCCCGTATTTCCCCTCATTTCATTTTTTCTTTCCTACTCTTCCCTATCTTACCCTCGTTTTGAATTTTTATTTTTCACTTTTGAATTTCATTCATGCTTGTAAAAACTTTTGGTAGTGCTGTTTATGGTGTTGAGGCCATTACGATAACAGTTGAAGTAAATGTGAGTGCAGGGCAGGGCTACCAGATTGTTGGGTTACCTGATAATGCAGTCAGGGAAAGCTTACAGCGCACAGAGAGTGCCATTAAAACCAATGGGTATGATATGCCTCGGATTAAACTGGTGGTAAATCTTGCTCCGGCAGACATCAGAAAATCAGGTTCATCTTTTGACCTTCCGATAGCATTAGGTATTCTCGGTGCGAGTGAGCAATTAGATAATGCCGATGCTTTGAAAGATTATGTAATCATGGGAGAATTGAGTCTGGATGGAAGTATACAACCGATTAAAGGAGCTTTACCCATTGCCATTCAAGCCAGAAAAGAGGGTTATAAAGGATTGATAGTACCTATGGCGAATGCCCGGGAAGCGGGAATGGTAAATAACCTGCAGGTTTATGGTGTTGATCATCTTAAGACGGTTGTGGAATTTTTTAAAGATGAAAACAGCCTTCAACCTGTAGTTGTTAATACCCGTGAAGAATTTTTCAATGACCAGTACCAATTTGAATTTGATTTTACAGACGTAAAGGGACAGGAAAACATCAAACGGGCATTGGAGATTGCGGCGGCTGGTGGACATAACGCCATTTTAATTGGTCCGCCGGGGGCGGGTAAGACTATGCTGGCAAAACGTTTACCAACCATTCTGCCACCGCTTAGTTTGCAGGAAGCACTGGAAACTACAAAAATTCATAGTGTTGCTGGTAAGCTTCCTGAGCATAGTGCACTGATTAGTAAGCGGCCTTTCAGGTCACCGCATCATACCATTAGTGATGTTGCCCTTGTAGGTGGTGGTGGTGTTCCGCAGCCGGGTGAAATATCTTTAGCGCATAATGGTGTTTTATTCTTAGATGAGTTGCCAGAATTTAAAAGAACCGTTCTTGAAGTGATGCGTCAGCCCATGGAGGAAAGAAGGGTAACTATATCGAGGGCTAAAATTGCCCTGGATTTTCCAGCGAATTTCATGTTGATAGCTTCGATGAATCCTTGCCCTTGTGGATACTACAACCACCCTGAAAAAGAATGTACCTGCGGACCGGGTATTGTGCAGAAATATTTAAACAAAGTTTCCGGTCCCTTATTAGACAGGATTGATCTGCATGTAGAAGTTACACCTGTTGCTTTCAGTGAACTGAGCAATCAACAAAACGGAGAAGATTCAGCAGCGATTCGTGAACGTGTCATCAAAGCAAGAGAAATACAGGCAGCCCGTTATAATGGCGAGAATGGCGTGTACGCCAACGCACAGATGAGCAGTAAACAACTCAGAGAAATTTGCCGGATCAGTAATGTGGGAGAAAACTTACTCAAGCGTGCCATGGAAAAGCTAAACCTGAGTGCACGAGCCTATGATCGCATTTTAAAAGTGAGTAGAACGATTGCTGATTTGGCTGATAGTGCTGATATACAGCCGGAGCATTTGGCTGAGGCTATTCATTATAGGAGTCTTGATCGTGAAGGATGGGCAGGGTGAGAGAACAGAGGAATAAGGAACAGAGAAATAAGGAATATGAAAGGAAAAGAATAACTCTTTCCGTTGTTGGTCGCCTGACCAACAATAAATGCAATACCGCAAGACCAAAAATAATTAACAGCCGTTGACTCGTCATTGTTGATAGCCAGACTTCTGCCGTTGTTGGTCGCCTGACCAACAACAAATGCAATTTCGAAAGACCAAATATTATTTACGGCCAATGATCTAACCGTTGTTAGTTGCCTGACCAACCTCCCGCTGTTGCTGGTCGCCTGACCAACAACAATTTAATTACAAAGATTATGATTCGTTTTGACCACTACCCTCAATTTGTAACCATTACAAACAATAACTGGTTACCTATACTAAAGAATGACTATCATAAAGATATCATTATTGAAGCGCTTAGAAAAAGAGTATATAACCAACAAATAAGTATATATGCCTTTGTTATTATGTCAAATCATATGCATTTGATATGGCAATTACATGATGGCATAAACAAAGCCGATTTCCAGCGAGACCTTTTAAAATTTACTTCCAGAAGCATTTTATGGTTTATGAGAATGAATAATGATTCATTATTGCCATTATTAGAAGTAAATGCAGTAGACAGAAAATTTCAGGTTTGGAAAAGGAATAGTTTGAGTATCGACTTGTATACTGAAAAAGTATTTATTCAGAAACTAAATTATATTCATCTGAACCCAGTTAAAGAGAAATGGCAATTAGCAGCACTTCCAGAATTGTATAAATATAGCAGTGCAGGATTCTATGAAAATGGGGTGGATTCATTTGGAATACTTACACATTTTAAAGGATAGTTGTTGATTGCCGTTGTTGGTCGCCTGACCAACAACAATTTAATTCCCAAAATTATAATTCGTTTTGTCCTCCCTACCTATTACAACGGCGTAAGGTGTGCTTGTATTAAGCGTACAACCTGGCTGTGTAACTATTGTTGGTCAGGCGACCAACAACGGCGGAAGAGAATGGAAATTTTCTTCATTTCAAGCGTTATGTTCCGATAAGCCTACTAAACTTGAAAGGGATTATGTTTTAGCTATATTCGGAAATAAACAGGCTTTCCTAAACTATCATGCAAAACCTATTGACCGCAAATACAAATGGCATGACTGACTCAATGCGAAACTTTTGGAAAGTTTTGGAACTTTCCAAAAGTTAGCTCTCAATCTGTTCAAATTCAATTCCCGTACACCCTGAATGTTCAATTTTTTCTTTCAATAGTTCAGAAACATAATATACTAATCCTTTTTTTAAATAGTTAATTGCAAAAAAATCTTTATGCACATTTTGTTTTATCTTAAGTAGTTTAATCATTATTTGTTCTGGATATGATGTATGCTCAATCATTTTTTGAAATGAATTTGCGTCACCAAAAAATTGCTGCGATTGTTCTCTGCCGGATTTCAATAACCAGATTTCAGAATGTTCAAAATCAATAATATCAAATTGATACCCTAATGGATTAAAAATCCAATAGGGTATCGCGGTGCCTCTCTGCCAAATCGTAATCGGCATAAATTCCCCCATCCGCCCATCAATTGAGTAAAATAAAAGATCTTTGAGTTTTTTGCTTAATACCAACCGAGTATTTGTAGTCGAAGAACTAACTAAATCTGTTAACTTAGCTTTAGGGTGAAAAACTAACTCTGGCAGTACTGCACTACCAATCGATTTCCCAACAAAATGATTCCAAAGATGTGCAGGATCATCAACATTTACCGAATGGTGCGCATCTTGCGATTGAGGGAATGTCGACCCGACAATATTTGGATCACTTGAATAGTTGATTGAATAATATTGCATACCTAAAAAATAATGTTATTTAATGGCACTCCCGGATTATTAGTAATTGCAGTCCGTATCCGAGAGATAAGTGCGTTCAAAGCATTATATGTATCATCAGGATTTAAATTAATTTTTTCATTGCCGAAATTTAAAAGCATACGCATATCAAATATGATATGCGTATGCAAAATAGGTAATCTTTTTACTAATAGGTGTTATATGGCCAAGTCCAAATTACTGGCGCTCCTGCGTTAGCTGTACCATCATAAAATGGCCATCCGTAGGTAAATGGAAGAGGCAAGAATGTGGCATCACTGCTAAAACCCCACCCTTGATCTTCTGCCGTTGTTGGTCGCCTGACCAACAACAAATGCCGAACGACTAATTACGGCGAGAAGTGTCCTTGTATTAAGCGTACACCCCGGCTGTATAACTGTTGTTGGTCAGGCGACCAACAACGGCGGGCAAATCGTTGAGTTTTTTCTTTCTCCCACTTTTCGAGTACCTTTTTTGTGTTAATCGCAGGGATGATGACTTCCTTTAAAACGTCTGATTTGCCAAAAATTCCTTTTGTGGATACTTTTGCTTCAGAGTACCGGTTAACTCGAATTTGGCTATACGAGCTACTGACCAAAAGTGAGAAAAACAAGAGTAGTGTACATGTTTTTTTCATTGCTTTTAATTAAAGAGTAAAAGAATATTTTAAATTAATTCCGAAGGCGTCAATGGATCTTGCGACCGTTTCATTCTCATTCTCCTTGAGGTATTTGTCCTTTTTATAGCTATTGAAAACCCGTAAAAAAGCTCCAATTTCCGTTTGCTTAAATTTGAGGTTTACGAGTAGGTTAGCGCTATTTCCAAAGTATGTGAAATTAGTATTGGTATTCTTGGCTCCGCTAAAAGGGACTGCCCCGTTATATTTTCTTCGAAATGTGAAATTAAAAAAGTGTTCTATGCCAATGCGTAAATCAGAATTTCCTTTTTTTATTACGCTATAACTCAACCCTGTTGGAATTCGAAAAAGAGAATACGTATAATTAAGAGCTTCAGTTCCGAGAGGAATACTATCAATTCCAGGATTTAATGCCCGATGATCGTATTCTCTTCGGATATTAACTCTGTTGCGGAAATAGCCCAGACCTGCATACAACTCTACTTTTTTTACGGTATACGCCAAAAGAGCATCTGCGCCAAAATTAACTGCGTTACCTCGGACTTCTTTTACTCCAAAAGGAGTAGAAACATCGGCTTTTTGCTGCTCGAATTGTACAGGTACACGTATGTTGAATTTAACGCTATTTGATTGTGCGCTTGCCTTAGCAACAAAGTGCAGAAAAAAAAGAATCGCAATACCCTTCTTCATAGAATAACATTTAGGAAATGTCAATCTTACTGATTACAATAAACAGATTAAACATAGACACGAACTATCAATTGTTTTTTTCAACTGTAACTCATTGTCTAATACAAAATCTAATGTGCGTTCGTAAGAATGTAAAATCTATTGATCATGAAATACGATTCATCAAGGGGGGATAGACGAATCAATAATGCATTATTGTATTTCAATGTAAACATAGAACAATATGCTGAAATTCATAATGTGAAAAACACCGTTTTTTTATAAAAGTTTTCAGTGTTTTCCTCGTTGACGATTTTGTACATACAAAAACAAGCAACACCCCTCATTTCTGAGAGGTGCTTGTGATAACCGAAAGAACATACTTCATCCGCTTCTTTGTAGGAACTCGTTTGTTCCTCTCCCAATTTGCAACCGTCCCCTCATCCACTCCAAGGAGCTTCGCCAGTTTCTCGTTGCTCAGTCCTTGCTCATACTTGTACCGTGTGATCTTCCCACCTAACGTCTCTGTTTCGTGCAGAAGGGGATAATAGCCGAGAAATGAGATGATGGCGGGATATTGGTATAGGCGAGGTTCATTGCGCCCGTTTTCCCAATAGCAGAGGCAGTCTTCCGACACACCCATGCGCTTCGCCGCCGATCCTTGCCGCAATCCCAAGTCCATCCGCCGCTTCCGGATATGCTCGCCGATTGTTTTAGGCTCTTTCGGATACCCTTGATTATGAGGCTTTTGAGTCACTCCCTGATAACGGGAAAAAGGCAACGCATCTATGCCCTTGTGGATACTACAACCACCCTGAAAAAGAATGTACCTGCGGACCGGGTATTGTGCAGAAATATTTAAACAAAGTATCCGGCCCCTTATTAGACAGGATTGATCTGCATGTAGAAGTTACACCCGTTGCTTTCAGTGAACTGAGCAATCAACAAAACGGAGAAGATTCAGCAGCGATTCGTGAGCGTGTTATTAAAGCTCGAGAAATACAGGCAGCACGATATAATGGAGAAAACGGAGTGTATGCCAATGCTCAGATGAGTAGTAAACAGTTAAGAGAAATTTGTCGCATCAGTAATGTGGGTGAAAACTTACTCAAGCGTGCTATGGAAAAATTAAACCTTAGTGCACGAGCTTATGATCGTATTTTAAAAGTGAGTAGAACGATTGCTGACTTGGCAGGAAGTGAGGATATACAACCGGAGCATTTGGCAGAAGCGATTCATTATCGAAGCCTGGATCGTGAAGGATGGGCAGGGTGAGAGAACAGAGGAATAAGGAACAGAGAAATAAGGAATATGAAAGGAAAAGAATAACCCTCGCGTTGTTGGTCGCCTGAACAACAACAGCGGGAGTTAATGCTCAACTATTCTACCGCAGAATCCACCTAACCCCCACTAATAAAGGCATTTCCAATGAAAGATTCTGTTTTGTATGATCCCATAGTTTACAATCAAACTGAACAAAACGGAGCGTTACAGAAGTAGATTTATTTAGTGCGTATTGCAAATTTAAATTTATGCCTACCCTTCCTTTAAAGCTGTTCTCAATTTTATTTAAATAAGTTCTGGATGAATCAGTTACTACAATAATATTGCCTTTGTCTTCTGCCCTGTACTCCAGGTATTGTAAATAAGCTGAAGGAAAGATGTCGATCTTTTTACCAATCGAAAAAAAATGATCATAAAACATACCAACTGCAGTATACTTATGTGTCAGTCTACCGTATGTTTCTGGCAATCCAAAATCAGCAATATAAACGGATCTTGTAGTTCCCTTTGTCGGAATACTTTGTGTACTCGTAGAGATTTGTAAACCAATTACATCTTTATCCCCCAGAAAACCTCCTATTTTGAAATCCAGCATAAATGGAGTATTAGTAATATTATCACTATTTGTAGATCCCCTGAAAAAACCAGCCGACGCATGTACATAAGTTTTCTGCCGCTTTTCCTGTGAATACCCACTTAAAACAAAACTCAAACAAAAAAGACATATCAGATACCTTATTGCAATTTTTTTATCCATGCAATTAATAATATTGAAATAGGAGCTTGGCAAATTTATTTATTGATGTGTTAGAATAAATAAGAAAATATATTTTACATAAGGGTAAATAATAACCAAAATAATACAACTGAGGTTAAGGCAAATAATAGTACAGCTACTTTTCTTAAGTAATTTGCCTGCTTAGACTTCCAAAATCCAACAAGCGCTATAGATAGTATACCTATTTCAATGACGGTGGTAAGTCTTGCGTTTTGTAAAAAAGCCGGAAAGCGACTGAGGTATTTTTTTGTATTCTCTTCGTAGGATATTGTTTCTGTAAAATTAGCAATCCACCACGCAACATCAGCTATTATCAAAATTAGTAATAACAACCCTCCAAAAAAGAATAGTCGATATTTTAACATGATATACTAATATACGGTTAAATCAGATTAATTTCTAACAACAGGCAAAATCTTCTACCGTAGTTGGTCGCCTGACCAACTACAAACTAATTCGATACCTATGATTTATTATGCTGCCCGCATAAATACTAAGTGCACATATATAAAGCGAACACCCTCTCTGTGTAACTATTGTTGGTCAGGCGACCAAAAATGGCGGAGGCGACCAACAATAGCGAAGGCAATCCCTTCAAATCAGACATCAGACATCAGCTATCAGCCATCTGACATCTGCCATCTGACATCTGATATTTCCCCGTATTTTTGAACACTTCATTCTTTTCCATGATTACTCCAATCGACATTTTAAAAAAATACTGGGGTCACAACAACTTCCGGCCTATGCAGGAAGATATTATTCAGTCTGTGATGGAGGGGAAAGACACATTAGCGCTTTTACCAACCGGTGGCGGAAAATCAATCTGCTTCCAGGTACCTGCTATGTTGATGGATGGTATGTGTATAGTAATTAGTCCGCTTATCGCACTCATGCGCGACCAGGTTACACATTTATTGGATAAAGGAATTCCTGCCGCCTCACTAAATAGTGGCATGAGTTATGCAGAAGTAAAAAACACATTACAAAAAGCAGTTCGTGGAGATTTTAAATTTCTTTACCTGTCACCGGAAAGAATAGAATCAACCCTGTTTCAGGAATACTTACCTGCTTTAGATATATCATTGATAGCGGTAGATGAAGCGCATTGTATTTCGCAATGGGGGTATGATTTCAGACCACCTTATATTCGCATTGCCCAACTACGAAAAGAACTGAGTAATGTACCAGTAATCGCCCTTACCGCTTCTGCTACTGAAATAGTTCAGGAAGATATTATCCGGAAATTACAATTCAAAGATTTCCATTTCTTCCGGCAATCATTTGAAAGACCTGCTTTGTCTTACAGTTGTTTTCCGGTTGAAAGCAAAATCAATAAACTGATACAAATACTCCATAACGTTGCGGGTAGCAGCATTGTATATTGTAATAGCAGAAAACTTACAAAAGAAGTCAGTTCCTTATTACAGTTGCATGGCTTATCCGCTGATTTTTACCATGCCGGTCTATCACAGGATGAAAGAACAGTTAAACAAACCAGATGGATCAACAATGAAATAAGGATCATGGTTTGTACCAACGCATTTGGAATGGGAATCGATAAATCGGGCGTTCGTTCGGTGATACATTTTAATATTCCTGACTGCCTTGAAAATTATTATCAGGAAGCAGGTCGCGCTGGTCGGGATGGAAATAGGGCATTTGCCGTATCATTATTCCAGCAAGACGACCTTTACCAACTAGAACAATTACCAGAAAAGCGTTACCCGGCTATTCCGATTATACAATCCATTTACCAGGCATTGGCCGATTTTTTTCAATTGCCCGTAGGCTCGGGAGAAGGGGCTTATTATGATTTTGATATAAGGGAATTTGCAGACCGCTTTAAATTCGACCTGATCACCACCGTCAACACACTGAAAGTGCTGGAGCAGGAAGGACATATCAGCTATGCAGAAAATATTTTCCTCCCCTCACAAGTTCAGTTTACCATCGACAAAGACGCTTTGTACAATTTTGAAAATGCTCACCCGACACTGGAACTTACTATCAGAAGTTTGCTCAGGGGGTATGAAGGCATTTTCGACAACCAGGTCTCTGTTTTTGAATCACAACTCGCAAAACTAACCAGGCTACCCGTTGAAACAGTAAAAAAACAATTACGCGAATTAATGGCATACGGTGTAATTACTTATTTACCACAAAAAGAAACACCTCAAATTCATTATCTTTTAAATCGGGCACCAGCTAAGTATCTTCACATAGATCATGATGCATATTTTAAAAGAAAAGAACAGTTCAAAAAACGAGTACACGACATGATCCGGTACCTGAGAGATAATGAAGCTTGTCGCAGCCAGTTTATCGGCATTTATTTCGGTGACAAAACCATCCGCGAGTGTGGTATCTGTGATAACTGTTTAGCTAAAAAGAAGAAAAATCTTTCCGTTGAAGAATTCAGTTTACTTGAAACAAACATTCAACAGCAATTAAGAAAAGGCGACTGCACCATTGATCAATTATTCGCATCCATGAAAAACATTTCGAGCGAAAAATGGTGGGTAGTGCTTGACTTTCTACAAAGTGAAGGACAAATAACAATAAACGAATCCGGAAATATTCATTTAACTCCTTCTTCTGGTCTTTGAACTGGAGCGCCCTCCTAATCCCAATGCACCTAATAGACTTCTGGTGATTATGCTTGCTGCTGTTCTTCCAACCTGCTTAACCACTGGGTTATCAAAAAAACTGTCATCCTGTTTTTTTCTACCTGTTGTTTTTTCCGTCATCGTTTCAACTTCCTGACTCCTTGCTGCAGCTTCTTCGAGTTTGTCGGTTAATATTTCATAGGCACTATGACTGTCGATTTCCTGACTGTATTTTGCCACCAGTTTACTGGAACTCGTTAATTGGTTGATTTCCTGTTCCGTTAAAATATCCATTCTACTACGAGGTGCACATAGCATAACATGTGCCAGTGGTGTTGGTATACCTTTTTCATTTAAAAGGGTTACCAGCGCCTCCCCGATTCCCATTTGTGTTAACAGCTCATCTGTTTTATAAAAAACGGTTTCTGGAAAATTCTCAGCCGCCTGCTTGATTGTCTTTCTATCCGCAGCAGTAAAAGCTCGCAATGCATGTTGGATTTTCATACCCAATTGACTTAGTATAGAGGCAGGAATATCCTGAGGATTCTGGGTGCAGAAAAAAATACCCACTCCTTTTGAGCGAATTAGTTTAATCACTGTTTCAATCTGCTGTAATAAGGCATCGGATGCTTCATTGAAAACCAAGTGTGCTTCGTCAATGAAAATAACCAGTTTAGGTTTGTCGAGGTCTCCTTCTTCCGGGCAGCTGGCATATAATTCAGCCAGTAGTTGCAACATAAAAGTGGAAAACAGTTTTGGCCTGTCTTGCATATCAGTTACACGCAAAACGTTAATCATTCCCCTGCCATCATCGCTGATTCGCAAGAGGTCATCGGTTTCAAAACTTTTTTCTCCAAAGAAAATATCTGCACCTTGTTGCTGAAGTTCAATAATTTTCCGCAATATGGTACCTGTTGAAGTTGTTGAAATTTTGCCATATTCCTTCTCTATTTCAGCCTTGCCTTCATTACCTATGTATTGAAGTATTTTGATGAAATCTTTCAGGTTCAGCAAGGGCATTTTATGGTCGTCACAATATTTAAAAATCATAGCAACCAAACCACCCTGCGTATCATTCAAACCAAGAATCTTACTTAATAAAACCGGACCAAACTCACTTACAGTAGCCCTTAACCGAACTCCCTTTTCATTACTTAAAGTGAGCAGTTCAACAGGAAATGAAGTAGGCACAAAAGGAACGCCCAGTTTTTCACTTCGAGCCGTTAGTTTTTCGTTTGCTTGTCCTGCAGCAGCAATACCACTCAAATCACCTTTAATATCCATCAATAACACAGGTACGCTATTATCGCTCAGGGCCTCACTCAAAAGTTGCAAAGTTTTTGTTTTCCCTGTTCCGGTTGCACCGGCAATCAAACCATGTCGATTCATGGTTTTAAGTGGCAGCTTTATATCAGCACCAGGCACTACTTCACCATTTAACATGGCCACACCTATTTTTACCTGTTCGCCTTTAAAGCCATATCCCGCGTTAATTGCGTCTACAAATACCTGCTGATCTGACATAATGATTTTTTGATGGTATGATTTATGGGATGTTGATTTTGGAAGATAAGCAAAATTGGCTTTTAGCTGTTAGCTATTAGCCTTTAGCTTCTTGGAAATTATTGATTTAAAATTATACCAATAAAAGTCTGATAGAATATTAATTCACATCAACACCTGCTGTTAGCTAATAATTCGAATCAAGGGTTGAAATCTGCCAATTATGAGAAAATCATCGATAGAGTGATATTTTGAAGTCATTTAAGCAGGCTCCTATAAAATAATAACTCCTAATCTTATTTGGCTGCTTAGACAGAACGCGGATTTATCATGATAATCATGATAAATCTGTGTTCTATTGCCCGCTCCTATGAAATTTCAACCCTTGATTCGCATTAATAGCTAAAGGCTAATGGCTAACAGCTCAAAGCTCCTCTTCTCTCTCCAACAACAATATCGCACTCTGTGGCACGATAAAATATTTCTCCTGTTCATACATCACTTCCGTAGCACCGCTGACCAGAAATATTGCTAAATCTCCTTCCTTTGCCTGTAAGGGCACATATTTTACCTGTTCCTCATCTGTTTTCCAGGGTTCTTCATCAACGGGCAGTGGAATAGCGTATCCAGGACCTGTTTTAATGATATACCCCTGTTGTACTTTCTCTTTCTCCTGAACACCAGGTGGCAGGTATAAACCGCTCGCTGTTTGTTCATCAGGTTTGGATGGTCGTACCAGTACCCTGTCGCCAATTACAATGAGTTTTTTGAATTTATTGTCTGATGTAAGTAACATAATACAGCTGTTTATCCTTATTTGAATCCGTAAAAATAAAACAGAAAATGAAAATCGGGTGATTCAGTATTTTTGTAACATGAAGCAGACTATTGCAGCCATCCTGGTTATAATGTTTTCAGGAATCATCCTAGCTGCCTATACTTCACCGCCGCCTGTTAATACAAAAGCTGCACTGGGTAAAAAACTCTTTAACGACAAAATTCTCTCAAAAGACAATAGTATAAGTTGTGCAAGTTGTCACCTGCCTGAATTTGGCTTTGCTGATACTTTGGCTTTCAGCATAGGAATTGAAGGAAGATCAACCCTTAGAAATACACCTTCTGTTTTGAACATGAAAAACCGCCCCTATTTTTTCTGGGATGGTCGCGCCAAATCACTGGAAGAACAGGCACTGATGCCTATTGCACATCCTGATGAAATGGGATTAACGATTGACGAAGCGGTAAAGCGATTGAATACAAATACCGAGTATAAAAAACTGTTTCTGCGTATCTTCAAAACAACCCCCAATAAATATAACCTGGGTGCCGCTTTCGCAGCTTTTGAGAAAACGCTGGAAACAGACAGTAGTAGATTCGATGCCTATATAGATGATATCATCGCATTTACTGATTCGGAAGAAAGAGGAAGAAAATTATTCATCAGTGAAAAAACCAAATGTTTCGATTGTCACAGAGGGCCAGATTTTACCGATGACCAGTTTAAAAATATTGGATTATTCGACGGATATGCTTTGAAAGACTCGGGCAGATACCTGATCACCAGAAAAAAAGAAGACCTTGGAAAATTCAAAACTCCAGGTCTGCGGAATATAGCACTTACTGCTCCTTATATGCATAATGGCATGTTTCAAACCCTTGAAGAAGTAATAGAATATTACAATAACCCCGGAGCTTTTGTATTGAATCCGATTAATATGGATAGTACCATGGGGGCCCCTTTAGGTCTGAACAAACAAGAAAAAGCCGACCTGGTTGCATTTTTAAGGACCTTAACGGATAAGCGGTTGGGGGTAGGGGTTAGGCGTTAGGTACTAGGTAATAGGTACTGGGTACTGGGAAGAGGTTATTATGAATAAATGTAATCATCGACCACAAACAGCACCTCATCCCTAATACCTAACACCTAGTACCTAGTACCTAGCACCCAGCACCTATTACCCCACCTTTAACAAAAGATTGCAGACTATAGGATGTTAAGTAGTAGTGAATTATCTTTATTTACATAAATTTTAGAACCATGGAAGACAAGAAAAAATTTAAGATACTCTTGTGCGAAGACGATACCAATCTGGGTATGGTATTAAAGAACTATCTGGAACTGAACGATTACGATGTAACACTGGAACGCGATGGACGATTAGGGCTTGCTGCATTTCAAAGGGAGAAATATGATATCTGCCTCCTAGATGTAATGATGCCCAATATGGATGGATTTACCCTTGCTGAAGAAATTCGTGATGTAGATCCGGATATTCCTCTGTTCTTCCTCAGTGCTAAAACCATGAAAGAAGATATTATCCAGGGCTACAAACTTGGCGCTGATGATTATATCACTAAACCTTTTGACAGTGAAGTTTTATTGTTAAAAATCAGGGCTATCCTTAAGCGTAACGAAGAAGAAAACAAAACCAATGAAAATATTGAGTTTGATCTGGGTAAATACCATTTTAATCCAAAATTACGTGAGTTGAAAACCGGCGATAGCACGCAAACACTTTCTCCTAAAGAGAATGAGTTATTGAAAATGCTTGCCGAACATAAAAATGATTTATTGCCCCGCGAACGTGCGCTGAAAAAAATATGGGGTAGTGATACTTATTTCAATGGTAGAAGTATGGATGTGTATATCGCAAAGCTGCGCAAATACCTGAAAGACGATACGAATATTGAAATCGTGAATATTCACGGGAATGGATTCAGATTGGTAGCACCTTAGTACCACTAACAATAAATAATTAAGCCACAGATTCACAGATTAATCGTTCATAATCTGTGAATCTGTGGCTTAATTATTTAAGCAAATAAATCTGATTGATTACCCGTTTGCTTAAAAGCACGATTAAGATGGGTATAAGCTTTAGCAGTAACTTCTCTCCCTCTTGGTGTTCGCTGTAAAAAGCCTTCCTGTATCAAAAAAGGTTCATATACTTCTTCCAAAGTTCCAGCTTCCTCTCCTACTGCAGTTGCTATGGTAGTCAACCCAACAGGGCCTCCCTTAAACTTATCAATGATGGCCAATAAAATCCTGTTGTCCATTTCATCCAATCCATGCTCATCCACATTCAAAGCTTTCAGGGCATGCTGTGTAATACCTAAATCAATCTCACCGTCATTCAAAACCTGAGCAAAATCGCGCACCCTTCTCAACAAGCCATTTGCAATACGAGGTGTACCCCTGCTTCTTCGGGCTATTTCAAATGCCGCATTTGATTGAATGGAAGTGTTTAATATAGCAGCACTACGTTCAATAATTTTTTGTAGTGTCTCAGCCTGGTAATATTCCAGTCTCGACTTAATACCAAATCTTGACAATAATGGGGCTGTTAATAATCCACTTCTGGTAGTAGCACCAACAAGGGTAAATGGATTCAGGTTTATCTGTACACTTCTAGCATTCGGACCAGAATCAATCATAATATCGATCCTGAAATCTTCCATCGCAGCGTATAAGTATTCTTCTACAACCGTACTCAAACGATGAATTTCATCAATAAACAATACGTCATTGGGTTGAAGGTTGGTTAATAGTCCTGCCAGGTCACCCGGTTTTTCAATAACCGGGCCCGATGTTTCTTTAATACTTACCCCCAGTTCATTGGCAACAATTCTGCTTAAGGTGGTTTTACCCAGGCCCGGTGGACCATGAAAGAGGATATGATCCAATGCTTCACCCCTTAGCTTAGCAGCTTTGATAAAAATAACAAGGTTCTCAATTAACTGTGGCTGACCTGAAAAATCATTGATTTCTGCCGGGCGAATGACATTCTCAAATTCTTTTTCAGAACCACTGAGGTTACCAGAATCACTGTTAAGATTTGGGTTTAACATGGGCCAAAGCTACTAAATATTGAATTGTGAATGATTGAACCTGTTTTAACTCTTCTGTGGCTTTCTGTGCCCTCAGTGGCATTATTAATTGCCACTGAAGACACAGAAAGCCACAGAAAGCAACAGAAGAGATTAGAATGTGTGTCGCAAAATAAAGGTTGGGTCAGGACAATTATTGAGGTATTTTATACGCTCACTGAATTTGCATACGCCGGGGTAATCTCCTTTCATGCCCTGCATATCTTTAATCAACTGAAAATGCAAATGCGGTGGCCAATGACCATTTTCTTCAGGTAGTCCAAAATGAGCTATTTGATCGCCTCCATTTATGGGCTTTCCTTCATACAAACCATCCAGATCACCTAAAGAAAGATGTCCATATAAGCTATGAATCTCTGCATCTTCAATTATATGCCTTAAAATAATCACCGCTCCGTAATCCCCATAGGTTTCATGGAATCCAAAACTATGCACTTCACCATCGCATGGTGCAAATACAGGTGTACCTGCATCTCCCCAAATATCAACTCCCAAATGCAAGCGACGTGGTTCATCTGCAGTATCAAATACAGTACTCCTGCTATAAACTGTTCGATGCTCATCATATCCTCCAATCGCATATCGGGCACCTGCATTCAGCCGGCAAGCAGTTATATAAGCATCAAATGCATTGGTATCATTTACCAGCTCACTGGTTACCGCTGTGTTATTGGCAGTAAGGTCGAGTTGAAAAAGTAAATCTGTCCCCTTTTCAAAAGGAACAATGGAATGAAACATAAGAGCCGATTAAACTTAATCTGTGAATCTGTGGCTTAAAATATTTTGCCACAGATTCACAGATTATGAAAGATTATTTTTTGAGTTTCTTCATGATTTCTTCAATAGCCTTATCCAATTGTGGATCGCGACCATTGATTCTGTCTTCGAAATTCATTGGCACTTTTATATCAGGCTCCACACCGGTAATTTCCAGGTCCTTGCCATCCAATGAATAACATCCCCAGCTAGGTAAGCGAACAAAGGATCCATCTACCATGCTTGCGCCGCTGGTGAAAATAATCCATCTATAAGTAGGCATCCCAATGATAGTACCCAGTTTAAGCGCTTTAAACCCTTGTGAAGTCATTTCTGCATCACTCAGTGATTGTTCGTTAATCAACAATACAATGGGCTTATCTGCCGGAGCAAAATTTGATTGGGGGGTTAACTTACCTTCCCGATATTTCCATTGCAAATAGGTACGCTGACTCAGGAACTTCAACACTTCATCGTGTACATTACCACCGGTATTATAACGAAGGTCAAGGATGAGCGCATCTTTCTGGTAAAAATCCTGTGTCATATCTATCAGGAATTTCTCCAGCTCTCCACCACCCATATCTTTCATGTTATGATAAGCCACACGGTTATTGGTTTTTTCATCTACCCGTTTTTGATTTATCTCACTCCATTCCAGGGATAGATTCGCAAACAAAGAAGGCTGTGGATGTAATTTGGTGGTCATGGTTTGACCATTACGATTGAAACTAAGTGTTATCTCGGCATCTAAAGAGGGGCGGCTGAAATAGTAGTTCCTATCATTAGACGGATCAACAACTTCATCATCCACTTTTGTCAAAATATCTCCTGGGCGAATATCAACAGTTGCTTTGTCTGCGTTACTTCCTGGTACCACATATTTCACTTTATAGGGGTTCGTATTTTCAAATATGATACCTGTTTCCATGGTTCTGTTTGAAAGCTGAATAGCTTCTTCATCACCATTAGAAGTAAAGCCCTGGTGCGAGGAATTCAACTCACCTAGCATATCAGCCAACAAGATGCGCAGATCACCTCTTGTGTTTACATAAGGAACAAATGCTTCATACTTTTTACGCGTAGCAAGCCAATCGATTCCATGGAATTTTTCATCATAGAAATTCTCATTTACATTTCCCCATGTTTCCTGAAATACCTGCGCAAATTCAGCAGAAAGATTTCTCCTGAATACTTTTGAAATGGCTACGGGATCAACTTTATTAGCATCAATATTTAGTTTGAAAATATTACCATTGATCAACACCATTGCTTTATCACCACCTTCGGCATAATCCACACCAAATACATCGGCTCCATTTATTTTTTCTGTTTTAGGTGCTTCAAAAGGCTCGATTGTTGTTTTCCATAGAGCACCACGACCTTCCGCATGATTGCTCACGTATAAAACAATCGTCTTCTCCCCCTTCTGTATTACATTCACTAGGAACTGTGAACCGAAATTTGGTCCAACCTGTTCCAGTCTGTCCATGATTTTAGTGAAATCAATTTTAATAGGTGACGGTTCTTTTTTGGCACTGTCCTTTTTTTCAACTTTAAAAAGTGCCTCGTACTTATCACTGCGGTAAGGCGCATCTATTTTCTCCAGCGGCATCCTATAAATTTTAGGGTTTTGCATGCCGAATGGATAAGATGGCTTTGTGCGTGAAGAGATAAAGTAGATATATTTCCCGTCAGGACTCCAAATCGGGCTAGACTCTGTAACACCGGTATTGGTAAGGTTGATGGTTTTGTTGTCTTTCAGGTTATGGATAAATACATCTTGTTCAAAATTTCTCACTGCAGTGAAATAAACATACTCATCGTTAGGCGAAAAACCAGGATCTGAATTTTGGAAAGCCCAGATTTCATCTTTCACCAGGGTTTTGTTGTCCCAAGTTTTGAGGTCAAGTAATTTAACTTCATCTCGACCGCTCAGGTAAACTAATTTTGTTCTTGTTTTATTCAATATACCGGAACGGTTATTTTTAGCATCTTTTGTGATTTGTTTGATTGGTGCGGATCCATCTGCCAGTGCAGTAAACCAATTCAGAAATCCATCTACAGTTTGATTGAAAAGGATGGTTTTATTATCGCTCATCCACTTTACTTCTCTGGCTCTTTCGGTATTCCCTTTATTGATTTGCTGGATGAATTTTCCGTCTACATCACTCACAAATATTTCACCCCTTGATGTAAATGCAAGTTTCTTTCCATCTGGTGAAACATCCAGGTTTGTGATTTCGCCGCGCACATTATAATCTTTATCGGCAGGTAACACATAATTCCTGTTTAACTGGATGGACAATTTCTCAGCTTTTTTTGATGCAACATCATATAGCCATAACTGGTAATCTCTTTCAAATACTATTTTAGAACCTGAAGCATTAACAACGGGTGTTTTAATAGAGCTATTGAAACGGGTCAGCGCTGTTTTCTTTCCATTTTCTAATGTATACAGGTTGTATTCTCCGTTGGCTTCATCAGAAATAAAATATAGTTTACCGCTCTTATCGATGGTTGTTGCAAAATCTTTTCCTTCCCAGTCGGTGTGTTTTTTATACAGTTTTTTGGAGATATTGTACGATTGAATATCTGGATTGAAAGGCCCTTTATAGCGTTTGCGGGCTATCTGGCTGGTACTTTCCCAGGTATCGTTGAAGTAGATATCTCCGGAAGGATGTTCAGCCAAACCATGATCCAGTAAGAAGAAATGATCACCGAATAATCTTTGTGGTGTGCCTCCATTGATGCCAACAGTAAAGCCTGAAATCTGACCCATACGGTTAGAAGTGAAATATATTTTCTTGCTGTCCCAACTCCAGTTATTTACTTCATCATTGGCACTGTGATAAGTGATTTGCTTTATTTCGCCACCTGCCATTGGCATGATATAAATATCTGCATTACCTTTTTGTCTGCTGCTGAAAGCCAGCCATTGTCCATCAGGTGAAATGCGTGGACTGGTTTCATAACCTTGCATAGCTGTTATGCGGGTGGCTTTGCCATCTTTAACGGCAGCTTTCCATAGATCTCCTTCAAAGGCGAAAACGATGGTTTCGCCATCTGGACTTATAGCCGGGTTTGATAAAAAGTAAGGTTGATTGGATTGCGATTGTACGCTGGCGAGGCTTATGCAGCCTAGCAGGCAGGAAATGATCCTATTCATGTATGCAGTTTTTGGATGTACAATATACTTAAGTTATAAATGACAAAAAGGTTGGATTGACCGACGGTTTAACAACGGGATAAAAAATATTAAATTTTTTTATATATTGCGGGAATTAAGCTAATCAAAAACATGAAAAAAGCTACTTTTCTTATTGTCTTATTTATTTCAGTTAATAAGATTCATGCACAATGTGATAGCAGCTTAATTGGTAATTGGAGAGTTGTTAGCGTAAAAACGGAAGATGGATTTTTCAACTTCCTGACTGATTCTATGTCTGTGTTTCCAGGAGCTTACAACAATGGTGCTGATTCTGCCAAACAAGCGCTGATGGATATACATAAAATGATGTATGGCAGCATTGAATTTGACTTTACAACCGCATCGAAATTAAGTATGCGGTTCATGGGAGAATTAATGATAAATGATACAAAGTATTGTTTTAATAAAAAAAGTAACCTTATTATGGTTACTTCTCAAAATAGCTTAGGTGAATACATTACAGATGAATGGCCTGGACATATAAAAGATGGTTTATTATTTATAACCATGTCAATTAAGGGAGACACGCAGGAAGAAACGCCAACATTCACTTTACAGAAGATGCCCAAATTAGGCAAGATGCCTGAAAACCGGCATCTCCCCTAAATCAAGTCTTTATACTACTACATTAATCATCTTTCCCTTCACAAAAATCAGTTTCTTCAAAGGCTTTCCTTCCATCCATTTTTGAACCAGTTCATTAGCCAGTACCAGTTCTTTAACCTGCTCTTCCGTAGAATCCAGCGCAATGGTTAAGTTGGTTCTCATTTTACCATTAATACTGATGGGGTATTCCTTGCTTGTTTCTGTTACATGTGCAGCATTGAATACAGGAAAATGTGCATCGAGAATAGACCCACTGTTGCCCAATTGCTGCCAAAGTTCTTCAGCAATATGTGGGGCATAAGGAGTTAAGAGAATCAGCAATGACTCAAGTATTTCTTTCTTATGACATTTAAGATCACTCAGTTCGTTTACGCAAATCATAAAGCTACTTACTGCCGTATTGAAACTGAATCGTTCTGTATCTTCTTCAATTTTCCTGATAGTGCGGTGTAATACTTTTAATTCTTCAGCAGTTGGTGTGTCGTTGTTCCAGATTTCACCTTTTGTTTCATCAAAAAACAATCGCCACATCTTTTTAAGGAAACGGTGTACCCCTTCAATTCCCTTGGTATCCCATGGTTTGCTTTGATCTACCGGACCAAGGAACATTTCATACATACGGAATGTATCTGCTCCGAATTTCTCAACCAACGTATCCGGATTAACGGTATTGAATTTGGATTTAGACATTTTCTCCACTTCCACCCCACAGATATATTTACCATCCTCCAACATAAATTCAGCATTAGCATATTCGCCGTTGCGCCATTTTTTAAAGGCTTCAATATCTAATTCAACACCATCAACTATGTTTACATCGACATGTAACTGATCAACTTCTTCTTTATTTATTAACCCTGCAGACACAAAAAGTTGTGTTCCTTTTTTCCGAAACACAAACCTGCTACTTCCCTGTATCATCCCCTGGTTCAGCAATTTCCTAAATGGTTCATCAAAACCAATATGCCCTAAATCGTAGAGAGCTTTGGTCCACATACGGCTATATAATAAATGTCCAACCGCATGCTCAGTACCACCGATATAAAGATCAACCTGGTTCCAGTAATCGCTAACTTTTCTGCCGCAAAACTGTTGATCATTTTGGGGATCCATATATCGCAGGAAATACCAGCTACTTCCGGCATAACCAGGCATTGTATTGGTTTCCAACACCCCTTTATCACCAAACTGATTGGTCCAATCCGGAATATTCGACAGTGGACCTTCGCCTTCCGGACCAGGGCTATACGATTCTACATTTGGCAAGGTTAAGGGTAGTTGCGATTCATCCAGCGGATAAGCAATACCATCTTTCCATAAAATAGGAAATGGTTCTCCCCAGTAACGCTGGCGACTAAATGCTGCATCACGCATTTTGTAGTTCACTTTGCGTTTACCGATACCCATCTCCTCCAGTTTACTAATCACCAGTTCTATGGCATCTCTCATTTTCATACCATCGAGGAAACCACTGTTATGGAGTATGGCATCTTTGGTTGGATTGGCTTCATTGCCATCGAAAGCAGCACCAATAATATTGGTAATAGGAATATTAAAATGTTGAGCGAATTTAAAATCTCTCTCATCGCCACATGGCACTGCCATAATAGCTCCTGTACCATAACCTGCCAGTACATATTCTGAAATCCATACCGGTATCTCTCTTCCGTCGAATGGATTGATGGCATAAGCACCCGTAAAGCATCCGGTAATTTTCTTCTCTGCCTGACGCTCTCTATCACTTCTGCTTTTCACATAAGCTACATAAGCCTCCACCGCTTCTTTTTGCTCTGGCGTGGTAATTTTTTCAATAAGCTCATGCTCAGGCGCTACAACCATAAAGTCAACTCCGAAGATGGTATCGGGGCGAGTAGTATAAACATTGAGCTCCAGGCTACAAGCTTCAAGCTGCAAGCTTGATGGCTCTTGCTTGTGGCTTGCAGCTTGTAGCTTGAAGCTGATCTCTGCTCCCGAGGACTTTCCGATCCAGTTCGTTTGCATTTCTTTCATGGCTTCGCTGAACTCGATGGTGTCGAGGCCACTAAGTAAGCGATCAGCATATTCAGTAATTCGCAGGTACCACTGGCGTAGTTTCTTTTTTACAACAGGATGTCCCCCACGTTCACTCACCCCATTCACAACTTCATCATTGGCTAACACGGTACCAAGGGCTTCGCACCAGTTAACTTCACCGTATCCACAAAATGCAAGTCGATAGTGCATCAAAATATCCTGCTGTTCTTTTGCTGAATAAGCCTTCCATTGATCTGCAGTAAACTGAATACTGTTATCACCCGGACAAACATGATCTGCATTACCATTTTTTTCAAAAGCCGCTATTAGCTCTGTAATCGGACTGGCTTTTTGTAGTTTCCTGTTATAGTAACTATTGAATAACTGCAGAAATATCCATTGTGTCCACTTATAATAACCCGGCTCACAAGTTCGCACTTCACGATCCCAATCGTAACTAAAACCTATATTATCCAGTTGCTTCCTGAAATTATCGATATTCTGTGCGGTACTTTTAGCAGGATGTACACCATGTTCAATGGCATATTGTTCGGCAGGTAAACCAAAAGCATCATATCCCATCGGGTGCAATACATTGAATCCTTTGAGTCTTTTAAAACGACTCACTATATCAGAAGCTATATAACCCAGGGGATGTCCCACATGTAATCCCGCACCACTTGGGTAGGGAAACATATCCAGTACATAATACTTTGGTTTATCGGAATTGTTTTTTACCTGATAGGTTTTGTCTTTTACCCAGGCTGACTGCCATTTTTGTTCAATATCCCTGAAATTGTATTCCATATTTGGTCCTGTTCTGTATACTTTTTGTTGTTGTATAGCGTTATTAATTGGGCAGGTCTGCTGATCAGAAACTGAAGGCTCAGTACTTTTCGGCAACTGCCGGTAATCCTAACATATCTTTAACCCAAATAAGTCAGGATTACGCTATTTTTCAAAAGCGAAATAATCGTTAGAGTGGCTGCAAATGTAAGTCTTTAGGCGTCAAAACCCTACATTTGCTCCTCATCCCCTGCCCTTCTCCACGGGTGGAGAAGGGGGAAAAGAAAAAAACAGGAATTAGTATGGCAGACAGCGCAAAATCTTCTTTAAAACGTAGTAAACCCAATTATATCTACTCCATTATTGGTGTTGCCCTGGTTCTATTGATTATGGGTATCATGGGATGGTTTTTCCTGAATATTAATTCGGTGGGTAATGCATTTAAGGAAGATATCCGCATCAGCGCCTATTTACGTACCCTTAATAAAGATACCATCGGGCAAATTCAGCAATACATTGCTGGTCGTCCTTATACAAAAACTGTTACTTATGTAGATAAACAGAAGGCACAGGAAATCTGGAACCGGGAAAACAATGAAGATTGGGCCAAAATACTCGATATGAACCCTCTTCCGGAAAGCATTGATTTTTATGCCAAAGCCGGATACGTAAACAAAGACAGTCTAAACGCCATTTCCACCGAATTATTGGGCAAATATGGCAACCAAATCACCGATATTCAATATCCCCAAACCCTGGTGGGTAATTTGAATGAGCGGGCGGCCAAAATCGGGCTCATATTCCTGGTGATTGCCATCATACTATGTATTATCGTTATAGTAAGTATTGACAATACAATACGTCTGGCGATGTTCAGCAATCGCTTCCTGATCAAAACCATGCAAATGGTGGGGGCTACGCGCAATTTCATTGCCCGTCCTTTGAATATCAGGGCAATAGTCAATGGATTAATTAGTTCAGGTATTGCGATCGTATTGTTATTTAGCATCATCAGTTGGGCTGAAAGTCAGTTTCCGCAGTTAAAAGCCATTCGCGACTGGAAACTTACTTTTATACTTTTTGGTGGCCTGATTGTTCTGGGCGTAGGCATTTCAGTGTACAGTACTTACAGAAGCGTACTGAAATATTTAAAAATGAAATTGGACGATCTTTATTAGATGTGAATGGTAAATGGTTAAAAGAAAATACTTGAACAAACAATAATTCTTAAAAACTGACTGATATGACTGAAACAAAAAATACTCCAGCACCACTTTTTACAAAAGATAATTACAAGTGGATGTTGATAGGAGGTGTTATTATTGCCCTTGGCTTTTTCCTGATGAGTGGCGGCAAAAGCAATGACCCAAATGTGTTTGATTACAAAGTTGTTTACAGCACCACGCGCATTACCATCGCACCAATCCTTATCGTAATCGGATTGGCGGTAGAGATTTATGCGATCTTCAAAAAAGGAAAATAAATCCCCTACCCTTCAGTGTATTTCTGTGTCTTAAGTGGCATTAATATTACCACTGAAGACACAGAAATACACTGAAGGATTTACTATACACTAAGCTTTCTTTCGGACTTTCAGACTAACCGACTTTCGGACTACCTCAACTCTACTCCATGTCTATATTCGATGCCATTATAATTGCCATTGTAGAAGGAATAACCGAGTTCCTGCCTATTTCTTCTACTGGTCATATGATTATTGCGAGTTCATTTTTGGGTATCGCAAAAGACGATTTCACGAAACTGTTTGAGGTAGCCATTCAACTTGGAGCTATTCTGTCGGTGGTAGTTCTATACAGAAAAAAATTCTTTCCGCTTAACAGATGGAACTTTTACCTAAAACTTTTAATAGCCGTTATTCCCGCCCTGGCACTCGGTGCGCTCTTCTCTGATAAGATTGATGATCTGCTTGAAAGTCCACTTACAGTCGCCATCACCATGCTGGCAGGTGGTTTTGTATTGTTGTTTATTGACAAACTTTTTCAGCAGCCAGTAATTGATAAAGAAGAGGAAGTGAGTTATGTGCGCGCATTCATGATTGGACTATGGCAATGCGTTGCAATGATACCGGGTGTGAGTCGTAGTGCCGCTAGTATTATTGGAGGTATGCAACAAAAATTAAACAGGGGATTAGCAGCAGAATTTTCTTTTTTCCTTGCCGTACCAACCATGGCTGCCGCAACCGGTTATAAGTTATTAAAAGCCTGGAAAGACAATCCTGAAATATTAACCAATACCGATAACCTCATCGCACTTGCAGTCGGTAACCTGGTAGCATTTATCGTAGCCATGCTCGCCATCAAATTCTTCATAGGCTTCCTACAAAAACACGGCTTCCGCCTCTTCGGCTGGTACAGAGTGATTGGCGGAGCGATATTGCTTGTGCTTGTACTGACGGGATACCTGAAGTAGGGATGGTGGATGGCTGATGGCTGATGTCTGATGTCTGATTTGAATTGATGGATGTCGATGACAGATTTTATATAAGAAGTTAAATAAACATTTTAACTTGCACGCCGAACATCCGACATCCGACATCCGACATCCGACATCCGACATCCGACATCCGACATCCGACATCCGACATCCGACATCCGACATCCGACATCCGACATCCGACATCCGACATCCGACATCCGACATCCGACATCAGACATCAGACATCAGACATCAGACATCATTTAATTCTGCTTGGATTTTTCGCAATAAAATCCTCCCACCCCTTTCCTTTTTTTCCATTAATTGCCAGCGGTGAGGATGATTGGTAATAGTGGCAGAGGGCAACCGCCAGAGCATCTGTAGCATCAAAATATTGTGGCTTTTCGGCTATTTGTAAAATACGCTGTAACATTTTCCATACCTGGTCTTTATCGGCATTACCATTGCCGGTAATAGACTGTTTCACTTTTTTAGGAGAATATTCTGTTACCGTTAAACCTGCCTGCATGGCTGCTGCAATAGCAACACCCTGTGCACGGCCTAGCTTTAGCATACTCTGTACATTTTTTCCGAAAAAGGGTGCTTCAATGGCAAATGTGGAAGGCTTATATAACCTGATAAGCTCACAAACTTTTGCATGAATTGTTTCGAGCCTGGCATAAATATCTTTCTGTGAGGTTAATTTCAAAATATCCATTAACAATACCTGCGGCTGCCCCTTATGAATCCTTAACAACGCATAACCCATTAGCTGGGTACCAGGATCAATTCCTAATATAATTTCATCTTTTCCCATTCGCAGGTGAAAATACGGAAGATTTGTGGAGAGAGGGACCATGGTCCATAGTCCATGGTCCATGATGAAGCATTTTGTTTAACCCATGTATACTCCACTATTAACCCCGATCTATTTGCAATCTGCCATAGACTATGGACTATGGTCTATGGTCTATTGACCAAGACGTATAGTCCATGATTCTGCTACATTTACCCGTTCTTTGTGGTACTTAATTCGAAATAGACTGAAGAAGCGACTAAAAATATTCCTGAACTACTTTCTAGGACCAGTACTTTTTATCTGGCTGGCCTACTCTATCTATCAGCAGGTTCAGCATCAGGATGATATTCAGCAGTCATGGGATATGATTTTACGGTCTTTAAAAGGTCCGCAATCCTGGAAACTCATACTGGCAATTTTGTTTGTATTCGCCAATTTGGGTATTGAATCCTATAAATGGAAATTACTGGTATCAAAAGTGCAAAAAGTTTCTTTTGCCAAGGCCCTTAAAGCAACCATTACCGGCAATGCGCTGGTTTTTAATAGTATTAATCGGTTTGGAGAATCGGCTGCCAGATCAATATATCTGGATGATGGGAATCGATTGAAAGGCATGGCCATTTCATTAGTAGGAAGCATGAGCCTGATTATTACTACCCTTTCCTTTGGTTTAGCCGGAATGGTATATATGCGCATTTTTATTTTCGATGCAACCCATCAGTTAGAGGGATTGTCTATGTTTTGGCTAACAGGATTAATGAGTGTACTCGGATTTGCAACTGCATTGCTTATTCTTTTATATTTTAAATTATCCTGGCTAATCCGGCTACTGGAAAAGATTCCGATTGTGTCGCGATACAGGTTTGTAGTAGAAAATATGGAAAGTTTGGGGTGGCAGTTCTTAACAAAAATTTTACTTCTTTCTATTTTCCGATACGTTGTATATCTGGTACAATATGTGCTAGTAATACAAGTGTTTGAGGTTGGAATAGGCATATGGGATACAATAGCACTTGTTTCAGTATTGTTGGTCATATTAACCATTATTCCAAGTATTACACTAGCGGAAATTGGAATAAGAGGAAAAGTGAGTTTACAGTTGTTTGGCATACTGAGTAACAACCTGCTAGGCATCATTGCATCAACCGGAAGTATCTGGATAATAAACCTGATTATTCCGGCTATAATAGGTAGTATATTTCTATTGGGCATTCGTTTGTTCAGAAACAATAAGTAAACAGGCAAGCATGAAACGAATTTTCTTACTATTAATATGGCTTATCTCCTTAAAGCCCCTTTCGGCCGGAGATGAATTCTGCGGAATCCGGAACACCGCTTTTCAAGAAGGTGAAAGTATTTCATTTAATGTATTTTATTCTGTACTTGGATTATATGTAAATGCAGGTAATGCCAATTTTTCCGTTTCTCTCGATAAGATGAACAACAGAATTGCCTACCATGTAGTTGGAAAAGGAAGCTCTAACCCCAGTTATGACTGGATCTTTAAAGTCAGGGACAAGTATGAATCATATATCGACACTACCGATCTGCAGCCTCTAAAATTTATTCGGAACATTGATGAAGGTGGTTATAAAAAATTTGAAAACATTACGTTTAATAAAGAAACTAATACCGCTGTTACAACTGAAGGTGTATTTAAAGTACCCGGTTGCGTACAGGATGTTTTGAGTTCTATTTATTATGCCCGGAATATTGACTTCAATAAATATAAACCTGAAGAAAAAATTCCCTTTTCCATGTTTCTGGACAATGAGGTTTATAACCTATACATAAAGTATTTAGGCAAGGAAACCATCAAAACAAAGTATGGTAAATTCAGGGCCATCAAATTCAAACCCTTACTGGTTAAGGGAACATTGTTTGAAGGTGGGGAAAAAATGACGGTATGGGTGAGCGACGACCCCAATCATATACCACTTCGGATTGAAAGTCCAATAATCGTTGGAAGTGTAAAAGTAGACATGATGCAATACCGTAACCTAAGATACCCGCTTAGTTCAATGATCAGTTTTAACCATTAGACACCATCGCATTTTTTGGATACTGTATAGGGTTACTTTGTACGTTACGCGACAACTGGGATCTTTTATATAGCACCCTGCAGATAATTATCACAAAAAGGGTAGCCAGTATAACCCCTCCAATAAGACCTAATAAAAAGGAGTTTAAATATTCTTTACCGGCATAAGCAGCATATACCACAGTAGCAGCAGATATAACTCCTGAAACAACTGCGATAACTGCATTGCCATTCCGGTTCGAAATTTCGATTCGTGCATTGCAGGTATCGCAGTTGATGGCGGAAAAATTGTTTAGCAGAATAAACTGCCTGAAGGATATCCTGCATCCGCAATTAGGACATCCGGTTTCCTGGTTTCTGGACATTGGATTTTAAAATAGCGTGTTAAAGCTAGGATTTCAACGTAAACTTAATATGAATAAATGGCAATGAAGTCCGAAAAACACCGATTTTATCACGTTTTTTCACGGATTTTTTAAGCGGTATTATTAGGTGAAACACTACAAACCAGGATAGCTTTACAATGCGTGGAGGGGGAAAGTTTCAGCGACCCTCACTCCTTTTTCTGTTAACTGAAGGCTGCAACATTCGTTTAAATGATCGTGTTCGAAATATAGTATGTAGTTCTTTTCAACTGCTTCTTGTAGAAAATGCTTCTTTTCATGTAGTGTGGTTAATGGAAACATATCATACGCCATCACATAAGGAATAGGCAAATGAGCGGCGGAAGGAAGCAGATCTGCCATATATACCAAGGTATGCCCCTTATAATTTATTTGCGGCAGCATCATTTTCTCGGTATGTCCGTTTACAAAACGGATAGAAAAATTCTCGAGAAAAGCCGCTGTCTCTAATTGTCCATTACTTGTAAAGCCTGTTGATGGAGTATTAATAAATTTCAACTGTCCACTTTCCTGAATAGGAAGAATGTTTTCTTTCAGAAAAGATGCTTTTTCTCTATCGTTGGGTTTTATTGCCCAATCCCAATGTTTTTCATTACTCCAGAAAGTTGCATGGGGAAATGCAGGAACCAGCTTATCTCCATCCCGAATTATACTTCCACCGCAATGATCGAAATGAAGATGGGTTAAAAATACATCGGTGATATCATTTCTATTAAAACCGTATTGAGCAAGTGATTTATCTAGTGTATCGTTTCCATGCAGGTAGTAGTGACCAAAAAATTTGGCATCCTGTTTATCGCCCATTCCATTATCAATGAGAATAAGTCTGTTCCTATCTTCCACCAACAAACAACGCATGGCCCAGGAGCACATGTTATTTTCATCAGCCGGATTTAATTTGTTCCACATTGATTTTGGTACAACACCAAACATTGCCCCACCATCCAACTTAAAATAACCACTATTAACCGAATACAATTTCATAACTATGCTACTTTTCCTTGTTTATGCTTAGTTGCTGATGCAAAGCTGAGTAATATCAATCCAATAACAAAGAATACTACAAGTGCCAATACTGAATTTCTTTGTGAGCCTGTGTATTCATTAATATAGCCGAAGCTAAACATCCCAATTACAATGGCAATTTTTTCTGTAACATCATAAAAGCTAAAAAAAGATGTGGTATCTTTTGTTTCAGGCATTAGTTTGGCATAGGTACTTCTGCTTAAAGATTGAATGCCGCCCATTACAAATCCTACCAGTACTGCCAGCGCATAAAACTCATTCACTCCATCTCTTGGCAATAGATACCCGATGATACAAATCAATATCCAAATAGCCACTGTAATCATCAATGCCCTGAAATTTCCCAGTTTATCGGAGAGCTTTGCAATAGTATAAGCACCTGGAATGGCAACCAACTGAATAATTAATATGGCGATAATGAGGTTGGTTGTAGGTATATTCAGTTCACTTTTACCGTATAAAGTGGCGGCAAGCATTACTGTTTGTACGCCCATATTAAAAAAGAAAAATGCCCCAAGATATCTTTTCAATATAGGTGTGTGGCTAAGCTGCTTCCATACTTTATTAAGTTCCTTATAGCCATTTGTGAAAATGCTCGCTTTACTGTTGAGATTTCCGGCAGGAGTTGATTTAGGCAGACGGCTCAATGCCAACTGACCAAAACCCCACCACCATACACCAACAAGTAAAAAAGAAATTTGTGAGGCTTTGCCGACTGTAATACCAAACAAATCTGGTTTCAACACAAAAACAAAACATACTATCTGCAAAATTACACTGCCGGTATATCCCATGGCAAACCCTTTTGCACTAACACGATCCTGATCGGCAGGTGCAGCTATTTCCGGGAGAAATGAATTATAAAATACCAGGCTGCCCCAATAACCTATACAGGCTACAATCATACAGGCCAAGCCAAATGCCAGGTTCGTACTTCCGTAAAAAAATAAAGCGCTACACGCTAAACTGCCCATGGTACAGAAAAAGAATAAGAAACTTTTTTTATTCCCCTTGTAATCAGCAATAGAAGAAAGCATGGGCGATATCAGTGCAACAATCATAAATGCCACCGCTAATGCATAATTATATAAAGAGGTATTTACAAACTCTCTGCCAAATAACTGAACGGTATCATTGGTGGTGGCATCATTACCATCTCCGGTTACCGATTCGAAATAAGCAGGAAAAATGGTTGAAGTAATAACTAGATTATAAACACTGTTGGCCCAGTCGTACATGGCCCAACCATTAATGACCCGTTTTGAAGCAGTAGTTTGCATACGGTGGGGTTTATTTTTCTAAAGTTAGGGGAAAGTGAATTGTCAATGGTGAATTGTCCATTGTTTTTTGGCATTCCTGGAAAGCTGCAGCAATAGGATAGATAACATGCAACTACCAATTAAGATATGAAATCATAACAAGTAAAGGATTAAGTAATATACACCATTCACAATTCACCATTCACAATTCACTTTAAAAGCGCGGCCAATATCCGTTGCTGACTTTCCTGCAGTTGTTCAGGACTCAATTGTAATTTACCTCTGGTGAAATTCAGGTCATCGGCGCTATTAATCGGCACCAGGTGCATATGTGCATGTGGAACTTCTAACCCAACCACACTTATACCACAACGGTTACAGGGAAAAGCTTTTTCGATTGCTTTGGCAATTGGTTTAGCGAAAAGCAACATAGCAGAGAGATACTCATCCGATAGATCGAAGAAACGATCAGTTTCATGTTTAGGAATAACCAACACATGACCTTCTACCAGTGGAAAAATATCCAGGAAAGCAAAAAATTGTTCATCCTCTGCTATCTTATAAGATGGTATTTGACCCGCAATGATTTTGGAAAAAATGGTCATAACCTGTAGATATGAAATTCGTTGTTGTATGCTTTTCGGAAGCATACAACAACGAAGAATTAATTAAACAGTGATGTCTTCAATCTTAAATTTAATAACTCCTGTAGGAGCAATTACCTCGGCCACTTCTCCTCTTACTTTTCCCATCAATCCTTTACCAATAGGAGAACCTGCAGAAATTTTTCCTGCTTTAAGGTCAGCTTCTTTTTCTCCTACAATCTGGTAAGTAACCGTTTTTTTAGTAGCTACATTAGTAATGGTTACTTTAGTAAGTATAGTTACTTTACTTGTATCTATATCGCTGGTGTCTACAATCTTTGCATTTGCGATGGCACCTTCCAATTGCTTGATTTTGGCCTCAAGCATGCCTTGGGCCTCTTTGGCCGCATCGTATTCGGCATTTTCTTTTAAATCTCCTTTTTCCCTGGCTTCTGCAATAGCCCTTGACGCAGCCGGTCGGTCAACCGATTTCATCTTCTGAAGCTCTTCACGCATTTTTTCAAATGTCTCCTTTGTAACATACATAGTACTCTCACTCATAATCTTGCGGTTTAAAAAGGGTAAAAAAAATACAACGCCACATTTGATTGCAGCGTTGCATGATTGTAAAAATAGAAAAAATAAACATAATTTTCCAAGCCTGGCAGCTTTTATTTGGAAACCACCTATCTCAAATGATGAAAACCAGATATAAAAAACTTAAAATCAGTTAGTTATGGCAGGTATTTTGGTAGAGTTACTGTTATCACTACTACTCTTAAAACTAATTGAAAAACAAGGGCTTTCCGTACTTGGTTTACTACCAACTTTAAAAAGAATACAACAGTTTTTTATCGGACTATTGATTGCCATGACACTGGCCTCCATTTTTCATTTAACCAGATCAGCATTTGCCGGAATATCCTGGAAATTTAATGAAGCATACTCTTTTAGTGAGTTTGGTATAGGTCTTTGGTGGATGTTGCGTTCTGTACTTTATGAAGAATTCATTTTCCGGGGAGCGCTGTTTTATATTGCTTTAAAAAGACTGGGTGTTACCAAAGGATTTTGGTTATCAGTGATTGCCTTCGGCGTATATCACTGGTTTTCTTACAATGCATGGAATCATCCCGTTCAAATGATTTTTATTTTCCTCATTACAGCAGCAGCTGGTTGGATGTATGCATATGCTTTTATCAAAACAAATTCATTGTTTCTGCCAATCGGTTTACACCTTGGATGGAACACAGTGGGAAGCATTGTATTTTCAGATGGTTCAATAGGAAAACATCTCCTGATACCAATTGCTCAAAATAGTGTGCAGCAAAATAATTTATGGAGTAGTTTATTTATGGTGCTTTACCAGATTTTGGTTCCTGCATTTTGCACCTGGCTTTATGTAAGAAAAATGAATGGGGATAAGGCTACTGGCTGCTAGCTATTACTGTCCGGGGAAATTTGGCTTCAAGCTTCAAGTCGCAAGCTGCAAGCCTTAATTGGTGCTTGTTATAGGCTTTCTGCTTTTAATGGAAAAAGGGAGGCTTGCGGATTAGATAATTTAAAGTCTGCTGCTTAAAGAAATATTTGATTGCGGCAAATGCACTATCTATTATTAGATTTTCAAGATTTATCATGATAGATCTTGAAAATCATGAAAATCTGTGTTCCATCATACGCTCACCTAAAGATCGCGGTCAAGTTTCCCGGGAGAGCCATTGGCTAGTAGCCTAAAATTACAAACCATTGCTGTCCGGGGAAAATTTGCTAGCATCTTCTGAGCCACAGGCTACATGCCACAAGCTGCAAGTAATTAGTAAACCAGACATTAAACAGGAGCCAGGTATTTAGGGAAGATAAAAAAGATTAAATACAATCAGTACCCGTGGACAGACCTTCATTGGCATTGGTGTCAAGCGCAGCGATGACAGACTAAATCATGCGCAGCAGATTTAGTCAGAGGCCAATGTAGTCTGGGAACGGGTACGGGGCCATTCGGCCCAGGAGTAATATTCAATTTTGACCAGACGAGTGATCGATTTTATTCAGTGTCAAAATGGAATAAAGATTGCTTAACCCTTTAGATAAGGCCGTTTTAAAAAGTAAGGGTTCTATTTTCAACTTACGTCAAGATAATTGCTGCAGAAGCATTTCAGAGATAGATGCTTTTTTTACCGGACAGCAATGATTACAAACCACCAATTCCCAATTTATCCAAAACGATTTTTGCCATCAGATAATATGATTCATTACTGTAACCGGCAATATGTGGTGTAATGATCACATTCGGTTGATCTAGTAGCCAATCAAGTTCTGCTCTTTCAGCTTCTGTATAAGTTTCCAGTTTTTCATTTTCAAGCACATCCAGTGCTGCAGCTTTTATTTTTCCATCTTTAAGGGCTTGTATCAGTGCTTTAGTATGGGTAACTTTCCCACGGCAGGTGCTCAAAAAATAAGGCTGCTTTTCGAGTGCATTAAAAAAGGCATCGTTTGCATAGTGGTAGGTGGTTTCATTCAATGGAAGATGCAGGCTAACTACATCAGCATAACGCTGTATTTGTTCAACGCCGGCTTCTCTCACTAACCCATTTGCAAAATCAGTTTTGTGCGCATCATTGGCAAGTATGGTGACATTAAATGAGCTTAATTTTTGGGCAAATGCCGCACCTGTATTTCCGTAGCCAATAACACCGACTGTTTTTCCCGTAAGTTCATCGCCACGGTTAGCATCTCTGATCCATTTACCTGCTTTCACTTCCTGATAACTACTGTTTATGCGGTTCATCATACTAAGCAACATTCCCAATGCCTGTTCTGCAACGGCATTTCTATTGCCTTCCGGACTGCTCTCACATTGCACCCCCTTTTGTCTTGCATAGTTTACATCTATCTTTTCCATGCCACTGCCTAAGCGACCGATCCATTTTAGTGTGTTTGCTTTATCTAATAAGGCAGCATCTATTTGAATCCTGGTAGTTACAATTACTCCTGTACAGTCAGCAATCTGTTCAGACAGTGCTTCATAGTCAATTGAGGCATCATATACGCACTGATACCCTGCCTTCTCTAATCTTTCAATCAGATAAGGATGAACTTTCGCTGTAATAATCACCTTACCAACTCCCATACAATTCTCCCTAATTTATTATTCGTTATTTCTTTTATTTCTTATTCCTTATTTCTTATTCCTTATTTCATTTTACTTCATCCTAAAAGTCAGCGCTGCAAAATCCTCCACGCTCAACTGTTCGGCTCTTTTAGTAAACAATTCTTCTTGCAAAACAGTTGCATCAAACATCCCTTTTAACGGGTTTCTTAACATTTTTCTCCTCTGATTAAATGCTGCTTTCACCAATACAAAAAATGCCCTTTCACTTTTCATGTCACAAACAGTTGCCTTTCTTGTAAGTTTGATAACCCCACTCATAACTTTAGGGGGTGGATTGAAGGCATTTTGTGGAACATCAAATAAATATTCCACTTCATAAAATGCCTGAACAAGCACACTCAGTATTCCGTATTCTTTATTTCCGGATTTAGAAGCAACTCTCTCTGCCACTTCTTTCTGAAACATCCCTATCATAACAGGCACTTGTTGCTTCCATTCTAAAATGCGAAACAATATTTGGGATGAAATATTATAGGGGAAATTACCTACCACCGTAAACTGGTCCGCGAATGGTACCGCTACATCAAGTATACTTTCATGTATAATTTTTCCTTTTATAGCAGGATAAGTATGTTCGAGATAGGCTACTTTCTCATCATCCAGTTCCACCGCTTTAAAATCAATTCCCGGCAATTGTAACAGGTATTTTGTGAGTGCACCACCTCCCGGACCAACTTCTACCAACCGGGCAAATGTATCCTGCTGCAATGCATCAACTATTTGTTTGCAGATTTGTTCATCTTTCAAAAAATGCTGACCGAGTGATTTTTTAAGGGTGTATTCCATTAGCACAAAAGTACGGCTATATGGCAGATAGCGGAGGGATGATTTCTGATCGCTGATCGCTGATGTCGGATTTGAGTGAACAGCGCTTATTATAAAGAATATGCTATGGACCATGGACTGCAGAAGGATGATTTCTGATCGCTGATCGCTGATGTCGGATTTGAGGGAACAGCGCTTGTTATGAAGAATATGCCATGGACTATGGACTATGGACCATGGACCGAGGAGCATATGCAATACGTCATTAGCTACCTGCTCGAATTATCCGTATTTTTACCCCCTAAAGCTTTCCCGATGAATGAAATGCAAAAACCTGTAATTGGTTTCTCCTGTGGCGACCTGAATGGCATTGGATTGGAATTGATCCTGAAAACCCTGGGCGACCATCGTCTACTGGATATCTGCACCCCCGTGGTATTTGCCAGCAATAAAAGCATCAACTTTTACAAGAAAAGTCTGCCAGATATCAATTTCAACTATACAAGCGGAAAAGACTTCAATAGACTTAATCCCAAACAAGTGAATATTTATCCTTGCTGGGAGGAGGAAATTGCTATTACACCCGGGCAACTCAACGAAACCGGAGGGAAATACGCATTGATTTCATTGAAAGAAGCGGCACAGGCCCTGAAGGCAGGTCAGATTCATGGTTTGGTAACAGCACCCATCCACAAAAAAAATATACAGTCTGCTGAATTTAATTACAGCGGTCATACCCCTTACCTGAAAGATCTTTTCGGCGTAAGTGATGTATTGATGTTTATGGTTGCAGAAAATATTCGGGTTGGTCTGGTTACCGAACATGTAACCGTTTCAGATGTGGCGAAACATATTACGAAGGATGGTATACTCAGCAAACTGAAAATTATGCATAATAGTTTGCAGAAAGATTTTGGCATTGATAAACCAAAAATTGCTGTACTAGGACTAAACCCCCATGCAGGTGATGAAGGATTGATAGGAAGTGAAGAAGAAACCATCATTAAGCCAGCCATCAAGGAAGCCAAACACAATATGCTTGTTTTTGGACCTTATAGCGCCGATGCATTTTTTGCCCGTGGACAACATGAAAAATTTGATGGGGTACTTGCGATGTACCACGATCAGGGGTTGATTCCTTTTAAATCTCTCGCTATAGGTGAAGGAGTTAATTATACAGCAGGGTTAAATGCGGTTCGTACGAGTCCCGACCATGGAACAGCTTTCGATATTGCCGGAAAAGGAAAGGCAGACCATGCTTCATTCCTTGCAGCAACATTTGAATGTATTGAGATCATCCGTATGAGACTTGGTTATGCTGAGATGCGCCAAAATCCGCTTCGTAAAATGAGTGCAAGAATGCTTGCCAATGCGGTAGATGAAAAAATTGAAGAAACAGAATAAGCGCATGGAACTGTACCATTTTTCCAATGATATATTATCGGTAAGCGTCAGCAATCTGGGAGCTGAACTTCAAAGTATTCAGCATAAGGGAACAGGATTGGAATATATGTGGTCAGGTAATCCCGATTACTGGGGTAAAAAGAGTCCGGTATTATTTCCAATTGTAGGAGGTTTAAAAAACAACACTTATCACTACAAGGAAAGTGCGTATAAACTAAACCGACATGGCTTTGCCCGGGAACGCACATTTAAACTAACACACCAATCTGCAGATACTTTACAATTTAATTTGCAGGATGATCCGGCAACATTATCGGTATACCCCTTTCGGTTTTCCTTCACCATAACTTATCGGCTGGAAGGAAATAAAATCCATGTTATTTATGAGGTGATTAATACTGGTGATGAAACAATGTATTTTTCTGTTGGGGCTCATCCGGCATTTGCAGTTCCCTTTGTATCAGGAACGAGTTTCGAAGATTATTACTTACAGTTTAATCAGAAAGAAGATACTGGCATTTGGCCATTAACCAAAGATGGTTTGATACAGGAAGCCGCTAATCCCTTTTTTAATGACAATGATCAAATCGCATTACATAAACCTTTGTTTCATGGGGATGCTTTGGTATTTAAGTCGTTAAAAAGTACCGCTATTGCTATTCTTTCTGACAAGCATTCACACGGATTATCACTCGAATACCACGGATTTCCTTATATGGGAATCTGGAGTGCGAAAGATGCTAATTTTGTTTGTATAGAACCCTGGTGTGGTATTGCAGACCATGTAAATGCTTCTGGGAACATTGAGACAAAGGAAGGCATTAATAAATTAAACCCCGGTGGACTTTTTCAACGTAGCTGGTCTGTTTCCCTGTTTTAATTATTTGAAAACCGCATCTGCAATACCTTTATTTATTGCATATCCGGTATAGGTTATTTCCACCCTACCTTTTCTGTTTTTCAATTTTTGCTCTTCTGAAACAGGCTTTTCATTGTCTTCGAATTCAAGGGTTAATCCTTTGGGAAGTTTGTAATTCTTTGTGTTAAAGCTAAATATTACCTTATCCGGCAAGCCATAAGTAGCAAATTTGCCATAGTTCATTTCTACCTCATAAGTGCCGTTTTCTTTAGTAGTGGTAATTGCTTTTTTAATCAGCAGATTGGCTTCATCAATATACATGGTTGTAAGCACTATTTCACTGTTGTCGTTTGTTGGCAGCATTTTTACAATGGTTGTTTTAACACCGCCCACAACTGCTTCTCCTGCTGGCAATGCAACAAACTCGTCGGTTGTAACCAATGAATTCATATTAACAGAAACGCCACCTTTTGGCAATAAGGATATACCACCATCTTTTTTCAGTTTGAATTTATTCGGCTTCTTATAAAATATTTTTACTTTGCCAATAGGGGCCTTAATAAAAGCCACATTAGTTTTCATTTTACCATCAGCTTCATAATCGTTCACAAGGTCTAACTTGGCTTTCACTTTCATAATCAATGCAGTTGCATCCTGAGCATTCGCGGTGAATAGTGAATAGTGAATGGTGAATAATACTGTAATGAATTTTAGCATGATCCTTGTTTTAACTTAATACATCTTTTCTTCTAAATATTAGTATTGCTGCTGCTACAAAACCGATGATATGTAAAATCAGCACAATTGCAGAGTTAATGATGCGGTCTTTATTTTGTATACTTCCTAAAATAGCTTCATTAGACTCGTTTACCTGAATATCGAAAAATTCTTTCCAACTAATCATGTGTGTGGTAAACAGGTAGGGTTTAACTGCATTAAACAATGGTATATTGAGGGTACTCAATATGGTCAGAAAAACGATAACACTCATGGTGGCTACTATTGGACCGATTGAGTTCTCTGCAAATACAGAAAGAAAAAAACCAAGCGCGGCTACGGTAGTCATGGCAAGTGCCGCAAAAAGAAAAGCTCCGATATATCGCCAGAACACATCGTTTTCTTTCAGTAAAACCACATAACTGCTTTTCATTAAAAACATATCATCTGTTCCAAATACCCACATACTTACAAACAATGCAAGGAATGCCAGCCAGATAAGCAGCAATAAAGTATAAATGGTTGAAGCAATAAATTTTGCCAACATGAATGATGTGCGACTATAAGGTTTTGAAAGCAGTACCCTAAGCGTACCCATATTGGCTTCACCTGAAATCATATCTGCAGCTATCAGTGCTATCAGCAATGGCACATGCACCAAAAGTAATTGCAGCATGATATAGCAAATCAGGTAACCATTTAAAACATTGCCATCTATTTCAAGTGTCGAACCAATATCATTCAACATAAAATCTACATAGCTCTGGCCATCAACCTTAAGGCCAAATTGAATCATTACAATCAATGCAGTAATAGCAGCAAAAGCAATATAGGTTCTTGGTCGCTTGAATATCTTATAGAGTTCTATATTAATTAGTGTGCGCATGTTTTCCTGATGTTACCTGTAAAAAATAATCTTCCAATGAGTGTCTGGGTTGCAGAGAGAGTACTGGAATATTCATTGCTACCAAATCTCTGTGCAGATCTGGTATCTGGTTCCGGTGTAGTTTTATCAGTAAAACCCCTGATCTTCTGGGTTGAAGTTGGTCGGCCCACCTGGATTGTTGAAGGGTTGCCAGGGCCGCGTCATTATCCAATGTTTCCAGTTCAACAATTGTTTGTGAAGGATCGAATAAGTCTGCAGCCGTTCCTTCCACCAGTTTTCGACCTTTATCAATAATCAATACCCTTGTAGCTACTTGTTCAATTTCATTGAGCAGATGTGATGATACAAGAATGGTTTTATTTAAATCGCGGCTAAGATGCCTGATAAGGTTTCGGATATCTGCTATTCCCTGGGGGTCAAGTCCATTGGTAGGCTCATCGAGTATAATCAATCTTGGATTATGGATTAATGCAACTGCAATGCCTAGTCTTTGTTTCATCCCCTGGGAGAAGGTTTTTACGGTGTCTTTTGCCCTTCCTGCTAAACCTACCATTTCAAGTTGTTGCATCAATTGCTGTTCAGTAGGTTTCATCCCACTTAACCTGGCGAAAAGGCGCAGGTTTTCTATAGCACTGAGGTATTTATAGACATCGGGTTTTTCTATAACTGCTCCTATCTCCCGCAATATTTCCTTCCGGTGGGTGGAGAGCGGTTGTCCGAAAATGGAAATAGACCCGGCCGTGGGAGCAATTAAAGTAAGCAACATGCGAATGGTCGTGCTTTTACCCGCTCCGTTTTGCCCCAGGAAACCATATACATCTCCTTCCTGAACCGTAAATGATAAATCGTTTACGGCAGTGAGGTTTTTAAACTGTTTGGTTAATCCGTTTACCTGTATAATTGATTGCATGTGTATGTATAACACCAAAAGTACAGCGGAAGTTTGGGAGAAAGACAGAATAAAAGGTGAAAAGTCCATAGTCCATAGACCATGGCTATTTCATTATACCTATTGGCAAACGCAAAATCCCCCATCTCCCAAAATCAAATAATCAAAGATCAAAGATCAAAAACTCAAAGATCCCTCCACTATCCGACTTTAAGGTATTGCTGTAACGCCTGTACATAGGCTTCGAATGCTTCTATGCCCTTTGGGGTAATTTTACAGGTAGTTTGGGGGTAGTTGTCTTTGAATTGCTTGGTTACTTCAATATATCCTGCATCCTTTAATTTTTGTACCTGCACACTCAGGTTTCCTGCTGTGGCATTGGTTTTTTCGCGGATAAAAGTAAATTCCGCTTCTTTAACGCCAATAAGCAGGCTTACGACAGCTAGTCGTAGTTGTGAGTGTAATATGGGATCCAGTTCTTTAAACATGCTTTTTCTGTTGCGCCAGGTACTTTCTTCTTAAAATAATGCCAGGAATAAACCAACAAACAATTGCTGCTACACCGCCCAATAGCCAGTCGTATTCAGAACGTGTATACAAGGATGTTATAAATAGACCATAAGTTATAATTGCCCCAAATAACATAGGTTTAAACTTCTTAACAACACCCGTTACAAGGGTTGGAAATGCATATAGCATGATAAGTAGTGAATAGAAACTCGGAGGAAAAGGTCGAAGAATTTCATCCGGTTTACTGCCATCAATATAATGTTTGGTCATATTCCAGCCGTCTTCCTGAATAAACCGGGCAGTAACTTCGGGAACAATAATCTGGTAAATATTTAGTGCAAAAATGGATAAGCCAAATACCAGCCATACACTATTAAGCGCATCATCTTCATACTTTTTAACCTGGTTTGCTTTCTTTTCGCGGATGGAAAAAATTATTTGCGGTACGATAGCCGCTAAAACAATCAGCCAGATATCAAATCCAATGCTAAAATCATAGGTACGTTCAAAGTAAGATACAAAAGAGGCTATAGACACTACAGTTCCCCATAATAAGGATCCGATACCTGTATCATGGTAGCTGCTTTTCGCTTTTTGTATCATGTTTGTAATGAGGTCCAGACTTTCCTGTTCCGTCATTTTTTTTTCATCTGCCATGATGGTATTACTTTTTGGTATTATGTCTGATTCTTAACAAGTGACCGGGAATAATATAACTGATAAGTAAAGCCAAAGCACCGATCAAAAGCTGGTTGGCAAAATTAAACTTAATAGATACTGCAGCAAGAATAAAATTGATTAATCCACCGATTACCAGCGGTTTAAAGCGAATTAACCTGCCACTAACAAATGTTCCCAAAGCATACATTAGAATATAATAGGTAAAGGCGGTTTTCCAGGCATCAGAAATTACGTTTATAAAAACCATGACAAAAAATGCCATCCCGATAGCGATCCACAAATAGCTTAATGCTTCTTCAATATAAGTCATCGACTTTTTTTGTCTGGCCTGCCTGGCGCTGTATATGCCTGAAATTACGCCACCGAATGGCATGGTCCACCAAACAAAACTATGATGCGGATATTGGAACCAAACCATCAGCACATATTCTACCACACAACAGGTAAATACAAGCCAGCCCCAGAACAGAAAATAGAAACTGTCGACAGCAACAGAATCTTTTGTTTTGGTAATCATAGACTGGATCAGGCGAAGACTTTCTTCTGGCGAAAAGTCATTTCCTAGTTCATTGTCCTGGTTTTGTTCTTGCATAAGTTTTAGTTTTTTGAAGCCCCTACATATTTGCGAATAAAAATAGCGATTAAACTACTGCCAATAACTGTAGGAAGCATCCATAATATCCACTGCTGTTGTATTTGAACATTTACCACTAAAAAAGCGGTATAGGATGCGATCATTGCTCCCATCATTCGAACTATATGACTATACATCCATGTTTGCTTGATAGTTGTACGTCCAACAATGAGTTTGATATCCAGCATTACATAACTTAAACATATCAGCCCAAAAACCCCAGGCACAATACTGAACATATTCCCGTGTATAATTCCTTTTATCGATTGGATGATCAAAAAAATAGCAAATACAAAACCAAATAAAGTAATCAGGTAATCGGCGGTTGGAATTTTGACCGGGGTCGATTTAAACATTCTTTTAAGCAATACCACCCTGTAACCAGATAATACCATGTATAATGTAAAGCCTCCTACAGCAAAGAGGAATAAGTTTTCATGTCCTTGAAGGTTACTAAGAACTAAAGCACTTAAAGAAGCCACCAGCATTCCCCAGAAGAAAATGATACCGGATAGTTTGTGTGTTTTTGAACCTTTCTTTACAGAAGCGGCAATGGTGCCGGTAATTAAACCTGCACCACCACCTGAAATATGTGATACCAATAAAACGGTAAACAGATTGTTCATTACTTAAAGTTATCGGAACTGTAGCTTAATTGGTTTTCTTGACAGATTAAGTTACTGACAGGCAGCTAACAATTGTGTAGCCTGATCTTTTCCCCATGTAGGATGGAAAGCAGATGCTGGCTGATAAGTACCATATAATTCCAACGATTTCTCAACCAGTTTTTTGGCAACTGCTTTACCTCCGCCAAATGCTGCTGGAACATTGATCATGTATTGAGCTTCAACCAGGTAAATTCTTGGATTGTTCGCATCTGCTTTTTTTGCATCTTCAATTGCCTGTGCTGCAATAGCACCATAGGTTTGATAACGCGACATACCATCAACCGTTAATTGTTGTATAGCAATCATCTGGCGAAGGCAATAGGTATCTGCATTTTTTTCCAGTGCTTCTGCTTTACCCAAGAGATCTTTACTTTTTTCTGCCACTTTATCTTTATCTGCTTTAGGATTCATCCAGCCCGTTAAATGATTAGCGTAGGCGGCATAATAATAAGGCAGCCATTTATCTTTTTCGGCATCTGCTATTCTTTCAAAAAAAGCTGAAGCTGCAGTAAAATCTTCTGCAGATTTTGCAGCTACTAATTGTTCCAGTCCTTTTTGCATACCTGACTCATATTTTGATTGAGCCAGTAATTGACCGGCAAAAAACATAGATAGTATTACGATAATCTGTTTCATAAAATTGATTTTTGAATTTTGAATTTTGAATTTTGAATTTTTGCTCTTTGATTTCGTGGTCGTTGAAGTTTTAGTTTTATTGTTTGTTCTTCAATTTTTCGTATTCATTTGCCGCGCTAATAAATTTGTTACCATGGTAAGCCTGGAAATAATGGAACGCTAATCCAACACCCCAGCCCAATAGCGGCCATATTGGCCAGAAATAGGTGTTTTTATCGCGGTTTAAAAACCAGATGGCTACAAGAAATGCATTCACAATTATGTAGCTGAATACGCCCCATTTAAACCCGGCTCTGGCTTTTGCCATTTGCCAAAGTTGTTCGTCACGTTGTTCGTTGTTCATATAGAAAATTTTGATTTTTGAATTTTGATTTCTTCCAAAAACTATAAGTTATTATTAATAGCATCCTGTCTCCTATCCACACCCCAGCTCAGGAACACACCTATGAAAAAGAATTGTGGGGCGGGTGGTGTTACTGCTTCTTTTCTGGCACCATTATAAGAATAGTTATAGCCAAATACTTGTTTACTGTTTAATACATTTGTTACAGACCCAACAATTACTGCATAAGCTTTTCCTAAAGAAGTGAGGTAATTAAAACTGAATCCAAGGTTATGGTAATCGATGGTTTTACCTTGATCAGCAATTACATACTGGGTACCATTTTGCTGAAGATTGTAATAAGGGCGGCCTGTAGCATACGAGTAGGTAAAATTGAATCCGGTATTTATTTTACTAATAAAACGTTTCATTACAAAGGAAGCAGTGTGATTTGCTGCGAAAGTTGGTTGTAATTCTTTCGGGTAATTCAGGAAATCTCTTTTAGTATCCAGGTATGAGTAGCTAACCCAGTAATCCAATCCCTTGAAAGTTTTTTTATCTCTCCAGAATAATTCAATTCCTTTCGCATCTCCTGCTCCTGCGTTGTTAAATGATGGATAGGTTTTAACAAGGCCATCATATTTTTTATAAAATGCTTCTATGCGGAAAGTCTGTAAAGTGGTGCTCTTAATATAGTTCGCTATAAAATGGGTAGCTTTTGAATAACCGAAATTGGTCGTATTATAGAGATAGGTGTTTTCTGGTTTTTGGTAAAACTCACCATAAGCTATACTCATTTGTGCACCTTTTCCTGTTTTGTATGCCAGCGATAGACGTGGAGCAATATTTGCCTTATTGATCAGCGAAGAATGTTCGAAACGTGCACCGACTTTTGCGGCAAGGTCATTGGTGATATATAGGTCTGCTTCGGAAAACAAAGCTTTAAAATGATCGGGTAACAAGGCTTTATTATTATTGTAGGTACTTCTGTTGTAGAAATACATATACTCACCGCCCATACGAATTACACTGATACCGCTCAATCTTTTATCAAATACTGCTTTGAATTGAGTGAGGTCTGAACGTGTATTGATATTGAAATTGCTATTATCGATCCATGACTGTCCAGTAGTTACGTGCTGGTTCTGTTGGTTTTGTATTTGCTGATCAATTTTGTTTACATCAATACTATAAGCCAATCCCAAATTCATTTTCCAGCCATTACCCAGGTTATCTCTCCAGCTCAGGTTATGGTACCAGTTAGTATTATTTAATCCAAAAGCATTTTTTAATGCTGGATCATCAATATTAGATCTACGTAAACCCAGGTCACTTGCACCAAATGTGCTGTAGTATTTAATCATACCACCAGTTTTTGTTTTAGCCCTGAAATTGAGATCAGCGGTATGAAACTGGGGCATGCGAAAATATTCTGGCTTTTGATTTACGATGCCGAAATATGCGCTAAGGTTGGTATATCCATAGTTACCACCCCATGATGATTTTTTATCTTTAGCTACTTTTTGCAGACCTGCTCCCCAAAACAGTGCAGATATAGATGCACTTACCTCAGAACGATCAGGTATATCAATACTCTCCATAATCAAAGCAGAAGAAAGTGCTTGTCCATACAAAGCAGAATAACCCCCCGTGCTGAAAATGGTTCCTTTAAATAAAGCTGGTGCAAAACGGCCACGAGAAGCGATATCAGGAACACTTGCCATAAAAGGATTGTTTACCAATGTGCCATCGATAAACTGTTTGGCTTCATAACCTGCCCCACCACGCACAAATAAGCCTTCCTGCTCACCAACTTGTTGTGCCCCTGGTAATGTTTTTACTACGGCAGTAATATCTGCATTGGCACCACCGGTTGTATATACATCTAATGAACTTAATACGGTTGCCGCTTTTTTCTTATCGCCTGCTTCAAAACTTCCGGCAGTAACGGTTACTGCTTTTAATTCGCTGATTTCTTCTTTAAGGATAAAATCGATACTGATAGTTGCAGTATCAATCATTACTTCCTGTTCACCTGTTTTGTTGCCCATATTAGTAGCTACGATAACCTGTTTTCCTTTCTCATAAGTTTTGAAAGAAAAATGGCCGGTAGAATCCGACAGGCCACCGTCATAAGATCCTTTTACCACAATATTGGCTCCTGCCAGGATACGCCCTTTTTGGTCTTTAACTGAACCGGTAATTTTTACCTGCGCCTGTACGAGAAAGGGTAAGATACTCAGTAAGGCTACCATCCATTTTTTCATTGCTCGTTGTTTTGATAGAGCAAACATAGAATAGTTTATTTTATAAACCAAATTATAATTAAAACTTTTTTATAGATCATTAAAATAAATTTAAATAGTTGATTTATAATAAGTTAGGGTAATTTCCTTACGGAAACTACCCTTTTAGCAATTAATATCTGACGTGATTATCCAAAAAACCGATCCCTGGAAAAGCCCTTTGCATACATCAGAAGCGCCCCAATAACCATGATATTCCGGAAAATATTCAGCATATCATTTGTACTGGAGGATGCCCGTGGTATATGAATAAAGAATATCATCAGCAATACATAAACCGCCATCAATAGCGAAGCCAGTTGATCATATTTGCCGATCACACAACTTATAATGAAAGCCGTAACCAGCACACCAGTGGCGTAATTGAGGAATAACCTTGCCGGAAAAAATGAAGGAATCATATCAGCACCAGCCTGTGGCAATCCAAAATGCAGACCTGTGTACAAGAGGAACGATAGTATAAACAGCCATCGTCCCCATCCCATAATTGTATTCATATTATTGGTTTTTGGTTTATACTTCAAAGGGCATTACTGGTCGTATTTCTACTGTACCATGCTCATATTTTAAAATGGGACAAGTCTGGCACCATTCTTCTACCTCCGAAATATCTTCAACTTTACATAACATATAGCCGGTAAGTAAAATTTGGTTTTGAATAAAAGGACCAGCATTCTTTCCATTTTTGCCAACAAGGGTACCGTCATACTCAATAGGCTTACTGGATACAAGCTTACCCTGCATGGCTATATTACCTATCCATTGCTGCCATCTGGGCATATCTTCCAGCATATCATCGGGTGTGGTAATATAGTTACCATTGCCAGTTTGGTTGTAGAATAATAAGAGAAACTCTTTCATAGTGTAGTGTTTTATTGATTGAATGATTTGACACTACAAATATGACAGACGGGTAGCAGGTTAATCTTGACAAATGTCAAGACTTTACAATTTCCCTTTCAAGCGGGTATATGTTTCGGGTGAGATGCCAAGATAAGAGGCAATCATTTTACTGGATAACCTCGTAAAGAGTTTCGGCTGGTTATCCATCATCCATCTTAATCTTTCCAATGCATCCATGGCTACAAATGTATTGATGCGATAAACTGAATTGGAATAAGACAGTTCAAGTATCTGGCGATACATTTTTTCAAATTGAGGAAAGCGGGCGGATAATTCCATAAAATGATCTCGACTAATTGCCAATAGCAGAGTAGGTTCAATTGCTTTAAAAAACTCTCTGGCTGGCACCTGTTGTAAAAAACTATTGATTTCCATCAGCCATTGTTCCTCGAGGATAAAATCGCGGGTTGTATCATTACCACCAGCATCTATCGTAAATACCTGAATAGCGCCTTCTACAATAAAATAACAGTTTCGGCAAAACTCTCCTTCCTTCAATAGATAATCATTACGTTTTAATACCATTGGCTTGAAATAACTGATTACTTCATCTAGCCCAGCAGTATCATTGCCAAGTTTAGAACGAATATGTTGTTCAAGTTTTTTGTGCATATTTCAACTTACAACAATTTCATCATTCGCTTTCATTCTGTTTTGGTTGATTGGCATAATTTAATATTCGCAAGAAACAAACTTGAATTTTGTAAAATAACGATTACTTATTTATTCAACACTTTCATTTATGAGACGTTATTGGCGCATAATATTTCAGTATGTTAACTATACGGGCTTGATCCTTTAGTGTAAAAAAATTATTAAGCAACCAAGAGACTGTTTAAACTACTTTTTATTAAAAATCAGTTACCTCATATTTTATTAATCCAAATATTTGTTTTATTTTCCCTATCAGATGAAAAGCAGTAAAAAATGCAGGCATATATTGCTTTTAAGCCTTGCCGCCATAATTCATATTAGTGTTTTTGCACAGTATACGGATGGTCTTCAACAAAAGGCTACTACATTTTATACAAAACGACAGTACGATTCCGCACTGATCGTTTATCAGCAACTTTATCAATCAATCGCCCCGCAAAAAGCCTCTGTCGAAAAAGCGAATATTCTGTTTTTTTATGCACGATGTCTGGAATTGACCGGAAAGTATAAAGAGGCATTAGGTGTGTTCAGGCAAGCTGAACATACCTACACGACCATGCAAATGGTTGACAAAAAGTGGGTTACTACCCAACAAATTGCCAGTTTACTCGATGATATTGGTGACTATAATGCTTCTGTTGAAACAGGTAAACTTGTACTGGCACATTATGCCCAATTAAAAGATAGTTTACAGATGGCTTTTGTATTACATAATATGGCATTTGGTTACTATCATGCAGGTAAAGTAAAAGAGGCATTAGATTGCCATACCAAAGAAATTTTAATTCTTGGAGATAAGGATAAATCCCTTTTAGCCAGGGCATATAACCAGTTAGGTAATATTTGGGCTGTTGATCTAAAAAATCTACAACAAGCACTTGACTATTATGAAAAAAGTCTTACCATCAAATTACCACTAAATGATCCCGGCTCTATTTCTGCATCTTATAATAATATTGGCATTACATACAAAGACCTGAATCAGCCGGAAAAAGCATTACAAAATTATGAGATGGCTCTGGACTATGGTAAAAAAAGCGGAGTTGCCATTCAGCAATATAACCCACTGATTAATATTGCCAACCTGCATAAAAGATACAATCGTTATCAACAAGCATTGGATGCGTATGGAAAAGCACTCCAACTAACTGGTAAAATAACTTCGCGTCAAAGAACTTCTTTTTATTTTAATTTAGGTGAGGTTTACCATGAATTAGGGAAATATGATTCAGCACTGCACTATCTCCACCAATCTCTTGGTCTAATTGAGCGATCTGGTGATTATACCAATTTGGCTTTTACAGAATTGTCAATTTCTAAAGTATATGCAAACAAAAAAGATTACGAGAATGCATATATTCATTTTACAAAATACAAACAACATACCGACAGCCTCTATGAAGGTGACCGCAAAAAGGTACTGGCTGAAATGATGATTAAATATGAAGCAGCCAAAAAAGACAAGGATTTATTAGAAGCCAATCGCGAAATTGAAAAAAAAGAACAGCAACAGAAACTATTGATTGCAGAAAAAGAATTACAACAAAAAGAAAGCGAAGCTGCATTACAGCAAAGCAGGCTGAATGAAGAATTAGCAAATAATCAGCGTAATGCTTTAGCCTTAAAAGCACAGCAGGAGCAATTGATAGCTGCCCAGAAAATCAATGAAAAACAACAAAAGTTAATTCAGCATGAAGCCCGTTTGAGAACGCAAACCTTCGGTCTTACGGTTACTACATCCTTATTGCTTTTACTGGGATTACTTTTTTTCTATCAGCGAAAACAAAAGAAAGCTGCCCTCAAACAGGGTGCTTTAGAACTCGAACTGGCCAAAACAGCAGCTACTAATAAAATGCAGGAAGAAAGGTTGCGCATTTCAAGGGAACTGCATGATAATATTGGCTCCCATCTCACTTTAATCAATGCCACTGTAGAATCAATGCCCGCTGAGAATATAAAAGATATTTCGTCTCAGATAGGTGTAATGAAAAACAGCTTAGTGATGAGTATGCGAGAGCTACGCAGAACCGTATGGCTGATGAACAGGTCTGCTGTATCACTTGATGAACTAGCACTCAGGTTGAGGGATTATTTAAGACCAGCAGTTAATCAGCAACTACAGGTTAAGGTAGCAGTATCAGGCAATACTGACCTAATGTTGAGTGAAGCTGCCACCACTCACTTGTTTAGAATTATACAGGAGGCTGTAAATAATGCCATTAAATATGCACATTGTTTATCTATACAGGTTAGCTTATCAGCCGACGAGTCAGACAGAATTCACTTCTCAATTAAAGATGATGGTATTGGATTTGATGTGGGTGCCATGCAAAATGGCAATGGTCTAACAAATATGCGGTACAGGATTGGAGAATTAAAAGGTGAACTTAATATACAAAGTAAAGCAGGCGAAACCCTGATAAAGGGCAGTTTCCCTAACCTCAGTTGAAATACGTACAATTGCGTATAGACAATAGAAAATTCAAAATATACTTTTGATGACCAAAATGCCCATTCATATTGCAATAGCAGAAGATAATTCATTTGTGCGGCAAGCCATTACTGAAAGGCTGCAGCCGCATAAAGAAATTATTGTGAATTATATTGCAAATAATGGAGAAGAATTATTAAAATTTCTTGATAAAAATAGAAGCATCGATCTGGTGCTCATGGATCTTCAGATGCCTGTTCTAAATGGTATTGATACCACACGACTATTAAAGCAACGCTTTCCTCAAATCAAGGTATTGATTCTGACGATGTTTGATGATGATGAGAACTTATTCAATGCTATTATGGCAGGTGCCCAAGGCTATTTGCTAAAGGAAGATAATTCACAGCAATTATTTCGCTCAATAATGGATACCATGACAGGTGGTGCTGCCATGAGTCCGGGCATTGCATTGAAAACATTAAACCTGATTCGACAACCCCTGAATACTTCGCAGCCTGTTGTTGATTTTGGGCTTACCAAAAGGGAAGTCGAATTACTCACACACTTAAAAAACGGACTGACCTATGAACAGATAGCTGCCAACCTTTTTATCAGTTACCACACAGTACGTAAACATATTGAAAACATTTACAGGAAACTCTATGTAACCAATAAAGTAGAAGCGGTACAAAAAGCTACTGAAAACCGAATATTATAAGCATTTTTAACGCTCTAAATAATAACGCTTTCACATATCGTAAGGTAATTTCATATGAAAAAAACAGCATTGCACTCATGGTTCCCAATGCACAAAACATCCACTAAAACTATCTTTTACTATATATCTTTTTTGTCCCGTAACATTGCCTACAGGTTTCAGAACCCTGATAAGTAGATGGAGTTGTGATTGTGGTTGTTTTGATATAATCTCCAGATACTTTTGACCCCGTGTATAAAGTACTGGTTGAATAACTTATCTGGTAACTTGACTTTACCGTTACACTTATCCTACCTGTACCTGAACACGCAAAACATTTCACCTTATAAGTATCAGCACTTTCATTCAATATTTTATAGTTGGTAGCAAGTGAAGGCAGCACATCGCCATTACTCAATAAAAATCCCTCCTGTGTTCTGCGTACAATAGCAGCTTTAACACCCTTGTATTCTATGACTTGATCAGATCTAAGATTAGATCGTGCAAGATTTAATCCATTTTCAAGTTCATCGATATCACTTTGGGTAATTGCAGGATATAAGCCACCTGATAATCGTGACAAAGTTTTTGCTTTGTCCAGGTAAGTAATTGATAATTTCGAGTCTCCCTGCGTTTTATAAATTTTCGCTATCCCTAAATAGGCTTTTGATTTGGAATAATTCCCAACAGTATCATTGTTTATTATTTTCTCATAATACCTTTTTGCTGTAACAAAGTCACTACTAAAAAAGTACAAACGGCCGATGTCATTATAAAAGGTCGGATTGGTTTGAGCCAGTATTATATATATACTAAGCGAGGTAATAGATGTATCTAAAAAAGGGAAAGCTACACCATTATATGTAGTTGGAAACATTGCAAGCCTTTGTCCAATATATTGACTTTTTTCTTGCTTCCATGCTTGCAAAAACCAACGATATGCTTCTGCCAGGTTTATTAAACTATCTGGTATACCAGAATAAGAATAATAAGTATTACCCAGATCAATCATATCGCTTGGAGTAAGCTTGTTTTCGTTTGCTAGTAAAAATTCACGTGCTTTAATTTCTCGATTTCTACTACTTGCAAAAAGCCAACGACTTGAGAGGCCATAACATATAGTATTGTCGGCATAAACAGAATAAGTAGTATAGTGATGACCTGAACTATCTTTATATCTATTAGTAACAGTAAAAACGGGCTTGTTAATTTCAGATGAATAGTGATTATCAAATTTAATCTCAGAATACTGCGGAGCTATCAGTATAGTCCCCTTATCATTCATGACTCCCCATTGTGTTCCTTCTTTGATAAACAGAAATCCGGGACGCTCCATATCTACTTTTATTTCATCAAAAAAAACATCAGCTATTGGTTTAAAATCAAAATCATATACACCATATTTATCGTCTTTAATCAATATCCAGTATTGCCCTTTAAAAGGTTCTTTTTGCTTGTTTTGAATATATGAATATGCTGTCGAGTACATATAAGCCGGAAGAGCAAACTGAAATTCCTTTTTCTTTTCAATTATTTTTCCTGTCTTATTATCTAAAATTTCAATACCCTTGTTTTGAGTGACTGCTAAGAAAGCATTTTTATGTGGGAGAGATAGGATGATTATATAATTCGGTTTTACAGCAAATTTACCATCACTTTTTACTAAACCATAGTAATCCTTACTTATACTCTCTTTTTCAACCCTCAGTATTTGAGCAGAAGCTGATATTATAAATAAGAAAAGAATACTAGTTAGTAATATAAGAAATTTAGGTTTCATCTAAATTTATCCAAATGGGTTATACAATTTCGGTAATGGTTTATTGCTTTTGTACAAGCCATTATCGGTGCCTATCCATATGTATTGATTGTTATCAATAGCTGTACAATTCATTGTACCACTGATACCTTTCGGAACTATTTCAATATATTTTTCGGTGAGTAGTTTACTGTCAATAAAAAACCGGTTTGCATCTCCAATGATAACAGCATAATTGCCTGCTATATCTTCTGCAATATGTTTTGACAATCCCGGTTTCCAATAATTGGTGATATTCAACCAGTTATTTCCTGCCCCTTTGTTTCCATCTCTTGACGTATAAGCAGTCATCAAGCCAAGATTACCAGAAGGTATATATTCGGATGCTGACAGTGTAAGTGTTTTATTAGCGTCACTGATTGAAAAGCCCTGGCAATGTGTAGGAAATTTTGTAGGTGATTCGTTCAGTACCCATGAAAAGGAAGGAGTTCTGCGTGTAAATATTTTTCTCCCGTCAGGAGTAATATTTCCGAAAAAGCCGTCCCTGTAAGTAGAACGGCCAAAGCTGGCATATACAGATCCGTCTCCATTCCAACTGGTACGCATAAAATCGGAATTGATAGGATCATCTGTGTTGGCCATCTTGGCTTCGCCAGTGTAATCAAGGCTTACTACACCATTATCAGGTACATGGTACACCCAGAATTTAGCACCAAAAGTATAATTGGCCAGACTAATTCCTCCTACAAATAATTTTTTACCATCAGGTTGTAAAGCAATGCATTGAAATGTATTACCTGATAAGCTAAGTCGTGGATCCCAATTGGTACCATTATCGTAAGAAAAAGAAACAACATTTCTGGTATCCAATACAGCAGCATTACCCTTATTGAACACTATGTCTTTACAACCAGCACTCGCAGATGTTACATTGACCTTTTGAAAAGATACATCAGTCAGCCACTTGTTAAGTGTTGCATTATTATCCGGCTTGGATTCATCTGAAGAACCTCCGGTTTTTTCGCAGGATGTAGCAAACAGCAATATGCATATCGCAATGCTTGTATAATATGTCAAAAGTTTTTTATTCATACATTCTATGTTTATACTGTATCCTAAAATTCCTCTTATTTAAATGGATGAACAATACGACAAACTGCGTATTCTTTGCTGCTAAAAATTGTTTATGCTGACTCAAAGACTAAAACCTATATTTCAGTAGAATGGCATTTTCTGATCCATTCAACTATATCCGTTTATATACTCAGTTACACTTATTTACAGTTTGTGTATAGTTTATATTTTCAACAGTATAAGCCATATTTTCTGTCCCTATATATTTCATCTGTGTTACAAATGGGGGCACATTGGTTGTTACAACAGGGCTTTTAAATGAAAGGCTTTGAAGTTTAATATTGGATGGCATATTAACAGTCTTACATCCGGGGTTTTTAATATCGACCCACTCAATAGTTGTTTTGCCATTCACAGAATGTATAAGCGCAGTAGTATTTACATTAAATGAAATAGCTGAGCTTGTAATGCTGGGCATTAAGCTCACTTTATTTGTCAGTTCCAGGTTTTTATTAAAAACGAGTACATCTTTGGTTTTCAGTTCGGGACTTAGTTGAAGATGGGTATTATACGCTACTGTATAGTTGCCATCCTTGTCGCGATGCATTCGGGTAACTTCAAAAAGACTGAGTTGGTCTTCCATAACAGCACTGTTAAGGATTTTTCCATCAGCATCAAATTCAATAATAACTCCTCTTGGAAATAAGGAGGATTGTTGACGGTAATGTGTTACCGCAAAAAAACGGTTATCAGATACATCCAGAATAGTATTGGTTGGATACCCTGAAGTAGGATTGAAAGTAAAAGCTGTTTTCACTGATTTTACGATTGACAAGTCTGTCGTTTTGAGAACATAAAAATATAATTGCCCACCCCCCATCTGCACCATAATATTTTGACCTGCCCTGATAATATCTTCCCCGGGTGCCCAGCGATTACTTGTATTACCAATACCTGTTGTTGCCAGTACATTGCCATTAGCTGGGTCGATTTTAAGCAGAAAAAAACTGGACAAGGCCCACAGATACCCATTTATAAGTTTAATAGCTCTTGGCTGCATATCTTCAAATGAAACAAAAGGGCTTATTTGCATTTTGTATTTTTTCTTCCAGAGCACATTCCCATCAGCATCTAATTTCATAACACCCACATCACCATTCGTTACATCGCATTGTGCATACATATAAATATTTCCCTGTGCATCTATAGAATGCGCTTTTACCTGAAACCGATCTGTAGTACCAAACTTCCTGATCATATTCACTTTTCTGTCTGTAGCATTGTAACGCAACAACTCTCCTCCATGACTCATAACAGGCACTGCATAGAATTGGTTATTATATTCTCCAATCCAATCAGCAACATTTGCTTGAATGTTCAGACTGGTACTGCCATTGTTACTTGCAGTGGTTGTTGGCTGGTTGCCAGGACCAGCAGGGTCTGTGTTGCTGCTACCCGGCGAAACGCTTTTCTTACAAGCTGTAATTATCAACAAGAAAATAATCAGTAGCTGCTTTGTTTTCATATTCCTTGACTTTTTTGTCATTCAACGATAACTGATTCAGGAAAATTTATAATTTCTGTCAGTTAAAAGTAGATGCAATCTCAAGGTCAGGCAATACGATACTCTGCGTATTTTGATGAATCAACCCCTGTTATCATGTAGCTAAAAAAGCCCCGGATAATATCCAGGGCTTCATATGATTTGTACAAAAAACTGCTTACTTATACTGAGGCATCAAACTCTTCGCCAGTTCAGTCATCTTATTGATGCCATCTTCCGGAAGATTACCTTTTTTGAATTCAGCCAGTACATCAGGAAGTTTGTTCTCCATTTCCATCAGGAAATGTGCTTCAAACTCTTTTACTTTCTTCACGGCTACTTCACGTAACAAACCTTGTGTACCGAGGTAAATGATTGCTACCTGTTTTTCTACGCTGAACGGAGTGTACTGCGCTTGTTTCAGGATTTCTACGTTACGGGCACCTTTATCAAGTACCATTTTAGTAGCAGCATCAAGGTCACCACCAAATTTTGAGAAGGCTTCCATCTCACGATATAGTGCCTGGTCAAGTTTCAGTGTACCAGATACTTTTTTCATCGATTTAATCTGCGCATTACCTCCCACACGGCTTACAGAGATACCCACGTTAATCGCAGGACGAATACCCGCGTTAAACAGGTTACCCTCCAGGAATATCTGTCCGTCGGTAATAGAAATTACGTTTGTTGGGATATAAGCTGATACGTCACCCGCCTGTGTTTCAATGATTGGTAAGGCTGTCAGAGAACCACCACCTTTAACCAGGTGTTTGATAGAGTCTGGCAAGTCGTTCATGTTCTTAGCAACATCATCATTGGCAATAACTTTTGCAGCACGCTCTAACAAACGGCTATGCAGGTAGAATACATCACCAGGATATGCTTCACGTCCCGGAGGTCTTCTCAACAACAGTGATACCTCACGGTATGCCACGGCTTGTTTTGACAGATCATCATAGATAATCAAAGCAGGACGACCGGTATCGCGGAAGAACTCACCGATAGCAGCGCCGGCAAATGGAGCATAGAACTGCTGTGGAGCAGGATCAGATGCAGATGCCGATACGATGGTAGTATAAGCCATTGCACCGTTATCAGCCAAAGTCTTCATTACACCTGCAACGGTAGAAGCTTTTTGTCCGATGGCAACATATATACAGTATACAGGCTTTCCTGCATCGTAAAATTCTTTCTGGTTGATGATGGTATCGATACAGATAGCTGTTTTACCAGTCTGACGGTCACCGATTACCAACTCACGCTGACCGCGACCAACCGGGATCATCGCATCGATTGCTTTGATACCTGTTTGTAATGGTTCTTTTACCGGCTCGCGATAGATAACACCAGGTGCTTTACGCTCCAGTGGCATTTCGTAGAGGTCGCCAGTTATCGGGCCTTTACCATCGATGGGTTCTCCCAAAGTATTGATTACGCGGCCAACAACGCCTTCACCCACTTTGATAGAGGCAATTTTACCGGTTCTTTTTACTTTGGCACCTTCTTTAATATCGCCGCTTTCGCCCATGAGTACCACACCCACATTATCTTCTTCCAGGTTAAGGGCAATTGCTTTTACGCCACTTTCAAACTCTACCAGTTCACCACTGCGTACGCCATTCAGGCCATATACACGGGCGATACCGTCACCTACCTGTAATACGGTACCCACTTCTTCCAAATCGGCCGATACATTGAAATTGCTGAGTTGCTGTCTCAGTATCGCTGATATTTCATCGGGTTTAATGTCCACCATGATGTATTCTGTTTATTGATGATTTGTGATTGTTATTATCGTAACTGCTGAACGTATAAATTCTGCAGGAACTGCTTTTTAATATCTTTCAGGTCGCGCAAGATACTTGCATCAACCAGGTTATTATTGAATTCAAGTACAAAACCACCGATAAGACTTTCGTCGGTTCTGGTTTCAAGTTCAATATTGGCAAAGTTTTTCTCTGCCTTTACTTTTTGTTCAATTGAACGCTTCAGGTCTTCACTTACTGGCACTGCTGTTGTAAGCAATACTCTATGAATACCTTTTATTGCATTGTATTGATCGATAAAAGCTTCAGCAATTTCAGGAAGGTCACTTTCACGGCCTTTTTTAACCAGCAGGTTATTAAATGCCGCAGTAAGTTCTCCGACTTTACCGTTGGTAACCGCAGTAATGATGCTGTTTTTCTGATCAGCTTTTATTACCGGGCTTTTCAACAGGTTTACAAAATCTCTGCTGCTTTTACAAACAGCCTGCAGGTATTTCATGTCAGCATATACTGCTTCCAGCTGACCTTTCTCAGTAGCCAGGTCAACCAGACTCTTCGCGTACCTTCCTGCTAAACGTGGATTCTGCATTTATTATAATTTGAAAATTTGGAAATTTGGAAATTTGAAAATGAATGTGAAGCCCGGAAATATGGATATTTTCATTTCCAAATTTCCAAATTCACTCATCTCCAAATTAATTCAGCTTCACTCCTTCTGCCAGTTGCTTAATATAGTTTTCTTGTTCTGCTTTATTAGCCAACTCTTTGCGTAATACTTTTTCAGCAACTTCTACAACCAGTGAGCCAACCTGGTTTTTAACATCGGTAAGTGCTGCATTCTTTTGCTGGTTGATAGCAACTTGTGCGTCTGCCACAATCCTGTCGTATTCGTTCTTGGCTTTGTCTTTAGCATCAGCAACCATTTTATCAGCGGTTTCTTTTGCTTCTTTAATCATCTGAGCTCTTTCTTCACGGGCTTTTGCCAGTAATGCTTCATTTTCACTTTGCATGGCAGCAATATCTGCCTTCATTTTATCGGCTTTGCTCAGTGCATCTTCAATACCCTGCTCACGATCGTGAATCGCTTTCAGCATTGGCTTCCAGGCAAATTTGCCCAGGATGAACAGTAATACAAGAAATGCAACGGTATTCCAGAACAGGAGTCCGATATCAGGTAATACCAGTGGGTTTATTTCTAATAACATAACGATGTTTATATCTGCGTTTGAAATTTCTTCTGAAAATTATACGGACCCTTCCGCCCTTTGCCTGGGGTCCGTATAAAAAGTTGAACGGATTATCCGTTACCCAACAGGGCAACAACCACCGCAAACAGGGCAACCGCCTCTACGAAAGCCGCAGCAACGATCATGTTTGCACGGATGTCGTTAGCAGCTTCCGGCTGACGGGCAATACCTTCTACTGCACCTTTACCAATCTGACCGATACCGATACCGGCACCGATAGCAGCTAAACCAGCGCCGATTGCGGCAACACTTCCTACTACCATTGTTTTAGTTTTTATTTGTTATTAAAAAAAATTATCCTGTTTAGTCCACATTATAATGTGGCTCATGATCTCCATGATGATGGTGCTCTTCTGTAGCCATTCCAATATACATAGCACTCAACATGGTAAAAATGTATGCCTGCAGGAATGCCACAAGCAATTCAATCAACCCGATGAACACTGCAAAAGGTACAGCAATAGCAGATGCAACAACAGTTTTAAATATAAAGATCAGACAGATTAAGCTTAATACAAGAATGTGACCCGCTGTGATGTTCGCAAATAATCGGATCATCAATGAAATGGGCTTGGTAAACACACCAATTAATTCAATAGGTGCAAGGAAGGCTTTCATGCTCCAGTGCATGCCAGGCATCCAGAAAATATGCTCCCAATAACTTTTATTACCGTTTATATTAACCACAATAAACACAAACACCGCCAATGTCATGGTGAATGCGATATTACCACTAACGTTAGCCCCACCCGGGAAAAACGGCACAAGACCCAAAAAGTTATTGATAAGAATCAGGAAGAAAATGGTCAGCAGAAACGGCATGTACTTAGCGTACTTATGACCAATATTTGGTTTTGCCACTTCATCACGAACAAAAAGCACCACAGGTTCCATAAAAGATTGCAATCCTTTCGGTGCAGATTTCACGCCTCTTTTACGGTAAGCACCACCAACAGTCAGGAATACCAGTAAAAGAATTGTAATAGAAACAAATAAAGCCGCTACGTTTTTGGTGATAGAGAAATCCCAAACTTTTGCAGAAAGTGTTTTATCAACCGTACCATCGGCATTTACCACTTTAATCTTCCCTTCGATGGTTTTATAAGTATAGTTTCCTTGATAAACAGCAGGCTCATGGTGTTCATCCATCAGTTTTGCAGATGAGAAAACCTCCAGTCCTTTATCAGAATAGAGAATTACCGGCAGCGGAAGGGTTGTATGCCCCCATAAATGCCAGCTATGGTCATCTTTTATGTGTTCGAGGATGGTTTTAGTAACATCAAAATCCTTTTCACCATGACCTTCCACAGCCTCGGTTCCGTGCTGTGGTGTATCATTGGCATAGGATACAGTAGAAAACAGCACTGTAAAAAGGCTGAAAGTCGCTACCAGTAAAGATTTTACACTCATGCGGGCCATACCTGTCTCGAAATTTGCGGCAAAGATAGGGGTAAAGGGGGTGAAAATGGTGAGGAAAGTACGGAAAACACAGAAAAAAATCAGTCCTGCTTATCAGGCCTGTTTTCTACTAAATTTTTGATTTTTTCAAGGTAAATCAGATCAACCTGGTCCTTCGGTCTGTTAGCTGCTCTTTTAGATTCAATAAGGTGATTTATATGCAAAAAAGGGATTTTTACGCCATTAATTTCAGCAATAGAGGCCATTTTAAGACATTATTCATCAAACCCAAAACCTTCCAACCCTTTAACATCAATCATTAAATCCAGCCGAAACCCATTATTAAGGCTAAAGTTGGTCCATCCAGGAATAATCTGAAGGGTTTCAAGCATGAAATAATCTATTTGACTGTACTTTTTTAAAGATTTCCTCAGATTTACCCGATTTTTTATGTGTGTCTTTTATCCAAACATCAATATCGTCTGTTGTACGCTGGTATCCACGAAAGTTTGTGGCAACCCCACCAATCATAATATAAAGGACGCCGGCCTCGTTTAAAGCCGACCAAAAATTCAACAAATCATCATCAAAAACATCCATTGTTATTCAGATTGTTCCAGTTCTTCGGATTGTTGGTGTGTAATTTTTGCTTTTCGGAACATCATATTCATTTTCATCAGCTTGGTCATTACCAGAAAACGTTCGGTATATGTTCGTCTAAGCGCACGAGACAGCTGCTCTTCTTCGGAAGGGCCATATGAAAAATGAGGTTCCTGAAATTTTAATGAACCGTTTTCTTCCTTGCTATTATCAGAAAATTTTGCAGGCATTTGCTAAGCTAACACAGCTTTCTTTTTTTCAAACTGCATCTCATGCAATTTAGCATAAAATCCACCCATTAACAAGAGTTCATCATGACTACCCATCTCTTTTATTTCACCCTTATCTAACACGATAATCTTATCTGCTTTGCGTATGGTAGAAAGTCTATGCGCAATAACAATAGACGTTCTGCCTGAGATGAGTTGATCTATTGCTTTTTCAATCAGCATTTCGCTTTCCGTATCAATGGATGAAGTTGCTTCATCTAAAATGAGTATAGAGGGATTGTAAAGCAAGGCTCTGATAAAAGATAACAGCTGACGCTGACCCAAACTCAATGTACTTCCCCGCTCCATTACATTATAATCGTACCCTCCGGGCAACTGCATAATAAAATCATGCACACCAATCATTTTCGCTGCTTCTTCTACCTGTTCTTTTGAAATAGCCGGGTTACGAAGCGTAATATTATCTAATACTGAGCCGGAAAACAGGAACACATCCTGTAACACAACACCAATACTTTTTCTCAGGCGTTCAATATCATATCTGTTAATATCAACACCGTCGATCCGTATTTCCCCCTTTTGCACCTGGTATAACCTGTTCAATAAACTGATGATCGATGTTTTACCACTTCCGGTATGTCCTACCAATGCCACAGTTTCTCCTGCTTTTACCTGAAAGTTGATGTTTTTTAAAACATATTGTTCCTCAGTGTAGGCGAAAGAAACATGATCGAGTTCAATATCTCCCTTAATATTCTCCGGCGAATGAGTTCCATAATCAGCAGCAGTAATTTCATCTTTATTATCCATCACCTTAAACACCCTTTCTGCAGCAACCATTCCCATTTGTAACACATTGAACTTATCTGCTATTACCCTTAGTGGGCGAAATATCTGGTTCAAATAGAGGATGAATGCCATTAATAATCCCGGACTGGTTGCATCCGGTTTTCCGGCGATCCACCAAACCAGTAATCCTATACTTAATGCCAGCACCACTTCCACTACCGGAAAAAAAACAGAATAGGCAAAAATGGCTTTGATATTCGCATTACGGTGTTCGGCGTTGATTTTTTTGAACTTGTTCATCTCCCTATCTTCCGCCGCAAATGCCTGTACCACCTGCATTCCCGTAATATGTTCCTGTACAAAGGCATTTAAACTTGCCACTGCATTACGAACGCTGATAAAACTCTTATTTACGCTTTCCTTAAAATAATAAGTAGCAATAATCATGATAGGAAATGGTGCAAGACAAATAAGTGTCAACTGCCAGTTTTCCCAGAACATTACCCCCAGTGTAACCACGATAACCAAAATATCCGCAATGATGGGAATGAGTCCGTCAGAAAAAATATCATTGATCCTTTCAATATCATCAATGGTTCTGGTAGTAAGTGTGCCAATTGGTGTCTGGTCAAATTGGCGGAGGTTTAGTCCAAGTATCTTTTTGTAAGTAGCATTACGCATGTCTTTTACCACATGTTGCCCCATAGAAGCTGTGATAAAACTGAATACAAACCGCACCGAAGTTTCAACAAAAAGAAACACAATCTGGAAAATGGTTACTGCGATAATAAACCTGCTGGCATCAGAAATATCTGTATTAAATAGCAGACTTTCCAGCCAACCAGGTGCTTCAACCGGTTTTCCGGTAGCCTTGTTCACCGTTAATTGAATCAGGTAGGGTCTAACAGGTGCAAATACCGCCATTACTACCGCAAGCATAATACTCAGGTAGAAGCTGCGACGGTAAGGTTTCACAAAATGAAACACCCGCGACAATAAGGAAAAATCGAAGACTTTCTTTTTACTCGTTTCAGTCATGACAGGCGCCAAAGTTAAGCACAAAGCCCGGGTGGTAATTACCGATGCTGTAAATTTTAGTTAAGAAGGTGAATGGTCAATTGTCAATGGTGAATATTACCCACCCATATTGCCCATTCACAATTGACAATTGACCATTGACGATTGACGATTTCGTATATTCGTATCCTGATATGGAGCAAGCGCAAGAAATACCCGTGGAGGCGGCATTACCCAAGTATAACCTAAACCCGGAACAGGAAAAAAATGAGATCATCAGGCATTACCGTGCACTGTTAAGGAGCCTGAAATCAAAGCTGAAAAAGGGAGATAAGGAACTGGTGCGTCATGCCTTTCAAATGGCAGCCGATGCACATAAAACCATGCGCCGCAAAAGTGGTGAACCCTATATACTTCACCCCATTGCGGTAGCTATGATTTGTGTGGAAGAAATCGGACTCGGAGTTCGAAGCACTATCTGCGCCCTTTTACATGATACGGTCGAAGACACCGATATTAGCCTGGAAGACGTGGAAAGGGAATTTGGAACAGAGATCGCCCGTATTGTAGACGGTCTTACCAAGATTTCTACAGTCATGGATACCAACACTTCCCAACAGGCTGAGAACTTTAAAAAAATTCTGCTGACCCTAACAGATGACCCAAGGGTAATTCTGATAAAACTGGCCGATCGCTTACACAATATGCGTACGCTCGACCACATGAAAAGGGAAAAACAGCTTAAAATAGCTTCCGAAACAGTTTGGGTTTATGCGCCACTGGCCCATAGAATGGGTTTGTATAGCATAAAAACCGAACTGGAAGACCTTTCCATGAAATACATGGAACCTGAAGCCTATCGCGATATTGCTAAAAAACTGGCAGAAACAAAACGCGAAAGAACCAGGTATATCAATGAATTCATCCGACCACTAAAAGAAAAAATGCAGGCCGCCAATTTCAATTTTGAAATCTATGGCCGTCCCAAAAGCATCCATTCTATCTGGAATAAAATAAAGAAGAAAGGGGTGGCATTTGAAGAAGTTTACGACCTCTTCGCCATTCGTGTGATATTGGACTCTCCTCCAGAAAAAGAAAAAGAAGATTGCTGGAAAGTGTATTCCATGATTACTGATGAATACATTCCTTCTCCTGAACGTTTACGCGACTGGCTCAGCAACCCAAAAAGCAATGGATATGAAGCATTGCACACTACGGTAATGGGCCCCCAGGGTAAATGGGTAGAAGTACAGATACGTACCAAACGTATGAATGAAATTGCAGAGAAAGGTCTTGCGGCACATTACAAATACAAAGAAGGAAGTAATGATGAGGACCGCTTCGATAAATGGTTTGGACAGATCCGTGAGGTCTTGAGTACGCAGGATACAGAAGGCGTAGACTTCTTACAAGATTTTAAAACCTCTTTCCTCGCAGAAGAAATTTATGTGTACACACCAAAAGGCGAAGTGAAAATGTTGCCTACAGGAAGTACAGCATTGGATTTTGCATTTTCCATTCACTCCGCCATCGGCACAAAATGTATCGGTGCAAAAGTGCACCATAAGCTGGTGCCCATCAGCCATAAACTACGTAGTGGTGATCAGATAGAAATTATTACAAGCAATAAGCAGAAACCTTCTGAAGACTGGCTAGGCTTTGTTGTTACAGCCAAAGCAAGGAATAAAATTAAAGATGCACTAAGGGAAGAGAAAAGAAAAGTAGCGGAAGACGGCAAATATGTTTTACAGAGAAAACTGGAAAGCATGGGAGCCGCTTACAGTCAGTATAATATTGAAGAACTGGTTCAGTTTTATAAGTTACCTTCCTCGCTTGACCTGCACTATAAAATCGCTACAAAACTGATTGACCTGAAAGAATTAAAGGACTTCCAGGTATTGGGCGATAAAATTGAAATACCTAAACCAAAACCCATTATTCAAGATCCCGGAACAGAGACCACACAAAAATCTTACGGTAAAAAAGATTCTGAACTCATCATATTTGGAGAAAGCAGTGATAAAATTATGTATTCGCTTGCCAAATGCTGCAACCCGATTCCGGGTGATGATGTATTTGGTTTTGTGAGCACGGGTAAAGGTTTGATCATTCACCGTACCGGTTGCCCGAATGCAGCACAATTGTTGGCAAACTATGGACATAGGGTGGTTAAGACCAAATGGGCCAAAAACAAAGAAATTTCATTCCTAACCGGTTTGAAAATTGTAGGATTGGATGATGTTGGTGTTATCAATAAAATAACCAATGTGATCAGTGGCGACCTGAAAATCAATATTGCCGGACTCACCATCGAATCGAGAGAAGGTTTGTTTGAGGGCACCATAAAAGTATTCGTTCACGATAAAGAAGAATTGGAAGAACTTGTCTTGCGTTTGAAATCACTGAACGGAATACAAACAGTTGATCGTTTTGATGCTGAAACCGAAGGGAAATAAGTGAGGTCAAAATTCAAAAATCAAAATTCAAAATTCAAAAGTTAGAAAGTGTTGTTTTGAATTTTGACTTTTGAATTTTGATTTTTGAATTTGTCCCCCCTCTGCAAAAATATTCTTCCCCAAACACTACAAAGCCCAAACTATCTCCTATTTTTGCCGCGATTCAAAGCAATATTATGGTTGACGTTATACTTGGATTACAGTGGGGTGATGAAGGAAAAGGAAAGATTGTAGATTACTTCGCACCAGAATACGATATCATCGCCCGCTTCCAGGGTGGTCCAAATGCCGGACATACTTTATATGTAGATGGAAAAAAAATGGTACTTCACCAGATTCCGTCAGGTATTTTCCACCAGCAAACCATCAATATCATCGGAAATGGTGTTGTGCTTGATCCGGTAACGCTAAAAAGAGAATGTGAAGCAGTGGCTGCTTATGGCGTTGATGTTCGCAAGAATCTATTCATTTCTCAGCGTACCAATATTATCGTTCCTACTCACCGCGCATTGGATAAAGCATCCGAAATGCAAAAAGGAGAATCAAAAATTGGCTCTACCTTAAAAGGCATCGGACCGGCATATATGGATAAAACAGGCAGAAATGCACTGCGTGTAGGTGACCTGTTACATCCTAATTTCACCAAGCAATACAATGACCTGCGCAGTAAACACCAGGTTTTATTGAATAATTTCAACTTTACAGAAGATATTTCTGCTTCTGAACAGGAATTTTTCGAAGCACTTGAATTCCTGAAAACACTGAATGTGATCAATTGTGAATATTTTATCAATGATCAGATCAGTAAAGGCAAGAAAGTTTTGGCCGAAGGCGCTCAGGGAAGTATGCTGGATATTGATTTCGGTACATTCCCATTTGTAACTTCATCCAATACAACTTCTGCAGGTGTTTGTACCGGACTAGGCGTATCACCCAGACAAATCAATGAAGTTTTGGGTGTTACCAAAGCATATTGTACCCGTGTTGGTGGTGGACCATTCCCAACCGAGTTACATGATGCTACCGGAGAAGAATTACGTCGCATTGGAAGTGAATTTGGTGCTACAACCGGTCGCCCGCGCCGTTGTGGATGGATCGATCTGGTTGCGCTTAAATTTGCTTGTATGATCAATGGTGTGTCTAAAATCATCATGACAAAAGCCGATGTACTGGATAGTTTTGCTGAATTGAATGTTTGTACCGCCTATAATCTCGATGGTGCAACAACCAATGAAGTGCCATTCCAGATGTCTGGCCTCGATATAACACCTGTGTGGAAAAGTTTTGCAGGTTGGAATACCGATACAAGCGGTATTAAAGAAGCAGCAGCCTTACCGGGAACAATGTCTGAGTATATTGATTTTATTAATAATTATGTAGGTGCCCCGGTTAAATTTGTATCGAACGGCCCAGGTCGCGAACAAATTGTTAGATTGTAGTTTATGGCATTGCATTTGTAACAGAAAAATTTTTTTGGTTAATAAGAATTTGCGTTGAAATTTTACGCAGTTAATCTTATTGGAATATGGCAGCAAGATCTGATAAGGATAAAAAATCCTCGACCCCAAAGAAATCAGCACCAAAACAGGCTGATGAGAAACCGTCTCCAAAAAGTAAAAAACAATTGGAAGACGATGATGATGATTTAGATGATGATGATGATGAAATGGATGTAAAACCATCATCAAAAAAATCAGCTACTAAATCTGCGTCTAAAAAATCGAAAGATGATGACGACGATGATGATGATGGCGACGAAGAAGCTGATGATGATTGGGATAAGGCAGAAGAAGACGACGACTGGGATCCAGACTTCGACGAATTTGATATTCCCAAAAGCAAAGGCAAAAAAGCCGGAGGTGGTAAAAAGAAAGGTGAAGACGATGATGACGACTTCAAATTAGATGAAGACTTCAAAGAATTCGACTTGTTCAACGACAAGAATAGTGGATTCGATGATGATGATGACGATGATTTCTAGATCATCCTAAACCAACTGCATATCACTCATTCTTTCCCTATAACAGATTTCAAAGAATGTAAAGCGCAAATGTTGAACTGGGCCAACCGGTTCAACATTTGTGCTTTTCTGGATAATCACCAGTACCAATCTAACCATACAAACGTTGAATTTATTGCTGGCTGTGGGGCAATAGCAATGGTATCCGCCAATGCTGCGCTCAGCGATCTGGATGTTTTTCTACAGCAACACAGGGGGCACTGGATTTTCGGTCATATCGGATATGATACAAAGAACCAGGTTGAAACCATGTTGCCCTCGGCTAAACAGGACGGTATTGAATTCCCAGATCTATACTTTTTTGTTCCCTCTGTTGTATTACAACTGAAACAGGACCAACTGGAAATCATCTGTTATGGACAGGAAGATCCGGTATCAATTCTCGAGTCAATCAACAACGTATTACCTGAACCTTCAGTAGTGTTACCTCCATTGCAGATTCAACCGAGGTTGGATAAAACAGCCTATATTCAGGTTATTCAACAACTCAGGCAACATATTCTTAGAGGCGATTGTTACGAGATCAATTATTGTCAGGAATTTTATGCAACAGATGCGGAAATAAATCCACCAGCCCTTTACCAGCAACTTACAAATCTCTCCCCTAATCCATTTGCCTGTTATTATAAAATTGACCATAGTTACCTGCTCTGTGCGAGTCCTGAAAGATTTTTACAGAAAAAAGGCAACAAACTTATTTCTCAGCCCATCAAAGGTACCATTAGCAGAAATCTAAATAACGATGCGCTTGATCTTCAATTAAAAGAAGCGCTGAAACTAAGTGAAAAGGACAAAAGTGAAAATGTAATGGTTGTAGACCTGGTGAGGAACGACTTAAGTAAGGTTTGTACGGAGGGGACCGTGCTGGTAAAAGAGTTATTTGGCATCTACAGCTTCCCGCAGGTGCACCAGATGATATCTACCATCGAAGGAGAATTAAGTCGCTCTACGCCCTTCTCAAGCATATTAAAAGCATGTTTTCCCATGGGTAGCATGACCGGTGCCCCCAAAAAAAGGGTCATGGAGCTAATTGATCAATATGAGCCCACAAAAAGAGGCCTATATTCTGGCGCCGTAGGATATATTGACCCTCAGGGCGATTTTGATTTCAATGTGGTGATCCGAAGTATACTCTATAATGAAAAAAACAAGTACCTGGGATACCAGGTTGGTGGAGGTATTACCTTTTACAGTGATCCGGAGAAAGAATATGAAGAATGTTTGTTGAAAGCGGCTGCTATACGGAAAGTGCTTGACCCTTCTTAGCTTGAAGTCCATAGTCCATGGTCTATGGACTATGGACCAAGAATATTCGAATGTTGGCTATTTACTTACCACTGTGTTTTCCAATAAGGCTTTCACCGATTCCATTAACAACTGCTGTTTCTTTGCATGAAATACAGCTTCCTTATCTTTTAGAATACGCATGGTATATTTCTTACCTTCTGCCAATGTTTTATCAAACCCAGGGTTCCAGCGGTTAAACTGGTTTAGATCCATCAGTAATGCATTCGTAACTACCAATGAATTGTAACGGCCCGTTATTTCCACTACAGTTGAATTATTCAGCTCTTCCGGACTCAGCACCACTTCTGCACTGGTTAACAATGCTGCCTTTTTCATTTCGGTTTCAGAGGCAGTCATGGTAGTCCAACCACCACTTCCCTCAAAAGCATAATGCGTACCGATGAATTTCTTAACATGGTTCCTGGTTTCCTCAGGCAGGTGATATTGCAATTCCCAGAAGTCTCTACTACCCGATTTGCGGATAGCCTGCTTTACCCGTCCAGCTCCTGCATTGTAAGCAGCCACTACCAATAGCCAGTCGTTGAATTCGGTATACAGCTCGCGCATGAGTTTGGCGGCAGCGTGAGTACTTTTATAATAATCGGTACGATCGTCTACATTTCCTACCCTTAAACCAAATCGTTTTGCTTCATAAGGCATCAACTGCCAGGGACCTGCGGCACCGGCCCAGGAAACAATATTAGCACCCAGGTGACTTTCAATTACGCTTAGATATTTCATTTCTCTGGGTAAGCCGTATACGGTAAGGATATTGTCGTAAAGATCAAAATAGGGTTTGCCCCAGGTTTTCATTTTTTCGAGCGATTCACCATTCTTCCGCACATATTCCTGTACAAAGGCAACCGCACGGGGATTTAGCTGGCTGGCATAAGGCTTCGATGCATCGAAACGATTGTTATTGAAAAGACTTTTAAAAGCCGTTTTATCGCTGAGAGAATCGGACATTTTTTGGGTTCCATATCCGGGGTCTGGTTTAAATGACATTACGCCCAGACTACCTGCCACAAATGCAAAACAGATCAGCAAGGCTTTGCTTGTGCTTATATGACTTTGTATACTGATGCCAAACCACTTCATGCTTAAGAATCAATTTAATACGTTAATGGGTGCAGTTTGGCTCGGAATTCCTACCTACTGCATGTCCATAAACCGTTTAGAAAGACGCAGCAAAGATACCTCATCAAAGGCAGAAGTCATAATCTGGAGGCCGAAAGGCATGCCATTGGGGTGTTTGAACAGGGGAATGGAAATAGCGGGTATTCCTACAAGGTTAGCGAATACTGTATAGATATCTGCCAGGAACATAGCTACCTGGTCATCCTGCATCTCCCCGATTTTAAATGCGGGTGCGGGAACGGTAGGTAGAATAATTGCATCGTATTTCCCGAAAATAGCGGTTGTTTTTTCCTGCAACATTGCCCTAACCTGTTGGGCTTTAGTGAAATATGCATCAAAATATCCGGCACTTAATACAAAACTGCCGAGCATAATCCTACGCTTAACTTCTTTACCAAAACCTTCCGAGCGGGAAGATTTATAGAGGGCATTAAGGTCTTCAAAATGCTGGCTGGATCTGTGGCCAAAACGAACCCCATCGAAGCGTGAAAGGTTGCTTGAAGCCTCTGCGGTGGTTAGTATATAATAGGTCGGAACAATATATTCAAGCAATTCAAAATCAACCGGTTCTACAGTATAGCCCTGTTCTGTTAATTTTTTGATAAAGGCTTCTATTTCAGCTTTAATCGCCGGGTCGAGGCCCGGATGATCAAGTGCTTCCTTAAAATAGGCAATGCGCTTAGATTCAACGGGTTCGTCCAATAATGTAGCATAAGATGGAACAGGCAAATCAGCAACTGTACTGTCGTACTCATCTGCTCCGGATATAGTTTGTAAAGTCAGGGCCACGTCTGCTACATTGGTACCAAAAATACCAATCTGGTCGAATGATGATGCGTAAGCAATAAGTCCATACCTGGATATTCTTCCGTACGAGGGTTTAAGACCGATAATGCCGCAGAAGTCTGCCGGCTGGCGAACAGAGCCTCCGGTATCTGAACCCAAACTAATCATACAGTGTCCGGCCTGAACGGCTACAGCAGAGCCTCCGGAAGAGCCGCCCGGCACCCTTGTTTCGTCTTTGGCATTTTTTACCACTCCATATGCAGAATGTTCGTTGGTGCTTCCCATGGCGAATTCATCGCAGTTTTGACGACCAATGATGATTGCACCAGCATCTTTTAAACGCGCGGTTGCGGTTGCATCGTAAATAGCAGTAAAATCTTTCAGTATAAGGGAGGCAGCAGAAAGTGGGTGATCTTTATAAGAAATCACATCCTTTAATCCAACAATAACACCATGTAAGGGAGACATAGGTTCACCTGACAAACGTGCGGCATCTAAAGCGGCGGCCTGGGAAAGCGCTTCCGCTTCATAAACAGTAAGCCAAGCATTTAAGTGTGCATCACGCTGAATAGCATCTATATAAAAACGAACGGCCTCCACACAGGTGGTTTGGCCGTTCTGTAATGCAATATGGTAGTCTTTGATTGTGCTAAAACGAAACAAAGGCTAAATTCCTTTTAAATGAATGTTTATTGTGCAGTCTGGTCTTTCTCTTTTATACCTTCCTCGATCTCTTTCTTCACGTTATTTTTGGCATCGTTAAACTCACGGATACCTTTACCCAGACCACGCATAAACTCAGGAATTTTTCTGCCACCGAACAGAATCAATACTGCTAATACAATAATGATCCATTCGCTTCCACCGGGCATACCAAAAAGTAATGTAGACGACAACATTTGTTATGATTTTTGTAGACTTCAAAAGTAAAACAATTTTACTTCCAAACTAAAAAACAATTGCTAAGGGAAATAAAAAAGCGGAAACAGGTAAACCTATTTCCGCTTTTCTTATAGTAAAGCTTAATTGCTTAGAAACGTTTTTCTTTAATACGTGCACTTTTACCGCTACGCTCACGCAGGTAGTAAAGTTTAGCACGACGTACTTTACCGCTCTTATTCAGTACGATAGAGTCGATATTAGGTGAAAGGAAAGGAAACAAACGCTCCACACCTACACCATCAGAAATTTTACGAACGGTGAAAGAAGCAGTAGCACCATTGCCCTGCAATTTGATCACATCGCCACGAAAGCTCTGGATACGCTCTTTACCACCCTCAACAATTTTATAATTCACAGTGATATTATCACCTGCTTTGAATTTAGGATACTCCTTCTTTACGGTTAATTGCTCGTGTACAAACTGAACTGCTGCGTTCATAACTTTTAATTTTTGCGGACGGCAAAGGTAAGAAGGTAGCAGGGATTCTCCAAAAGAAAAATACTTCTTTTTCCGCTACAGGCCACAAGCTGCAAGCTACAAGCTTACTTTATCGAGAATCCGAATAAAAGCAATCAGCATTTTTTGGACCTCCTTAACATTATAAATCATTGATTGTCTATCACTTACGATTCCAAAATTTAATGAGTCCGCGATAAGCAAGTGCGTTTCCAGTTCATATGCCGAACCTAAAGCAATTTCCAAAAATCGCTTGTATTCTTTTTCGCTTCTACGGCTGCTCCCCTCAGCAATGTTTGATGGAATAGAAATAACTGCGCTATTTATCTGACTAGCAAGATTATAGCGCTCTGCTACGGGAAACGAGGATGTAAACCCGTAACAGGCAATCGACAAATCAAAGCTTTTTTGCCAAACCCTCAACTCTTTGAAATTCTTCATAGACTGATAATTAAATGTATACAGTCGCAAAATAAAACATGCTACTTCGGTACATCCGTAGTAGCATGTTTTGAGAATAATCTGTGTATTATTTTTCCGGCTTGCAGCCTGTATCTTGCAGCTTGCAGCTCTTACCTAGCTACATTCACCGCTCTCTTCTCCCTTATTACGGTTACTTTAATCTGACCGGGATAAGTCATTTCGGTTTGTATTTTCTGGGCTATTTCGAAACTTAATTTATCGCTGTCGCCATCGGATACTTTTTCGGCTTCTACAATTACACGTAATTCGCGGCCAGCCTGAATAGCATACGCTTTTTCTACACCCTGGTACGCTAATGCAAGGTTTTCCAGGTCTTTGATACGTTGAAGATACTGCTGCATGATTTCGCGACGTGCACCCGGACGTGCGCCGCTGATGGCATCACAGGCCTGTACAATCGGAGAAATCACATATTGCATTTCCATTTCATCGTGGTGGGCACCGATGGCATTTACTACCGCAGGATTTTCTCCATATTTTTCAGCCAGTTTAGCTCCCAACAATGCGTGGCTCAATTCAGTTTCTTCATCGGGCACCTTCCCTATATCGTGCAGTAAACCGGCACGTTTAGCCAATTTAGGGTTCATGCCCAGTTCTGCAGCCATAATACCACAAAGGTTGGCAGTTTCACGGCTGTGCATCAACAGGTTCTGACCATAAGAAGAACGGAAACGCATCTTACCAACAATACGAATCAGTTCTTTATGCAGTCCATGGATACCCATTTCTATTACTGTACGCTCTCCTATTTCCATTACCTGCTCTTCCAATTGGCGGCGGGTTTTCTCAACTACTTCCTCAATACGGGCAGGGTGAATACGTCCGTCTGCTACCAGTCTTTGTAAACTCAAGCGTGCAATTTCCCTTCTCAACGGATCGAATGAAGAAAGGATAATGGCTTCTGGCGTATCATCCACAATCAGATCAACACCGGTTGCTGCTTCAATGGCACGGATATTTCTACCCTCACGACCAATGATCTGACCTTTGATTTCATCGGTTTCAAGATTAAATACCGTAACGGTATTTTCGATTGTTTGCTCAGCGGCAGTGCGCTGTATAGACTGAATAACAATTTTACGGGCTTCTTTATTCGCCTTTTGTTTTGCGTCTTCAATAATTTCCTGTTGCATCGAGAGAGCCCTGGTTTGTGCTTCCTGGCGAAGGCTTTCTATAAGCTGTGCTCTTGCTTCATCTGCACTCAATCCGGCAATTTTTTCCAGTCGGCGGATATGTTCTTCCTGGTGTTTCTCCAGCTCAGTGCGTTTCTGGTTAACTACTTCTATCTGGCGGTTCAGGTTTTCCTTAATAGCTTCATTTTCTTTGATCTGCTTATCCAGCGCCGCTTCTTTCTGGTTTATGGAAATTTCTTTCTGTTTGGCGCGGTTCTCAGATTCGCTGATTTTGCGATTGCGTTCATTAACCTCGCGTTCATGCTCTGCTTTAAGCTGTACAAAACGCTCTTTGGCTTCGAGCTGTTTTTCTTTTTTAATGGTTTCTGCCCTTAGCTCAGCTTCTTTTAAGATATTCTGGGCCTGTAAATTCGCTTCATCAACCTGTTTTTGTGTGTTTTTGGCAAAAATTAATTTACCTGCTATCAAACCCACGATCAATGCTGCAGCGCCTGTTATTATCAAGACAATCGTCTCCATGTTGTTGGTCAATTTTTAAATAATTCAGAATCATTCGTATACAATAACACATCGCGATTTACTATAATGAGTAAACGGATAAAAGCGAAGATAATTAAATACGTAGAAGAAAAGTGCATTGAGGAGAGGAAAGTCGAAGAAGTCCATAGTCCATAGTCCATGGACCATGGACTATGGACTATCGACTATGAACTCTGGACTTCCTCCAACGCCTTATCGAGCTGACGCTCGAGACTGCTCAGCTTATTTGAGGCTTCCTGCCATTTAACTAATTCAATCCCGCTTTGGTTTTGCTCGGTTGCAAACCAAAGTAATACCATGGCTACATAGTCTTGCATGTCTTTTCCAGCCAGACTATTTCGGAATTCGGCAATTTTATCATTGATCAGACCGGCAGTTTTACGAACCATTTCTTCATCGGCCGCTTCAATACGCAGACGATAACTCCGGTCGGCTATAACGATATTAACGGGAATCAGTTCAGCCATAAATTCAGGTATTTAATAATGCCAGGCATTTATCAATCTCTTTAAGATAACCATTGATGCGCTTTTCCAACATTGCTTTTTCTTCTGGTGTTTGAGTGGCGGTACCTAGTTTTTGAGCATCCAATTGTTGTTGTAGCGTCGCAATCTGATCATCCTGCTTTTGCAACAGGTGCTGGCTCTTTTCCAGCTCCTTTTGCAGTCTCTGATGCTCCCTAACCAATACCTGATTTTGCTTCAGTAATAACTGAAGCTTATCCTGTATGGCTTTTATCTGGATGTCAAGATCTAGCATCTCTCTAAGTTAAACGCATTTTTAAGTATGTCTTCAAATTTAGTGCACCAATTATGCACGGGGGTAAATTGTCAATGGTGAATTGTGAGTTGGTGATTTTTATCAAAAAACATCCTGTAAAAAAGATCATTTGACCATTCACCATTGACCATTCACAAATTCCTACTTCCTGATCTCCGCACCCAACTCTTTTTCCAGCCCCTGTATCAATTTAGCCATCATGCTATCTGCTTCTTTGTCGGTGAGGGTTTTTTCTTCATCTACAAAGGTAAAACTGATGGCCATCGACTTTTTGCCAGCTCCAAGCTTCTCGCTTTCGAAAACATCAAATAATCGCATATCCTGTAAGCGTGAAATCTTCAACTTTTCTACCACTGTTTCAATCGCACTATAGTTGGTGGTATTACTTACAACCATGGCAAGATCACGTTGCATGGCTGGGAACTTATTTACTTCCTTATAAACAATCTGTTGTTTTTGTACAGCTTTCACCAACATACCATAATCGATATCAATATAAACCACCGTTTGTTTGATATCAAAAGCGTTAGCCGTTTTACGGTCTACTTCCATTACACTTCCTACCTGTTGTTTGCCGGCATACACTCCTAAAACACCTGGTACTTCCTGTAAGGGATTAACCTGAACCGAGCTAATACCTGCCAGTGAAAGAATTGCGTTGGCAATACCCTTACCATGATAAATATCAAAACTATTCGGCTTTTCTCTCCATCCCGCGTCATGCGCCTGACCAGTTAGGTAGATACACAAATGTTCCGTTTCCTTATAATCTCCAACAGCTTTTGTAGCATAAGTCTTGCCAAATTCAAACAACTGCAGGTGTTGGTTTTTTCTATTCAGGTTATAAGCAATGGTTTCTAAGCCAGTTTCAAGCATAGATGGCCTCAGAACATCCAGTTCTGTGCTGAGGTTATTGATCATTTTTACCGTTTCGCCCAATACTGTTTCAGAAAAATATTTGCTGTTAGTTATTGAGTTGGTCAGTATTTCTACAAATCCTAATCCTACAAGATACCCGGCAATCTTATCTTTCAATGCCTCTTTCATACCCAACTGCTCTATTGCCGGACTAATAGTTATAGTCGTTGGAATAGTAATATTATCCAAACCATCAATACGAATTATTTCCTCCACAATATCAGCGGGAATACTGATATCAGGCTTGCTATAGGGCACTTTAACTGTTAACTCATCAATATCTTCTTTGCCAATTTCAAAACCAAGCGCGATTAATATTCTTTTGATGTTTTCAGGGTGATAGTTTTTCCCACTAAGTTTTTTGATATAGTGGTATTTAACCGACACTTCTTTTTTAGGTGTTGGCTGCGGATATATATCCACAACATCACTTGAAATAGTTCCTCCGGCCACAGATTTAATCATTAAAGCAGCGCGCTGCAATACTTGCACGCAATTAGATATATCTACCCCTTTTTCAAACCTGGTAGCTGCTTCTGTTCTTAACCCATGACGCAATGATGTTTTTCTGATTGTTACAGGATGAAACCATGCGCTTTCCAGGAAGATATTTTTAGTTGCATCGTTAACGCCGCTTTTCATTCCCCCAAAAACACCAGCTATACACATTCCTTCAGACTTATTACAAATCATCAGGTCTTCAGCAGAAAGTTTCCGTTCTTTTTCATCCAGCGTAACAAAACTGCTACCCTCGCCCATGTTCTTAACAACTACTGTAGCACCTGAGATTGCATTGGCATCAAATGCATGCAGAGGCTGCCCTGTTTCATGCAATATATAATTGGTGATGTCTACTATATTGTTAATAGGTCTTTGTCCAATAGCTATTAAACGGTTCTTTAACCAATCTGGCGATTCCTGCACGGTTACCCCACTGATACTTACTCCTGCATATCGCTGACAAGCCTGGGTGTTCTCAACCTCAACAGTTATGGGCAATTGTTTATTGTCGATGGTAAATGCGGCACCAAATGGACTAACCACTTTAGTTTCCTGCTCATGATGGGTAAGGTATGCACAAACATCGCGGGCAACCCCGAGATGACTCATCGCATCCATCCTGTTGGGAGTAAGTCCGATTTCGTAAATCCAGTCTGTATAAGGTTTAAACAGCTCAGCCGCGGGGGTACCTGGTACTTTGTCTGAGGATAAAACCATGATACCATCATGACTTGTTCCCAAACCAATTTCATCTTCTGCGCAAATCATTCCAAAACTTTCTGTTCCGCGAATTTTTGCCACTTTCATGGTAAGTGGATCGCCACTGGTTGGGTATATTGTAGTACCTACCGTTGCTACAATTACTTTTTGTCCGGCAGCAACATTAGCCGCGCCACATACTACCTGAATAGGTTCAGCACCACCAATATTTACGGTGGTTACTTTCAGTTTATCTGCATTGGGGTGTTGCTCACAGGTGAGTACTTCTCCTACAACAAGGCCCTTTAGGCCTCCTTTAATACTTTCATAGGCTTCCAGACTCTCCACTTCGAGTCCAATAGAAGTCAAAATCTTCGATAAAGTTTCTGGTTCGATCGTACGGGGTAAATATTCACTCAGCCAATTGTAACTAATGGTCATATTCGGTTGCTCTTTTCGGGGTGTAAAAGTAAGGATAATAAGCGGCAAAGCCGCTGGCTTAGAGTCAACGCTCTTCGGTGAAATAGGCTGCGAGCTTCTAGCCTCTAGCTACTAGCCTTTATTGGCAGTCATTGTAGACTTTCTGCTATTCATTGGAAAAATGAACAGGAACCCGAATTAGCTATACCATTAATAGACGATACTCTAAATGTAGCACCATTTATTGCTAGCAGCTAGAGGCTAGAAGCTAACAGCTCTTCTCCCCCACAGTTACGTTTTTTATCCTTCCCAACCCCCGTTTTCCGGAAAATTCTTTCTGCACACTGGTATGTGCATTTCAGGGGTAAAAGGGCGGAAAACTTTTGATTTTAGTGGATAAGCTTTGTAATTTGTGTGAATAGAGCAGTGAATAACCTGCGTGGAACTGTGAATTGATGTGGATGAAAAATGGCAAAGAAAAATTTTTAGATGAAGAAATTCTACGCCATATTCGCTCCCCCTAACTGCCGAGGTAACAATTCCGTAACATGGAACCGCAACTGAGGACCCAGATAGGATGTTTTCATACAACCAACAAAAAGACCCCGAAAGAAGATGGACCTTACCAGCCTGAATAAAGACCGAAAAAGAAGAAAACCAGCGATAGACCTCAGTACCATGGTATATGGCAAGGTTCCGCCACAGGCAAAAGAATTGGAAGAAGCAGTATTGGGAGCCATTATGCTTGAAAAAAGCGCTTTCGATACCGTTACGGAAATTGTAAAGCCAGAATGTTTCTACGTAGAAGCGCACCAATATATTTTCAGGGCTATGCAGGGACTGCAACAAAAAAGCATGCCCATAGATATCCTTACTGTAGTGGAAGAACTGAAAATGCGGGAACAACTTGACCTCGTAGGTGGTCCTTACTATGTTACCAAACTCACCAACTCGGTTGTATCTACTGCGAATATTGATGCACATGCGCGTATCGTTTTACAGAAGTTTATCCAGCGTGAACTGATTCGTATCAGTGGAGAAATTATTGGTGATGCTTATGAAGATAGCACCGATGTATTCGACCTGCTCGATGATAGTGAAACAAAAATGTTTAACATCACCAACAATTATTTAAAGAAGAATTTCGAAGATATTGGAAACGTACTCGCCAAAACGATCAACAGAATTGATGAGCTACGTACCAAAACAGAAGATATTTCTGGTGTACCAAGTGGATTTGCAACACTTGACCGTATAACCTATGGCTGGCAGCCAACGGATCTTATCATCCTTGCTGCACGTCCATCAGTTGGTAAAACGGCATTCGCACTTAACCTCGCCAGAAATGCTGCTCTTCACCCAACCAAACCTATTCCTGTAGGCTTTTTCTCACTCGAGATGAGTGCCGCCCAGTTGGTACAACGTATACTGAGTGCAGAGAGTGAGATTAAAATGGAAAAGATCAGTCGTGGTAAACTGGAAGACTACGAATACCAACAATTACACAGTAAGGGTATAAAAAAACTCGAAACTGCACCCATTTATATCGATGATACAGCCGCGCTGAATATTTTTGAATTCCGGGCCAAAGCTCGCCGTCTGGTTAATAAACATAATGTAGGTATCATCATCATCGACTACTTGCAGTTGATGAGTGGTAGTGGCGACCGTAATAATAACCGCGAACAGGAGATCAGTAATATTTCCCGAAACCTTAAAGCACTCGCCAAAGAACTCGGCATTCCAATTATTGCACTGAGCCAGTTAAGTCGTGCAGTGGAAACCCGTAAAGAAAGCAAAATGCCGCAACTGAGTGACCTTCGTGAATCAGGTGCCATTGAACAGGATGCCGACATGGTAATGTTTATTTATCGTCCGGAATATTATGAAGTAATGAACAATGAAATGGGTGAAAGCACACATGGCGAAACCCATATACGTATAGCCAAACACAGGAATGGTTCCCTTGAAACGGTTAAACTCCGCGCAAAACTCGAAATCCAGAAATTTGAAGAATGGGAAAGTGATGGCGGCGGATTCGGTGGCGGAAGCTGGAAGCCTGTTGCACCTGGCACTTTACCAACAGGAGGAGGTGCAGCAACTGATGATGGCAGCAAATTATTCATCCAGAAAGGCAGTAAAATGAATGGTGGAGATTTTGATGAAGGATTTGATAATGACGTACCCTTTTAATTAAGGAACTTGAAATAATCTGCCCAAAGCCTGCCAAAAATTAACCAGTAATTTGAAAGTAGATCTCGTAATATGTCCTTACCATATTTCTTTGAACCCGCTGTCTCCTTGATTTCCACTCATTTTCAACTTAGTGAGGAAACAAGTAAACACTGTATTCAGGTACTAAGGATGAAATCGGGCGAACAACTTCAACTCACCAACGGGAAAGGAGGATTATATACAGCAAGTATCGCACAGGAAGATAAAAGACATTGCACGGTTATTATTGAAAAGGAATACATCACCGAAGCTCCTGCGCAAAATATCACCCTTGCAATTTCATTATTAAAAAATGCAAGTCGCTTTGAATGGTTCCTTGAAAAGGCAACAGAAATAGGCGTTACTGAAATTATTCCATTGATTTGTGATCGTACAGAACATGCCCGTTTTCGCACGGAAAGAATGCAGCAAATAGTTGTAGCAGCTATGTTACAAAGCCAGCAATCCTGGTTACCCATTTTGCATGAGCCAGAAAAAATCAGTCATATTATTCAAACCAGCCGCCACTCACAAAAATTAATCGCACATTGCGAGGAAAATCAAAAGACTTCAATAAGTGAAATAAAAAAAGATAATCAAGTTATCTTATTGATCGGACCCGAAGGCGATTTCACGCCACTGGAAATAACAAATGCTCTGGAAAATGGTTTCGAGCCTGTTTCATTGGGTAATACAAGATTGAGAACTGAAACTGCAGGTATTGTTGGTGCAACCATGCTCGCTCTTGGATAATATCATCCAAACATTTTAAAGTAATTGCTTTATCGAACCCAATTTTATCAGGTGATGGGGCTTTCGTATATTCATTGTATGAGCAAGCAGTTGTTATATTTTAGTTTAGCAGTGTTGTTATTTTGTTACTCCTGTAAAAATGGCAAAAGCAGGAAACCCGTTAGCCGTGATACCAGTATAACATTCCTCAACTCATTTAACAATCGTTTCTTCGACAGTACCAAACTTTCTGCATTTCTGGATAAAAGTCCTTTTTTTAAAGGTTTCTCCGAACAATTCAATGATTTTTATAAGGACCGGAATTATGGATTTGCATGGTTTGATTCAAATGGCTTAGCTGAACAGGCGCATAATTTTTACAACCTCCAAAAAAATTATATCTCAGGGTTTTCAGACAGCAGTATTTATAACCCAACCCTTGACTCCCTCTATGCTATCGTTCAAAAAAATTCAAATAAACAACCTATACCAGATGAGACTATTCTTAAAACGGAACTATTATTAACGGGACAGTTTTTCAGGTATGCGTCTAAAGTTTACAATGGTAGTGATATTGACGCTGCAGAACTTGGCTGGTTTATCCCGAGAAAAAAGATAGACCTTCATGCACTCCTCGATTCCACCATTTTATATAAATCGGCTGATTTATATGCACCTCAAAATAGTCAGTATAAAAAATTGCAGCAATTTATTGAGCGATACTCTTTGCTTAGTAAGAATGTGGGTTTTGACTCAATCCCTATCCTCAAAAAATCACTAAGATTGGGCGATAGTTCGACAGTAATCAGCAGCATCAAAAAACATTTATTGTTGCTGGGTGATTTTACTCAAGACGACTCATCACAACTGTTCAACGAATCTCTTGCAACAGCCGTTAAGCAATATCAACGAAGGATGGGGCTTACAGAAGACGGGGTTATTGGGAATAAAATGATTGCAGAGTTGAATGTCCCGATGAAACAACGCCTTCGTCAGATATTAATTAACCTGGAAAGGCTCCGCTGGATGCCCCCGGAAAAGGATACCAATTATATTCTCGTAAACATTCCGGAATTTATGATGCATGTTTACGATAGTGGCAGACTTCAATTTAATATCAATGTTATTGTTGGCACATCAGCCAATAACACGGTTATTTTCAACGATCGCCTGCAATACATCGTGTTCAGTCCATATTGGAACATACCTGAAAGTATTGTACAGGGTGAAATACTTCCGGGTATAAAAAAAGACCCTAATTATCTGGCCAGACATAATATGGAAATAGTTAAAGAAGGAAAAATTCCGGTAATCAGGCAGAAACCCGGAGGAGGGAACTCATTAGGATTGGTAAAGTTTCTATTCCCGAATAATTACAATATTTATTTTCATGACACCCCAAACAGGAACCTTTTTTCACAAAGCAGCAGAAGTTTTAGTCATGGTTGTATTCGTGTTGGAGAACCCAAAAAACTGGCGCAATATTTATTGCGCAACGATAGTAGCTGGACATCCACCCGCATTGACAGTGCCATGCATCTACAAAAAGAAAAATGGGTGCCTTTGCAAAAAAGTCTTCCGGTATTCATTGTTTATTTCACCGCCTGGGTTGACAAAGAAGGATTAATAAATTTCAGAAAAGATATTTATCATCATGACAGGAAGATGGCGGTGAAGTTGTTTGATAATTAAAGAGGAGTCCGAAAGTCCGAAAGAAAGGAGGAATTATACAATTTACTTCTCTTTTTCAGACCCTCCTTCTAACGGACTTTCGGACTCCCGGACTCCCGGACTTCCTTACATTTGCACAAACCATCAAAAAATGCATTTAATCGAAGTAACTGATAGCGCAACTGCTAAGGCCTTCTTGGAGGTAAGTGCCCGACTAAATAGTCATAACCCTGCTTATATACGTCCTTTAGATAATGAAGTAAATGATGTTTTTAATCCGGCGAAGAATAAGCAATTCAAATATGGTACTGCAAAACGATGGATTGTGACAACTGATGATGGTGAAACTGTTGGAAGGATAGCTGCATTTACCAGTAATAAATACATCAACAAAGGCACAGAGTTTCCAACCGGAGGAATTGGTTTTTTTGATTGTATTAATGACCAGGCTACTGCAAACCTGCTTTTCGATACTGCAAAACAATGGTTGACCGAACAGGGAATGGAAGCCATGGATGGCCCGATTAACTACGGCGACAGAGATAAATGGTGGGGACTGATGGTAGAAGGTTTTGATAAAGAACCCATGTATGGCATGTCTTTCAACCCGGCATATTATGAGCAATTATTCACCAACTATGGCTTTGAAAACTACTATAACCAGTTTTATTATTCCATGCAGGTAGACGATCCTCTACCCCCAAGGTTTCCTGAGCGACATGCAAAATTTAAGTCGAAGCCAGGTTATGAAGCAAAACATGCTAAACTATCGGAACTGGAAAAATATGCAGGTGATTTTGCTACTGTTTACAATGCAGCATGGGCACAGCATGGAGAAAATAAGGAAATCACAAAAGAACAGGTGATCAAATTATTCAAAACTATGAAACCAATCATGGATGAACGTGTTGTTTGGTTTGCCTATTATAAAGAAGAACCGATCGCAATGTTTATCAATATTCCTGATATCAATCAATATTTCAAACATTTCAACGGCAAATTCGGTCTGTGGCAAAAACTTCATTTGTTATGGATGAAAAAAACCGGAGCCTGTAAACGATTAACTGGATTGGCATTCGGGGTAGTTCCAAAATACCAGGCACTGGGTATAGATAGCTTTATGATTTATGAAAGCGCTTTACTCATCCAGAACAAAGGATGGTATAAGGAATATGAAATGGGATGGGCAGGCGACTGGAATCCCAAAATGTTGAATATCTACAAAAGCCTTGGTGGCATTCCCAGCCGACGAATGATTACTTTCCGGTATCTGTTCGATAGAAGCAAATCATTTGAAAGACATCCGGAGATGGAGTATAAATAGCCACAAGATGCAAGCTGCAAGCTACAAGCTTTGCTGGTTGCCGTAAATGAACTATATGATATTAATAGAACACGGATCTTCATGATTTTCAAGAACTATCATGATAAATCCTGAAAATCATGAAGATCCGTGTTCCATCATACGCGACACCTACAGCTCGTGGTTAAATTTCCCAGAACAACGATGGCTTCAAACTGCAAAACATATTTTTTTACACATTCTGCCTGCAGCTTGAAGCTTGTAGCTTGTAGCTTATCTCTTATCCTTATATTGCACCACTGATATGGATAATAAATTTATTGTTTCGGCGCGTAAATACAGACCACAGAATTTTAATACGGTGGTGGGGCAGTCGCATATCACTACCACATTAAAAAATGCCATCAAAAACAATCAGTTGGCACATGCTTTCTTGTTTTGTGGCCCCAGGGGCGTAGGTAAAACTACCTGTGCCCGTATTCTTGCGAAAACAATTAATTGCACCAATCCAACTGCAGAGGGAGAAGCCTGCAATACCTGTAACAGTTGTGTATCATTTGAGAATGGTTCATCTCTTAATATCCATGAATTGGATGCCGCCAGCAATAACTCAGTAGAAGATATCCGGTCGCTTGTTGAACAGGTTCGTTTTGCTCCTCAGGCGGGAAAATACAAGGTATATATAGTGGATGAGGTACACATGCTCAGTACCAGCGCCTTCAATGCATTTTTAAAAACGCTGGAAGAGCCCCCCTCCTACGCAATATTTATTTTAGCCACTACCGAAAAACATAAGATTCTACCCACTATTTTGAGTCGTTGTCAGATATTCGATTTCAAACGAATTACCAACAACGATACCGTGGAACATTTACAGGAAATCGTTGAAAAAGAATCTATTAAGGCAGAAAAAGCTGCACTGCAGGTTATTGCCCAGAAAAGTGAAGGTTGCATGCGCGACTCACTGAGTATCCTGGATAAAATCGTAAGCTTTACCAACGGAACGGTTACTTATCAAAATACACTTGAGCACCTCAATATTCTTGATGAAGATTATTATTTCAAATTACTTCTTTCCCTACAGGAACAAGATTTGGCAGGAGCAATGCTCTTATATGATGAAATAAACAGAAAAGGTTTTGAAGGAGACCTTGTACTGAATGGTTTTGCAGAATTTATAAGAAACCTGCTGGTATGTAAAGACCCCAAATCTGCCGCACTACTAGATGTGGTTGAAGGCTTACAGGAGAAATATGCACAAACAGCCGCCGCTATGAGCATGTCGTACCTGGTTAGTGCACTCAATATTTTGAACGAAGGAGAAATTCAGTTCAAAATGGCCCGTAACAAACGACTACATGTTGAACTTACGATCATAAAACTCAATTTTCTACAACAGGCTTTAGAACTTTCCACTGAAAATGGACAGGTAATTAAAAAAAAACGACTTGATGGTCCGGTAGCATTCCGAACCAGAAGTATTCCTTCCTTACAGACAAAGCCAGTAGTTACCGAGAACAAAGCATCTAAATTATATATTGAAGAAAAGCCTGCTCCAGCAAAAACTATTGTTCAACCCGCCGTTAAACCAACTGCACCTGCGCCCCGGCCATTGCCAACCACAAATAACAATGGTCCTAAAAAAAGCCTTTTAGAGGCCCTGCGTGAAAAAGTGGGTGATCAATATGCCATCGAAGAAGTAAAAGAAGCAGAAGTATTGAACATGGAAAAGCTTACCCAGTGCTGGAACGAATATGCTGCTAAACTGGAACAGCAGCAAAAACATTCTTCGGCCGGAACTTTCAAAATGGCGATTCTTGACATTGAAGATGATATTCATTTTACGGTAACTGTACCAGCACTTACCGCTCAAAAATTTGTTGAGCAAGAAAGAATGATGCTGATAGATTTTATACAAACCGCTTTCAATAACCGCGCAATTGTATTCAACATATTGGTTGAAGCAACCGAAAGAGAAGAAGTTCCTGTACATATGCGCCTGAACAGTAAACAGAAATTTGAACGCATTGCAGAACAATACCCGCTGGTAAAAGAACTGAGAGACAGGTTGAAATTAGAGATAGACTATTAAAAATTCAAAAGTCAAAATTCAAAACTTCATTTTTGACTTTTGAATTTTGACTTTTGAATTTTAACTTATTCGTATCTTACTTTATAAACTCCCACCCAATGCCAAAGTCAACTTTTAAATACACCAATAATGAAGTAACTGTTGTTTGGAAACCAGACACCTGTATTCATAGCCGTATTTGCTGGACACAATTAAGATCCGTATTTGATCCGGCAAAAAAGCCTTGGGTAAACATGGAAGCATCCGACACAGCAACTATTATAGAACAAGTGAGAAAATGTCCAAGCGGAGCATTGAGTTATTATATGAACGCAGAGGGAGAACCCGCCGCAGAAACTGCTGTAGTTTCAGAAGCTGCCAGCATCATGAATATTGAGATAAAAAAAGATGGTCCAATATTAATCACCTCAGACTGTATCATCACTCACGGCGATGGAACCCAGGAAGTGAAGCAAGGAAAAACAGCCCTTTGCCGCTGCGGCCAATCATCCAACAAACCCTATTGCGATGGCACACATAGGAAAGTGGGGTTTGAAACAGAGAAATAAGAAATAAGAAATAAGGAATAAGAAATAAGGAATGAGAAAGTGATGTTAAGTGAATACTCACTTTCTCACTTTCTCATTCCTCGGTTCCTCTGTTCCTTATTCCTCTGTTTAATCAGCTTTTGTAACACTTTATCGCGAAGGAATGAGTAAGTGATATCAAGGAATACTCACTTTCTCATTCCTCTGTTCCTCTGTTCCTTATTCCTCTGTTTTTAAAGCCTGCTTTTCCCATACCCTTGTTTAATCAGCCATTGTAACACTTTATCGCGCTGGTCGCCTTGTATCATGACTTCGCCGTCTTTTACGGAGCCGCCAGTACCGCAGAAGTTCTTTAATTGTTTGCCTAGTTTTTCCAGGTCCTCTTCAGTTCCCACGAATCCGGTTACAAGTGTTACCACTTTGCCTGCACGTTGTTTTTTGTCTAATAGAATCTTCAAATGCTGGCTTGCCGGGGCCAGGGTTTCCTGCGGCACCTGCTCCTCCTGCTCAAACCGGAAATTGGGATCTGTACTAAAGACAAAACCATTTTTATCAGATATATTTTTCTTACCCATCTTATTTTTTTGGCAAAGTAACGGAAAACACAGAACCATTACCCGGTTCACTGTTTACTAAAAGTGTACCATGATTTGCTTCCACAAATTCCTTACAGAGTAATAAACCCAATCCGGCACCTTTTTCGTTCCTGGTTCCTGCGGTGGTAAAATGCGTATTGATTTTAAACAGCTTACCCAACTGTTCGGCGGTCATTCCAACACCTGTATCACTAACCGATATAGTAGCTGTATCACTTGTTTCGGTAAATGAAACCGCAATATTACCACCAGCATTGGTAAACTTAAGCGCGTTCAGTAATAGATTTCGGATAACAATATCAAAGTGATGTACATCTGCAAATAAACTGGCATTTGCGGGCACATCATTATTTATGGCGATTTTCTTTTGATTAGCCGTGGCCATTAATAAATGCCGGTTATTTTCCACTATTTCAAATACAGCAATAACAGCAGGTCTAACATCTGTAACACCACCCATTTGGTTTCTTGACCATAACAAGAGGTTATCTAGTGTTGTATTCAATGAACCAATCTGTTTACCCAAGGCAGCTTTTATTTTTACAAATGCTTCTTCGGATAAGTTTTGTTGCTCAAATAAATTTAATACACTAGTTAAAGAACTAATAGGTGTTCTTAAATCATGAGAAAGAATAGAAAATATTTTATCCTTTGTATGTGAGGCTTCTTCCAATGCTTCCTTTTGTTGACGAAGCTGTTTGTTCACTAGTTGCTTGAATTTATTTCTTCTCCACGATACCAACCAAAGTGCCAGTACCAAGCCGGTTACAACCAGTAAAAGGAATGTAAACAAACGTTGTTCTTTTATTTTGGCATTTTTAATTTCATCTTCTTTCTTTAACAGATTAATTTCTGTTTGCTTCTTTTCTGTTTCGAATGCCACCTGCATCTGAGCAAATCTCGCACGACTCCTTTCTTCAAATAATGTATCATTCAGTGTAATGTGTGCAGATTGTGCTTCATAAGCTTTTTTATAATCACCAATAGCGGTATAGGATTGAGATAGTAACTTATAAATAGTTGCCTGTTCTCCTTTTGCGCCTAGCTGACTGGCCACTTTTACAGCCTCATTAAAATAAAGAATCGATTGTTGCCATTGCTTTTTAGACTGATATGCCTTCCCCAATCGATATAAGGATGTTTCGATAATAAAGTTACTGTTTGCCTGTCTGGCAGCAGTTACTGAGCGGGTTAAATAATTGATGGCTTTATCTGTTTCGCCTTCTTCCATATAAATATCTCCAAGTGTACGAAGGCAGAATGCAATGAGGTATTTATCACCTAATTTATAGTTATGTTCAAGTGCTTTCTGACCTATTATCAAAGCTGAATCCCTGTATTTTCCGCGATGGGCGGAAAAAGCGATATTATTCAGACTACGCCCAACACCATACGGGTTATTCAATTGTTGGTGAATGCGCATTTCTTTTCTGAAATAGTCCATCGACTCCCTGTATTTTGCCTGGGAATTATAGATTGCACCAATATTCCGGTACGAAATTGCGAGTTGTGGTAAGTTGGTAATAGAGTCGTTTAAATGTAATGCTTGTAAAGCATAATCAAAGCCTTTTGAATAATCACCTTTGCGGTAATATGCCCAACTAATATTATTCAGTGAGTTACCTTCTCCTTTTATGAATTTTAATTGTTTAGATAAGGTAAGCCCCTGTAATGCAAATTCGAGCGATTTATCTGCTTCCTTGTCAGATAGTTCTTCAGAGATAAGATTAAGAAAACGCACATACTGTGTGTCTCTGTTCATCGTAGAGAGTGATCGAATCAGAGAATCAGCTTTTACAGTTTGAGCAACTGTATATGTTAAGAATAAAAACTGTAAACAGCCCGTAAAAATATACTTTATCATTTCTGCTCAGCGTTTGTACTAAACCTACATAAGCAAGATAAAGTAAAGGTCCAAGAAATCCAATAAAACAAAGTTATGCTGTTATAACAGCTTTCAGGCTTAAATCAAGGCTTTGGGCCTGGTGAATAAGTCCACCTACACTGACAAAATCAACCCCGGTTGCTGCATAAGATGTAATGGTAGTTAAATTGATACCTCCGCTCGCTTCGGTTTCATATTGACTGTCGATAATATTAAGTGCTTCCTTTATTTGATCAGGTGAAAAATTATCCAGCATAATGCGGAATACTTTTCCTTTACCGATGCTACAAACCGTTTTTACATCATCCAATGTTCTTGTTTCAACTTCTATTTTTAGTGAAAGCTTGTTATCCTGAATATAATTATATGCTTTTTCAACTGCGGGAACAATCCCCCCAGCATAGTCAATATGATTGTCTTTCAGCATAATCATATCATATAACCCAAATCGATGATTTATACCTCCCCCAATACGCACAGCTTCTTTTTCGAGCAGTCTGAAATTGGGTGTTGTTTTTCGCGTATCAAGCAATTTGGTATGATATCCTTTCAGCAGGTCCGTGTATTGTTTAGTAAGCGTTGCTATGCCGCTCATGCGCTGCATACAATTTAATACCAATCGTTCGCAGGAAAGAATGGTATGGATTGAAGTGCTTACATCAAAAGCAACTTCACCTGCTTCCATTGAATCGCCATCCTGCTTGTATGTGGTAAATATTGCCTGGGGATCTTGCATAAGGAATATCTTTTCCGCTACAGCAACCCCAGCTAAAATGCCAGATTGCTTTATCTTAAGTACCGCTTTCCCCTGTTTGTTTGCCGGAATACAACTAAGTGTGGAATGATCGCCACTGCCAATATCTTCTACCAGTGCTGCTTTAACTAGTATCTCCAACTGTTCATCGAATCGATTCATTTAACAAAACTAATTGAAGCATACAAGAAAAACAGGCCTGTTTAAAAGTTCTGCCCTAATGGGAGGCATAAACCATGGACCATGGACTATGGTCTCTATCAACAAAACTATCCGGATTAATTTATCCGCACCGTAAGTATCTGGTAATGCCCTTCTTTCTGTTTCAGCATTACGGTTATATTATATCCCTTATCATTATTAAGTAGCTTTCCCGTCATATACATGGTGTTACCAATCTCACGTTCAGATACTTTCTCAAATCCCTTGATACCCTTATCGCTGAAGAAACTCTTGAGCGCAATAGTTGCCTGGGGTTTGCTCATATTTTTTACCTCATCTTTTTCAAGCAGCTTCATATCAATATAATCTTCAAAATGAGATGCCACCTGTTCTGCACTAGCAGATTTCAGTGAGCGCACTATCGCATCAGTTGGTCCCTGAACGGTAAAAGAAACCAGTGCGAAAGCCAGTCCGAAGGTTAAAAAAAACGTTTTCATGTCTTAATTTTTATAGATTTAGCCACCTTAATTTGCCAATAAACATTTCTATGTTCTATTAACCAACCAAATAAGGCCAATTTCAGTCATTTTATTTTGTATTCTCCCTTACTATTTGCCAAAAACATGCCAACTTTGGGAGAATCTGGTATATCGCTAAAGTTAGTACCAAATCAGCAATTAACGCAAAAGATCATTTTATTATATGAGCAAGAAAGTAATTTTAGTTATTATGGATGGTTGGGGACTTGGAAAAACAGCTTCCGCTGATGCCATCCAACAGGCAAATGTGCCATTTGTTAGTTCATTATACAAAAACTATCCAAATACAACGCTTGTAACCTGTGGAGAAGAGGTTGGTTTACCGGAGGGACAAATGGGAAACAGTGAAGTGGGGCATCTTAACCTTGGCGCAGGACGAATTGTATACCAGGAATTACAGCGTATTAATGTTGCTGTTAAATCTGGTGAATTAGCACGCAATACTGCATTTCAGGATTCGCTGAGTTATGCAAAAAATCAGGATAAGGCATTACACCTCATAGGTTTAGTGAGCGATGGTGGGGTTCACTCTCATATTAACCACCTGAAAGCCATCTGCGATTTATGCAAGCAAAAAGGACTCACAAAAGTATTCATACATGTGTTTACTGATGGACGGGATACAGATCCTAAAAGCGGGCTTGGTTTTGTGACTGAACTTCAAAATCACCTCGTCAATTCTGCAGGAACTATTGCAACCGTTAGTGGACGTTATTACGCCATGGATAGAGATAAACGCTGGGAAAGGGTAAAAATGGCTTATGACTGCCTTGTTAAATCTGCAGGTCCAACAGCACCAAATGCCATTAGTGCTATTGAAAAAGCATATAAAGCCGGTATTACGGATGAATTTATCCTACCTACGGTTATTACCAATGATCAGGGTCAACCAATTGCTGCTATACAGGAAGGCGATGCAGTTATTTGCTTCAATTTTAGAACTGATCGCTGTCGCGAAATTACGGAAGTACTTACCCAGCAATCATTTCCAGAGTTTGATATGGAGCCGCTTAACCTCCATTATACCACCATGACATTGTATGATCATAAGTTTAAAAATGTGCATGTCATTTTCGAGAACGATAATTTAACCAACACCTTGGGAGAAGTACTTGAAGCAAATGGTAAAACACAGATACGTATTGCAGAAACAGAAAAATACCCCCATGTTACTTTTTTCTTTAGTGGTGGAAGGGAAGAACCCTATAAAGGTGAAAAAAGAATCATGGTGCCTTCACCAAAGGTAGCCACTTACGATCTCCAACCTGAAATGAGTGCCGTTGAAATTACCGATAAACTCATCCCGGAAATTGAAGCTGGTTCCGCTGACTTCATTTGCCTGAATTATGCCAACACAGATATGGTTGGACATACAGGTGTATTCTCTGCAGCCATCAAAGCAGCAGAAACTGTAGATGCCTGTGTAAACAGGGTTGTTACTGCCGGACTCGCAAACGGCTACACCATATTCCTCACTGCAGACCATGGCAATGCCGACTTTATGATCAATGAAGATGGAAGTCCAAATACAGCACATACACTAAATCCTGTTCCGTTTTTTATCATCGATAGAACATGGAACGCTCCGATAAAACAAGGTAAACTGGGCGATCTTGCTCCTACCATATTAACAGTTATGGGTTTACCCATTCCAAAGGAGATGACAGGAAATGTGTTAATTTAATACCCTCAACAACCCTTTTAACATGAAAATCTTTAAAAAAATCCTGGTTATTTTATTGATCGCATTTATAGCGATACAGTTTTTCCGTCCGGAAAAAAATGTATCCGCTGATAAAAGCAAAAATATCAATACGATGTATGCCGTTTCAGCAGATGTAAATACCATACTTACAAAAGCCTGTAACGACTGCCATACCAATAACACCATTTATCCCTGGTATGCTGCTGTACAACCGGTTACATGGTGGTTAGATGACCATATTAAAGAAGGAAAAAAGCATTTGAATTTCGATGAATACAGTACCTATAGCTTAAGAAAACAATACCATAAAATGGAAGAGGTAGTGGAGCAGGTGAAAGAAAAAGAAATGCCTCTCGATTCTTATACCTGGATTCACCGTAATGCTAAATTAAGTGATGAAGAAAGGGTAACACTTACCTCCTGGGCACAGGCCGTTATGGATACCATGAAAGCTCATTACCCCATAGACAGCCTCATTAGAAAACGCAATTGATTTGCCGGAACTAAAAAAAATAATTGCATTTATTTTACTCCTGTTAGTGGCATTCCCGCTAACAGGTTTTGTTTTATTTTATATTCAGGAAAAATCTATCCACGCTGAAATGAAACGTGCTTTTAAATCGAAAGAATTAAACACAGTTCATTTAACAAGTTTGAAGTGGTATGAAGAAGATGAAGAACTCATCATTAACGATGTACTTTTCGACGTAAGCAGCATTGAAAAATTACCCGACGGAAGCTATCTGGTAAAAGGACTTTACGACCATCAGGAAAAAGCATTGTACCAACTATTGGATGATACTACGGAAGACAATCAAAAATCTCCTCTATTGCTTGAATATGCTTCCTACTTTGTAAGCATACATGAGGGGACTCAACTATTTACCAAAAATCTTCTGCATTTATTTAAGCGCCAACATGGTGCTTATTATGAGCTTTTAAAGCCTCAATTCCAGCCAGGTATTCTTTTACCGCCACCAAAGCAATGACTGTTTTTAAGCTGATTATTTATCTAACTTTTTAAACAGTAATATATGCGATTTAACATAGCATGGGCATGTTGTGCAGCAACATGTCTGCTATTCAGTAATACGATACAGGCACAACAAGTTAAAGACAGTATTATATCAGGCAAAGCACTCGACGAAGTGGTTGTTTCCTACAACAAGTGGGAACAAAAAATAAATGAAATACCCAACCGGATTACAAAGATTAACTTAAAACAAACCAGGCTAAAAAATCCTCAAACCATGGCCGATCTTTTAGGCACTACCGGTGAGGTTTTTATACAGAAAAGTCAGCAAGGAGGTGGAAGTCCGATGATCAGAGGGTTTGCAACCAACAGGGTATTAATTGTGGTTGATGGTGTAAGAATGAATAATGCCATTTACAGAAGTGGTAATATTCAGAATGTAATTTCTCTCGATCCCCTTGCCCTGGAAGATGCTGAAGTGATATTTGGTCCGGGTTCAATTTTATATGGAAGTGATGCAATTGGTGGAGTAATGGATTTTCATACACTTAATCCAAAATTCAGTACCGGTAAGAAAACACTGGTTACAGGAAATGCTGCTATACGTTATTCAACTGCCAATCAGGAAAAAACATTGCATGCTGATTTCAATATTGCAGGTAATAAACTTTCCTTCCTCTCCAGTTTCAGCTACAGTGATTTTGGTGACCTGAAAATGGGAAAAAATGGCGGGCAGTCTGGCTACCTGCGCCCACAGTATGTCCAAAGGGTTGGTAATGCCGATGTTATATTTACCAACCCGGATTCTCGTGTACAACGTTTTACAGGATACCAACAGCGCAATTTCATAAACAAACTACGGTATAAGCCCACTGAAAACTGGGACCTGCAATATGGTTTTCATTACTCAACTACTTCGAATATACCCCGCTACGACAGGCTGATTGAATATGCCAGTGGGGCATTACGGTTTGCTGAGTGGAACTATGGGCCGCAAGACTGGCTAATGCATCATTTGCAAGTGCAGCATAAACAGAAAACAGGTATTTATGATCAGGCCAGGCTAACCATATCTGTTCAGGATTATGAAGAAAGTCGTATAGACAGAAGAAGAGGCAACAATAACCGACGCACACAAACAGAAACCGTTTTGGCAACGGCTGTAAATCTCGACTTACAAAAACAACTGAACAGCAAACAGGAATTATTTTACGGTGCTGAGTTTGTCTATAACAAAGTTGGGTCTGAGGGTATCAGTCAAAACATATCCAACGGCAGCATTACAAAAGTTGCATCAAGGTATCCGGATGGAGCTACCTGGAATTCCATCGCTATTTACCTGAGTTATAAAAACAAGTTGAAGGAAAACCTCACACTATCAGCCGGTTTGCGTTACAATCATAATAATGTAAAAGCAAACTTCGATACTACATTCTTTAAGTTTCCCTTTACTAATGCTTCTCTCAATGCGGGAAATATTACCATGAGTACGGGCCTTGTTTACAAGATGTCGGAAGAATGGCAGATGAGTGGTGTTGTTTCATCAGGATTCCGGATGCCAAATATTGATGATATAGGAAAAGTATTTGAAAGCGCCCCCGGAGTTGTTGTTGTGCCCAATGTAAACCTTAAACCGGAGTATGCATGGAATGCTGAATGGGGTTTGCAATACAACCGCTCAAAAAAATTCAATGCCTATGTAAACCTGTTTTATTCCTGGCTCAACAATGCTCTTACGCGCAGGCCATTTCAGTTTAATGGACAAAGCACCATTATGTACGACGGAACCATGAGTAATGTAGAAGCCATACAAAATGTTGCCAGTGCAAAAGTGTGGGGAATACAAACGGGATGGCAATGGTATTTTACCCCAAACCTAAACTGGCAAACAAAGCTTAACTGGATTAAAGGAGAAGAAACAGATGATACCAAAAATGAACAGGTACCGTTAAGGCATGCACCTCCATTTTTTGGTAGTACACAGTTTAATTTCGAAAGAAATAACCTAACGATTCAGGTATCGATGGATTATAACAGTGAAATAGCCAATAAAGACCTTGCTCCAAGTGAACAAACGAAAACAGCTATTTATGCTGTGGATCAAAATGGCAAACCTTATGCGCCTTCCTGGTACACAATAAACTGCAAGGCAGCTTACCGTATCACAGGTAATGTAAGTGCACAGTTAGGCTGGGAGAATATAACGAATCAACTATATCGCCCTTATTCTTCTGGTATAGTAGCAGCCGGCAGCAATCTTATTGCAAGTGTAAGGGTGTCATTTTAACCAGTTATAGATAGAGCAATTAGCTATAAGCCACAGGCTGCAAGCTGCAAGCCTGGACTTGTCTTTGTTATAAGCTTTGTGCTTTGAATGGAATAAAAGAGTTGGGATAATTTAAAATGAGTTGGTTAAAGAAATAATAGATTGCTGTTGATTCACTATCTGGTATTAATAGAACACTAATTATCATGATTTTCAAGATCTATCATGATAAATCCTGAAAATCATGATAATCTGTGTTCCATCATACACGCGACTTTCAACTCGCAGCTAAATTTCACCGGAAAGCAATGCCTATAAGTTTTCCCAACTAAAAAGCCGGCTAACAGCAGTCAGCCGGCTTTTTAGTAGTTTTACAGGATGGAAATAAAGAAAGCCACCTACCTGATCTCAAGTCCAAGCTTCGATAAATGTCCAAAACCGGATTATCCTGAATATGCATTTATCGGCCGAAGTAATGTGGGAAAATCTTCACTGATTAATATGCTGACAGGTCAACGTAGTTTGGCTAAGACATCTGCAACACCAGGTAAAACACAATTGATCAACCATTTTGTAATAGAAAGCAGTACAGGCAACAAAGGACCAAATGCAAAATGGTATCTGGTAGACTTACCGGGATATGGTTATGCCAAACGTTCGCAGAGTGACAGACGAAGATGGGAGCAAATGATTGAAGGCTATTTCCGCAAACGTGAAAATCTTACACAGGTATTTGTATTAATCGACAGCAGACATGGCCCACAAAAAAATGATCTTGAATTCATTAGTCAATTAGATAAATGGGGTGTGGTTTTTTCATTGGTGTTTACGAAAACAGATAAAGAAAAACCTGCGGTAGTGGAAAGGAATATCAAAGCTTTTTTCGATACACTAAAAACCACCTGGCAGTTTTTGCCCAGACATTTTGTAACCAGTGCGGAGAAGAAATTGGGTAGGGAGGAGATGCTGGTGTTTATTGAATCCTGCAATAATGAAATAACAAAATAATTGAAAGAAATTAAAGAGAAAACTGTTCCAGATTTAAGCGTTAAGTTGTATAAAACCTAATTCCTTTTTCAGAAGTGTTTTCCTTTTTATTTGTTTCCACATAATACATAATCTGAGACAAACTATTTTTTTTGAACACCCTTCCGAGAAAGAAGAATTGATCTTAGAGATATATTCCTGCTATTTTTTTATTGGTTGTGGCTTAAAGCCAATCGGATTACGTACTGGTGGTTGCTCATTCTCCTTCCGCAACCCATCTATCAATTCGAACAACACACCTATCTCTTCATTATGCTGCCTGAGCGTATGACCCTGCCCCTGTAGATGTTTATCTATTTTCTCCAGCTTTAGTAATAAGGTCTGGTTAGTTCGCAATACCTCCCGCATGGCATTGAATAGTTTTACGATTCTAACATTCACTTCTATCGCTCTTACACTGTTCAACACACTGGCCAGCATCACCGCCCCATGCTCCGTAAACACATACGGTAAATTCGGTGAATATTTTATGGTGCTGAGGTGGTCGCATTTTGCGACCACCTCAGCTTTCTCGTCTTCCGTTAGCTGGAACATAAAATCCGCGGGAACCTTTTTATATTGCGTTTCACCTGTTCATTCAACCGCTTGGTCGGCACTCCATACAGTTCCGCCATATCCCGGTCAATCATTACTTTATGTCCCCGTATGTCCAGTATCTTTGATAGTAAGAGGTCATCGGTTATCTTTATCGCTTTACCTATGTTTTTTCCTTTAGTTTATTAATCACCAACTCTTTAAAGCTCATAAATAGATACAGCAACCCTCATTTTTTCAGTTATGTGTTTGCATACTGACGTCTGCCAAAGATATACTAAGACACTGCGGTGCTTGCGTAGTGGGACAGATACTTATACTTATTCGGGATAAGCATCTCTTGTTTTATGCGAACACAGAGTAGTAAGCTTCAAAATAATTAACAGACCTTACCTGTATAACACTCAGATTCTTTTACAAACTTCTCTTAATAGGTTAGAATTCGGAGACATGACTGTCCAGAGAAAATTGGCTTCAAGCTGCAAGCCGCAAGCTACAAGCCTTGATGGGTGCTTATTTTAGATTTTTTGCTTTTTATGGAATTAGAGGGGGAGAAAATTTAAAGTCAGTTGCTCAAAGAAATATTTGCTTGCCGTAAATGCATTATCTGCTATTAATAGAACACGGATCTTCATGATTTTCAAGATCTATCATGATTAATCCTTAAAATCATGAAAATATGTGTTTCATCATACGCGACACCTACAGCTTGCGGTTAAATTTCCTCGGACAGCAATCGCTAGAGGCTAGAAGCTTACAGATTATTTTCCCCCGACAGTTATGATTCTGAGAAAGTAATTAATGTAGGTACAAACTTGTAAACATTAACCAGAAGAGACAAAAATGCAGTAACAGCAACCTTACTGTTACAAACCAACGTAAATGCAATATTAATTCACCACCTTATCCGCACAACAGCTACTTGCAAAAGCTTCAGGTTTGGCTTTAAACGCAAAGCCCATTCCGAGAATATAACCCATGGCTTCTCTTAATGCATCATTGCTTTTAAACTGCGGATTGGTATTGATATCGGCATGTACTTCCATCTCAACCTGGTGTTCAATAAACAGGTCGCATAGTTCGTACGCAATCTCAATACTTTTGGCTACTTCAACCAACATCCTTTCCTTGATGTGGTATTTCTGTTTTGTTTTCTCATTATGTATGTACATAAAGCCTCCGCTATGCTCACGCAAAAAAACGATCACTGTAGCAAATTCAGTGTCTTCGCCTTTTACCTGGCTGTCGGTACCAATACATACTTTGAGCTTAATTCCCTTTGCCGTTTCGCGCCTGATGGCCTCGGCCACCGCTTCTTTAATTGGCAACTGGATCTGTTCACCATTAAATTTTCTCCAACGCATATTTGGAAGGTTTTTGTAAGTTACCGATTAATCACATGCAATTGAACAGGGTAAGAATATCTTATTATTAACAAGTGTGAATTGTTAATGGTCAATGGTCAATGGTGAATAGCGAGTAGTGAGTAAGAAGAGGGGGCTAGACAAGCCCTACTCACTATTCACCATTGACCATTCACAATTCACCCCTCCCCGGCATTTTGTCACTTTCTCGAAATTTGTACGGAAATTGACTAAAATTAGCTTCAACTACATTTCATGAAAATACTCTTACACTATCTTAAGCCCTATAAATGGCTGGTGGCACTGGCTTTACTGCTTGCCGGCATCAACCAGACCTTCTCCCTTTTCGATCCGATGATCTTTGGAAAGCTGATCGATCAGTTTGCCAATCACCCAAAAACTACCATAGATGGCAGTTTTCGTACAGAAAGTCAGTTCATCAATGGCATTATGACCATGCTCCTCCTTCTGGTAGGAACAGCCATGGTTAGTCGTATTGCCAAAGCTTTTCAGGACTATACCGTGAATGTGATTATTCAGAAATTCGGGGCCAAAATCTTTACCGATGGACTTAAACACTCCATGCAACTGCCCTATCAGGAATTTGAAGACCAGCGCAGCGGCGAAACCCTGTCTATCTTAACCAAGGTTAGATCAGACACCGAGAAATTCATCGGATATGTTATCAATGTTCTGTTCGGAATTATTGTAAGCGTGATTTTCGTTTCCATTTATGCAACTAAACTGCACTGGTCTATCATCCCTATCTTCTTAGGCGGCGCTGTGTTAATTGCTTTCGTAACCAACCTGCTTAGTAAGAAAATAAAAATCATCCAGAAAACAATCGTAAAAGAAACTACTTCACTGGCTGGCTCTACCACAGAAAGCTTACGCAATATTGAACTAGTAAAAAGCCTTGGACTTACAGACCAGGAAGTTAAACGATTAAATACCAACACTTATAAAATACTTGGACTGGAACTGAAAAAAGTGAAGAGCATCCGCTCACTTAGTTTCATACAGGGCACCATGGTAAACTTTTTAAGACAGGTAATTACGTTCACCCTCATGTGGCTTATCTATCGTGATGTATTAACCGTTGGACAACTTATCTCCCTTCAGTTTTATAGCTTCTTTATTTTTGGACCACTTCAGGAAATAGGCAGCATCATTATGAGTTATCGCGAAGCCGAAGCTTCACTCAATAATTTCCATAACCTGATGGAGAAAAAAGTTGAACCAAGACCCACACATCCAAAACAGGTTGGTTTGATTGAAGAACTGGAATTCAATAAAGTGGCATTTAAACATCAAACAGCTCAATACCGCGCATTAGATGGTATATCATTCGATGTAAAAAAAGGCGAAACCATTGCATTCGTCGGCCCTTCAGGATCTGGGAAAAGTACATTGGTAAAACTATTAGTTGGCTTATACAGACCACAGGAAGGACATATTTATTACAACACAATCAATGGCTCCGATATGAATTTTGATGAACTCAGGAATCAGATTGGTTTTGTTACACAAGACACCCAACTATTTGCCGGTACTATCCGCGAAAACCTCAGCTTCGTTCATCCTGAAGCTACAGATGCCGACCTGCTGGAAGCCTTACATAAAGCCAGTTGCGATAACCTCCTTTCCCGCGCAGAAAAAGGGTTAGATACGATGATCGGCGAAGGTGGTCTAAAACTAAGTGGAGGTGAAAAACAACGTCTTTCAATTGCGCGCGCTTTATTACGCCATCCTCACCTGCTGATTTTCGACGAAGCCACTTCTGCCCTCGATAGTATTACAGAAGAAGAAATCACCAATACCATCCGCCAGATTTCTCGTGAAAAAGAACAGATTACGGTTATGATTGCACACCGATTAAGCACCATCATGCATGCCGACAGAATCTATGTACTGGAAAAAGGACAGGTAGTAGAAACCGGCGACCATCAAAGCCTGCTCAATGAAAAAGGTCTCTATTATGCAATGTGGAGACAGCAGATTGGGGAAAGGAAAACGTTAGCAGTGGGATAATAACAGAGAAATAAGGAATAAGAAATAAGGAACAGAGAAAGTATTTTTCTTTCCCTTTCTTATTTCTTATTTCGTATTCCTTATTTCATATTCCTCTGTTCCCTCAGTCCCTCCCAAATTTTTTGCGGAAATATTCAATCACCGAAGGGTCTTCCAGTCCTTCCATATCACTTAGTTCCAGTTCAAGCGCTTTGGTGCTTAGCTGAATTTCGATAAGTGAGAGAAATAATGATGCTGCAAAACAAATTAGGCTGATAGCAAAGACCACATTGGCTGCTATCATAAACTGGGTATAAATAAGGTACATGCAAATAATGCATCCCAAAAATGTTACAACACCAAGCGCTTGCATATTTTTAATCAGTTTCAACCGATAGCGCAGATTTTTTATTTGTCCATGAATAATATGCTTTTGTTCATGGCTCTGGTACTTTTCATGAAGATTGCGTATCCGGTTAGACAAAGAAAGAAATCGGTTGGTATATGCCAGCATGATCAAACTGATTGCCGGAAACAACAGTGCAGGGGTGTTTAGGTTGATCTCCATACCTAAAAATAAGAAACCAGAGGGAAGATGCAAGCAATAAGTTCAGAGGAGGTTTAGCTTTTAATTATTGCCACTAAGGGCACAGAAATACACTGAAACGATTCTGTGCTTCTCTGTGCCCTCAGTGGCAATAATTATGATCATAAAACCTTAAAGTCTAAACCCAATCGGCACATTAAGTTTGAGGCTGAAATTTCTTCCCATATTAAATACCCCGGTTCTGCCGGTAGCATTGTTGGTATCAGTATACTTCAAACGACTCAGGTGATTCTGATACGCTATATCGGAGATATTATTTAACCCGATATGCAGGCTGAATAATGTTTTACCCTTGTGTAACACATCTGTACCTGCACCAACATTAAATAAAGTGTAACCATTAGTTACAGTTTCTGTGTTGTACCCGGTAAAAATGCGGTTCTGCGTACTTACATTATCCATTTCTAGTTTGAAATATAAATTGCCCAACCCTTTACCTGCTTTTTTGAAATCGGCCCTTAACTCACTTTGCAAGCGGGGAGAAGGAATAAATGGAAGACGATTACTTCCGTCGATGGCATTATTAAACTGTGCCATCACCAATGAAAAACTATTTTCAAAATGTAACCAGTCTAATGGATGCGGATGCAGGTCAACATTCATTTCAAAACCTGCCAGACTTGCGCCTGATTGTCTGAATTGAAATGCGGTAATGTCTGTACCATCTACATTTACTAGCGAATCACCACCGCCTACTGCAGTTAGCTTACTGTAAAAAATATAATCCTTGATTTTATTATAGAAGCCGTTGAAGTTAACAGTAATATGTTCTGTATTAATTTCTACACCTGCATCAAACTGAAGCGAGGTTTCTGTTTTCAATTGTGTATCACCATGTTCATAACGGTTCGTTCCTTCGTGCGCACCATTACTAGCCAGCTCTGAAACGGTTGGGGCACGATAACCTCTGGCTACGTTAAACTTAAGTGTTACATCGTTATTTACATTGTAACTCAACCCAACACTACCACTAATATTTCCGAAATGTCTGGTAAAATCTGTGAACTTAACTTCTGTTCCGTCTGAAAATCCTTTACTCTTTACTGTTCTGATATCGCCCCTTAAACCACCACTAAGGGTCAGATTCTGTTGAAATGTTTTCCTGGTATATACAAAAACACCCGCATCAAACTGATTGTATTCAGGAATCAATACTTCCTCTGCCAGGTTTTTATTTTGCTGGAACATACCATTTACTCCAAAAGCTGTTCTCCATCCATTTTTTTCTGCGGCATGGTATTGAATATTATAATTCACCGTTTTCAGGTCGAAATATAATTCGGGAACGGTAGGAGCATCGGGGTCTCCCAATTCCTTGCGCTGGTTGCGTTGAAAACCCAGGTTTAGTGCTAACCTTCCGGTACCAACTGCAATATTGTTGTCTGAAGCAATTTTAAAGTGGTTGATGTTTTGTCCGGGAGTATAGAAATCGCGACTATTTAATTCATCTTTAGTTGCTATGCGTTCAGCAGGAGATTCCGGAAATATAAGAAATGCACCGGTAGCCGCATCTCTTGCCCCTTCCACCATTCCAAGCTTTTGGTTAAAGCTGCTGATGAGAATATGACTATAACCCCAGGTTTTATTGATACCGAAATAACCGCCGAAATTATTCTCTTTGAAACGACTGTTAAATACCCGACCATCATATTTATTGCGGTAATCGGCTGCAGATTTGCTGGTACCATATATATTCCAGTTAAAGCCCGATTTATCATGTGCTGCAAGATTACCACTAATGGCACGCAACCCATTATTGTCGTTGAATGCACTCATCAGGTTTCCTCTTGCGGTACCCTGTTCAACCGGCACATTGGTAATCAGGTTTAATACACCAGCCATCGCATCACTACCATATAAAAGTGAAGCAGGACCTTTCAGTACTTCGGCTCTTTGTAAACTATATTCATCAATTTCAATTCCATGTTCATCACCCCATTGCTGGCCTTCCTGTCTAATACCATCGTGAATTGTTACCACCCTGTTGTACCCCAACCCACGAATAACAGGCTTTGAAATTGCCGGTCCGGTAGATAGTCCGGATACCCCAGGTACCAACTTACCAAGTGCATCAATAATATTGGTACCAGATGAGCGAAGCATGTCTGCTTTCTTTACAATAGAAACAGGCTGCGCCGATTGCTTCACTTTGGTTGCCGATGCTACCCCTGTTACTGTAACAGCATCATGTTCGGCATAGGTTTCTTTTAAAGTAAAATTGCGGCTCAGGTTCTCTGTGATGTTTATGATTTCCAACACACTTGCAAATCCCTGGTAGGAAACTTCAACCAGGTATTTACCTGCAGGAACTTCAGGCGTAGAAAAATGTCCGTCTGCACCAGCCACTGTTCCCGTTCTGGCCTCATGAAGATAAATGGCTGCTCCTGCCAGTGGCTGACCTTTGGTATCAGTTACTACTCCGGAAAGTTTTGCCTTGGGTGGTGTTTCGGGCAGTGCCAATGCACCGGCAGAGATTAACACCAAAACCAATAACAACATGCTTTTGAATAAGTGCTTCATACTATCATTTTTTGCTACTATGTTGCAAATATATACTACTCATTCAAAAATTACATCATTGTTGCAAAAAATTCACCGATTTTTTTAGCGCACTTTCACCATCGTTCTTACCTGCTGGGTACTCATATTCTGAAAACGGGCATAATAAATACCCGGAGGAAGCCCCGATCCATCAAAAACCACATTATAATTACCTGCTTCATATTCCCTATCCGTTAAACTCGCAATCACCCTTCCCATAGTGTCCATTACCTGGATGAGTGTATGTCCGCCGGCAGTTTTGAAACTGATATTAGTACTATTGGTAAAAGGATTTGGATAGTTTGTAATAAAATTTTCACCGGAGAGGTTTACTGATTTATTACAAGCCAGTGAATTAATAAGTGGTAGTGTTTGGAAATTTTTTAGCATGATTTGATCGAGATCCTTTGCATCTACACACAGCCATTTATTTAAAAGGGTTGCATAAACACTTCTGAAATCGTATTGAAAAGGGAGGTTATCATTAAAGTTTGCAGTAACAGGAATATTGGGTGTGTCGCCAATTACACTTGCATCTACATTTTTTCCAAACACAAACATTGGGGCCGCTGATCCATGATCGGTGCCGATACTTCCATTACTCTTGATACGTCTGCCAAATTCAGAGAACGTCATACCAATCACCCTTTCTTCTACCTGTTGTAATTTGAGATCATCCTGAAATGCCTTGATCGAATCACTTACATTTTTCAGCAGGTTTGCATGTGTTCCTGTAGTTGTATCTGTAGCGTTTACCTGCGCCGAATGTGTATCAAACCCACCATAGCTAACCATATATATCCTGGTCTTTAAGCCGCCTGCAATTAATCTGGCTACAATTTTCAACTGAGAAGCCAATGAGTTATTAGGATATTGCCCTTGCTGTGTAACTTTTGCAGATGCTGCTTTGATACTTTCTGCATAGGCAGTTGTTTGCTGGGCCACTGTTCTGATATAGGTAAGTTCTTTTCCGGCTGGCGTATTAGGTGCCGGATCCTGTACCCCACTAATAAGGTTATAAAAATTGTTAGGGTTTGAAATACTCATTCCCATACTCACAGATGGACCCTGTAATGCAAGAGAGGTTGTAGAGCCAATCTGAATGGCCAATGGATCTGGCATTGTACTATTCGGATAACCATTGGGGAAATTCGGGTATTCATAACTTAGATACCTTCCTGTCCAGCCACTATTCACCACTTCCTTACTATCGCTTGCACTCATCCAGATATCAGTTGCCCTGAAATGGGAGAAATTAGGTTGAGGATATCCCACAGAATGAATCACACTCATTTTACCATCATTAAACAATGACTGCATACCCGTCATAGATGGGTGTAATCCTACTTTATCTGTTCCTGAAAGGTTCAGCACTTTTTGTTGCGGGATATACATATTGGAACGTGCGCGGATATAGTTGGGAAAATACTCAAGGGGTATAACGGTATTCAATCCATCGTTTCCACCATTCAATTGTACAATTACCAGTACATGATCTGTTTCGGTAGTAGGTGGGAACAAGCCCTGCATCAATAAAGATTCAGCACCAAATGCTTTCACGGTTACCCCATTAAGTAGTGAGGGTAACACAACTCCTGCCGGTACTGTATTTCTTAAAAAATCCCTTCTTCTCATGGTTTATTATTTTAAGCGAGTTGGTACTCAGCAAGGTTCATTAAATATTTTATCAGGTCGCGGATATAGTTACGAACTGTAGTTGTATTGGCCATGTCACCAGGATTGTTGATGAATTGATCCCATGCATTGGTCCAATAATAATCCTGTGCCTGTCCTCCCAATAAAATGTCTTTTTTAATCTGTGCCTTTGAAGTATCAGAAAGATCAATCCGGTACATCAATTTGGTGAAATCATTGATCAGTTGGTTTGGATCTCCAGGATTGCTGAATGTTTTAGCGAGTTCTGCACCATCGATGATCATTTTTATCCCTGAAAATGTAAAGCCATTTGTTACGATGGTATCAGTAAACTGGTTTCGTTTTGGAAGTGTGTCGCTGTTGATCCACATTTCATAAAACTGTGGTTTTTGGTAATAGGCTTTCCATCCGCTCACATCTGGTGGGTCACCAATATTTTGTTGCAGATTACTGCATTGATTTACCAGATAATTCCAATGTCCATAATTGGTAATATAGTCTGAATCGGGCTGGAATGGAATTTCAAATTCACGGCATAATGCAACTACCATATCAACCGGACTTTTAATCTGACAGCCGCGAGAGAGTATATCAAAAAAATGTTCGCTCATTAATAAGGTTCTCAAAACAGGAGCCACTTCATAATTTGAATTGCGGAACAGTACTGCAAGTGGTTTGATGATATTGTTTTCGACGCTTTCGTCAATATCATAATACACAAACCAACGATAAAAGCGTCTGCACATATATTCGGCCACTTCATTGGTAGCAAAAATCATATCAAGCATGGCATCTAGTTCCTCCTCTCCTGCTGTTGGACCGTTTTTCCCTGTGATCACGGTATTGTTGTAAAAAGCAGAAAAGAGTTTGTCTTTTTTATCGTGCCTGTTATTATCAAAAAAAGAACTTAGGGTATTGGCATTGTTTCTCCAACCAGTTAGTACCCTTGCAGATGCCTGTACATCTTCTTCAGTGTATTGAGATCCGGGGCCCTTTCCGCAACAAAATAATTCCTGTAACTCACGGCCGTAATTTTCATCCGGTGCAACAGCCTGGTTTAGTTGACCATTCAAATACACCAGCATAGCAGGATCAAGTGTAACCGCTTTTACCAATGATTTAAAATTACCAAGGGCATAACTCCTTAACAAAGCATGGTGTTTATAAACAAACTGTGCATTTATATCTGTGCTTTCTGTTGCAAAATGATTATGCCAGAAAAGGGTCATTTTCTCACGCAGGTTTGTTTCCTGCTTTACCATCAACCCCATCCACCATTTTTTAAAAGAAGCACGTCTGAGGCTGGCTACTGTTCCATCAGTATTGGTATCATTAACCCATGTTTCACCCTGAAGTATATTACTGTCTGGGGTGGTTGCGTTCGTTGGGGTTGTATATTCCTTAACCGGAGGTAAAGGAGCATCAGGGGGTATTGTCAGTAATGTATCTACAGCCTGTGCGCAGGTAAGTGTTTGGAAATAAGCTATTTCTGCCCTCTTTGCACCAAAAAGGGTACGTTTTAAAAGATGTATTACTTCTGCTTCTGTCCAGGGTCCGGCATAAGGCGCAAGACCTGTAGACGGCGGAAGTGGCTCGTCTGCGACTTTTATTGATGGACCAGATACAGTCAGCGTAGCATTATCTTCCATAGATAGGTTTTAAATAGGACTTTGAAAATCAACGATTTAAGTGGAAAATATTCATTTTTGAACAATTTTCATCTGTTCAACTCCAGAATTCATCCTTTCTTAATTATGCGACCCGGATTTGAGGATAGACGGTGGCCTATGCACCATGGTCCATGTACTATGGACTATGGTCTATCAGACTATACCCAAGTATCCCACTAAGCCCTTAGTCACACAATTCAGCTAATCAGATACAAATCGCTGTTACAATGCAGCATCGGTAGGTAAAATATGTCTATATTTAGGGTAAACTATTTTACCCTTCATGACGGAACAGGCTATTATCGCAGGCTGTTTACAAAACGATGCTGCTGCTCAGCGCGAATTGTATAACCGCTTCAGCCCTAAAATGCTGAGTGTGTGTTACCGTTTTGCACAAAACCGCGAAGACGCGGAAGACATGTTGCAGGAAGGATTTATTAAAGTATTTACCCAAATACATACGTTCCAGAATAAGGGCGCATTTGAAGGATGGATCAGGAGGATTATTGTGCATACCTGTATCAACTTTCTGAAGAAACACAAAAAGTTCAATGAAAGTCTGGATATAAGTTATGCGAATTCGGTACATGTGAAAGAAGAAACGGTACCATCCATTATGCAGGCCCGGCAGATCATTGAATGCATTCGTTTATTACCCGTAGGTTACCGAACGGTCTTAAACTTATATGCATTGGAAGGCTATAGTCATAAAGAAATAGGCATTATGCTAGACATAGAGGAAAGTACCAGCCGAAGCCAGTACACCCGTGCCAAAGCAATGCTTGAAAATATTTTGGTCCGTAAAAAGATCATCGAGGCACCGAAACAGGATTTTCAGTGGCTTGCTGCGTTTAACAAATCGTAGCAGTTGTTTGTTATGGAGAATAAGAAGTACCAGGACGAGTTTGAGCAGTTTTTACAAGATGAAGTAAAACAGCACCGTATGTATCCATCCGATAGGGTATGGAGTAACATACGCACTGAACTTCATGGATACAGGTCATGGCCCGCACTTACTTTTATCGCTGTTTTTATTGTTACTGCATTAACACTCACTACGGTACTGAATACACATAATCAAAGTACACACCTGCAGCCACTCTCTGTGCCAAATGTTGTTGCTATTCAGCAGGAAGCAATTGCTGCCAATAATGCTGCACATGAAAAAAGCAAGCGGTATTTTAATACACTGGCACCTTCCGCAATTAATACCCAAACCATTGAACGATTAAACAATGTAGATGGTAATAATTATGTAGGTCCTGATAATATCACACCAGGTGCAACCATTGCAGCTATTTCACTTCCTAAACCTGCAATTACAGTTAGCAGAAACAACAACAGGGTTCATCCGGTATTAACTTCACCTATCAGTAATAGTAAAATTGAAACAGAAGTATTAGGCAGTGAACCAATAACCATTGCTACAGCCAATACTGAACCATCTGTAAAAAAAGAGGAAGTAAATAACAAACAGGCGATAGACGAAAAATTAATACTTGAAGCTGCGCCAACGGGTAGTCCTTATGTTAGCGAAGCCGTTGTAGTTAAAAAGCTTTCTTCCAGAAAATTATCCAAATTCGGGTTCCAGTTTTATATCACACCATCTACCAGTTATCGCAGATTGTCAGATGAAAAAGTAAAAGACCTGGTTCAACCTGCTGTTTCTGCTGCTTTACCGGTAAATGCTCCGCTTAATCAGCCTGCCGATGTAAACCAGGTAGTTCGTCATCGTCCGGCAATTGGTATGGAATTTGGGTTTGCAGTATTATACAATATTACCAACCGCTTAAAATTAAAAACAGGCGTACAACTTAATATTCGTCATTACCAGATTGAAACCTTCCAGTCTAGTACTTATGACAGAGCTACCATATCACTGATCAATTTCAATGGTATTGAAAATATTACCAGGTATTCACCTTATAATAATAATGTAGGCTACAAACAAACAGAACTGGCTAACAAAGTTTACCAGGTTTCTTTACCTGTAGGCATTCAATGGGATGTTATTAAAGGCAAGCATGTATCCTTAAATGCAGAAGCTTCTGTTCAGCCTACCCTGAACCTGAATAAAAACGTATACCTGCTATCTACCGATTACAGGCATTATGCCGATGGTAACGATCTGGTACGTAAATGGAACATCAATACCAATGTAGGCGTAAACCTTAGTTTTACTTCGGGTAAAACTAGCTGGCAAATCGGCCCTCAGGTACGCTACCAGCACCTGCCAACTTTCTCTAACAAGTATCCGATTAAAGAATACCTGTTAGATTACGGATTGCGTATTGGCCTTACAAAGGCTTTACAATAAAACCTAAACTAGCTTCTTATTAAAAGCCATCCCTCCTTAGACGGGTGGCTTTTTTATGTACGATTGAATACTTTTACAGCATGAAAATTATTTGTGTCGCTTTTCTCATGTGCCTGATTTTTATCTCCTGTGGGGAAAGAAATACCCCCGAAACCCAGTTACAGGCATCTCCTGATAGTACCGCCTTTTTTTCCATAGGCCGCTTTTTTAAGGATCAGGTTAGTCAGGTTATCTTGCTCCGGAAAAAACTGCTATTGTTTACAACCGTTAACAATAGCCAGGATTCAATACTGATAGATAGTACCCAATTTATGGCGCTGGCAGATGAATTTATAAAAAAAGATATCAGCAACCCTGTCGATAAAAAGCATTACCGGGAAACCGTATTTCAGGATGCAGGAACTAAAAGCTATACATTAAACTATACAGCCGTAGACCGCAAGGTGCCTGTTCAGGGGATTGATGTTTTATTAGATGAACAAACCAATCAGGTAAAACGTATTTTCATCCGATCGTTCTCCCAACATGGTGATACCAGTGTTCAGGAACAATATAACTGGCATGCATTTAAAGGGTTTCAGATTAATCGTAGTTTTTCTACCAGCAATGGTTATCAGAAACAGGAGTTTAAGCAAGTAATGTGGGATCGGGAATGAAAACATCAATATGACACAACAGGAATTTCAGCAACGCGCGCATACCATACCACACCAGCCCGGCATTTATAAATACTATGATGCAGAAGATGTTTTATTGTATGTAGGAAAGGCCAAGGACCTGCGAAAAAGAGTTAGTTCTTATTTTTCTAAAACCTTTACCACCTATAAAACCCATGAACTGGTTCAACGGATTCGGAGAATTGAATTTACCATAGTAGATTCTGAACAGGATGCTTTTCTGTTGGAAAACTCACTCATTAAAGAATACCAACCACGTTTTAATATTAACCTGAAAGACGATAAAACTTATCCGTACATCGTCATTAAAAAAGAACCTTTCCCAAGAATCTTCCTAACCAGAAAGAAAATAAACGATGGCTCAGAATACCTTGGTCCATTTACCTCAGCAGGAAGAGTACGCGAGCTTATTGCATTTGTTAGACAATATATTCCACTACGTACCTGTAAATTAAACCTAACTGATCAGAACATTAAGCGGGGGAAGTTCAAAGTATGCCTGGAGTATCATCTGGGAAATTGCAAAGGCCCTTGCGAAGGCCTGCAGGATGCAGCGGCTTATGACGACGGATTACAACAGGTAAGAAATATATTGAAAGGAAACCTTGGCTCTGTAATTACACATTTCAAAGCTGAGATGCAATCCTTTGCCACTAAGCTTGAATTTGAGAAAGCAGAATTAATACGAAAAAAAATTGAGCACCTGGAGAGTTACCAGGCGAAATCTGTGATTGTAAGTAAGCACCTGAACAGTGTAGATGTATTTGCTATATTGAAAGATGATGAATTAGCTTATGTAAGTTACCTGATGGTTTCTAATGGTACTATTGTACAAACGCATACCGTTCCGCTAGAAACCAAATTAGAAGAAACGGATGAAGAAGTATTGAGTTTTGCCGTTAACCGCATCAGAAATGATTTCAACAGTTTAGCCGGTGAAATAATTGTTCCCTTTGAAATAGAATTTCCCGATCCGCAAATTGTTATCACAATTCCTAAAGCGGGTGATAAAAAGAAACTGTTGGACCTGGCATTGAAAAATGTAAATTATTACAAAGAGGAATTAAGGAGAAAGAAAGTACTTCATCTTGAGGGTAGTTCAGATGTTGAGAAAAAGAAAGTGTTATATGAATTACAGGCTTACCTCCATTTACAGGAAGTACCGGTTCATATCGAGTGTTTTGATAACTCAAATTTTCAGGGAGCTTATCCGGTTTCAGCAATGGTTTGCTTTCGTGATGGATTACCCAGTAAAAAAGATTACCGGCACTATAATGTAAAAACGGTGGAGGGCATCAACGATTTTGCTACCATGAAAGAAGTAGTTTACAGGCGTTATAAGCGCCTGCAATCAGAATCATCGCCGCTTCCACAACTGGTGATCATAGATGGCGGTAAGGGGCAATTGAGCGCAGCTATGGAAAGCATTCATGAGCTTGGTTTAACCGGACAACTAACATTGGTAGGTTTGGCGAAAAATGAGGAAGAAATATTTTTTGCAGGCGATACGGCATCGATCAAATTACCATGGGATAGCAACAGTTTAAAACTGGTGCGACGCATACGGGATGAAGTGCATCGGTTCGGCATTACATTTCATCGCAATCAACGATCTAAGGGAACATTTAAAAATGAGTTGGAAAATATTGAAGGTATTGGTAAACAGACTGCTGCGATGTTATTAAAAACGTTCAAGTCGGTTAAAAATATCAGGAATGCGAATAAGACAAGTCTTATAGAAGTGATTGGCAATAAGAAAACGGAATCTTTACTAAGTTATTTTGCGAAACAATCGGAAGGTGAGGTATAAAATAAAAAAAGGGGTCAGGATAGAAATCCAACCCCGTTTTTAAAATCCAATATCCTATGAAAAACCGAGGTAAAGTTAAGCAATCCCCTGAATTAACCAATAATCCTTGTTCAAAAAATATAATATAAGCTATTTTTAATGAAAAAAGGAGCTAAACAGCTCCTTTTTTCACTTGTATAATGATTTTTTTCTATTAATACTGCCATACATCCTGTTCAAAATTAAACAGGCGTTCTTTTATATTGTCTCCTTCCAGCAAGCGGAACAATGGATCTTTGATCAATGCTGCCAGGAATTTATCGCTTGGGTTATTGGCACTTGTTTTCACAATGTAACTGGAGAAAAAGCGGCTTTCAAATAGCTCTTCCCAGGTCATACGGCCAGCATAGTTTTTCGGATTGTACACATTGTATTTGGTAAGTGTTTTACGCATTTCAGGATAATAGATCCAGAAAAGGGTTCTTGGGGTAGACTTACCATTAATTACCAGTTTTGCAACCGGGGCTATGCCCAGGATTCTAACAAATAAGCGGCTTGCCTCTTTGTCGAAAATCCATTGTTCTTTAATACGGAATGTATAAATAGAATCTGGATTAGGCGCGAATTTGTTATCATAGATAACAGCGGTATCCATTACATTCGGATTATCGGCATTTTGAACATACTGTGTATCCAGACGACCTTTCAGCATTTTCATGATATCGTCGTAAGCGAGTGGTTTCGTAAACCTGTCGTCTCCACCTTCTGCAGAGAAGGCCATAACACTATCATTCTTTATAGCACTAAGCATAATAGAGAAAAAGCGTTGATCACCCATATCATCTTTACCAGGGTACATGAAAGCCTGGTTTACTTTTTCACGGGCATCAATTTCTCGCCAAATAAACTCACTGAAAAGCTGATCATCTTCTCTAAGATGTTCATATTCCAACGGACGTTTTTCGCGTGTCTGGCTGCGGTCGGCTGCTGTTTCATTACGAAGGCTTCTTGGAATTACTTCTCCAAAACCACCAACCGTGGTAGTATCAATTGTTTTGCTGGGTTTAACCGAAGCAGGATCTACAGCAGGTTTTGCTGCAGGCTTAATGGTATCCTTACCGGTAGTAGCTGCTGGTTTGTTCCCAGTTGAATCAGCTGGCTTACGGTTATTCCGCAGGTTACCAAAACCCTGTGCCATGGCAGTTGTACCCGCCAGCAATGAAACCGTTACACACAATAAAAATGTCTTTTTCATAATCACTGCTTTATTGCAAGATGAATGTTATGTTCTGATCTATTTTTCTCGTCCCACCACCTGGTTGCAATAGTTTTATTTCTCCGATGGTTACTGTTGTACCTGGTTGACAGCGCTTTATTAAATTCATTGCATCGCCACTGAAAGATGGACCAGTAACTTCTGCAAATTCCGGCTCATCAAATCCTTTACCAGTACAGATCAGCATAAAGCTTTGTACTTTAAATTCTACGCCTTCAAATACAAAGTCTCTTAAATCGGCAATAACACCACGTTGAACCCTGAACACATTGGCATTCATGGTTCCGCCTGCGCTACCACCAACTATTGCCAGTGGATCTGGTACTCTTTTTACAGGAATTGCTATACGTTGGTTATTCTTACCATCGCTTGCAACCACCGTTACAGTTCCCAGTTGTTTGCAGTTTACCATATACTGTCCAGCTCCAACTTTGGTTAAAGTAGCGCCGGCGCCTTCAATACTAACTTTTACTTTCTCATCACCACCACCGCCAGTCACGCTAAGCGGATTATCCAGCCCCTGGTAGAACACACGTGTCTTATCTGTTGACACTACCAGTCCTGAAGCCACCCCTACTGTATAACGAACTTCTTTCTCTACTACGGCTGATGTACCATCGGGTTTAAGATATGAGATCCTAACTTTTTTTACAGCCGGACCAGAATTTCCTACCCTTGTTTTGTATTCAGCAGTACCTTCTGCATTAAGCGGAACAGCAGCACCATCTACTGTGATAGTTGGACGTGCATCTTTACTAAATGCTCCGATACCGGCAGTAATTACTAATTCTTCACCTGGCATCAGGTATTGAGAGTTTGTACCGGCAAATGCCTGGAACTCATTATAAATCAGTTTTACCTGACCTACCTGCTTATGACAAAATTCTACTGCCTGTGATTCACTGTTTTTTACATCATTCTGAAACTTACTCAGAATGGTGATAGCTGCTACAGTTGGGGTCATGTGGAAATAACCATAAGCCCACTCTTTCCATTTATCGCCTGCAGGAATTTTTTCTGCAGCTTTTGGGTCTACATTAAATGCAGTCAGATCGAGCGGTAATGACTTACCGATTTCTTTGGTCATTTCGGGATCTATCGCCAACAATTGCTTCTTGTATTCTTCCAGTCTTTTATATAATTCTTCCCCCTTTCCTTTACCCTCTGGTGGTCCTGAAATAAACATACGGGTTGCAGCGTCAAGATTGTCTTCCTTAAAAGATTCCAATCCATCTTCTCCGATTGTTAATCCAGATTCAACTTTCAATTCCTTCTTTAACGCTTCGAGATAAGCATATAAGTCGTCAGATATTTTTTTCGACTGCTGGGCTTTTGGAAGCCACTCCATTGCTTTTTCTCTGGTTTTAGGATCATCTACTTTTTCCTGAAAAGACCTGAATACTTCTTCATTCTTCTTCTCTACAATTCCACTAGCTGTAATCAAGCTTCTGTCAACCGTTTTAAATGCGTTCAGAATTTCAGATGATACATTCAGTGCCAGTAGTGCAGTAAGCACCAGGTACATCATGTTGATCATCTTCTGCCGCGGTTCCTTTGGTAATGACATTTATATAATATTTTCAATACTGTTTCACAATAGGTTTTGGTTGTTGTCGGGCTAATTATGCGCGACCTTGCATAGCGGTTAACATGTTGCCGTAAACCTGATTCAGTTTACCAAGGTTATTCGCCAATATTGCAATTTGTTCTTTCGCCTTCATAGCATCATCAGCGCTGGTTGACATAGCAGCAGATGCCTGTGCCAGTTTACCGTAGAACTGATTCAATGCTTTCAGGTGATTGTTACTTTCCTGCAATTCCAATTCGTAAATAGTATTTAAAGAAGAAAGATTTTTGGTCAGTACCTGAACCTGATCATGGAACTGTTTGGTTCCCTCAGAAGCAGCATTAAAACCTGATAATGATTGTGCCGCCTGATTCACCGCGCCAGATATAGAAGATAATGCCGCAGTAGCTTCCTGTGTTTTAGCTGAAAAATCACCGGTTGATTTAACCACATTGCTTATTTCGCCCATATTCTCTACAGTAGTACCTAATTTCTGAAAATTAGCACTCAGCTTTGAAAGGTTTGCAGGAGTAATATCCGCTTGTTGCAGCATATCATCCAGGCTTTTCAATGCAGGATTACCGCTTGTTGCAACAGCCGGGGCCGGAGCTCCCATATCGGGTGGCGGAAGAATAGCATATACAACGAAGATTAAAGCCTCAGTTGTTAAACCAATTTTCAATGCCCAGTCTGCCCAAGACAGGTGAAGGATTTTTGCCATTGCACCAAAAATTACCACAGAGGCACCTAGACAAACAATGATGTTTACAATTCGGTTCGTAGCGGGAGAAACACCTGAAGCCATAATGTTAAGTTTAGTTTTTGATAGTTAATATTGGTCTCGCTTAAGGCGAGATGATTTTATCTTTTTGATTTAGGAGCTAAGTCTATTACTGTACGGAAACCGATATATGATTTTGCGGTATCCTGGTATTCATAGTTGCGTGTACTTACCTGCAGGTAGTAAGAAATGTCTTTCCAGCTTCCACCACGTACTACTTTACGTTTCATACGAGGAAGATCTGAATCAGCCGCTTCGATACGTACATCCGGACTAAGGTCTGACATAAAGTTGTATGAACCTTCGTAGAAATAGGAGCCTGTCCACTCAGCCACATTACCAGACATATTATATAAGCCATAATCGTTGGCCCAATAAGCATCCGCTTTTACTGTGTAGAAACCACCATCTTCCGGATAATTACCACGACCTGGTTTAAAGTTAGCCAGCAGACAACCTTTCTTGTTTCTCAGGTAATAGTTACCCCATGGAAACATTGAATTGGTTCTACCACCACGCGCTGCATATTCCCATTCCGCTTCACTTGGCAAACGGTAATCACCATCAACCGCATATTTCTTTTTTTCCAACCATGCATTCTGGTAATGTGTGCGCCAATGACAAAAAGCTACTGCCTGTTTCCAGGTTACACCTACTACCGGATAATTTCCATAAGATGGGTGTGCAAAATACCTTTTGGTCATAGGTTCATTGTATGAGTAAGAGAAATCTCTGATCCATACAAGTGTATCAGGATATACTTTCTCATCATACTTAACAATGAAATCTTTTCTTGGTCTGTCCGCATTTTCGCGTTTAGCCGCTTCAGGCAGATTGAAGTATTCAACTTTGTATTTCAGTTTTCCCGGATCAATTTCATTTCTTCCAAATAAACGGTTATCGGGTGCCAGGTTCAATTCATTCAACTTTTCAATAGTTGCTTTATCATATTTAATGGTAGCAACTTTTTTCCAGTCAACTGCAGAAGTATCGTCTTCCTTATTGATACCACCTCCAAACAATATTTTAAAGGATAATGAGTCGCGCACCCAGTTTACAAACTGGCGGTATTGGTTATTGGTAATCTCAGTTGCATCCATCCAAAAACCGGGTATAGACATAGACCTATTCCGGTTGGTATAGTTGAAACTAATGTCCTCATCACTCGGCCCCATATGGAAGGTTCCGGGTGGCACGTACACCATATTCTTTGGCGTAACCATACTTGGCCTGGCTGTTGGCGCAACTCCATGTAACTGACCGTCGTCAGGCAAGCCCTTCGACTTTTTGCCTTTATTCAGGAAACATGAACTCATGCTTAGCGTGAATACGGCCAGGGTAATAGTTGTTAAATAACCTTTCATCTGATCAAACTGATTTATGACAGTGACAAATATAAGTTTTGAACTGCAGTTACCGGCAGTTTAACATTCGAAAAACCAATAATTTCACAAGGCGGGTAAAGATGATCTCAGTAATGTAAGATTTTGTTTTCACTATCTGATATAGGCGCGAAGCCACTGTCAGCCAGCAAATTACCGTAATTCTTGTTACACATTTGCTAAAAAATCAATTATTTTCTCAGTAGTGTAATCACTACAAGTGAAATTTTGGCAGACATAAAACATTACCCCCTCGTTTTTCGGCATTTTTCCAGCTAATAACGGAAAATCCGCCTCTTTAGTTTCTTCTGTCTGCAGTATTTTATTGGGCGAATACAGCTCCAACACCTGCGGCAGATAAGTTTTTGCCCCCTTACCTACCAATGCTACTTCCTTCCAACCCATTTGCTCTGCCTGTACAACCATACTCCATAACCCAAAGGAAGTGGGGTATTTCACCACAGCCTGTTGTAAACCTCCCAGCATTTTTCGCATCCTTTCCAGCCAATCGGGTCTGTCAAACACCCTTCCCAGATACTGTAAATTAACCGCCATCAGAGCATTGCCGCTTGGCGTAGCCCCATCATACACTTCCTTTTTACGTACAATTATATCTGTCTGCCCCTCCATAGTGTAGAAATAAAAGCCGGTTTCATTTTCACTAAACAGGCGGTTTACCAGTTCCAATACCTCTTTTGCCTTTAATAAATATTGACCCTCACCCGTAATTTCCTGAAGCTGAATATACGCCTGAATTAAACAGGCATAATCATCCAGAAAAGCCGGAATATGTGCTTTTCCATGCTTACAGGTATGTAACCAGGTACCATCCGGCCCATTTTTCAGGTTATCTTCGAGAAAATGGATGTTTTGTACGGCAATTTCTCTGTATTTCTCAATCCCTAAAACAGCATAAGCCTGTCCATAGGCAATATTCATCATCGCATTCCAACCCAGTAAGTGTTTGTCGTCTAATAAAGGACGCACCCTCGCAGCTCTATGCTGCATGAGCTTTCCCTTATTTATAGATAATTGCTCAAGCCAGGTTTTTTCGGTTAATCCATACATGGCCGCAAAATCAGCAGGCTGGGTTTTTACCCTTAAAATATTGGTATGTTCCCAGTTGCCACCCTCTGAAATATCATAATAGGCACAGAACAATTCGGCATTTGCACCCAATATAGCTTCAATCTCCTCTTTCGACCATGTATAGAATTTACCCTCCACACCTTCACTATCTGCATCCAATGCACTGTAAAATCCTCCATCAGAATGCATCAGCTCTGTTTCTACAAAAAAAAGTGTTTCATTGATAGCTCTTGCATATTTATCAAGCTTAGTAAGTGCATATGCTTCACACATGGCAGAAACAATCAGCGCATTATCGTATAACATCTTTTCAAAATGTGGTGCGAGCCATTCGCTATCGGTACTATAGCGGGCAAAACCTCCGCCTAGCTGATCATAGATCCCGCCATCAATCATTTTATCCAAACTCAGCAAAGCCTGTTTTCTGGCTGCTTCATTTTGATGAAAGTGAAACTGCCTTAATAAAAACCGTATCGCCATGGTTTGCGGAAACTTAGGAGCATTACCAAACCCACCCCATTCAGTATCGGCCTGCTTCAACATATTAATTGTAATATCTTCCACCATCTCTTGTGAAATTTCTTCCTTACCTACTCCTTGCTTTAAGCCAAAGGCATTGGATGCTTTGATGTGTTCTGTTAGTTTAGTTGCCTGCTGGTCTATTTCATCCCTTTTCTCCTTGAAAGCATTGGCTATTCCTGATAATACTTCTTTCCACGATGATCTGTTATGCGCCCTTACCGGCGGAAAATAAGTTCCCCCATAAAATGGTTTGGTATCCGGCGTAAGAAAAACATTTAAAGGCCATCCGCCACTGCCGGTCATAGCCTGCACAGCATCCATATAAATATGATCCAGATCGGGTCGCTCCTCACGATCTATCTTAATATTGATGAACAACTCATTCATCATTGCCGCCGTTGATTCGTCCTCGAAACTTTCTCTTTCCATTACATGGCACCAGTGACAGGCAGCATAACCTATACTTACCAATATTGGTTTCTGTTCTTTTTGCGCCAACATCAGTGCTTCTTCACCCCATGGATACCAGTTTACAGGGTTATGTGCGTGTTGCAACAAATAAGGACTTGTTTCATTGATCAGTTTGTTGGTATGTTGATGAGTGGTTGACATTTACTGAAATTAATACTAAAATAAAACCCCTGCAAAAGCAAGGGTTTATGATAAGTAAGGTGAATATTAAAATTGGTTATTTTTTTGATTGCGCAGATGCCAGAAAATGATCGAGTGCAGCTACCATACTTGGTCTTTGTGGAGCAGGCACTTTAATTTCCAGTTTCAAACCTGCATCTTCTACTGCTTTAGATGTATTGTTTCCAAATGCACCAATTACAGTTCCATTTTGCTGGAAAGAAGGGAGGTTGTCGAAAAGGCTTTTTACACCACTTGGCGTAAAGAAGCAAATCACATCAAACTCCTGTTCTTCAATAATTTCTTTGATGTCATTACTAATCGTGCGATACATGAAGCCCAGTTGGAACTCGCAGTTATTAGACTTCAGCCAGTTTACAATTTCATTATCCTGCTGGTTCTCACTGCATACATAAAGAAATTTTTCGTTCTCTTTATGTTTGTTGATTACATCAAACATGCTTTTATTGGTACCATCAGCACCATAGAAAACCTTTCTTTTCCTATACAGGATGAATTTCTGGAGATATAACGCAACCGCTTCGGTGATACAGAAATATTTAGTATCCTGACCGATAGTCACTTTCATTTCTTCGCAGGTTCGAAAAAAATGATCGATGGCATTTCTGCTGGTAAAGATTACCGCAGAATAATACGAGATATCAATCTTTTGTTTGCGAAATTCTTTGGCAGGGATACCTTCCAGTTTAATAAATGGCTGGAAGACCAGTTCTACCTTATATTTCCTTTCCAGATCAAAATAAGGCGACTTATCGCTTTCAGGTCTGGGCTGGGAGATCAGGATCTTTTTTAAGGTCTTAGGGGTACCCGCTTGTTTGGCTCCTTTCTTTACCATGCTTGCTTGCTGTCTGAGATTTTGCAAAATTAAAACCTTCCACCGATATAATCCGTCATCAGCTTATAAATAAGCATCAACGGAACTATTTCAACGGCGCAAAGATAAAGAAAAAAATGCAAAGCATTCACCTTCAATGTGTTCCTGATTGTTGCGAATGAAACAATATACCGATACAGGAGTAGAATAATCATACACCCAATTGAAATGGTAAATGCAATTTCTCTTAACCCGGGTTTGGCAAAAGCCATCAGGAAAAGAAAAGGTACCAGTATGATACCCAACACTTTATTAACCAGGAATACCGTGAAAGTATAACTAACTGCTGCATCTCTGGAATTGAAAATCCATCCAGAAAACTGTAAAAAGATAAATTTTCCGAAGTACACTACAGTAAGCAATGCGGCCCCAAAAAATACAATATGCCAGAAAGGAAAATCCAGCCAGTCATTATTCCTTATAACCAATGCCCCGTAAATACTGGTAGTGACAATAAAAAGGAAATTAACGAATAATGAGCCCAGGTTATCCTGCAGCAATTGGTCCTTTGTTTGTTTCTGGCGAAGCGAGGTTTGCAAAAACAAGACAAAAAGGTTCTTGATATATCGGGGAAATACGGCACGTACAAAAGCAAGTAATAATACCACTCCCATTAACAGATAGAACATATCATCCAGTGTTCTTCTTTCCCGGAAATCTGAAATCATAAATAGCGGAGTCCCGGAAAGCGGTAAGAATGGATGCGTATAATACTTTCGGTAAGTAGTGGTATCAATTAAAGGAAGAGACGGTGGCATCTGAGCAGTTAAACCTGCTTGATTACTGTCTGCTAATGATAAAGTATCGCCAGATTTAGTAGCCGAATCAATTTTTGAAAATTGTTTGACGATACTGTCTTTTTGCTGAATAACCCTACCAGATACGCCTGGTGTATCGGTTTGACCAATTCCGCATAAAAAGGAAATCATTCCTGTAAACAACAAGAAAAAACGCATCAGCAAATTCATTGCAACAAAAATAAGCTTTTCGGTTATCTGTAATACAAGAGTCCCGACAGCTTCGTTGTATCTTTGTAATTATGGCAGGCATTTATATTCATATTCCCTTTTGCAAGAAGGCCTGTCATTATTGTAATTTTCATTTCTCTACAACGCAAGCCACAAAGCCTGCAATGGTTGCTGCCATTGCAAAAGAAACAGCACTCAGGAAAAATTATTTAACCGATACTGTTACGACCATTTATTTTGGCGGTGGCACCCCTTCCCTTTTGACTTTCGAAGAACTTCAAGCCATTCTCCATAATATTCGCCATTATTTCAACATTACCATAGACGCTGAAATAACGCTGGAAGCCAACCCAGACGATATTTCCAGAGATAAACTACTGGAATGGAAACAGGCCGGCATCAACAGGCTCAGCATAGGTATACAATCATTTTTTGAAGAAGACCTGGTTTGGATGAATCGTACACATACTGCTTTACAGGGTAAAGAATGTATTCGGCTGGCAAGGGAAAATGGATTCAGTAACCTTACAATCGATCTTATTTATGGCACACCCGGACTAACGAATGACCGCTGGTTGAGTAATATCGACACCGCTATTACATTAGGCGTTCCACATATTTCGGCATACGCTTTAACGGTTGAACCTAAAACAGCATTGGATCAACTGATTCAAAAGGGTAAGAAAGAAGATATTGACCCTGACCTTCAGGCAGGTCATTTTGAAATACTGACTGAGAAATTAGCCGAGGCTGGATTTGAACATTACGAAATTTCAAACTTTGCCAAACCCGGTTTTAGAAGCAAACACAACAGCAGCTACTGGCAAGGTCAGCCCTATCTCGGCCTGGGTCCTTCTGCTCACTCCTTTAATGGAACTACGCGGCAATGGAATATTTCGAATAATGCGCTTTACCTGCAATTCCTTGAAAAAGACACAATACCTGCTGAATCTGAAAATCTCACACCCATTCAACAGCTTAATGAATACATTATGACCAGTCTTCGGACCATGGAAGGCTGTTCACTTTCTCTAATAGAAGAAAAATGGGGGATGGAAGTGAAATCAGCTATTAAAAGTGCTTCCGGAAAATACCTGTCAGAAGGATATTTAATATCACAGAATGATACTTTGGTTTTAAGTTCAAAGGGTAAATTTCTGGCCGATGGTATTGCAGCAAACCTATTTCAATAGCCTGATTCGACTTGACTAAGCAAATGCTGTAACTACTCCTGAAAATAAATACGATTAATGCTTCCCGGGATGATTAGAGTGATGCAACAGTTTCCTGAGGAGGTTTATGATAACCACCCCTCCAAGCAGTACTAAAAGTACTATAGGATTTAATAAGGTAAATGAAACTGGCATATTATAAAGTTACCTCTTTTTTTACACCAAAAAACCTTCAATTTTCTTAAATCCATCAGCGGCAGGACAATGGTTCCAGAGAATTTCATAAATCGTTGATGCTATGGGGGTTAGGGCATTTACTGATTGGTTTGTACGGTAAATACACTTTGCGGCGTAATAGCCTTCTGCCACCATATTAAGTTCCAGTTGAGCGGCCTTAACAGAATAACCCTTTCCGATCATGTTTCCGAACGTACGGTTTCGGCTATACAGTGAATAGCAGGTTACCAGCAAATCACCCAGGTAAACAGATGCTGCATAGTTAGGTTCCATAATTGCTGGTTGAGATTCCTGTTCGCTTAACTTTCGAAGGAAAGTAACCATCTCATTTGCACTGTTCGCTATATAAACACTCAAAAAATTATCTCCATATTCCAAACCATGGGCAATACCCGCACCTAATGCATAAATATTTTTTAGAACAGCGGCATACTGAACACCCACAACATCGTCGTTCACTACCGTATTGATGTATTCAGTAGTAAAATCTTTTGCAATCTTTTCTGCGCACGCATGGTCTTTTCCGGAAAAAGTGAGGTAGGAAAGTTTTTCAGAAGCTACTTCCTCTGCATGACAAGGACCCAGCAAAGCAAAGTATTGATCGAGTGGCACATTATAATGCGAATGCAGGTATTCATGCAATAATCTGTTATCAGTAGGCATGATGCCCTTTATCGCAGAAATAATTTTCTTGCCTTTTAAATCTTCTTCTTTCAGTTGTGCAAAAACCTGTTCCGTATAAGCAGAGGGAACTGCAACCACCAGGGCATCTGAGGCAGCTACCACTTCCTCCAGATTACTACTGAGTTTCAGTTGTTGTGGATTAAAATATGCGGCGCTGAGGTAATGTGGGTTATGCTTCCTTTTTTCCATATAGGCTATCGACTCCGCATTCCGTACCCACCAATAAATAGTATGCCCGTTATCCGTCAAAATTTTTGCCAGGGCCGTGGCCCAACTTCCACTACCAATTATTCCATACTGCATGAAGGCAATTGTTTTTCTGCTGCAAACATACGGAAGTTGGGGATAGGAAGGGAAAGGCTGAAAGTCCGGAGACCGAAAGTCCGGAAGTCCGGGAAATTGATGATGTTATTAGGTTAGTAGTGTGTTAAGCTCCAATAAAAAAAGCGTTATTATAAAATAATAACGCTTTAAAAGTTCTTTCAACACACCCCTCTTCGGACTTCCGGACCCCGGACTTTCGGACTCAATCCGCTACTCCTTCTTCTTCTCCTCAAACAATTTATCCTTCGCAACAACCTGTACCAGGTTGCCTTCTTTCAGTATTTTACTTACGGTATTATATGGGCCGGTTACTACCTGATCGCCTTCATTCAATCCATCGAGGATTTCGATATAATTCAGGTCCTGTATGGCTGTTTTTACTTTTACCTTTTTTACTTTTTTATCTTTCCCGATTACAAAAACCACTTCTTCAACGGCTTCATCATCAGCGGGGTTTCCTGATACAGGTGCATCAGTTGCAGATGATTTTTTTCCCGATTCAGTTTTTTCTCTTGTTGTAACTGCATTTAAAGGAACTGCCAAAACATTATCCTTGGTATTGGTTTGGATATCTGCACTGGCTGTCATACCCGGACGAAATGGAAATGCTCTTCCAGGTACAACCATGTCTTTATAGCTGCTCTGGATCAGACGAATATGTACTTTATAATTTGTTACTTCAGTAGAAGTAGTAGTTGCAGCCTGTGTGTTAGGGTTGGCAATTTTGTAAACCAGTCCTTTGAATTTACGATTGGTATAAGCATCTACTTCTACGAGTGCTGTATCTCCGATTTTTACTTTAGGGATATCGTTTTCTCCCACATCAACCCTTATTTCTATGCTGCGCATATCAGCTACACGCATCATTTCTGTACCAGCCATTTGTGCGGTACCAACAACACGTTCTCCTTTTTTTACGGCCAGTAAACTGATAACACCATCCATAGGTGCAACCAGTGTTGTTCTGGAGAGATCTTTATTGGCCCGTGCCAATTGCGCCTCAGCGCCCATAATAGATGCTTCTGTTCCTTTCAATCCTTCTCTTGCTGCATTATAATTAGCTTCAGCACTGCGATAAGCCTGTTCTGCCTGGTCATATTCCTGACGGGAAGTAACTTTTTCCGTATACAGTTTTCTTTGTCTTTCGAAATTTGCCTTTGCATTATCCAGTGTTGCTTTTAGTCCTGGCAAACTGGCATTTGAATTAGAAAGCTGTGCTTTAGCCTGATCAACTCCAGCTGCTACCTGATCTCTCTGTGTAGAATATATATCAGCATAAATTTTTGCCAATACCTGTCCTTTACGAACACTATCACCCTCATTTACATTAAGCTCTACGATTTCTCCGCTCACATCGGGACTTACCTTCACTTCAATTTCAGGATATACTTTACCACTTGCATTTACGGTTTCAATAATGGTTCGGGTAACTGCTTTTTCTGCTGAAACTTTTAAGCCTTCGTCTTTTCCGATTACACCACCTTTCTTCAGTCCAATAAATCCTCCTACAACTACAACAAGTCCGATGATGATCCAAAGTAATTTCTTATTCATAGATATTGTATTTCGTATTAGTAACTGGTTGTTATTAGTGTTAGAGTTTCAATCCCTGTCCTTTATAAAATTCCAGCACTTTCATTTTGAACACGTAATCATATTGATTTGCCAGTTGCTGAACTTTTGCACGAAGCAGGTTATTTTGGTTGGTTATGAGGTCTAATGATCCTAATAAACCTACTTCATAACGTTTCAATGCAAAATCATAAGCTTTCTGGGTCGCTTCCACTGTTTTTTTGCTTGCATTGAATTTCTCCAATGCTGCAGTGGCGTTATTATATGCGGTGTATATGTCTTGCTTGAGTTTAAGATCAGCCTGATTCTTTTGAAGTTCTACAGTACGCAGGTCGAGTTTAGAACGACGGTAAGCTGTTTTGGCCTGTCCGCTATTAAAAATGGGTACGGATAAATTAATACCTACGTTCTGACCAAAGTTATTGGTGATCTGGTTTGTCCATCCTTCCCACAAACCACCAAAGCCTCTGCTTGTTTGGCTGAAACGGTAAAGTGGATTTTGAACATAGTAATCAACATTGCTGATTGTAACTTTTGGTTCTGCCCCTGTTACTGGTGAGTATCCAAGAAAGGTAAAGCCCGTTGTTTTTTTGAATGAATTAGAGAAGTTGGTTGCAAGGTTACCACCAAAACTAAGGGTTGGATACATTTGACCTTTCGCTGCTAAAACAGATTTTTGTGCGGCCTGTATCCTGAAATCATTTGCCTTTTGTAGCGGCTGTGAAGTAAGTGCCAACTGATAAACCAATTCTGGCTGCAGGTCGCCAAAAGTTTCCAATGGAATACTTTCTACCGGCGGCGTTTCAATTTCGAAACCAATTGCCGGGTCGAGGTTAAGCAACCCTTTCAGATTTAATATATTAAGTTCATAACTGGTTAGGGCTGCAACAAAATTGCTGCTGTCAGTGGCCAGTTGAGCTTCAATTTCAGCGAGATTAAGTTCTGGTAATACACCAGCTTCTACCCTTTTCCTCGTGATTTCGAGTTGTGTTTGCGATTGGGCAATTTGCACCTGGGTTATTTTCACCTGCTCACGGGTAGCGAGTACCTGGAGGTAAAAATTAGCTACGTTCAGGGAAATATCGTTGGCAGTTCTTTCTACTTCTGCAAGTGCGGCCTGAGCATTAAAGAAAGCTGCTTTGATGGAGTTTTTTAAAGCTCCCCCATTATAAATCTGTATACCTGCATTCAGGCCAAAATTCTGATAAAGAAACTGGTTGGTAGAGAACTGGTTGGTTGTAGGGTCAATTGATCTACCAAAACGCACACCTGTTCCAGAGTTAAAATTTAAGGTTGGGTACTGACCCAATTTTGCCTGTTGAGCTTGCAACGCACTGATCCTTGCCTGTATATCAGCCTGCTTCACAGAAATATTATTCTGTGTTGCGTAGTCAATACATTTACGCAGATCCCACTTTTCATTAGTTGTCTGAGCCTGCGCCTGTATTAAAAAGGCAGTTCCCAGAATGGCAATTAACTTCTTCATATATAACAAAAATAACAGTTTCCCAAGCCTTATCGATAATTTTCTGATAGGCGGAGAAGCATTAATGGAAACCGTTCATAAGTCGTTATGAATGGTCATTTATTACATTCAATGCCTGGGCCAGATCGGAAATGATGTATTCCGGCTCCTCTAATCCCACATACAGCCTCAGACTCCGATGTATTGCCTGCCCTGGATCAAACTGATCCCGCGGCATTCCGGCGCATTTTGGGATAATCAACGATTCATGTCCACCCCAACTAACAGCCATTAGTATATGCTTCAAGCTATTACAGAACGATTCGATAGCTTCACAGGATTGGGTTTTTAAAATAAAAGTCAACAAACCACAAGAGCCCTTCATTTGCTTTTTAGCCAACTCATACTGAGGAAAATCAGGGTCTAAAGGAAAAATAACCCTTTCTACAAGCGGGTGCGACTTCAAAAACGCTATTACTGCCTGGGTGCTACGTGTGATACGTTCCAACCTTGTAGGTAATGTCCGAAGTCCCCTAATCAATAACCATGCATTAAAGGGCTGGATACCGGACCCTATATTATTGTATTCACTGTTAAAGATACGGGTAATCTGTTTACTGCTGCCGCTTAATACACCTGCCACTACATCACTATGGCCGCCAATATATTTGGTTGCAGATTGAAGCGTGAGGTCGATCCCCATTTCATAAGGTTTCTGGTAAATTGGGGTGCAATAACTATTATCACAAATTGTAACAATATTTTTTGATTTTGCCAGGCTAGCAACAGCAGCTAAATCTTGCAGATCGAACATCCAGCTATTGGGAGATTCGAGGTAGATCACTGAAGTATTAGGCTGAATAGCATTTTCGAAGTGCTCAATTGACCGGCCATCTATATAGGTTACTGTTACCTGAAAACGAGGCAATATCTCATCAAACATTTTCCTCGCCCATGTATAGGGATCTTTTACGCTTACGATATGATCGCCAGCTTTTACATTGGCCAATACAGCCGCGAAAATGGCGGCAGCACCACTATTAAAAACCAAACAATCTTCCGCTCCATCTAGCGCTGCCAATTTTTTCCTGAGTATTTCAACAGTTGGATTTAAACCGCGACTATATAACCAGGTTGAATATTCATCTGCCAACGAAGCCCGCAGGTCCTCTACTTTCTTAAAAGCAAAATTGCTTGATTGTATGATGGGTGGTGATACTGCCCTGAAATATTCATCCCTATCTTCTGCCAGCTCATTTAGTATATAAGATAAGTCCATATTAAATACTAGTCTTTTTGTTCAACAATTGGTTTCCTGAGTTTTACACTGATATAGTAAATAAGCATAAAGCCCATCAATACACAAAATCCTACAAATGCGGTATCTGGTGTTTGCATGGCAATACTGATGCCTACAAACAAATATGCGCACATGAAAATAAGCGGCACAATCGGGTAAAACTTCATTTTAAAGATACCCGTTCCATCCAGGTGCTTGGTTCTTTTGCGTAAGATGAAAATAGTGGCACTGGATGCTACCATTCCGAAACAATCGAGGAAAATAGTGAAGTTGAGGATCTTGTCGAATGTCTGTGCAAAAAATAAAATCACGATACACATTGCTGCAAACACGGTAAGTGATATAGTAAATACCTGGTTCTTAGGATTTTGCTTACCAAAAAAAGAAGGCAATGTTTTTTCTTCACTCATTGCAAACATAACCCTTGGATTACTCATCAACAAAGCATTTACATAAGCCAATACCCCGAAGAACAAAAAGAAAGAAAATATATCTGCCCCACGTTGACCAAATGTGCGCTCCATCACTACATACGCTATTTCTCTTTCCCCTTTCATCTGATCAAACCCAACAATGGTGTAATAGCTAAGGTTTACCAGCAGATAAAGTCCGATAATAATTGCTATCCCAATAAATATGCCTCGTGGAATATTTTTTGCAGGCTGGTTTACCTCATTACCAAAGTTGATTGTTTGCTGGTATCCCCCATAGGTAAATGAAACGGCTATAAGGCTTATTCCAAGGCTCTGGATCCAACTCATAGATGTTACTTCATTTGAAGGCGTTGTAGTAGCAGCAACGACACTAACTGTTTCATGCGGAAAAAATAATGCGAGGATGAGTACAATGATCATCCCGATTTTAATCAGCATCAAAATATTCTGAGCCCTGGAACTCATTTTCAACCCCATGAGATTAATCCCATAAAAGAAAATAATGGCCCCGCAACTAATCAGGGCTTTGTCGATATCCGTCCACTCAACCCCAGGAAATAATTTAGTGATATAACCACTTCCAATTAATGCTACCGCACTTAAGCTGGCAGCATTGCTGATGAGGATGATACAATTAATCGCAAATGCAATACTGGGGTGATAGGCATAGGAGAAGACTTTATAATATCCACCTGTAACCGGATAACGGCTTCCAATTTCTGCATAAGTGAGGGCACCACACAGCGCCACAAAGCCACCTAATATCCAGGCGGTAAAATAAACGGAAGGCTCGATGGCATCTTTCGCGCTAGTAGCTGCCGTTCTGAAAATGCCCATCCCAATCACCAGACCCACAACGATCATGGTGAAGCTAAAAAGATTTAATTTTTGATTTCCCTGCATAAAAATTATATGATATGGTGATAAATGTAAGGAAAGATGTCGGATCGCTGATGGCTGATGTCGGATGTCTGATGTCGGATGTCTGATATCTGATTTGAAAAGAATCATAATTTGCAAATCCCAAATTTCCGAAATCTGAAATCTGAAATCTGAAATCTGAAATCTGAAATCTGAAATCTGAAATCTGACATCCGACATCAGCCATCAGAGATCAGCGATCAGCGATCTGTCTTATCCCCACCCTGGTGTAAAACTTAATTTCCTGATTCTGCCTTACATATTACATTTGCGACGTATTTGGTTCCCGAACAATCGGGATTAAAAGGGAAGTCCGGTGTAATTCCGGCGCTATCCCCGTAGCTGTAAGCTCTTGGGTGGTGAATGGTCAATTGTCAATGGTAAATGGTATTATGTAATACTTTATTGACCATTCACCATTGACCATTCATTACAACCACTGATGTTTCTACTAACCACTGTCTCACAAAACGGGATGGGAAGGTTCAACAACAGAGAGTAAGCCAGAAGACCTGCCACAATACAGACGATCATTCACGGCTTTCGGGTGAAAAGCATGGAATGTAAATGCTGTCTGCAGCGGCTATTTATGTTTCTCCGTTTTTTGGTTTCCTGAAAGCTCATTGTTCAACTATTTAATCATTAACAATGAGCAAAACAATTACGCTCCTCGCTTGCATGCTAACAGGTCAATTCCTGTTTGCACAAAAAGACACCGTTGTACTCGATGAAGTAGTAGTAACGGCCAACAAATTTGAACAAAAACAAAGTTCAACCGGTAAAGTGATTACGGTAATCACAAAAGAACAAATTGAAAAAAGTGGCGGAAAATCAATCACCCAATTACTCAATGAACAAGCTGGCATCACCATCAATGGCGCACTCAATAATACCGGTAGCGTCCAAACAGTGTATACACGTGGCGCATCTGCGGGCAGAACACTTATCCTGATGGATGGCATTCCGTTGAACGATCCATCAACCATTACCACTGATTTCGACCTCAACTTCTTTTCCGTTAACGATGTTGAAAGAATTGAAGTTTGCAAAGGTGCACAGTCAACGCTATATGGAAGTGACGCTATTGCAGGTGTTATAAATATTATTACCAACAAAAAAGATAGCAACAAAGCTTTTAATGTCAAGGCTACTTTAAGTCAGGGTAACCTGGGTACTTCAAAAAACAATGTACAGGTGTACGGTAAAGCCAATAAGCTAACTTATGCAGCCCGTTTTGCAAGACTATTTACCAATGGGTTTTCCTCTGCCTATGATAGCACTGGTGTTAAAAATTTCGATAACGACAAATATGACGGCATTGTTTCGAGCGGACAACTATCATACCAAATCAACAAGGAGCTTTCTTTCAAAACCTTTTTGATGCACAGTCAGTATAAAGCAGGAATTGATGCAGGCGTATTCAGTGACGACCGCGACTATACCATCAATAACAGATCGCTCATTACCGGAACTGGTTTGCACTACAAAAAAGGAAGTTTATCCATCACAGGTAATTACCAGTATAGTGAATTAAGACGTAACTACCACAATGACAGTGCGCATAAAACAAGTACCTGGTTTGAGGATAATACTTACAATGGCAAATCACAATTTGTGGAACTCTATGCTAGTACCAGCATTGCAAAAGGAATAACCCTGTTAGCTGGCGCAGACTATCGATACAATTCATACAACCAACAGTATTTTTCTGTAAGCGCTTTTGGTCCTTATGCAAGTCAGTTTAAAGACACATCTCTTTCACAAACGGCTTTATATGCATCATTTATATATAATAGTCCGGATAAAAAATTCAATCTTGAAATAGGAGGTCGTTATAATGATCATTCACGTTATGGTTCTAACAGTACTTATACCTTCAATCCGTCTTATCGTTTTAATGAGCAGTTTCGTGTGTTTGGAAGTATATCAAGCGGCTTTAAAGCACCATCGCTTTACCAGTTAAGTCTGAATAGCAAACTTGATGCTGAAAAGGCGGTAAATTATGAAGCCGGCATCAGCTTCCAGGAAAAAAAGGTTAATACAAGGCTCGTTTATTTTAATAGAAAGATCAATAACGGAATCGATTACAATTACATAACGTTCAACTATTTCAACTATGTTAAACAGGTGGTGAATGGATTAGAATGGGAACTTGCCGCCAAACTAGGGAAAGCAGGCATCAGTGCAAATTATACGCTATTGTTTAGCGAAGAAGTTACCCAAAACAGAACTACCACAAAAGATACTGTCACCTATGAATATTTATTACGCAGGCCAAAACATCAGCTTAACCTTGGTGCGAATATAGATGTATGCAAAGGATTAAATATTGCAGTTACAGCAAAATATGTAAGCAGTCGCTATGATATTGGTGGTTATCGCCGTGCAGACATTTCGCTTCCCTCTTATTTTATTATGGGAGCTTCCGCAGATTATGTGCTCAATCAAAATATTCGCTTTTTTGCCGATGCACAAAATATTACCGGAAAAAAATTCTTTGATGCAAGAGGCTTCAACGCAATTCCATTTCTGTTTAATACTGGTGTAACTTTTAATTGGTAAAGGGCAGTGAATTGTGAAAGGTGAATTGTCAATAGCGAAGTAACTGGTTTGATAATCCCCTATTCACAATTCACCTTTCACAATTCACTACTATGACACACAAACATGAAATAAAACATTGCCCACGTTGCACCAAGCCTTTTGAATGCAAAGTGGGCAATATACCTGCCTGTCAGTGCAGTGGCCCCAAACTCACTCATGAAGAAAGGGTTTATATTGAATCAAAATATACCGACTGCCTTTGCAGAACTTGCCTGGAAGCACTTCAGTTTGAGTATAAACTGGTGGTTAATAATGTGTTTAGGTTTTAGTGAGGTGTGAATTGTCAATGGTGAATTGTCAATCGAAATTCACAATTCACCATTGACAATTCACATTTTTGTATCTTGCTAATAAACCAGCCAACATGACCTTTCACCTGGATTATTTACTGACTACTACGTTTACCTTATTTGCAGTAATAGATATTGTTGGATCAATCCCATTATTGATCTCTCTTAAGGATAAAATGGGAGGGATCAGGTCTACCCAGGCCACTTTGATCTCCGGCTTATTGATGATTGTTTTCCTTTTTGCTGGTGAGGCTTTTCTAAAAATACTTGGACTTGACATCCGTTCATTTGCAGTTGGGGGTTCTGTAGTGATATTTTTATTAGGACTTGAAATGGTACTAGGACATGAAATCTTTAAAGGAGATAAGGATGCCAAATCGGGTTCAGTCGTACCTATTGCATTCCCAATTATTGCAGGAAGTGGTACGCTTACCACGGTTATGTCTTTAAAAGCAAACTTCGACGAATTATATATCCTTAGTGGCATACTGATTAATCTGGTAGTGGTTTATGGTGTTTTAAAATCCCTGAAAGTGATTGAGAAAGCACTTGGACAGGCTGGATTATTGGCAGTACGTAAGTTTTTTGGTGTAATCCTGCTCGCAATTGCAGTAAAAATATTCAGTAGCAATATTGCCGCTTTCGGTAAATAACTGATACATGAAGAAATTACTTCGACATAATGAACTATTTTTCTGGATCATCGCCATTTTATTGCTTTACTTTCTTCCGGGATACAATGAAGGACAATCCCTTTGCATTTCAACCTTAATTGGATTGGGTAAGTGTCCGGGATGTGGTATAGGACACGCCATTCATGATGCGCTTCATCTTCGAATTGCATCCTCATTTCAGCATCATCCGTTGGGAATATTTGCAGTTATTATTATATTTATCAGATTAAAGCAACTTTTACACTTTATATTTAAAACCCATGAGACCAAACCTGTATAGTCTTATCCCTGCACTTGAAGGGGAAGAACTGGTATATATTCAAAATTTAACTGCCGGATTATCTGACGAAAGATTGCACAACTTTATTGCAGTATATAATGGCAACCGCAGAAAATCAGACCAGGTTTTGATTGGATGTATATTAGGTTTTGTACTCATAGCAGGTGTACAAAGATTTATGGTAAGACAAAATGGTATGGGACTATTATACCTGTTTACTGGCGGACTTTGCCTGATAGGGACTATTGTAGACACCATTAATCATAAGCAACTCACATTCGAATACAATAGTCAGGTAGCCAGAGAGAGTTTAGCAATGGTACATGCGATGGGGTAGCTTTTAGGTGTTAGTGATTAGGGAACATAGTAAAGCATAACATTTTCTTATTCCTTATTTCTTATTCCTTATTTCTTATTCCTTATTTCTTGTGGCCTCGCCAGGAATCGAACCTGGATCTGGAGCTTCGGAAACTCTTATACTATCCATTGTACTACGAGGCCAATATGTCAATAAACTACCCAATAAAATAAAATAGTCAACTCTTATACTATCTCCGCCTCAGGCGGATACTACGAACCCAATATGTCAATAAACTACCCAATAAAATAAAATAGTCAACTCTTATACTATCTCCGCCTCAGGCGGATACTACGAACCCAATATGTTAATAAACTACCCACTAAAATAAAATAGCCTACTCTTATACTATCTCCGCCTCAGGCGGATACTACTAGGCCAATTCAATCAAACGCAGCAAAAATAATAGAATACTTTTAAACTCACCGGAATAACTCCTTAATGGCAGCTTTTAGGAAAATGGTGGTGGGTACACTATTCATGATTTGTAAATCATCCCATAGATTACTCTCGTTATCCAAAAACTTTAATACCCGTTGGGCTGGGTTCTTTTTAAATATAGCAGCAAAGACCTCATCACCATTTAATTGCTTATTGTATAATACGTGTAATAATACCGCATCATAAAATCGGAATTTCTTTTCCGTTAAGCTGGTGCGTGAAGAAGGGTAACTTCCTTTAACCAAATTACTCAAGATTTCATCCGTCTTCTTTTGGATAAACTGAAACGCATACCCACTACTGCCTTTTGCCTGTCCACCTGCTATACCCATATTTATAACCCTGCCATCTGCAGCAGGAAATACATGGTTGGTCATAGGTATAATGCCAAATTCTTCATGCTCTATAGTGTAATGGTCAATTTTAAGGTAGTTCTGCAGGTATGACTGTAATTCCTTAACATATTTTTCCTGTTCCAATAAATTTGGCGTAAACAGTGTGTATTCTACTAAAGCTGAGTTAGTCGAAATAGGCAATACATACATAAAAGTTGTTCCTTCATCCTGCGCTACCCTGAAGTCCATTAATGTGGCCTTATCAGGATCAAAAGCCGGCTCTTTTGTTTCGATGACCCAGCCTTTGAAATGTTGGAGCAGCATATATTCACCCTTCCTGATCTCTGGTTTTTCAAATAATATACTGTTGAACACATATTCTGCTGTAGATATGGAGGTTGCAGTTTCTACAAATGCCTTGTCCCCTGCTGTCCCAACTTTTAAAACCGGTTCATACAAAAAATGAATATTACTCCTTTGTTTGGCCAGTTCTTGTATGTGCTGGTAGAAATCAATTCCCCTGATCATTTTATATTGATAGGGTGATAAAGGAAGGGAAGAAGAAAAATATTTTGAGTAAAACGCGACATCCTGCCACTTACGAAACACAAGCGATTCAAAAACACCATCGCCTTGTTCCCAAAAGCACCATGTTCTGTCGTTCTTTTCTTTAGGGGCTTTATCGATAACAAGTATTTGTTTATCATCGAAAAAAGGATGTTGCATCATGCGCTTAAGTAAACTCAAACCTGCGCAACCTGAGCCTGAAATAATATAGTCGTAGTTAGCCTGAATGGTCAATAATGAATGGTGAATAATCCGTTGAACGGTTAGCTTTTTCTTAATTGTTCGTCTTTTCGCACTTTATCCCAGTATTTCTTTGCAACAATCAGCATACCGAAACTTTCACCTTCATGTTTATCCAGATGCTTATGATGCATTTTATGCGCCCACCGAATGGCTTTTATATACCTGTTATTACTCCTTGTAAATAATTTGATACGCTGATGTATAATGATTTCATGAACAAGAAAATAAGCAAATCCATACAGCGCAATTCCTGCCCCAATACTCACCACCCAATAAACCTGGTTCATACTACCTAACATAATACAAAGCCAACTGGGAATAGCGAAGATGATAAAAAAAGCATCATTCTTTTCAAAAAACCCCGGTCCTTTCTGGTGGTGATCTTCATGTAAATACCAAAGAAACCCATGCATCACATAGCGGTGCGTAAGCCATGTAATTCCTTCCATGATACAGAAAGTAGCAAGTGTTATAAGGAGGTATATCCACATATTATAAATACAATCTTAGTATGATAAAAAAGAGCAACTGTATGATAAACAAATGTATTGAAAAATGGTTGTCTTTTTGAAAGTCTAACCGTTTGAAAAGCAACAGCAACAAGGAACTTATCAGAAACCAGCATACATAATTAAAGAATGGAATAACCCCACCTTCCCATTGCCAGAAACCAAGTTTTATGGCAACGGGTTCCATCACCCAATCAAATAAAACCGTTAGAAGCCCGCCGTCAATTATAAAGGAGAGTAAGATAATTTTTTTAGACATGCCAATATCTGATGCACCAAATCTGGTATTGATCCATTCATGCATACGGTGCATTATTACACCAGATCCATAAACCATTACAAACCAATTTAATCCGATTAACCAAGGTACACCATAAATTTTCGGGCCCAATACAGTTCCATAAGCATAGCTTCCGAAAAGCAAGCCCGTATTCACTCCAATAATTTCAACTACCACACCTACTGCAAAAGAGGTTAACAGGAAAAAAAAGAAGAAAATGCCTGGCTTTGGCTGGTTCCAGATTAACAGTGAGAACATCAATAGCAGATTCAAGGGAGTTAGATTGATGAACCAATCCGCATAATCAGTAAAAAGCATACCAATTAACCCACTCACATGAAATAGAATGGCCAGAAAAAGGGATATCGTTAACTGGTATTTTTTCATCAGGTATGATTGTTATTCCGCTCACTACTAATCAGGTCTGCTGCAATTTTTGCACTACGCAAACACAAAGGAATTCCTCCTCCAGGATGCACACTACCTCCTACAAAATACAACCCTTTCAAATTTCTGGAAAAATTTGGGTGTCGTAAAAAAGCAGCCATCCTTGAATTAGAACTGGTGCCGTATAATGAACCACTATAAGAACCTGTTTTTGTCTCAATCATTATTGGATCTAAAACATGCTCTGTTACAATCTTTGAACCGATATCTGTTTTTAACACCCGATGTAATTTTTCCAATACCTGCGCCCGAACAGTTTGTTTAAGCTGCTCCCAATCCTGACCAGTATTTGCGGGTACATTTACCATAACAAACCAGTTTTCTTTTCCCTCAGGCGCCTGTTTACCTGGTTCACATTTTGAAGTAATATTGATATAGATGGTTGGGTCGTTAAATGTTTTTCCCCTTTTGAAAATATGTGCAAATTCGGCTGCATAATTTTCAGTGAAAAAAATATTATGCAGACCAAGCTCAGGAAAGGATTTGTCGATACCCCAATAAAAGATCAATGCACTGCTACTCCTTTCCTGTTTCAGTATTTTTCTGGCTTTATGTTGGTCTTTTAATAAATGCAGGTAGGTAAAATATACGTCTAGATTACTAACTACTATAGAAGCAAGTATATTTTTTCCTTGAACAACAACGCCGGCTACCCTGTGATTATAATGAATGATTCTTTCTACCGGACTATTAAAAAAGAACTCAACACCTTTTAGTTTAGCAAGTTCGTATAATGCTTTTGCTATGCTAATCATTCCTCCTTCTGGATAAAAAGTGCCTTCATTATGTTCGAGGTGAGGAATAAGACTCATCATACCCGGTGCAGCATATGGATTGCTTCCATTGTATGTTGCATACCTGTCGAATAACTGCACTACTTTTTTCTGTTCAAATGCATTTGCATTAAAATTGTGGAGAGTAGTAAAAAGGTGAGAGAATCGAAATCTTTTTATTGCTTTCCAAATTGGGGCTTTGCGCAAATGAGCAAACTTATGTAAGGAATGATTTAGAAAAATTTCGGCAACATCCTGGTATAATTTTGCAGATTGATCCAGGTATGACTTAATATGACCACTTGGTTCATTTGTTTTCAACTGCACTTCTTCAGCGAAAGTATTGATATCTGCAGCAGCATTAATTACGGTGCCGTCTTCATAGAAATAAGTACAGGAAGTTGGCATCTTCTTATACCGAAAAAAATCTTCTATGGGAACGCCAGCCAAATTAAATAGCGCCTCGATATTCTCTGGCTGGGTAAATAAACTGGGTCCGGTATCAAAATGAAATCCTTCGGATTCAAAATATCCGATTTTACCACCATAAGTAGCACTTTGTTCATACACTTTCACATCAAAGCCCTGAACTGCAAGTCTGATAGCTGTTGCCAGACCACCTACTCCCGCACCAATGATTACAGCAACAGGTTTATCTTGCATCAGACTAAAGTTTATGTATTGCTTTATACCAGTTTTGTAATTTAGGAAATGCTATCTGAAACCAAACGGTATAATGTTCCGGATGTTCTTGCATAGATTTTTCAATTTCATCCAACCCGAAATATGCAAATGATGCCACTTCATCAGGATTTGGGGTTACAATACCATCATATTCCCCAATATACACATGATCAAATTCATTTTCAGTTAACCCATTTTCGAAAGAAGCCTGGTAAACAAAACTAAAGGCTTTGGTTAGTTTTGTTTCAAAACCCATTTCTTCTTTCAGTCTTCGCAAGGCAGCATTTTCAGTTGGTTCACCAGGTCGGGGGTGACTGCAACAGGTGTTCGTCCATAAACCTCCACTATGGTATTTTGTTATTGCTCTTTTTTGCAATAATAGCTGGTGTTGCTTATTAAATACAAATACACTAAAAGCCCTATGTAAGAGGGCTTTTTCATGTGCTTCCATTTTTTCCATTACACCTACCACTTCATCAAGCTCATTCACTAATATCACTTGTTCCATACATCAAAATAAGTCTCCCAAAATTGTTTGGGCATTAAAGTAAATTGAAATGACTTCTGATACCTGCTTTGGCCAAAATAAAAATTTTTCCATAGTCAGGAATCCTGATTCTTTCTTCCATTATTTTCTGAGGCCTTACCTTTTTGATTTTCTTAAAGAGCGACAAGTAATATTTGTAAGCTACATAAACACCGAAACGTGACTTAAGTGGCAGTTTTAATATGCCTTCGTAAGCATGATTAAAATCCTGTTGAATATCTGCTTCTATTGCCGCTTTATCAGTTGCAGTAAAATTACTAAAATCGCAGCCAGGAAAATAAACCCTTTCCAAAGATTCATAGTCAGCTTTAAGATCGCGCAGGAAATTTACTTTTTGGAAGGCTGCACCCAGACTGCGTGCATAAGGCTTTAATGTTTCATACATCTGTCTGTTCCCATCACAAAAAACAAAAAGACACATCAAACCAACTACTTCGGCACTTCCATATATGTACTGTTCATATCCGGCTCTATCGTATTTCTTTTCACTAAGATCCAATTCCATGCTATATAAAAATGAATCTATTAATTCCCGGTCAATCTGGTATTGGTTAACTGTAAGCTGAAAACTATGTAAAATGGGATTCATACTGATCCCTATATCAATAGCATCGTAGGCTGATTTTTTAAATTCGGTAAGTAGTTCCTGTTTATTATAGCCATGAAAGCTGTCTACAATTTCATCAGCAAAACGTACAAAGCCATATATATTAAATATAGGCGTACGGAGGTCTTTATGTAACAACCGTATCGCAGAGGAAAAGCTTGTACTATACTTTTCGGTTGTGACCTTGCTGCAATCCTGACTTACTTCATGAAACAGTTTGATCATTGGTTGGTTGTTTTATTCAATAATTTATTTTGTTCCTGGTATAATAGCTATCCAAATGCTTTCAACACTTCCCCTGCCACAACTTCTCCACTAATCAAGCTTGGCGGTACACCCGGACCAGGCACTGTTAGTTGCCCTGTATAAAAAAGATTCTTAACCTTTTTACTCCTGCAAGCTGGTTTCAGCATGGCTGTTTGTCTGAGTGTATTTGCCAACCCATAAGCATTTCCTCTAAAGGCGTTGTATTCAGATACGAAATCACTATGGGCAAAAGATTTCTGGTATATTATAGCGTCTTTAACGGATTGCCCGATTTGTTGTTCAAGCCTGGTGATAATTCTGTCGAAATAATATTGTCTTCGTTCATCAGAATCATCTGTTAATCCGGTAGCAACGGGTATGAGTAAAAAGAGGTTTTCGCATCCCTCAGGAGCAACCGTGTTATCGGTAACAGACGTAGCACTCATATAAAACAGCGGGTCAGAAGGCCATTCTTTGGTGGTATAAATTTCTTTTCCATGCACTTCAAAAGAAGTATCAAAGAACAGGCTATGATGCGTTATATTTTTTAGCTTTTTATTGAGTCCTACATAATACAATAAACAGCTTGGCGCCATTACTCTTTTACTCCAGTAATCTGAGCTATAAGTACGTGCTTCTTCCGGAAGCAACTGCATTTCAATATGGTGATAATCTGCTCCGCCAATCACTACATCTGCCTGAAAGGATCTCTTATCTGTAATCACCTGTTTAGCGGCATTTTTGTGAACCTGAATTTCTTTTACATTCTGGTTAAACTCAAATATCACACCCTGTTCAACAGCAAGTTGGTACATGGCATTTACAATCTGATACATGCCTCCATCCGGATACCAGGTACCTCCTTTAATATCTGCATAGTTCATCAAACTATATAAAGCTGGCGTATGTTCAGGCAATGCTCCCAGAAACAATACGGGAAACTCCATGAGTTCACGTAGTTTGGGATGTTTAAAATGTTTTGCTACGTGCGACTTAATAGAATTAAATACATCAAGTTTAAATAAGCCTGTAAATAATTCCCAGTCAAGAAACTCACTTATTGACTGGCCGGGTTTATAAACAAGCTTATTGATGCCTACTTCATATTTATAGGCTGCTTCTTTTAAAAACAAATCAAGTTGCTGACCACTTCCTGGTTCAATCTGGTTAAATATATTTTTCAATGACTCGTAGTCAGCGGGTATATCTGCAGGACCATCAGACCAGTAAACACGGTAAGATGGGTCAAGCCTTTTTAATTGATAATAATCAGCAACAGATTTGCCGAATTGCTGGAAGTAACGCTCAAATACATCTGGCATCCAGTACCAGGAAGGACCCATATCGAAAGTAAAGCCTGCTTCAGTAAACTGGCGGGCTCTCCCTCCGGGGGTAGCATGCTTTTCCAGCACAGTTACTTTCCATCCAGCTTTTGCCATAAAACTGGCGGCGGATAGACCGGCAAAACCACTTCCAATTATAATGACAGATTTACTCACTTAAGAAAATTAATCAAAAAAAAGGCAATATCGCCACCTCAATTCCTAACAGTATACCGGTAACAATAACTTGTTTTATAATTAAACAGTTATTCAAAAACTAACACTGGTTAATACTTATCAGTTAGTGTCGCTGCAATTGATTTTTCAGCAATTTCCGGGCAAAGTGAATACGACTTTTGATTGTGCCCAGCGGTTCCCCAAGCATTTCAGCAATTTCATGGTATTTATACCCGTCGAAATATAATAGGAAAGGGTTGCGGAAAATTTCTGGTAAATTATGAATAGCCGATTTTACTTCTTTGATATTAATGGTAGCAATCGCATCATTTGATACCATCGGCTGGTTACTATTAATCAGGAAATCATTAGGACTATTGTCTAAAACAACTGCCTGTTTTGATTTTCTGCGGTAATTGTTGATGAAAATATTACGCATGATCGTATATAACCATGCTTTAATATTTGTACCAACATTGTATTTATCTCGATTGGCCAATGCCCGGTACATTGTTTCCTGAACCAGATCCTTGGCTGCTTCAGTGTCGCGGGTTAATGTGAAGGCAAATGGCTTTAAAAAATCGGTATTATTCAATAATACCTGGTTAAACTCAAGTACCGACATGGCTATTTTGTTTAATTATTATACCGTAAAGTTAAACAATATTGTCGGAATTGTAGCAGATTTTGTTTAATTTTTTATACTAAAAACTAAAACAAACAGTATCAACGACTTAGATGTTGCAACATTAAATAAATTGAGGGTTTGATCGTGAAATCATTGCTGTTAGAGGGAATTTGACCAGGAAGGATAGGAGTCGTATGATGGAACACGGATTATCATGATTTTCAAGATATATCATGATAAATCATGATATTCCGTGTTCGATTAAGAGCAGTAAACTTATAAAAAGCCCATCCTGCCCAGGCGAGACTTGTAGCATGTGGCTTGCAGTTTGCAGCCAAATTTCCCCAGACAGTTCTGGCTTTGGTACTTAGAGTTGTGCCACATTAGCCAGTACTTCCTGAATAGAATGCGTAAGTTTTATGGATTCAGGAACCGGCTTTTTATATTCTTGCGCTGTTCTACCTGATATGATAAAAGGAATGGAAGGCATCTGTAAGGTTACTTTCGAAAGCAGTTTTTCGAAATGTGCATTATTGATGCTGATACTAAAATGAGTAAAAAGGAAATGGGGCTTTTTTAAAGATGCCACAAACGCTACATCTTTAACAGGAACATTCGCTCCCAGATAATAAACCTGAACCCCTCTTTTTTTAAGGAGATAATACATATATAACAGTCCCAATTCATGATGCTCGCCTTCCGGCAAAAAAAGAATGGCCGTTTTTTCATAGGAAATACTGGTCGAAACCTGTTCAATTGCAAGTATCAACTTTTGACGAATAATATTTGTAACCAGGTGCTCCTGTGCAGGATTAATATGATTTGTTGTCCACAAGACCCCTATACGCTCCAGAAAAGGAAAAATTATTTGAGAGATTGTTTTTTCTAACCCTGTTGCAGCAATCGATTTAGATAAAACTAATTCAAATGCTTCCATTTCCAGATCCACCATGTTTTGGATCAGCTCATTAATCACCCTTTCTGATGTAGCCGTTTCATGGGTAAGGGATAGAACTTTTTGAGAGATATCAACCGAAGTCATGCGGCTAATATGAGATATCTTATACCCATATTTATTCAACAGAGCGATGTTTAATACCGCTTTCAACTCTGTATTACTATAATATCTAATATTTGTGTTGGTACGTTTCGGGCGGAGAAATCCATAACGCTGTTCCCAAATACGAATGGTATGGGCTTTAATTCCGGTAAGGTTCTCCAGGTCTTTAATTGTAAAAGCATCCATGGAATCATAACAACGATCTCATGAATTTGTTTACGCCGGTTTAAAAAATTTGGAACTGTATCGCAGTCAGGGAGCGGTTTACAAGCTATTATTTCAATTTTGCCAGGTATTCCCCATAACCACTTTTTGCATATAAACTGGCTAATTCAAGTAGTTGGGTATGGTTAATATAACCCATCCTCCAGGCTACTTCTTCAATACAACCAATTTTCTGACTCTGTCTTTTTTCAATTACCCGCACAAACTCACTGGCATCACTAAGAGAGTCAAATGTACCCGTATCAAGCCATGCAGTACCCCTGTTCATAATACCCACTTTTAATTTGCCCTTTTTAAGGTATTCATTATTTACTGTGGTTATTTCATATTCACCCCTTGCTGAAGGTTCAATGGATTTGGCAATAGATACAACATCATTATCGTAGAAATATAATCCAGGCACTGCAAAATTAGATTTAGGTGCTGCAGGTTTTTCTTCAATTGATAGTACATTTTTATTTTCATCGAATGCTACTACCCCATAACGTTCAGGGTCATTCACCTCATAGGCAAATACTGCTGCACCATCTACATCATTAAACGACTGTACCAGTTTACTGAATCCTGAACCGTAAAAAATATTATCTCCCAATATAAGTGCCACTTTATCATTCCCTATAAAAGATTCCCCAATCACAAATGCCTGCGCCAATCCATTAGGCACCTGCTGCACCGCATATTCAAACCGGCAACCCAATGCTGTTCCATCTCCCAATAAACGTTTAAACTGATCATTGTCTTCCGGGGTTGTGATAATCAGTATTTCCCTAATACCGGCAAGCATTAGAATAGACAAGGGATAATAAATCATCGGCTTGTCATAAATAGGCATCAGTTGCTTACTTATTCCTTTGGTAATAGGATATAATCTTGTACCAGATCCTCCGGCTAAAATAATTCCCTTCATGTTTAAAAATTTAAGGTAGACTGAATGTCTTTAAGTGCTGGCAATACTTTGTCTTTTTCTGATAATATTATTTCCGATGCGTCTATTTTCCAGTTGATTGACAATGTAGGGTCATTATACATGATGCCTCCTTCTGATGCTTTATGGTAATAATTATCACATTTATAAAAGAAAACAGCCAATTCACTTAAAACCACAAAACCATGCGCAAAACCTCTTGGCACGAAAAACTGTGTGCGACTATCTTCACTTAATTCAACGGCAACATGTTCACCAAAAGTTGGAGAGTCAGCACGAAGGTCAACAGCTACATCCAAAACGGCACCTTGTAAAACTCGTACTAATTTTGCCTGTGAGTATTCCCCTTGTTGAAAATGCAAGCCGCGTAATACACCTCTTTGCGACTTTGACTGGTTATCTTGTATAAAATCTATATTGAGACCTGTTTGTTCAAAAAACTTTTGTTTATGAAAGCTTTCGAAGAAATAACCACGGTCATCTCCATGCACTGTATCATGAATTAGGTAACACCCTTCCAGTTTTGTTTTTTCAATTTTCATGATCAGCGATTAGCGTACATAGATTCATAATAGTGTTGATATGCCCCTGAAGTTACATGCTGCAACCATTCTTCATTAGAAAGATACCAATCAATTGTTTCAGATAAACCTTCTTCAAAAGTTACACTCGGCTCCCAACCAAGGTCTGTTTTTATTTTAGTTGCATCAATTGCATACCGGCGATCATGCCCTGGCCTGTCTTTTACATAGGTTATCAATTGCTCACTTTCTCCTGCTTTTCTTCCTAGTTTCTCATCCATCAATTTACACAACAGCTTAACGAGATCAATATTTCTCCATTCATTAAAACCGCCAATATTATAAGTAGCCCCAGGTTCACCTTTATGAAATACTTTATCAATTGCCCTTGCATGGTCTTTTACATAAAGCCAGTCGCGTGTGTATAACCCATCACCATATACAGGTAAAGGTTTTTTCCCGATGATATTATGTATGAATAGTGGAATTAGTTTTTCAGGAAAATGGTTGGGGCCATAATTATTAGAACAGTTAGAAACAATTGTCTGAAGGTGATAAGTTTCATGATAAGCACGCACAAAATGATCTGATGATGCCTTACTCGCCGAATAAGGCGAACGGGGATCATAAGCTGTTGTTTCAGTAAAGAAACCGGTATCACCCAAACTTCCAAAAACTTCGTCAGTAGAGATATGATAAAATCTATGTTTCGTTAAATCTGCAGCCCAATAATTTTTGGCAACATTCAAAAGATTAACCGTTCCAATAACATTGGTATAAACAAAATCCAAAGGAGAAACAATCGAACGGTCAACATGTGATTCTGCAGCAAGATGTATTACATCTGTGATCTGATACTTAGCAAATACTTCTTCTAATTCAGCAGTTTTTAGTATATCTCCTTTTTCAAAACAATAATTAGGTTTCCCTTCAACATCCTTCAGGTTTTCCAGGTTACCCGCATAGGTTAATGCATCCAGGTTAACAATTGTATAATCAGGATACTGGTTCACAAATAATCGAACAACATGAGATCCTATAAAACCTGCCCCACCTGTTATTAATATCTTTTTACTCATATAATACGCTGTAAACGCTGCAAAATAAGCAAATGGGCGGATATGCCCCTTTCTTATCATTGAGGCTTAACAGAAATTTTAGCAGGCAGACAGTTTCAGTTATTAGAGCTGTTTTACATTTATTATCGGGGGAATTTGGCTGCAAGCTACAAGCCGCATGCTGCAAGCCTGAATTTGTGCTTGTTTTAGGCTTTTTGCTTTTAATGGAATAAATGAGGGAGTGCGATTTGTATAATTTAGAACGAGTTGGTTAAATAAATATTTGACTACTATTATTAATAGAACACAGATTATCATGATTTTCAAGATCTATCATGATAAATCTTGAAAATCATGATAATCTGTGTTCCATCATACGCACCCCTGCAGCTTGCATCCAATTTTCTCCAGAACTAAAAGTTGTTTTATTATCTTTCCCATTCAAACGACTGCCATGAACCAACGCTACTACTCACTTGATGTATTCAGGGGGGCAACTGTTGCCCTGATGATACTGGTGAATAACCCCGGAAGCTGGGGAAATATCTACAGCCCACTTAAACATGCTACCTGGCATGGTTGTACGCCAACCGATCTGGTATTTCCTTTTTTCCTGTTTGCAGTGGGTAATGCCATGGCTTTTGTTATGCCCCGTTTTGAAGCTGCTGGAGATGCTGTATTCTGGAAAAAAGTGATCAAAAGAACAGTGCTCATTTTTTTAATCGGACTACTTCTTCATTGGAGCCCGTTTGTTAAATGGGATGGAGATACCCTGGTTGCCAAAAGCCTAGATAATCTTAGGATTTTCGGCGTATTACAAAGAATCGCAGTCTGCTATTTCTTTGCCTCAGTTATAGTTTATTATGGTAAAACCAAGGGAGCATTTGTCATCAGTGGTATTCTATTATTATTATACTGGTTCTTAACCGTATGGCTGGGCAAACCTGGTGATCCATTTAGCCTGCAAGGTTATTTTGGTACCAATCTCGACAAATCAATTCTTGGAGAAGCCCACATGTATAGAGGAGAAGGAGTTGCATTTGACCCGGAAGGAATAAGCAGTACCATGGCGGCTATAGTGCAGGTTGTATTTGGATTCCTTGCCGGGCAATACATCCAGCAAAAAGGAAAGAGCTATGAAATGCTTGCCAATCTTTTGATAGCAGGTTTAGTACTCATTTTCGCGGGATTCTGCTGGGACCTGGTATTCCCGATCAATAAAAAAATATGGACCAGCAGCTATGTGCTCTATACAAGCGGTCTGGCTATGCTTACCATTAGCTTATTAATTTATCTCATCGAATTCCGTAATGTAAAAGGTGCCTGGAGCAGGTTTTTTGATGTATTCGGGAAAAATCCTCTTTTCATCTTTGTAATGAGTGGATTTCTGCCAAGGGTTCTCGCGCTTATACGGTTCAAAGACGGAGATGACCTAACCAGCCCACTTACCTGGTTTTGGAACCATATCTGCAAACCTATCTCCAGCGACCTCAGAAACGGATCATTACTCTACGCACTGGTCATGATTACCTTCTACTGGCTAATCGTGTATTGGATGGATAAGCGGAAGATTTATGTGAAGGTGTAGGGAAGTCGGTCCATAGACCATGGTCGATAGTCCATAGCGAATTGCATATAGACCATGGACCATGGACCATGGACTATGGTCTTCCTAACCCAACTTCCTCAAAAGTACCGCAGGATTACCAGCATAAATGCCGGGTTCAGTAATGTTTTTGGTTACTACTGCACCGGCACCTATTACTACATGGCTGCAGATACGTACCGGAAGAATGGTTGCATTGCTTCCTATACTTACGTGATCTTCAATAGTGGTTGATTCCCAGTGTTCCGTATTACCTTCTGCTGGTTTACCTGCGCAGAAACGATCGTTTACAAACATTACACCATGACCAATAAAACAATCTTTCCCAATCGTTACCAATGAACAAATAAAGCTGTGTGATTGAATTTTACTTCTATCGCCTATCGTTACTTCCCGTTGAATTTCTACAAAAGGACCTATAAAACAATCGTTGCCAATTATGCATTCATATAAATTGCAGGGTTCCACCAACTTTACATTTTGTCCAAATTGAACCTCTCTTATGGTAGATTGTATTGCGGTGAATGATGACATAGTAACTTATTTCGTTTGCATTGCTGCGTGGATTTGTTCGATTAGTTGAACAACAGCCAAACTTTCTTCGGGTGAAGTATAATAAGCTTCCCCATTATGTAAGGTACGAAGCATTGATTGATAAACCATCTCCAACGGTGCTGGCATTGCAGCTTCTACTTCAATCTTATTTTCTATATCCTGGTAAACAATATTATTCAGATAAGCTCCTCCAATTTTTACCGTTCCTTTCTCTCCAATCAAAGTAAGGGAGCCTTCCATGTTTTGCTGATAGGTATTAATAGAAAATTGAAGTGACCCAAGTATGCCATTTTCAAAACGCAGTGATACTATTCCCTCATCAGCTTCCAACTGCGTGTATCGATGGTTTACATTATGTGCAAATACATGAATGGCTGATACTGATCCGAAGTACCATAATATTAAATCGATAAAATGACTGAACTGCGTAAATAAAACCCCGCCATCCAAGGCCGCATCTCCATGCCAGGAATGATTTTTATAATAAATACTGTCTCGGTTCCAGAAACAATTTACCTGAACACTAAATATTTTACCCAGTCTACCTTGTTGTATCGCTTTATACAATGCGACTATTGGCGCATTAAATCGATTTTGTAAAACCGTAAATAAAAAGCGCTTATGCTTCTTTGCAGCATTGATCATACGGGTAGCATCAGTTACAGAAAGCGCCATAGGCTTTTCAACCAATACATGAAATCCTAATTCCAAAAAACAAATAGCATGTTGGGCATGCATTCCATTTGGTGTGCAGATTACCACTACATCCGTTAAATGTTTGGCTTGAACAAAGGATTCTATGGAAGAGTAAAATGAGGCATGGTATTTTTCTGCTGTTTCCTTTGCGGCAGATTCATTTATATCGCATACTGCAACGAGTTCACCTAGCTTGCTGATCATATCCAGGTGACGCATTGCCACCCTTCCACAACCTATTAATGCAAACTTCGTCTTTTGCATATCAGGTAAATATTTGTTCGGCTTTCACAATACTTTCCGGTTTCCCAACATCAACCAGCGCAACACCCGTATGATCAAAGCCATGAATCTGTTGTGTAGCACATAAATCAAGGTAAACATCTACCATTGAGAATTTACCCTCACGGTTCATTAAATTAAACAGAGTAGTATCAATAACATGTATACCACTAAAAGCCATTTGTTTAAGGTTTGGATAGGTACCTGATATATGACTGGGTTTCTCCTCTCCAGTCTGAATGTTGCGCCAGCCTTTTAAAGTTCCTTTATCATCAAACAGAAAATAACGAGAGGTATTTCTTTCTGAGATAGCAAGCGTTGCCAGCGGATGCAAGTGAATATGCTGAGCGACCATTTTACCCAAATCGAGTTTTGTAAGTATATCAACATTCATCATTACAAAATGGGTTTCCCCTTCAAAATAAGGTTCGGCTTTTTTAAGCCCACCCCCTGTCTCAAGCACCATATCTGTTTCATCAGAAACACTGATATTACTGCCCCATCCTTTATTTATTTCTATTGCATGAATGATCTGATCCGCAAAATGATGCACATTAACCAGTACATCATAAATACCATATTGCTGCAGGTATAATACATTTCGTTCCAGCAACGATTTACCATTCACTACTGCCAGTGCTTTGGGATGGTGATCTGTCCATGGTTTTAACCTGGTACCTAGGCCCGCTGCCAGAATCATTGCTTTCATATGCTGTTATTTAACCCAGTTTTCCTTGTTAGTATGATGTAAAACTGTTTTAACCTTGTATTTATTCCTCAAATGCCGTGCAGTTTGCTCTGCTGCATAAACACTGCGGTGCTGTCCACCAGTACAACCAAAATTAATCATCAAGTTTTCGAAACCTCTCTTAAGATATTCTTCCACAGTAATATCGATCAGGTCCCAAACACTGTTAAGGAATTCATTCATTTTAGTACGTTGCTCTAAAAAATCCTGAACAGGTTTATCTAATCCACTCAGTTTTTTATAGTCATCGAATCTACCAGGGTTTAATATCCCTCGCATATCAAATACAAATCCGCCTCCGTTATCACTTTCGTCTGCAGGTATCCCTTTTTTGTAACTAAAGCTATTGATATGAATGATCAGCGGGGTTGATTCATTAGCCTGAGGTGGTTCAAATCGATGAATAATTTCATCAGATACAACCAGTTTCAACACACGATCAAACTCGGGTGTAACAATGCCAATTCGTTTGTTTTCAATGAAAAATTTAAGATTTTTAAGTGCTAATGGAATACTGGCAAGGAAATGTGCTTTTCTTTCGAATAAGCCCCTGAATCCATATGCTCCCATTACCTGTAATAAACGGATAAGTACATAACCGTTGTACTGACTTACAAAAGTTATCCGATCAACGGGTTCTTTCAGTAAGCCTTCAATTTCATCCATATAATATTCAAGCAGACTATCTTTCCATTCTTCACTTAATTCTGCTTTAGCTTGCCACAAGAGGGATGCAACATCATATTGCAAAGCACCTTTCATACCACCCTGAAAATCGATAAAACTCACTTCATTGTTCCGTACAATAATGTTCCTGCTCTGAAAATCGCGGAACATAAAATATTTGTATTGGGTATGGGTAAGATAAGTACTCAGTGCCTCGAAATCATCGAGCATGGCCTGTTTATCATAAGGTAGTTGGAGTGTATCTAAAAAATAATACCGGAAATAGAGCAAGTCGCTCAATATGGCCTGTTTCCCGAATTCTTTTGCAGTAATACACCAATCGTAATTCAATCCTTTATCACCCAGTATTTGAATCCGGGCCAGCTCAGCAAGACTTTTTTTAAACAGTTGATAAGGCAGATCCGTATGTCCGTGTATTTCCAATTGATTTAATAAAGACGCTGTTCCAAGGTCTTCCTGAATATAAATGGTATGATCACTATTTACACCAAGGATTTCAGGTACCCGCAAACCTGCTTTTTTAAAATGTCTGCTGAACTGGATAAATGTATTCGTTTCTTTCTGGTTGATATTATAAGTAGCTATATAAGTATTTTCATCAGCATAAAGCCTAAAGTATATTCTATCGCTCCCACTTTGCGGTAGTTTTTCAATACGATCAACTGATTTTTGTTGAATAGACAAAAACAGATCGCTTATCCCCTGTAACACATCTTCCATATTCGTGCTGATTTGCAGCGAAAATAGAACTAAGAACTGAATAGACCATAAGCGAGGGTGTTTGATCTTTGATTTTTTGAATTTTGAATTTTGAATTTTGAATTTTGATTTTGGGAATGATTTCTTTCCAGAAGTAAATATTCATTGTTGTCTGGGGAAATTTGGCTCTGAACACCTGGCCTCGACCATGGTCTATGGACTATGGACTATGGTCTATCTGCTAAAATGAAATTAGCTATCAGCTCTTTCGTATCTCTTCCTTCTGGCAAGGAAATACAGGGGTAAGCCGGAGAGGGTGATGATTAAACCAAGGACGGAATTGATTACGGGACTGCGGCCGTGCAGGTAGTTATCGATATCATTGTAAAGTGTTGATATTAGGAAAAAGGCCGTGAATAAGATAAAGATGAATGGCACTAATGGATAACCCCATACTTTATAGGCCCTTGGTGTATCAGTCAGTTTTTTTCTTAACACAAATACACCAATAGCACTCATGCCATAAAAGAACCAGGTTACAAAAATCAACATGTCGGTTAGCATATCAAATGACCCACTGAAAATGAGCACAATTGACCAGATAGCATTTATCCATAAAGCATTGCCGGGTGTTTGGAACCTGGGATGAATTTTTCCTGCCACTCTAAACATTTTGTTATGCGTACCCATTGCAAATGTAACCCTTGCAGTTGCGAGTATATTGGCGTTTGTTGCGCCTAATACAAATAGCATCACCATTAATGTAATTGCTATCCCACCTATTGCTCCCCAGGCTATGGTTGCGGCATCTGACGCTACAAAAGAGGAAGCAGCTAAAACATTTATGGGCATCAGGTAAACGAAAGCAAGATTAATCAGCACATAAACAAGCATGCAAAAGCCTAACCCAAACAGAAGGCTTAACGGAATGTTTTTTTGCGGCTCTTTAATCTCCCCTGCCACAAATGAAATATTATTCCATCCATCGTAGGCCCAAAATGCTCCTGAAAGAGCAGCCATAAACAACATTACCATCTCCCATCCTGTTTTTCCACTGCCTGTTTCTGTAGTGAAATGACTTACTGACCCTTTACCCGAGAAGAAAATACTACCGATCAAAACAAGAATAGCAAGTGCTTTCAAAGCAGTAAGCAGACGTTGTAATCGTCCGCCGTAAATAACACTTTTATAACTGATAAATGTCAGCGTCAGTACCACAAAAACGGTTAATAATTTAATCCCAATTTGCTGAAGTGGATAAAAATTACCTATAAAAGGGATATGCAGTTTCCAGGATTGTTCAATCGTGTCATTGAACCGGGGTAATTCTATGAGGTAATTGGTGTATTGCGAAAACACATAAGCAATAGATGCGTTTCCTGCTGTATTAAATACGGCAAAAGCTGCCCATCCATATAAAAAAGCAAAACCCTCTCCATACATTTTCTGAAAGAAAACATATTGCCCTCCAGTTTCAGGAAACATGGCAGCTACTTCAGCGGTAGACAATGCCCCGAAAAGTGTTATCAATCCGGCTACTACCCAAACTGTCATCAATAAAACAGGGGATTGCAATTGAGCTGCCATCAAAGATGGCTTCATAAAAATGCCCGAACCTATAACGCCACCAATCACGATAGCAATGGCAGTATTTCGGTTTAGTTGACGAAGTAAAGCGGGCATCTTTAAAGATAAGGTAAGATGCTTCAAAGTTTAAGAAACAAAACAAAAACCTGAATGCCTTTAAAACAATTTACCCTGTTCACCAGGTCGCATAAATCTTGTACTATCCAGTTCCCATCGTTCCGCATTTAATTTATAGAGCTTATTATATTTCACAAACTGCTGCCTGACTAAATCAGCTATTGGTCCTTCACCACGCATCCTTACCCCAAAGCGACTATCATTTACCTGACCGCCATGACCATTTTGTATCAGGTGCCATACTTTATCTGCACGGTCCGGGAAATTTTTGTAGAGCCAGTCGTGAAAGATCAGTTTGATGGCGCCATTTAACCGAATAAAAGTATAAGCACTGAAAACAGCCCCGTTCTCACTGGCAGCCTGCATAATCCGCTGCATTTCATGTTCATTCAATCCTGGTATCATCGGCCCGAGCATAACTCCCATTCTTACCCCCACATCGCTCAACTCTTTGATAACACGCAGCCGTTGTTTAGCTGTAGTAGTTCTCGGTTCCATTGCCCGGCGCAGGTCTTCATCAAAAGAAGTAATACTAACCAACACACTGACTAATCGTTTTCTGGCCATCTCCTGTAACAAATCTTTATCCCGAAGAATCCCTGCATTTTTGGTGATCATTCCTACAGGTTGATTAAATTCATTACACACTTCAAGTAATTGCCTTGTTAGCCTGAATTGCTTTTCAGCAGGCTGGTAGCAATCGGTATTTCCACTTAAACTAATAGGCACAGGTTCCCAGTTTTTATTCATCAAAAACTTACGCAACAATTGAGGGGCATTCTTTTTAACAATGATCTTTCTTTCAAAATCCAGTCCGGCACTATAACCCCAATATTCATGTGCATTGCGTGCATAACAATAAATACACCCATGCTCACAGCCCTGATATGGATTCATACTATACCACATACCTACATCCGGACTATCTACTTTATTTACAATACTTTTCGCCTGATCTTCGAGATATACAGTTGCCTCATTGGGCTCTGTCCAGTCATCAATTGCTTCAATATGTTCCCTGATCCTTTCATTTTTCAGGAACCTGTTCCGAGGGTTAAACTGCGCACCCCGGCCCCTGAGGTATTGTTGTTCATCTTCCATTTTTTTTATTTAGCTGTGCACACCAAATCACAATTCTTTTAGAATAGTGTTATCTGCTCCACTGTTTGTTTTAAACCCAGCATTTTAAATCGCCCGATGGTTTCATATTTTGTTTCTCCCATTCGCTTACGCATCAGCAATACATGATCTGCCATGAACTTGCCGGTAAATTGACTATTACCATACTCCCGCCACCCCTGCTCAAATTGCCAATGTGCCAATTTGCGGGCAACCGTGAGGTGTGGTTCCGTTATAAAATGAGGCTTATGTGTTTTGTCGAGCTTAATCATTGATTGAATTTGCTTCAGTGATTTTACCAGTTCCACAATCTGATTTTTTGTTTTAACCTGTATATAAATCGTATGCGTAGGAAAATGCCCAAAATCGCACAACTCAACCACAAAAGGAGTTACAGCCTCTATAATACGCTGTAGCCTGGGAATCCACCGGGTTTCAGCCATACTTACCTGCATGCAGTTTAATAAAGGAATATGAGGCTTCCCATACTTCGCAGCTGGACAGTCGAATTTTTCTGCAAAATGTGCCTTAACCGATTGTATCGATTGCTTCAATGCTTCATGCGGTTCAAGTACGAGCAGGTATGCTGACACTTGTTGTTTAATTGAAAAGTCATCCATAACATCCTTTTATCAGATACCTGGTTGTAACCTGAACAGGTTTATTTGTTTGCCCGCCTCGGTTTCATACCTGCTGCGAATCAGCATAAGCTCTTTTACGTCGAATGACAATTCCAGTTTTCTTGCTGCAAACTCCTGCATTACCTGCTCAAAGGCTTTTTCCGGTACCGCTCCTGTTAAGGGCAAACATGGATGGGTAAACCTTTTTACCGGCGGATAATCATAACTCCTGATATATTGATCAATCACCTGCATCGCTCCCGCCAATTGCTGGAATGGTTGTTGCTCCTGTACACGCAGGTAAAGATGTTTGGATGATAAAGCCCCAAAACCCTGGATATTCACCCTGAAGCTCAACTGAGTACTGATTATACGGTGCATCCACCTGATCAGCGTTGCTTCCATATCTTCCCTTGCCATAAATTCAGCTATTACAATCCCTGATTTCTCTTCCGGTATCGCCGCATGGTATTGTCGCTGTATATATGCCTGCTCCGCCTTTATCTGCATATCTGTAAGCATATCAGGGTATGCCACCAGCCTGTAACGGCTTAATGCTTGGGTGCTAACACCTGTTGATTGCTGTTCCAAAATGGTTGGTAATTCCATAAACAAATTTTAATCGGATAATTATTTTAGCATAAATTTACTAAAATTTTTAGCTAAACAAAATTTATTTCTATGGATGGGGAACAGTGGTACGGAGCTGCCTATAAAGGCTCCAAGCAATACAAACAGTGGGATATTCCAATGGCCAATGCTACTGGTTTTGGTGCGGCGGCAGACGATTATATGGAAAGGGGTATTGACCTGAATGAACAACTGATACGCAACAAACCTGCTACTTTTTTCTTTCGTATGAACAGCGAAGCCATGACTGATGCCGGTATTTATCCCGGTGATGTACTGATAGTTGATCGTAGTATCCGGCAGGTAAACAGCAGGGTTATCGTAGCGATCTTAAATGGAGAGCTACTGGTGCGGCGTTTTACGGACAGCCTGAACAAAAAAAGACTTGTCGCCGAAAACAAAAAGTTCGGTGATATAGAAATTGACCCGCATGCAGGGTTTACCGTTTGGGGCGTTGTATTGTATTGTATACATAACGTATAGCCTGATGAAAGCAATTGTTGACTGTAATAGTTTTTATTGTTCCTGTGAACGATTATTCAGACCAGAGTTATTGTTTCGTCCGGTTGTAGTACTCAGTAATAACGATGGTTGCATTATTTCCCGTAGTGATGAGGCCAAAGCATTAGGAGTAGAAATGGCAGGTCCTTATTTCAAGGCCAAACCCATTATTGAGAAAAACAAAGTAGCAGCATTCTCTTCCAACTATAACCTTTATGGCGATCTCAGTTGGAGAGTAATGGAAACATTACGCGTTTTACTTCCACCAAATTGCGTAGAAGTATATTCTGTAGATGAAGCTTTTCTTAATCTGGAACATATACCAGTAGAAGAACTCAACAGTTTTGCCATGCATATCCGTGAAACCGTAGAACAGTGGACAGGTATTGCAGTATCAATAGGTGTTGCCCCCACCAAAGTTTTGAGTAAGGTAGCCAACAGACTGGCTAAAAAAAACAAGCAGGCTACCAATTGTGTACTCGTATTAAATAGTAAACGAAAAATTGAACAGGCTTTACAAAGAACACCGATAGATGATATCTGGGGTGTTGGATTTCAATATGCTGAAAAACTAAAATCGTTGAATATACTAACCGGTTACGACCTCAGTTTAAAAGATACTTCATGGGCGCAGAAACAATTAGGAGGCGTAACCGGGATGCGATTAATCAGAGAACTTAAAGGCATCGTGAGTTCGGGTATGGAAGAGGAAAGACTGAATAAAAAAATGATTGCCACTACCCGTATGTTTGGTTCACCGGTGACAAAACTGGAAGATATAAAAGAAGCCGTTGCTACTTATACCACAAGGGCTGCAGAAAAACTGAGAAGACAATACAGCGCAGCTAACATCATCAGTGTTTTTGTGGTTCCTAAAGAAGATTCTCATACTGCGCACTTCAGACATGGCCCTACACTAAGCAGTTATATCAAGCTACCCATTGCTACTTCCTTCACGCAGGAATTGATTAAGCCGGCGCTTGAATTAACGGAAAAATTATTTGAACCAGGACGTACCTATAAAAAAGCAGGTGTTATGTTAAGTGGAATTGTACCCGACCATTCAGTTCAAGGAAACCTGTTTAAAAAACCGGAAGAAAATAACCATCGCCTGTTAATGGATACCATCGATAATGTAAACTTTGCCATGCGGGATGATATATTAAAATTCGCCTCCTCAGGCACAACCCGTAACTGGAAAATGCGACAGGAATTACGCAGCCCGCGGTATACTACCCGCTGGGATGAACTTTGTATTGTGCGATAAACTAATTGGCAATAAATGGATATTCTGCAAACAATTTAGCAAGTGCGTCATTAGCGGTTTTACCCGAAGGGTCAGATTTTTCCGGAACAACACCTTCCATCGATCCCTTCCAGATCATTTTATTACGGGCCGTTTCCACAATATGTAATGTAAGCGTTCCTTCCCTGTAGCGGCCTACTTCAACTTCCTCACTCTTCCAACTATAATTACGCTGCCCCATATAGGTAAACCTTCCATCATTCTGCCAGTTAGTTTGCCGGGTTTGTATTTCCCGTTTTACCACTATGCCTATATTCACCAACAAATCTGCTTTTCCCTCCACATAACGATATCCTTTTAGTTCCATCTGGGTTCTGATGGCCGTTTTTAATATCTCTGCGCGTTCTTTAAAAGTGCTGGAAATAGTGTCTCCAGAAGCTTTCAGTTCATAAAATCCAAATGTCTTATACTTACCCGGTTCTGCATCTGTGGCCGTTTCTGTATTAAAAACACGGACAGAAGCACAATGTGTAAACAAAACCGAGGCAAACAAAATTATTACCAGTTTTTTCATATCGAATGCTTTCCATAAAATTAGGCAGGCACGGTCTGATAAAAACTGATATTCGTCATACGCACAAATCTATTGTCAGTTGTCTGTTCCTTACATAAAATTATCACCTAAGCCCTGGTTGATTACCGACACAATCATTTTCGATACAATTGCTATCAATCTACCTGAAAAAACAATTCACTGATTTTAATTGATAATATTCCCTCCCATAGTTAACCACCACATTTCAAGGAACCTAACTTTATGTGGGGTTCATTTTGTTTCTTACCTTTCATTAACTGTTGAATGATTCCTTACTCAGCAACTAATTCAACAAGCATTAATTTTATCATTCTATGAAAAAACTATGGATCGCCTGTTTATTCCTACCCTATCTTGGTCTTACGCAGGTAAAACCTAATATCATTTATATCATGAGCGATGATCATGATGCGAATGCCATTAGTGCTTATGGTTCTAAACTGGTATCGACCCCTAATATCGACCGAATTGCCAAAGAAGGCATATTATTTGAAAAAGCTTTTGTTGGTAATTCTATCTGCGGACCTGCACGCGCAACCCTGATTACTGGTTTACATTCTCATAAGAATGGTATGAAAGACAATCGTACCCGTTTTGATGGTAGTCAGGTTACCATGCCTAAATTATTACAACAACAAGGTTATCAAACTGCCATTATTGGTAAATGGCATTTACACACTTATCCGACAGGTTTTGATTATTGGAAAATATTACCCGGACAAGGACTGTATTATCAACCCCGTTTAATTCAGATGAATGGAGATACAAGCACTTATCCTGGCTATGCAACAGAAGTAATAACGGATGAAGCGCTTAACTGGCTGCAGCATGGAAGAGATCAAAGCAAACCCTTTTTATTACTGCTGCATCATAAAGCACCACATCGGTATTTTTTTCCAGCACCGAAATATATAGATGCATTTAAAGACAAAACCTTTCCTGAACCTTCCACTCTTTATGCAGATACTACCGGAAGGGGCACTGCATGGAAACTTCAGACCATGAGTATTCTGCACGATATGAAACTTTCGAGTGATTTGAAAGTTGATCCGGTATACCTGATGGATATTCCCTGGTTAAAACCAGATTCTGCCGAAATCAATTATTACAATAGCATTTTCAACCGAATTCCTGCTGCAGACAGAAAAAGAATCAAGGAAATTTATGCCGAAAGAGGGAAGCTTTTACAGGAAAAAAGGCCCAATGGAGCAGCATTATTGAAACTGAAATACCAGTGGTATATGCAGGATTATCTGGCTACCGCCATTTCAGTAGATGAAAGTGTAGGAAAAGTATTGGATTACCTTGATAGCAGTAAATTGGCCGCAAACACGCTAATCATTTATACTTCTGATCAGGGTTTTTATTTGGGTCAGAATGGCTGGTTCGACAAAAGATGGATGTATGATGTGTCTATGCGTACACCCCTAATGGCAAGATGGCCCGGTTATATAAAACCAGGTTCGCATAGCAGTACGATGGTTCAGAATATTGATTATGCCCCTACTTTTCTGGATGTTGCCGGCGCAACAATTCCTGAAACAATGCATGGCATCAGTCTAAAACCTTTACTAACTGAACCAAAAGCTAAACTGGACAGGAATAGTTTGTATTATCATTTTTATGAGTATAATGCGGACCATACTGTATTGCAACATTTAGGGGTTCGAACAGACAGGTATAAGCTTATCTATTTCTATACAGTAAATGAATGGCAACTGTACGACCTATTAAAAGACCCCGAAGAACAGCATAACCTGATCGCAGATAAGAAGTATAAAACGGTGTTGGCTAACCTGAAAGCAACATTAACAAAATTGCGTGATCAGTACGACGACCATGAAAAAGCTGGTGAATTGAAATAAAACAGGCATTATTGCGACCAACAGGAGAAAAAAATCCTGCACCTTAAAATATTGGCCAAAACTGTTCGTCTATTATATAGTATGGATCAGGCATGGCAGATACCGGCTACTATGAGCGACTCACGCGGAAAGCATATTACTGAGGTTATCAATACCTATAGCAAAAGGCTCATGGGCTTTATCCGGAAACGGGTAAAAAGTGAGGCCGATGCGGAAGATATTCTGCAAGACGTGTTTTACCAGTTTATGGGAAATACCAAACCCATTGAACAGTTGACCAGTTGGCTGTTTACTGTTACCCGCAATAAAATAACCGATAAACAAAGGAAGAAAAAACCCGAATTACTGGAAGATATTTACCAAACCGGGGATGATGAAGGGTTTGAGTGGTCGGATCTATTTTTTGATGAGAAAAACAATCCTGAAACAGATTATCTCCGTTCAATATTCTGGGATGCCTTATATGCGGCCCTGAATGAATTGCCAGCACCGCAGAGAGAAGCTTTTGTACTAAATGAAATAGAAGGGATTTCCTTTAAAGATATAGCCCAACAAACAGGCGAAACTATAAATACACTCATCAGCCGTAAACGTTATGCGGTTTTACACTTGCGCGAAAGACTCGGAAGTTTACGGGATGAACTATTGAATCAAATTTAAATTTTTAATCATGCACAAAAAATTCTGGATCAAAAAGGTTATTGGTTTTACACTAATTGCCCTTGCATGCCTGGCCGCACTAGCCTGGGTAGTGATGCTGCTATGGAATAATGTGCTTATAGAAGTGGTAAATGTTTCTGCCGTTAACTACTGGCAGGCACTGGGTTTACTGATACTAAGCAAAATACTTTTTGGTGGATTTCGTGGAAAAGGCGGCGATTACAAGAAAAAATGGAAGGAGAAAATGGAACATAAATTGTCCGGGCTGAGTGAAGCCGAAAGAGAAAAGATTAAAGAAGAATGGAGACAACGGTGCAGCATGTGGAAAAGATCAGGTGTCGATACAGACACAAAGGCTGAATAACTACTATCTAAAACCAAACAACTGTTAGCATGCATATTCTGGTATTCAAAACCAATCTGGAGGATATAGGGTTGGTTCACCATGCAGGACGCCTATTAAATCCAATGACCGGCATCCACAGATGGAATGTTGACCTGCACGACAAAGACAATATATTACGTATTGAAGCAGATTTACTTGTTTCGCCCCGCCAGGTGGAGCAATTATTACAAGATGCCGGCTTTTCCTGTGAAGAATTAGCTGATTAAAACCTTCTCTTTAAAAAGCTTTTTACAATTATTTAAAAAATAACCGGGCAAAATTCTCTCAGACCCTTATTTTTGCGCAATTTGTCGCAAATGAACTATCCTACCTTATCATCAAACGAGTCAACTCCATCCAATAAGAAAAAAATCATTGTCCTGGGAAGCGGTCCCAACCGTATTGGACAGGGTATTGAATTTGATTACTGCTGTGTACATGGTCTGCTGGCCATTAAAGAATGTGGTTATGAAGCCATTATGGTGAACTGTAACCCTGAAACCGTATCTACGGATTTCGATATGGCAGATAAGCTCTATTTCGAACCTGTTTTCTGGGAACATCTTTGGGAAATCATTGAACTGGAAAAGCCGGAAGGCGTAATTGTACAGTTAGGTGGACAAACTGCCTTAAAACTGGCAAAAAGACTTCACCAGAAAGGAATTAAAATCATTGGAACTTCCTTCGATAGTATGGACATAGCTGAAGACAGGGGCCGTTTCAGTGATTTATTAAAGGAATTGAATATCCCTTATCCTGAATATGGTACTGCCTATACCGCAGAAGAAGCTATAGAGGTTGCCAATAAAGTAGGTTACCCTGTACTTGTTCGTCCAAGCTATGTTTTGGGTGGACAACGTATGAGAATTGTAATCAATGATGAAGAAGTTGAAAAAGCGGTAATCAGTCTCTTAAAACATATCCCTGGCAATACCATCCTAATCGACCATTTCCTCGACCGTTGCCAGGAAGCTGAAGTAGATGCCATTTTCGACGGCGAGAACTTCCATATCATGGGTGTAATGGAACATATTGAACCGGCTGGTATCCATAGTGGAGATAGTAATGCGGTTTTGCCTGCATTCAACCTCACCCCATTAGTGGTTGAAACCATGGAATATTACAGTGAGAAAATTGCCAGGGCACTTAACATTAAAGGGCTCATCAATATTCAGTTTGCTATTAAGGATGGTAAAGTATATGTAATCGAAGCCAACCCAAGGGCTTCACGTACTACACCATTCATTGCTAAAGCCTACCAGATTCCATATCTTAATATCGCTACCAAAGTAATGTTGGGAGCTGCTAAGCTTACAGAATTTACGATGGAAAAGAAATTAGATGGATATGCCATCAAAGAACCTGTTTTCAGCTTTGAAAAATTCCCTGGAGTAAATAAGGAGCTTGGACCTGAAATGAAAAGTACAGGAGAAGCAATTCGCTTCATCAAAGATTTGAGAGATCCTTATTTCAGAACGCTTTACAAAGAGCGTAGTATGAATCTCTCCAGATAACCTCGTCAAATACTTTGTATTTATACCTGAATCAGAAGGCTGCGAAATAAATCGCAGCCTTTTCTATTAGGTTTAATTCATGTACAAAACGCACTCCCCCTTTTGGAAGCAGGCTCCATTTATACGTTTATTACCCTGCTTCATTATTGGCATCCTACTGCAATCATGGGTTGATATTCCTGTATTATTTATCACGCTAGTGATTGTCCTGCTATTAGCATACCACGTGCTTATACGTTTTCAGTCCATCAGCAAACAATTCAAATACCTTTTCTCTACTGGCATCAGCATTTACCTGTTGGTGATCTGTCTAGGATGCTTTGTTTGCTGGTGTAACAATATCACTCATCACCACAACTGGATTGGCCATTATCAAACGAAAGACAAAGGCTTATTGATTCGGCTATTAAACACTCCTGTTGAAAGAAAAAAGTCTTACAAAACCAAGGCTGCAATATTGCAGATCCGGGACAATAATAAATGGATATCACTAAAGGGTAAAATACTTGTATACCTCGACAAAGAAAACCATTCCTTAAAACAGGGAGATGTATTGTTTGTGAAACAGCAATTACAATCTATTGCTACTCAGGTAAACCCAGGAGGCTTTGATTATGCAGCTTATTTAAATCGACAACAGATTTATCATCAGTTGTACATAGGTGCAGCACAATACCAAAAAATAAGTCAGGAGAAACCTTCAATAGTGGGCGAAACAAAATCCTATGTATTATCTGTGATCAGAAAACATATCAGAGATAAACAGCAACAAGCCATTGCTGAAGCTTTACTTGTTGGTTATACCTTCGATATCGACGATGTTTTATCTGAAGCGTACAGCAGAACAGGCGTGATACATATTATCGCCATCAGTGGCATGCACTTGGGCTTATTGTATACTGTTTTAGTTTTACTTACCGGAAATTTAAAAAGACCAAGAGGTTTACGATGGCTTCGCCCCTTACTTATATTACTATGTTTATGGTTCTTTACCATTTTAGTGGGAGCTGGTGCTTCCGTGTTAAGAGCAGCAGTTATTATCAGTTTTTTTATAATTGGAGAATGGCTTGAACGAAAAGCAAACCCTTACAATAGTCTTTGTGCATCGATGTTTTTGTTGCTGAGTTTCAATCCAAACTACTTATGGGATATAGGTTTTCAGCTTTCCTATACCGCTGTAGCCGGTATCATGATTTTTAATAAGGCAATATCTAAATGGTATTATATCCCATATAAACCAGTTCAGTATTGCTGGCAATTAATAGCGGTAACCATTAGTGCTCAAATATTAACCCTGCCTGTTGTCCTGTTTCACTTTCATCAGTTTCCTAATTTTTTCCTGATTACCAATTTGCTCATAGTACCACTTAGCGGAATAGTATTATACAGTTGCTTTGTATTAGTGCTTATATCACCAATTAATTTACTGGCTGCTTTTATTGGTCAGGTTTTAAACATGGTATTAGGGTGGATGAATAATTTCATAGTCTTTGCTGCATCCCTCCCTTTTGCCGTAACAGAAAAAATACAGGTCTCAATATTTCAGGTAGCCTGTTATTTTCTTTCCACCATTACCTTATCCATTTGGGTATCACGAAAGAAAAAATATTATCTCCTCACTACAATAGTCATAATCTGTACTGGCATGATAGATGAAACATGGAGACGAATTGAACTCAGGCGTTTAAATAAGCTGGTTATTTATTATTCACCGGGCAAACCGGTTAGTGAGGTATTTAGTGGGAAGAAATACATCAGTTTTGGCGACTCATCCAGTCTTCAGCCTACCCGAAAAATGCGTATGTCTACACAAACAGTTTTTGGTGGATTATATCAGAAAATGGTTATAAATCCTGCAGAAAAACCAATAATAAAGGTTAATAACCTAATAATGGCCTGGTATAATAACAAAGTCGTTCCAATACCCAATACCAATAAATATAATATTGATATAATGGTTGTACAAAGTAACCCAGACATCAGCATTGGCTTGCTGCACAAGCGTTACAAGGCTAAAATCTATGTTTTGGACATAAATAACCCACTGTGGAAAATCCGGAAATGGAAAAAAGAGGCAGACAGCCTACATTTGCGCCACCATTCAGTACCTGAACAGGGTGCTTTTGTGATGGATTTCTAACGATTACAGCCGGTTTTACCAATCACACACCTCCAGGGTGTAAATATTTCAATTTTATGCAAAAGAAGATTCAGTCTGCGTTAATTTCTGTTTTCTACAAAGATGGTCTGGAACCACTTGCCCGCCGCTTACAGGCAGAAGGCATTACAATTTATTCAACAGGAGGAACCCAGCAGTTTCTGGAAGGATTGGGCATTACCTGTGTGGCAGTTGAAAGTTTAACTACTTATCCTTCTATATTGGGTGGCCGGGTAAAAACATTACACCCTGTTGTATTTGGCGGTATTCTTGGTCGCAGGTATGAAGCACAGGACTTACAGGAAATGAAACAATACCAGATACCTGAAATTGATCTGGTAATTGTTGATCTATACCCATTCGAAGAAACTTTAAAAAGTACCACTGAAGAAAAACTGATTATTGAGAAGATTGATATCGGAGGCCCTTCTATGATTCGCGCTGCTGCAAAAAACTTTAAAGACGTGGTGGTAATTGCGGCTAAAGACGATTACAGTGAACTCGAAGCGATATTAGCAAAACAACAGGGAAGCACTACTATCGAACAGCGAAAAGCCTTCGCGGCAAAAGCATTTGAAGTGGTGATGCATTATGATATTGCCATCAGCAACTACTTTAATCCTGGTCAGCAACAAGTATTAAGGTATGGCGAAAACCCCCATCAGCATGCGGTATTTCATGGTAACCTTTCCGCATTATTTGAACAACTGAATGGTAAAGAGCTTTCTTATAATAACCTGGTAGATGTAGATGCTGCCGTTCAATTAATTGGTGAATTCACCGAAACCACTTTTGCCATCATTAAACATACCAATGTTTGCGGTATCGCAGCAAGAGCAACCGTAAAAGAAAGTTGGGACGCAGCATTGGCAGGTGACCCTGAAAGTGCTTTCGGTGGTGTACTGGTTTGCAATGGCAGCATAGATAAAGCAACTGCCGATGCTATTAACGAAATTTTCTTTGAAGTATTGATAGCCCCATCATTCGATGCAGATGCACTCGAAGTTTTGAAGAGTAAAAAGAATCGCATTTTATTACAAATGAAGGCAGAGAAACCTGTTTTGAAACAACCTGCAAAAGCCATATTAAACGGTTTACTTGAGCAGGGAGCAGATGAAGGAAATTACAGCAAATGGGAAGAAGTAGGTGGCAGAGAAACAACTGCGGCAGAAAAAGAAGACCTTGCATTTGCTAACCTGGTTTGTAAACACCTGAAAAGTAATGCCATCGCATTGGTAAAAAATAAACAACTGGTTGGAAAAGGTTGCGGCCAAACAAGCCGCATCGATGCACTCAGACATGCAATTGAAAAAGCACACCAGTTTAAATTCGATCTTAAAGGAGCAGTGCTTGCTTCTGATGCATTTTTCCCATTCAATGATTGTGTACAGATCGCTCATGAAGCAGGTATGGAAGCATTTATACAACCTGGCGGCTCTGTTCGCGATAAAGACAGTATTGAATATTGTACCCAAAATAAATTGGCGATGGTAATGACTGGCACACGTCATTTCCGTCATTAATACAATGACCACCAAACAAAAAGCTTATACAGGTTTACTGGCTACCAGCATTATCTGGGGCACCAGTTGGGTAGCCAGTAAAATTGCTGTTAAAGGAGGTGTGCCAGGTTTAGAAGTGGCGGCTATCCGGCAGTTTTTGGGAGGTATCTTATTCGTTAGCTTTTTTCTACTCAGAGGACAACCACTACCAACCCGTAAACAACTTTTGTGGTTAACCGGAATGGGTACTTTATTGTTTGTAATTGCCAATGGACTGGCAACAGTTGCGTTGCGGTATATTCCTAGTGGACTTGCTGCTTTAATTGCTGCACTTTATCCATTGTCGGTGGTGATCATTGAAAGAATCGCTTTCAGGAATACTAAAATTACCTGGGTTACTTTTCTTGGACTTGTTTTAGGTATTACAGGAATTGGCATTGTGTTTTACGACAATGCTTTTCATAACCAGCCCAAAGGTTATATTTTCGGATTGATCCTCTCACTGATAGCCATGTTAAGCTGGAGTATTGGAACCATTATAATTGCAAGGAACAAGGTGAAAATTAATGCCTATTATGCTACCGGATGGCAAATGCTATTGGCTTCTTTTCTCCTGATGATTATGACCCTTGTTTCTGGCAATAATATCCCAATACCGTCTATCCCAACAAGTACCTGGCTGGCAATCGCATACCTTGTTTTTGTTAGTTCTATTGTTGCCTTTGTTGCCTTCATTTATACCATGAAGCATCTTGAACCCGCTATTGCTGCACTCTACGCCTATATCAACCCAATTGTAGCCATACTTACCGGCGCTGTGCTGATGAATGAAAAACTCACCATCGATATTTTTATTGGATCAATCATCACACTGCTTGGGGTGTTTCTGGTAAACAGAAGTTTGAAAAAACAGCGGGAAGAAGCTTTATCTGAAGTTGAATAAATTATAACACCACCCTGTTTTTACAATAAAGACAGACTCTTATCAAGAAAAGATTCATACATATTTCGCCACATTATCCAATCTGGCTCTGTGGTTAAAAAATGATTGTGCATCACAAAACTAAATACGCCGTTTACTTTTTTAGTGGCGTTAAAGAAATGTATCATTCTGTCCGTCGCCATCTCTGTATTTAAACGTTCATGGAATATAGCGGTACTGTCCATATAAGAAAATGGCAAAACCTGTAATGATGTGGTCTGTTCTTTTTCAAAATCATACCAATTGAAGGGGAAGCTGGTAGATGCCCTGAAACCATTGATGGCGCCATATCCCATCGAATGCTCTTGCCTGATACCTGCCTTCAGTAAATTATGGTAAGTGTGGGGCAATTTAAATTGCAAGTAGTGTTGTCTTGAATACCTTATATCATGACCGGCATAAAAAGACAACAATTTCACTTCTCTTTCCAGAATACGATAAGCACTATTACTTTGAACTGATGGATGAACACCTACACGATATTGTTGGGCATGTGCAGCAATCAGGTTACGCATTCCTCTTGTGTACGGATCAACATTTCTATCTACACCCTGTTGCTTTTCAGCCATCAGAAAAAAATAATACGGTTCAAGACCATATTTTCTATGTATTTCATTCAACCAGTCATAGATATCATAACTATCTGCTTTTTTACCACTGTATACCAAAGATCGTTCAGCCAATGCCTCGAATCTACCCAATAGTAAGTCTGCAAAATACCCCTTGATATGCTTGAAGGGAGAAGCATAACGAAAACGAAAAGCAATATCAATATCATAAGAAGGCTGAAAACAAAATTGCCTTTGGGGTAATCTATACGATGGATATATCTCCTGTAATTTTTGCTCAAAAATCTGCATCCAATAATCAATCAGCGGGATATCCAGGAAACCATTCCTGAAAGCAAGACTGTTTTGATGATCATATCTCCCATAGCTATCTGGTTTAAAGGGCAGATATTCTTCATAGCGTGAAATCAGGTAAAATGATGCAGCAAACAAATCGAAAGGAATATCACTATTCACAGAAAAAAACACAGGTAACTCCTCCCACTGTTGCATCACTATGTTCTGGCTGCGAATACCCTCTTCGCGTAACAAACCAACAGGTATGATCTGTATGCCCTTATTCAGTTTTTGATCAGAGTAATTCAATAAGGCATACTCACTTTGTAGAAACGATTCAACATTGTTGGTGATATTGGCCGTACCCTTGAATAATTCAGTAACTATATATTGAAGACGCGGGCTGGTATGTGGGGTATAAATGGTCAGCACACGTTTTAAAATTTAAGCTGATTGTTTTTGTTTTTCCTTCCACATTTCATTGAAGGTTTTCGGACTAAAATCAAGCTCTGAGCGATGGAGCGACCACCCTTTGAATACTTTATTTACTACGCGGTTCTTCATTTTACCATTACCCATATTCATCATCATTCTGCTAAGACTCGCCATTTTCCAGGCTTTCCAGGCAACACGTTCAGCAATGGTACTGGTTCCTTTTACTACTGCTTCATGACGATTATCTAATAATAATTCGTGGAGATTAATACGAACCGGACATACTTCCGTGCAATTACCACATAGTGAAGAGGCATAACTCAGGTGCTTATAAGCATCTACACCTTGTAAATGTGGCGTAATAACTTTTCCTATTGGACCACTGTAGGTTGTTTCATAGGCATGACCTCCAATATTTTTGTAAACCGGACAAGCATTCAAACAGGCTCCACAGCGAATACAATACAATGCTTCTCTCGTTGTTGGGTTGGCCAGTAAATTGGTTCTGCCATTATCGAGCAGTATTACAAACATTTCTTCGGGTCCATCCGTTTCATCGGCCTGTCTTGGGCCACTGATAATCGTATTATATACGGTTACTTTTTGTCCGGTGCCGAATGTTGAAAGCAAAGGCCAAAAAGTTGCGAGGTCGGTGATAGAGGGAAGCATTTTTTCAATGCCGACAATAACAATATGTGTTTTTGGCCATGCACAACTTAGTCTCGCATTGCCTTCATTTTCTGTTACAGCTATTCCGCCAATATCAGCAACAATAAAATTCGCACCGGTAACCCCAACTTCAGCGGTCACATATTTTTCCCGTAATTTTTGACGGGCCACCAGGGTTAACTCTTCAGGAGTAAGGTCTGGTCTAGTTCCGAGCTTATCAGCAAAGAGTTTGGCAACATCTTCTTTGCTTTTATGCATAGCGGGCGTTACAATATGATATGGTGCTTCTCCATCTAATTGTTGAATATATTCACCAAGATCAGTTTCCACACTTTCAATACCATTTGCCTCAAGATAAGCATTGAGATGAATTTCTTCAGTAACCATGCTTTTACTCTTCACAAGTGTTTTGCAGTTACGTTCTTTACAAATGTTGCCGATTGCATCTAATGCCTGATCACTATTTTCGGCCCAGATTACTTTAGCACCTTTAGCACTGATTTTCTTTTCAAATTCCAGCAGGTATTGATCAAGGTGTTCAATGGCTTCCCATTTCCTATTCTTTGCTCTTTCCCGAACCTGCATGACATCTGTAAACTGTTGCTTACCCACAGGAACAACTGCATTGTATTTGCCAATATTGAAATTAATTTTTCGTCTGTGTTCCAGATCAGCGGCTTTAACGGTGCTCTTGGCAATAAACGATGCAGCGGTATTGGTCATGGTGTTAGTCTTCTTTATTATTCTTCATATGTTCAGCAGTAGCAGCAAGTGCCTCATAAAATTCTTCCCCATATTTCCTGATCAAAGAATCCTTTAGGAATACATAGACGGGCACTTTCAATTTTTTCCCCAATGAGCAGGCGGCTGCACAAAGATCTTCTCGGGGTTCATAGTTCACATATTCAATATCCGGGTCTCTCCTGCTCTTTTTTGTTTTAATGGGGAAGAGATGACAACTCAAAGGCTTTTTCCAATCAAGTTTACCATCATTATAGGCCTGTTCGATGCCACATTTAATAATGCCCTGCTTATCCTTATAGCCATAGGCACAAATTGCGCCATTGATGGTTGGCGTAACCCATCCAAATTCTTTATCATAAATATACAAACCCTGTCTTTCAATTTCAGCGATGCCTTCCTGCGTCATATAGGGTTTGATAACTTCATAGTATGTTTTCAATTTCTCAAGTTCCCATTTTTCCATCGGAGCTCCGGCATCTCCATCTTCGCAACACCCTCCCTTGCATCGGGTAAGGTCACAAACAAACTGCTCCTCTATTACTTCATCACTGATCAATTTATTATCAATTGCTATCATAAAACGAAGATAATCAACTATTGCTGTGAATCAAGGGTCGGTGTTAGGAACCAAACACCTTGTACCCAGTACCCAGCATCCGGCCACGCTAAAATTATATTTTGATTTAATTAACCCCTTAATACGTAACATTTCGCAGATTCCTGCGTAAATAAATTATACTGGTTACCAAAGGGTAGTTCAGTGTTTGCCTGAGAGCCGCCCATTCCTGGGCGGCTATATGATTATTTCCACCTGAAAGTATTGATCAGGTGTTTCATATCTGCCAGAATAAATCGATTTACAATACCGAGTGAGTCTGCATTGGGTGTGGCATCGAAATACATGGCTCCCCGTAAAAAATGCCTGCTTGAATCGGTAAGGTAAAATTGATTGGCTGTAGCCACGTCTCCCCCAACGGAAAAAAACATTCCATTGATACCATTGGGCGTTACCATTAGCGAATCATCTATAGAATAGGCTTTGGCTGAATGTTTTCCGGTTAAAACAAAAGCATGTTTTACCAAAGTATCGAAACGATTTTTTCCAATGGTTTTATAACTGATATAAATCCGGCCATTGAATTGTGGAAATTCAATATTGATCCACCATGGATTTTCGGTTGTTTCACCAAAGAAAGTGCTGTCTTTTACAACTTTGGCGTACTTGGGATATTCAAAAGCATAAGGATAACCCGGCTGATTGAATACCACATATGATTTTTCAGGGAAATCGATTTTATAATACCCTTTGGGTTTAGGCGTAAAACTGCTGTTGCAGGATTGCATCAGAAACCCAAATACAAGCATCACGGTCACGATAACGACAGTCCTTAAATATCTATCGACCATGGTCCATGGACCATGGACCATAGGCACACTGCTAATTCTTCTCATTCTTCAAAGCTAAGCTTAACACGTTTAGTGGGACTTAATAAAAACCTTAATTTTTTGTATCCGGTTCTTTTCAATTTCAAGAACGGTGAATTCAAAGTCGCCGGTTGTAATTACTGCTGCAGTTTTGGGAATATCACCTGCTATTTCCAGAACCAATCCTGCAAGAGAATCGCTTTCTCCTTTTACTTCATCAAATGTATCGGCTGGAAGATCCATTACTTTACAAACATCATGAATCATTGTGCGGCCTTCGAAAATATAATTATTATCGTCTATTTTTTTATACCCGCTATCTTCTTCATCAAATTCATCTTTAATTTCTCCGATCACTTCTTCCAGTATGTCCTCCAGTGTAACTATACCGCTGGTACCCCCGAATTCATCTACTACAACAGCAAAATGTATTCGCTTTTGCTGAAATTCCTGTAACAGGTCTTCAATCGGCTTTTGTTCGTGTACGAAATAAGGCGTTCTCATTAAATGATGCCAGTTAAATGCATCACCTTCCTGAAGATGAGGCAAGAGGTCTTTGGTATGAATCATCCCAACTACTTCATCAAGGTCTTCTTTATAAACCGGGAACCTGCTGTAGTTCAGATCGCTGATCATGGCAATTAGTTCATTAAATGGCGTACCATGTTCAACGCCACTTACATCCATCCTTGTTTTCATGATTTGTTTCACAAAGATGTTCCTGAATTTAACGATGCCTTTCAGGATATTCTTTTCACTTTCAGAAGCTGTTTCACTGGTTGTGAGGTCGATGGCATGATCGAGCTCTTCCAGACTGTAAGCTGAGCCTGATTTTTTTGCAAGTTTTCTTTCAATGATGTCTGAATATTTTACCAGGCCCTTACTCATTCCTGCAAACATGTAAGAGACTGCTTGTACTACCCCACCAAAATCTTTGGCGAAGCGGATATTATTTTGAGTGGCCAGTACCTTAGGCATTACCTCTCCAAAAAGTACCAATAGAAAACTCACTGCCAGTACTTTAATAATGAATTCGAGCCAGCCCACATTAAATTTTTCAAAATTGAACATATCATCCAGCAGGAGATTTGAGATAATGATAATAGCAATATTGATAAAACTATTGGCGATAAGTAAAGAAGCCAATAAGGTTTTGGGAGCTTCCAGCAAATCAACAATTCGCTTATAAGCAGGCTGCTGCTTAGATTTCAGCACATTGATATCCTTATAGGTAAGCGAAAAAAAAGCCACTTCGGATCCGGATAAAACAAAGGAAAGAAAAAGCAACATCAATAAAATCATTACCAGCACCGTAGTGCCTTCGGGTTGAAGTGCCGATAATAAATAGGTATTCAGTAATTGGGTTAATGCCGGATGGTAATCCAAAACGGGCGGTTTAAATTTACAATCGGGGCAATTACTGCCCCATTAATTCATGGCAAAAATATTGAATCCTTGCAATCAAAACGGTAATGATTCTCCGTGATCAGGTAATGGCGGAGTATCGTCTCCTCCATAACCTTCAATACCTTCGGATCCACTGCCAGATATATGTCCATCCCCTCTTTTATCGAGCATAATCAGGTTATCTCCTACAACTTCAGTGGCAAATTTTTTATTGCCTTCTTTATCTTCCCAACTGCGGGTACGTAAACGACCTTCAACATAAATCAGGCTTCCTTTGTGCAGGTACTTCTGTGCAAGTTCTGCCAGACCACGCCATAATACTACTGTATGCCATTCTGTTTGTGAAACCAGTTTGCCGGAACGATCCTTATAGGTTTCGGTAGTAGCCAATGGAAATTTTGCTACCCCGATATTTCCTTCCAGGTGTTGTACATCAGGGTCTTTTCCGAGATTACCAATTAGCATCACTCTGTTAACGCCTCTCATACAATTGATTTTTTGTTCGTCGCAGATTAATCACTCTTAAAAATAACTTTTTTTGAGCAACAAAAGCACAGGCCAGGAAAATTTAGGATTTGAATGATATTTCCATGTATTGGGTAATTAGCTTGGGGAAAGCCAATTGCGACATATCTTTCAGGGAATACCAATTTCCTGCGGATGCCAGTACACCTGGGGCTCTTGTTAGTTTAATTCGTATGAACACACCCCTTATTTGCTGATGCGTAAGTTGTTGCACATAGGGGGAAGAAATATTGATCCCTTTGTTCTGCTTAATATTAAGTTGGGTTTTAAGCCAATCACTCACCTGATTAGTCACCCAATGCTGTATTTGCGGGGTTTCCAATAGATAAAATTCATGTAATCCCTGCCAAACATCTTTGAGAACCCTTTGTCTGACCCATATTTTATCGTTCCATTCAAAAACAAAATAGTTGAAATGCCGTTTTGTGCGGGTTAACACTTTTTCCTTAACTGGCAGTTGATTAACTTTTCCGGTTTGATAAGCGGCACATCCCTTTTGTAGTGGGCATTCAGCGCAATTGGGTAATGCAGGTTTACAAACAGTGGCACCAAAATCCATGATGGCCTGGTTATAGGTTCCAGGGGCTTTTTGGTGTAACATTTTTTCAGCAAGACTGGTAAATGCCTGCTTTCCGGCCGTGGTGTCGATTGAAGTATCGATGCCAAAATAACGGGATAGCACCCTGAATACATTACCATCAACCACTGCATACGGAAGATTATAAGCAAATGATGCTATTGCCGCAGCGGTATATGGACCGACCCCTTTTAAAGCAAGCAGTTCGTCGTAGGTCTTGGGAAAAATGCCTTTATTTTTTTCAACCAGGGTGCGGGCGGTAAAAAGCAGGTTTCTGCATCGGTTATAATAACCCAACCCTTCCCACAACTTAAATACTTCGTTATCCGGGGCAGCAGCCAGTTTCGATACAGTAGGATATTTTTTAATAAATCGGTTGTAATAGTCTGTACCCTGTTCTACCCGGGTTTGCTGCAAAATAATCTCACTTAGCCAGATGCGGTAAGGGTTTTTTTCGCCTTTCCAGGGCATTTCGCGTGTGTTTTCGTTTTGGTTCCACGCCATTAATTCCTTGGTAAACTGACTATTCATGTATTATACAAAGATCCAGAAATGATTGAGTTATTGAAAACAAAGTTATTAGACCAGACATTTTTTTTAAATATGACAACCAGGTACGCTTAATCTGTTTTATGAACCATTTATCTATCAATTAGTAACGTCTATAAAATTTAAACAATCTTTCTTGCAAATACCAGTTTTTTTATCTTATTTTAAATCTGATTCATTAAACAATTCTACTCCCAATGAGAAAGTCAGACCTCATCAACCAAATTTCCGATAAAACGGGTATACCAAAAGTGGATGTGCTGGTGACCTTAGAAACCATGTTTAAGGAGGTAAAAGAAAGCCTTTCAAACGGCCAGAATATATATATACGTGGCTTTGGCAGCTTTATCACCAAGAAACGTGCGGCCAAAATTGGGCGCAATATCAAAAAGAATATCGCGGTAGAAATTCCCGAACATTATATTCCAGCTTTTAAACCGGCAAAAGAATTTGTTAGTGAAGTAAAAAGCAAGCGGAAGTCGGACTAACTTCGCCGAAATTTCCCGGCTTTGAAAAAACAGCAACTTTTATTAACCGGCATCGGTCTGGTAATATTCACCCTACTCTACTTTGTTAGTCCAACAGTAGCACCTGACAAACATGTGCATGCTGAAGGGGATACTTCACATACCCATGAAAATCAAGCAATTAAGTTTGAAGACTTGCTTGTAAAAGCCAAAGAAAGAATTAGTCCTGAGCAATCTGCACGCATCACTGCATTAGAAAATGCAGTGGTAAGGGGTGATATAAAAGAGCAAAAAATCCACCTTTTTCATCAGTTAGCCAGGTTCTGGGCAGATTCGGCGCGCATTTTCGAACCATACGCCTGGTACACCGGAGAAGCAGCTAAGTTGGAAAATTCTGAAAAAAGCCTCACCTTTGCCGCCCATCTGTTTTTAAATAACCTGATTACAGAAGGGGAGCCTGCCATGCAAAACTGGTTGGCTTCACAAGCAAAAGTTCTTTTTGATAAGGCGCTGGTAATTAATCCGGCAAACGATTCAAGTAAAATTGGCTTGGGTGCCTGCTACCTTTTTGGCAATATTTCTGATAACCCCATGCAGGGTATCATGAGTATCAGATCGGTGGTTGAGAAAGATCCGGAAAATGTGTTTGGACAAATGATGTTGGGATTGGGCGGAAAGAAAAGTGGTCAGTACGACAAAGCCATTGAACGTTTCCTGATTGTGGTTAAGAAAGATCCGGACAACCTGGATGCCATTTTCAACCTCGCTGAATGTTACGACATTCACAATGAAAAAGCCAATGCGATTAAGTGGTATGAAATCGCAAAGGAGAAAGTGCCGGTACCAGCAGCTAAAGAAGCGCTGGCAAAAAGAATCGCTGAATTGAAACGATAAATTTATTTTTTAACTGTATAAAATTACTTTGGTATGCCTTGTGGTAAGAAGAGAAAGCGTCATAAGATCGCTACACACAAACGTAAAAAACGTCTAAGAAAGAATCGTCATAAGAAGAAGAACAAATAGTTCCTTCTAAAGACCTCTATACATTACGGGTCTGGTCGGGCAATATGCATCACCAGACCCGTTTAACACTTATCTGGAAGCAGCCTTACCTTCCGACGAACTGCAACTTTACCTTTTCCTTCCGCTGGCTGCTCCATCAGATGTTGTGGATGTTGATATACCGATACCGGTAGGTGATTTTGTATTTAAAAGTTGCATTTTGTGAACAAAGAACTAATTATAAATGCCGCTCCAACAGGCGTGGAAATAGCTTTATTGGAAGACAAGAAGCTTGTTGAGTTGCACAATGAAAAAACGGATGCCAACTTTGCGGTTGGTGACCTGTACCTGGGTAAGGTTAAAAAACTTATACCCGGACTAAATGCTGCATTCGTAGATGTAGGTTTCGAAAAAGATGCTTTCCTGCATTATACGGATCTTAGTCCTTATGCCCGCTCCATCATTAAGTTTACCCAGATTGCCATGAGCGATAAAGGTGAACAACCTTTTGATTTTGTCAAGTTCCAGTCTGAACCGGAAATTGTAAAAACAGGTAAGATTAATGAAGTACTGAATGGCAAGCCCAATGTACTGGTACAAATTTTAAAAGAACCTATTGCTGCAAAGGGACCAAGACTAAGTTGTGAACTTTCCCTTCCGGGGAGGTTTGTGGTAGTTACGCCTTTTAATGAAATTGTAGCTGTATCAAAGAAAATTCATTCTTCTGAAGAGCGCAAAAGGCTGCACAAAATTGTGGAGGCTATTCGTCCAAAAAACTTTGGTGTAATTGTTCGTACAGCAGCAGAAGGTAAAAGCACCGCAGAACTGCACCAGGATATGCTTTCGCTGGTAGATACCTGGAAAACCATTCAACATAACCTTAAAGGTGCAGTTGCCCCTATCAGGATTATGAGTGAAGAAACAAAAACCACCAGCATACTCCGCGATTTACTCAGTGCCGATTTCAATCGCATTGTAGTAAACGATAAAAACCTGTTTCAGGTAACACAATCCTATATTCAAAGAATTGCTCCTGATAAAACGGATATAGTATCTCTTTATCATAACGGATTACCCATCTTCGATCAGTTTGGCGTAACCAAGCAGGTAAAATCTTCTTTTGGTAAAACAGTTAACCTCCCAAGTGGTGCTTACCTGATTATTGAACATACAGAAGCACTGCATGTAGTTGATGTGAACAGCGGATACAAGAGTGTTAGTAATAACCAGGAAGAAAATGCACTGGAAACAAACCTTGAGGCGGCAGAAGAAATTGCACGCCAGTTAAGGTTAAGAGATATTGGCGGTATCATCGTAGTAGACTTCATTGATATGAAACTACCCGATAACAAACGCAAACTGCAGGAAGCAATGGAGCAGTTTATGAAAGCCGATCGCGCCAAACATTCTGTATTGCCAATTTCTAAATTTGGATTATTACAGATTACCCGTCAACGCATGAGGCCCGAAGTAAATATCAATACTGCTGAAAGCTGTCCGGCTTGTAATGGTACCGGTAAAATTACTTCCACACTTTTATTGGAAGATGAAATAGAAAAGAAACTACATTACCTGGTAAGTCATTCACATAAGAACCTTACAATTGTAGTTCATCCAATTGTGCATTCCTATCTTACCAAGGGCTTCTTTTCATCCATCCTAAAAAAATGGAGAAAGAAGCACAAGCTCAAATTAAAAGCACAGGCCAACACAAACTACCACCTCACCGAATTCAAATTCTTCGATGAGCGTGAGGAGGAGATAAAATTTTAAGTGGTGAGTTGTGAATTGTCAATTGTCAATTGTCAATTGTGAATAGAGAGTAGTGAGTATATTATTAAAATTACTACTGACTATTCACAATTGACAATTCACAATTCACCACTCACTCAAAATTCACCATTCACAATTGACAATTCACAATTGACAGTTCACCCCCTAATCATCGTTCCTCGATCCATTTAGAAAAATCAATACATACTGTACTAAAGTTGCTACGGAGGCGAGAGCGGCTACTACGTAGGTCATTGCTGCCCATTTAAGAGCGTCTTTGGCACCTTCCTGTTCACGTTGTACAAGAATACCTCTGTTATTCAGCCAGCTCAGGGCGCGGTTGCTGGCATCAAATTCTACCGGTAAGGTAATAACGGAGAATAAGGTAGTGAGGGCAAATAAAATAATACCACCTAATAATAACATAGGAAAAGTATTGATCATTAATACACCCACCAGCAATACCCATTGCACAATAGAGCTACTGAATTGAACAAAAGGAACCAGCTTGCTGCGCATCATTAACCAGCTATAGGCATTGGCATGCTGTACTGCATGTCCACATTCGTGTGCAGCTACTGCTGCAGAAGCTATACTTGTTCCTCCATATACTTCAGGACTGAGATTTACGGTTTTATCCATGGGGTTGTAGTGATCGGACAAAAATCCTTTCACAGATACAACTTTTACATCATATATTCCGTTATCCCGCAGCATTTGCTCAGCAATTTCCTTACCACTCATGCCATTGGCAATGGGCAGTTGGCTGTATTGACTAAATTTCGCCTTTAACCGCCCGGAAACAAGTAAGCTGATGCCAAGAAAAATCAATGACACCAAAATAATAGACATATCCATTGCTTCAATTTTAGGAGAAAGCTGCAAATAGCTTACCAAACCAAAAAATGGCCTTTTTCGATGTTCAAACCTTAAGTTTCTGCCAAAAAGACCCTTTTTTTCTGACAAAATTCCCCCTACTCCGCCACCCGTGTAAGTGATTTGATTAACAATATGTTAAAGCATTTTACGACAAATTTCGTATATTAAATAATTATGCACAGACACAAAATTTATTTTGCCATATGCCTCGTTTTAGTAACTTAGTGGTAGAATTTAATGGGTTAGTAAGTAAACGGGGTCAACAGCAATGTTGGCCCTTTTACATGCCCGCCAGCACTGCATTTCAGCGATTTTCACTTTTTCAATCCACCATTTTTTCGTGCATCAAAAACAGTTTTTTTCAAGCAAAAAAAATCATTCGTTTGCTTCGTTTTTTTTCCTGAAAATAACTCACCAAATCACCATTACCTTTATCAAATGAGTAAGATAAAAACAGCTTTTTTCTGTAGCAATTGTGGTTATGAAAGTACCAAGTGGATCGGTAAATGTCCATCGTGTTCAGAATGGAATACTTTCACAGAAGAAGTATTAGATAAAGGGATTAAACCAACAGAAAAATGGGATGACTATAAACAGGAGAAAAGAATTGCTAAAACAGTTTCACTTAACGAAGTTGTAACAACCGAAGAAAAAAGAATCGCCAGTCAGGATGCAGAACTCGATCGTGTATTAGGAGGTGGTATTGTTCCGGGTAGTATTATTTTGGTTGCCGGAGAGCCAGGAATTGGAAAAAGTACACTCTTTCTTCAAAATGGTTTGCTGATGAAACAGCTTCGCGTTTTATACATCAGCGGAGAAGAAAGTGAGCAACAAATAAAAATGCGTGCCGATCGGTTAAACATTCAAAACGAAAATTTTTACCTGCTTACTGAAACTTCCACCCAAACCATTTTCCAGGAAATTAAAAAATTAAGACCCCAGTTGGTAATTGTAGATTCTATTCAAACTTTACAATCCAACATAATCGATTCATCGGCTGGAACCGTATCTCAAATACGCGAATGCGCTTCGGAATTTCAGCGCTTTGCCAAAGAAACCAATACGCCCGTATTCCTTATCGGACATATCACCAAAGACGGTACCATTGCTGGTCCGAAAGTGCTGGAACACATGGTAGACACGGTTTTGCAGTTCGAGGGCGACAGGCATTATGCATACAGGATACTGCGCACACTGAAGAACCGTTTTGGTAGTACCGCAGAATTGGGTATCTATGAAATGACTGGTGATGGCATGCGTATTGTTTCAAATCCTTCGGAAATTTTAATTGCCCAACGTGAAGATCAGTTAAGTGGTAGTGGTATTGCCGCAACCTTAGAAGGTATGCGTCCACTTTTGATTGAAGTACAGGCATTGGTAACCCAAAGTGTTTATGGAACACCTCAACGCACCGTAACCGGTTTCGATTTAAGACGACTTCAATTACTGCTTGCCGTACTCGAAAAAAGAGGTGGGTTTCAGTTTGGTATGAAAGATGTCTTTGTAAATATTGCCGGTGGTATTAAGGTAGAAGATCCGTCAATCGATTTGGCAGTAATTTGTGCATTACTTTCTTCTTATGAAGATGTGCCGCTTCCCCATCATGTTTGTTTTGCCGGGGAAGTTGGGCTTAATGGAGAAATAAGAGCCGTAAATAAAATTGAACAGCGCATTGCTGAAGCCGAGAAACTTGGATTTGAAAAAATCTTTGTGTCGAAATACAACAAAAAAAGTTTCAACCCAAAAGCATACAAAATACAAGTAGTTGCATTAAGCAGGGTTGATGAAGTGTATCAACAACTTTTCTAGGAGAAATATTTACCGTCTGTTTCACTACTCAAAATTTGCGGGATATACGCTGCCCTTTCGATCTAATTTCAGGGCATGCAAAAAATAGTATCCTCCTTTTTACAACTTTTGTTTCCGCATTGTTGTCTGGGCTGCTCAAGCGATTATATCCAAAAAGACCGGCTTTTATGTGGGCGTTGCGCCCACCAACTCCCTGCTACAGGCTTTTTCGACCTCAAAGCCAACCCTGTAGAAAGGATCTTTTATGGTAGATTAAGGGTTGAAAATGCTGCGGCATGCTATTATTTCACCAAAAATGCCCTGATCCAGCACCTCCTGGTTCAGTTAAAATACCGTGGAAACAAAGATGTAGGTCTTTTTCTGGGCAGAATGATCGGAAGAGCCATGCAAACCTCCCCACAGTATAAGGATATTGATTTTCTGGTACCCTTACCACTCAACCCCAAAAAAGAGTTTAAAAGAGGGTATAACCAGGCCGAACTTATATGTAGGGGCATTCAGGAAATTACCAGTATTCCCATATTAAAAACGGGCATCCGCAGGCGCCAGTTTACTGAGAGCCAAACCAGCAGAAACCGGATTAACAGGTGGCAGAACATGGAAACGGCATTTGAGATAAATGAAAGGGAAAAGCTGGTAAATAAACATGTATTACTGGTAGATGATGTAATTACTACAGGGGCAACCATCGAAGCCTGCGGCTCGTATATACTGGAAATTCCTGGTACCAGACTCAGTATTGCCGCAGCGGCTTATACAATTTAACCTGGCATTCACCTAAAATGCAAAACAATTTGGTTATTTAGCTGTTAATTTGATAAAAACTCGACCAATGAAATACCTGTTAACATTAGTATCAATTGTATTACTTTCTGCTTTCACCCTGCCCGACAATGGCAGCATCCATAGTTTTAAAGTGAAATCTATTGAAGGTGGTACCATCGACTTCTCTAAATTCAAGGGTAAGAAAATACTTGTTGTAAATACTGCTTCTAAATGTGGATATACGCCTCAATACGAAGCGCTCCAAAAAGTATACGATGAGTACAAAGACAAATTGGTTATTGTTGGTTTTCCGGCAAATAACTTTGGTGGACAAGAACCAGGAAGTGACTCTGATATCCAGGAATTCTGCAAAGCCCGCTTTGGCGTTAAATTTCCTTTGGCAAGTAAAATAAGTGTTAAAGGAGAAGATATGGCCCCTATTTATCAGTGGCTTACCAGTAAAGCCAAAAATGGTGTTTTGGATGCCGAGATAAAATGGAACTTCAACAAATTCCTCTTGGATGAAAATGGTAAGATGATTGCTTACTTCGAAAGCAAAGTAAAACCCGACAGCGAAGAGATCCTGAAATTCGTAAAATAATTTCTTTTATTTCTTAACTGCCAACTTCTAATTAAACATAGTTTAATTAGAAGTTGGCAGTTTTTTTTGCATTCAGTACAGTTAAACGAATCAAGATTTATGAATGCTATATAAGTTGAACTTAACCAATTGAGTCAAAAAAAATAATTTGAAAGCTCAACATCAAATTTCTTCCAAAACTAGTAGTCATTGTTGTTCGGGGAAAAATGGCTTCAAGCTTCAGGCCGCAAGCTGCAAGCAATTGTTGAGCGAGGTAATAAATAGAAGCTTGGTATTTAGGGGAGATAAAAAAGAATAAACACAATCAGTACCTGTGGACAGACCTTCATTGGCATTGGTGTCGAGCGTAGCGAAGACAGACTAAATCATGCGCAGCAGATTTAGTCAGAGGCCAATGTAGTCTGGGAACAGGTACGGGGCCATTCGGCCCAGGAGTAACATTCAATTTCGAACAGCAACCTGATCGGTCTTATTCATTGCTAAAATGTAACAAAGATTGCTTTAACCTTAGTTTCAGCCAATTAAAAAAAGTAAGGGTTCTGTTTCCAACTTATGAAAAAATGATTGCTGTAGAAGCATTTCAAAGTAGTGTGATATTTTTTACCGGACAGTAATGGCTTGCAGCTTCAAGCTTGAAGCCAATTTTTACCCAAAAAATTAGCTACAAGCCCCAACCTACTTACCCACACCCCCTTCCATAATCAGCCACTTAGCTTACTTTCGTTTTTCATGCAATTCAAGGATATTATAGGGCAGGCTTCGGTAAAACAACATCTTACCGAAATGGTACAACAAAACCGGTTGAGCCATGCTTTGCTATTTCTTGGAAAAGAAGGAAGTGGTGCTTTACCCCTCGCACTAGCTTTTGCACAACTGGTGGTTTGTCAGCCTTCCGTTTCTGCACCCGTTGCTGATCTTTTTGGTGGTTTTACACCCATGCAATCAGGCCCCAGTTTTATTGGACCCGAAGCAATTGCCACTGAACCTGCTTTCGGAAGGGCTGAACAATTGATTCATCCTGATCTTCATTTTTCTTACCCTGTAATTCCGAGAAAACCGGGCGATAAACCCATTAGTACCGATTATATAAGTGAGTGGCGCGAATTCATCCAGCAGTACCCTTATGGTAATGTTTACGACTGGTTACAATTTATAGGCGCTGAAAACAAACAGGGTAATATAACTGCGCATGAGTGTAATGATATTATTCATAAACTAAGCCTTAAAAGCTTTGAAAGTGAGTATAAAGTGCTTGTTTTATGGATGCCGGAATACCTGGGAAAAGAAGGGAATAAACTCTTAAAATTAATAGAAGAACCTCCTCCCAATACCCTGTTTATCCTCGTTGCCGAAAACGATGAACAGATACTTCCAACCATATTAAGTCGTTGTCAACTGGTTAAGATTCCTGCCCCTGATGACAAAGAAATAGAACAGGCCCTCATTACCAGGGCAAATGCCCCAGAGGAAACAGCTCGTCAGATCGCCGCTATTGCAGAGGGTAACTACCGGGAAGCATTACAATTATTACAACATGCTGAGGAAGACTGGCAGAGCTTGCTCCGCGACTGGCTGAATGCCACTTTAAGGGGTGGACCTCTGGCCCAGATAAAATTTACGGCTGAAATAAGCGATTTGGGGAGGGAAAAACAAAAACAGTTTCTGCGGTATTTTAATCATTTGCTCGAAACCAGCATCCGGATCCGGGTAATGGGTACTGAAAAAGTGCATACTGGCGATCAGGAGCGTGATTTTGCTGTTAGACTCAATAAAATTGCATCAGTAAGCCAGCAACAGGCCATTATTGAGGAATTAGACCGGGCATCCTACTATATTGAACGGAACGCCAATGCCAAAATGCTATTCCAGGCCCTTACTTTGAAACTCTACCACATCATTCAGAACAAAACCCTAATTTTGAACGGATAGTTCCGCCAGTGGCGGTCTATCGGTGAGTTAAGATTGTGAAGTAATGGGGTTATCTGTATTTGCTAAGTGTTATTCTTTATAATTATGGTAAAGCGCCTTTCTGTTTACAGGAATACATCATCGTAACAAGCTGATCTTACCAGATCGGAACGTTGAAATGAGTGACACAACCATAGCCACCTAGCAATACTACAGCCCACACACAATATTATCTCCCCTATTCAGTTATTAACCTGATCAATGTATTAATGATATGGGATGTGGATCTTGTGGAACCGGTAAACCGAACGGATGTAAAAGTAATGGAGGCTGCAGCACAGGTGGTTGCAATAGGCTCAATGTGCACGACTGGCTCCTTAACCTGCCTTTCAGCGACCCGGAAAGCTCCTGCAAAGTTGTGGAAGTGAGCTTTAAACAAGGCAGCCGTAAAGAATTCTTCAGGAATACTACCTTACAATTTTTCGAAAAAGGGGAATATGTTACGGTTGAAGGCGTAAGTGGATTCGATGTGGGTGAAGTAAGTCTTACAGGCGAACTGGTACGCATGCAGATGAAGAAAAAAGGGGTGGATGAAGCCAACCCTGAAATGAAGAAAATATTACGCAGAAGTTCCGAAAGAGACATTGAAAGCTACCAGATCAGCAAATCACGTGAAAAAGAAATGCTGGCCCGCAGCCGCGCCATGGCACGTACCCTTAACCTTCAAATGAAACTGAGTGAGGTTGAAGTACAGGCCGATGGTAAAAAAGCTACTTTCTTCTATACAGCCGACGACCGCGTTGACTTTCGCGAACTCATCAAACAATATGCATCAGACTTTAAGGTTAAGGTGGAAATGCGCCAGATCGGCATTCGCCAGGAAGCCGCCAAAGTGGGGGGCATTGGAAGCTGTGGACGTGAACTATGCTGCAGCACCTGGCTTAACGATTTCAAGAGTGTGAATACTACTGCCGCCAGATACCAGAACTTATCGATCAACCAAACTAAATTAAGTGGTCAGTGCGGACGCTTAAAATGTTGTTTGAATTATGAACTCGATACTTACTTAGATGCTTTACAGCATTTCCCTGATTATGCCGACCAACTGGATACGGTAATGGGTACGGCACACCTCATCAAAAAAGATATTTTCAAAAACCTGATGTGGTATGTGCTTCCTAACAATACCAAACATTACCCGCTTACCATTCAAAGGGTAAAAGAAATTAAGCGCTTAAACCAGCAAGGACAAAAGGTTGACGAACTACAACCAGTTGAAGTAACCAGCAGTAAGCCTAAAGAAGTAGAACCTGCTTTTGTTGATGTAGTAGGACAAATCAGCTTGCGCAGCCTCGAACGTAATGATAAGCGTAGAAAAGATCAACAACGCAATGATCGCAGACCTCAGCAAGGACAAAGACCACAAGGCAATCGCGATCAGCAGCAGCGTCCACAAGGAAATAGAGAGCAGGGGCCGAGAAACCAGCAAGGACCAAGGCCTCAGGGTAACCGTGATCAGCAACAGCGTCCTCAAGGCAATAGAGATCAGGGTGGAAGACCACATAATCCCAGAAACCAACAAGGTCCAAGACCTCCACAGGGCAACAGAGACCAGGGTCCAAAACCAGAATAAACCGACATAAAAAAAGGTATCATAAAACATGATACCTTTTTCTTTATCCGAATTTTTATTAAGCAAGCTTTTCCATTTCTGCAGCGGTAAACTCCATCAAAGTTTTAATATGAGCTGGTGAGAGATCAAACTTTAATCCTGCCGCTGCATATAATTCAGGCAATGTTCTTGTACCTCCTAAGGAAAGCGCATGTACATAATTTTCTAATGCTTGTTTTGGATTTTGCTGGTATTGCATCCACAATCCAATTGCACCTAATTGTGCAATTCCGTATTCGATATAATAGAAAGGAACTTCGAATAAATGCAATTGTCTTTGCCATCCAATTTCACGAAACATTTCAAGGCCTGTATAATCGATAGCGTTGGTTGAAAATTCTTGCAGAATCTCCATCCATTTAGCCGTTCTTTCGTTTACCGTATGGGTCGGATTTTCATATACCCAATGTTGAAACTTATCAATAATGGCAATCCAAGGGAATATCGTTATAGTTCTTTCTAACTGATGCTGTTTGGCCCGTTTAAGATCTTCTTCATTTTGGAAGAATGCCTGCCAATGGTTCATGCTGAATAATTCCATAGCCATACTTGCTACTTCTGCAATTTCCATCGGATACTCTTTGAAGGCACTTAATTCAAGTTCATGGGCCAAAAAAGCATGTATTGCATGTCCACCCTCATGAACCATGGTTGTAACATCGCTCATTTGTCCGGCTGCATTCATAAAAATAAAGGGGGCACCACTTTCTGTTAGCGGGCAATTATAACCTCCGGGAGCTTTTCCTTTTCTGCTTTCAAGGTCGAAATGGCCAAGCTCATTCATTTTTCGCAGGCAATTGCCAAAGAAAGAATTCATTTCATCAAAACAACGAACTGATTTTTCGTAAAGGTCTTTACCATCAGTAAATGGCTTCAGTGGTTCGATACCAGCCGGCTCAGCTTCAGTATCCCATGGACGAAGGGTGTCGAGGTTTAGTTTTTGCTTTTTCTGTGCATAAATTTTATCGATCAATGGTAGTACATGCAGCTTTACCGCTTCATGAAACTGATAACAATCGTTCTTGCTGTAATCAAAACGACCGAGTTCTACAAATTTATAATCACGGTAATTTTCAAATCCTGCGTTCTGTGCAACCTGGTGACGTTTTTCAATCAGCTTGCTATATAAATCGTGCATGGCATCTTTATCCTGTAATCTACGTTCCTGTATTTTACGATAAACCTGTTCTCTGAGCGATCTGTCATGGCTTTCCAGGAATTTAGCCGCCTGTTGCAAAGTGTATTCTTGTCCATCAACCTCAACAGTCATTTTACCGGCGATTGCCCCATACTGTTGCTGCATTACACTTAATTCAGCCTGAACAGGAATATTTGCTTCCCTGAATAAATCGATGCTTTTCTTTACCCCACGGATATAAGTGAAATATTTAGTTTGGTCTAGTTCTGCTGTAAATGGACTATTAATCAATTTTCTGTTCAACTGATCGGCATAGGGCTGTAGTTTAGGTTGAATTTCCATGCAGAAATAAGTGAAGGCTTCTTCCAGTTTAGGGTCTGTGGTGTCGCAGGTCATGCGAATCTGTCGCCAGCAGGCATCTTCACTAACCACAGCCTCCATTTCACTCATATCTTTCAGCCATTCTTCCAGTTGGGCTTTGCTTGTAATGGGTCTGTCTAACAGGTCTTTAAAAAAGGGTTCTAATGATTCCCAGGTAGTAACTACAAAATCGCCAGGTACAAATCGGCGTTCCAGTTTCTTAATATCCGCACTTAAAGTCATATACATTGATTTTACAACACAAAAGTACCTGTAAAACTTGCTAAAAGTTCGATCGGCCATGCATTTATCTTATTTTTGCAGACTGAACGAAAGAAGCCTTTTTGTGAGCGATATCATACAATTATTACCCGACAATATTGCCAACCAGATAGCAGCCGGCGAAGTTATTCAACGACCCGCCAGTGCTGTAAAGGAATTACTGGAAAATGCCGTAGATGCAGGAGCAACCGAAATAAAACTCATTATAGCTGATGCAGGCAAAGCCCTGATACAAGTAATTGACAATGGAAAAGGCATGAGTGATACTGATGCCCGTATGTCGTTTGAAAGACATGCTACCAGCAAAATCAGGCAAATTGAAGATTTGTTTCGCATTAAAACCATGGGATTCCGCGGCGAAGCACTTGCTTCAATAGCTGCTGTGGCACAGGTTGAGATGAAAACAAAAAGAAAAGAAGATGAACTCGGCACATTTATAGAAATAGAAAATAGCAAGGTAATTAAACAGGAACCATGTGCTTGTCCAGAAGGCACAAGCATCAGCATGAAAAATCTTTTCTTCAATGTTCCTGCAAGAAGAAATTTCTTAAAAAGTAATGCGGCCGAACTCCGACATATCATGGATGAATTTATCCGTGTATCGATGGCTTTTCCGGACCTGTTTTTTTCACTCACCAGTAATGGACAGGAAGTCTTTCACCTGGAACCTGGCACCATCAAACAACGTATCATTCAAATACTTGGAAATAATTACAATGCCAAGCTGGTACAGGTTACAGAGAAAACAGATTACATGAATATTTATGGTTTTGTAGGCAAACCAGAAACTGCCCGCAAAACCAGGGGTGATCAGTATTTTTTTGTAAACAACCGATTTATCAAAAGTGCTTACCTGAATCACGCAGTGAATACTGCTTTTGATGAAATGATTCCGAAAGACAGTTTTCCTGGTTATGTACTTTTTATTGATCTTGATCCATCACAGGTAGACATCAATGTACACCCTACCAAACAGGAGATCAAGTTTGAAGACGAGAAAATTATTTATGCATTTGTACAAGCTGCTGTAAAACACGCATTGGCTCAATTCAGTATTGCACCTTCACTCGACTTCACCTTAAATGCCGATATACAAGGGCTCGATGCTGTTGCAAAACCTTTTACCAGCGATAAGCAAAATGCTGTTGCATCTTCCAGTCTTTACCAGGGTTTTACCAAAAAAAACCAGGCCCATTTTATTGAACGGGAGAATAGCAGTGAATTAAAGCACTGGAAAAGTTTTTTTGAAAGTCCTGCTGAGGAAAAAACATCAGAAAATAAACAAGCGCCTTATTCCGGTTCTTTATTAAATACCACACCAGCCAGAACACAAGCAATTCAGGTATTACCAGACAGTACACTATTACAACTTCATTTAACCTATATCATAGCTCCTACCAACAGTGGTTTTATACTTGTGCACCAGCAACTGGCTCATGAAAGAATTCTCTACGATAAATACAGCGTAGCTGCACACGGTCAACAAATGGCCACTCAGAAAAGTCTTTTCCCGGTTACACTAGAACTTCCTGCTGCCGATGCAGCTATGCTTGCTGATTTATTACCTGATCTTGCCAGTATCGGATACCAGGTAGAACCCTTTGGCAATAATAGTTTTGTAATACAGGGTATACCAGCAGATATTGTTGCGGGTAATGAGAAACACGCAATTGAATTATTAATTGAACAATTCAAACATTTTAGTTCAGATATTAAATTCAGTAAAAGAGAAAAACTGGTTCGTTGTATGGCTCGTCAACAAGCGATTAAATCAGGTCAGGCACTTTCTCAAAAAGAAATGCTCATACTTGTAGAAGAATTATTTGCATGCAGCAGCCCGAATGTAACACCAACCGGTTCGCCTACTTATCTTGAATTTAAAGAAGATTATCTCGACCGGATGTTTGGAAAATAATTACATCCAGTTTTGCTGGGTAGATTCAGTACAAAACAAGGCATAGTTGCTAATCCTTAAGCCATCTGTATATTGGATGTAAGGAAGGGTAAACTTTCCTCCGGCCGTATGAAGAAATAAAGTCGCCAGCCCTTTTCGCTTTTGATAAAGGGTTTGCCTTAATTGCACATACTGAACATGCTTCCAGTTCAGCAGTTCCTGGTCCATACCAAAAGTGCTGGCATATCTCTGTACCCCAGATTCAGATACCCAGAACCTGAAATTTCTCCAAAACCACCAGTTTCTTAGCAAGCTCCACGGCCACCATAATAGTACCCACGTGGCGTCCCAGCCAAATTTAAAAGCGAGCAATCCGCACAATACAAGTAATGCTGGTAATGTCACAAAGAACGCCCTTCTTGTTATATAGGATACATGCATCTTATTACCTTCCTGATCAAGTAAGGAAGGTAATATGGGCTGGTAGGCATGAATAATAGCTGTTACCTGCTCAGGTGAGCTGGTGGGTATTTCAATACGCATTTTAGCTTTATCTTCCTTATCACCTGCTACTTTCAGGTTCAATAATCCTAGCCCTATCAATCGCCGGAGAAAATTACTGCGCCATTTTACGATTTGAACTTTTGAAAAAGGAATCATTTTTTGTTTGATCTGCAATAGCCCCCACCGAATATGAAACCCTTTTTTATCCATTCGTACGGTATACCCATAAAATTTAAGAAAGGTTCTTAAAACAGAAATCAGCAGGGTAATTAACAGCACTGTGATTATAAGTGTTGAAATGACCGTCCAGGTAAATTGCAGGGTATCTCCATATTCCTGTAAATGCTTCAGGAATGATACCCTGGTGAAAAGAGGTTTTATATCTTCATATCTGCCAACAATAAAAACACCAATCACACCCATTGTTTCCAGGTGATTGGCGGAGAGACTAAGTTTTAGAAGATCAACAGTTCCCAGTTTACTGATTTGTTTGGCACTAACCTGAGAAACCTGCTGTTCAACTCCTTCTTTTTCAGGCAGGTTGATTGACTCTCGAAGTACAATTTCCCGGAAAGAAATTGCCGCTACATTAGATAATGCATAAATTTTCACTTCTTCCTTTTCTGTCCCTGCTGTATCAATCAAAACCTTATAGGTACGAGTTAAAGTATGTAATATGCTTTGTTCGAGATGAACAGCCTGGATTCGTTCTAATGGAATGGAAATATTCTTCTTCGTAAAAAACCCTTTCCGCACAATCAGTTGGCCCCCTGTTATATGAAAAGTAAAATACAGGTAATCCAATACAGTTCTGATCAATACAAACAAAACAATGCCCCCTCCGATAAGTATCCACATAATGGCATTGTTGTTTTTACCTTTAAAAAGTAATGGAATCAATATCGGCCATACCTGACTGATGACTACCCTAAAAATGCGGAAGAACATAATCACCAGGGCGAATGGCGATTGCCGCTGTTTATGATCCAGTGTTTGCATGTGGATGCAGCGGTTGTATTTGTTGCATAATAAGGTCCTTCAAATGCTCGGCTTCAGGAAGTTTCAAACCATGTATAGTTATATCTTTTCCTTCTGAAGCTGCTGTATAAAGACTAACCGAAGCCAGCCCAAATCGCCTGTCTATGGGCCCCATATTCACCACACAATGTTGTAACCGGTTAAAGGGAACCATATGAAGATTCTGAAAAAGCCAGCCGGTACTATATAAAATATCTCTTTCACGAACCGCATATTTTTTTCTTTTAAAAGATCTGGTTCCAATCATTACAGTGCTCGTTAATAACAATAAATAGCTGCTAATACCTATTGAAATAGCCAGCATTGTTTGAAGTTCATCTACAAGTATAAAAAGGGTTACTGCGCCGGCAAGGATAATAAAGAATATAATCAGCCAGGTAATTCTCAGTGCCTTTAAATAATCGGGGTGAATAGGTTTAAGAGGCACAGATTGCACCTGGGGTAGCTCATCTTCCTTTATTGGTAAGTTTGTGAAAGGCATACATGAATATACTGTATTATAATATATGTCGTACAGTCAGGCAAAACCTTACAGTAAGAAATGTTGATACCTTAACACTAATACTTATTATAAAGATTTACCAAAAAGCCTTCTACTGCCCTTCGTACAGCTACCGCAGAAGTTTGGTGATTATTCACCAAAACAGAGAATATCAGTTTTCGGTTCTTTTTGGTAATGAGGAAACCGCTTAATGCTACCTGCCCACTAAGTGTCCCTGTTTTTGCGAAAATCTTCTGTTGAAGTGGTTTATAAAAATTGCCAAGTGTTCCGGTGCCTCCCGTAGGTAGAATGGTAGTAATTCTATTCCAGCTAAAATCCTGTTGCATCTTTTGAAGAAGTTGTACAAAATTCATGGGTGTAAAAAGATTATAACGGCTGAGTCCACTACCATCTACCCAATTGGGTTTTTGAACAAGATCGGTAAAGTTCATTTTGAGTAGGGTATCAATTGCTTTTCTTTCATTCATTACATCCAATAGTTCATCACTAACCATAAGGAGCGATTGTTCTGCAAAGAAATTATCACTTTGGTGCATCATGGGTTTCAGCAGAGAATCAATATGTCTGGAGTAAATGATTTTTGCACCCGAAACCGTAGGTAAAGATTTCAATTGGCTGGCATATGAATTCGTCCATTTAAGTCCTTGAATCTCTGTTTTCAAAACATCAGCCACTAATTTACCAGAACTGATAAAAGGAATTTGTTGTTGCCGGAATGCGGTAGCACTATTGCTATAGAGCAAAGTATTTTCATATTGTGCCCTTCTAAAACTATAGAGGGCGGACTGTTTGTTTAATCCTTCTGTATAGTCGCCCTTTGTTCCATCAGCAGCTTTAATAAAAGATGGCTTCCATTGCATGGTTCCATTTTTATAGTTTATCCAGATCAGGTTTCCATATACAGGGAACGCGCTTCGTTCAGACATATAATTCTGCTGGTAATCGCCCCATGACCATCCGCTTCCCAATGCGGTTGTTTGAAAAGGAATATCTACAGTTGCGTAAACCCGGCTTGTATCTTCTTTCAGAAAGTCGATAACGGGCTGCGAAACAAAATCCGGGTGTAACAAGGTTGGGTCGCCAGTGGGTCGAACCCAAACAGTTTTAGCAGAAGGATCAATATAGTATCGAAGTCCTTTTACGCTGTCGCCAAGGTACTTCATGGCAACATAACAGGTGAATAGTTTGGTATTACTGGCGGGAAGAAAATATTTATCGGCCTGATAGTTATAGAGGTATTGCCTTTTATCCGCATCAAAAATACTGATGCCGATATGGGCAGTGCTAAGATCAGTTTGTTGAAAAATGGCATGATTAGCCTGCTTTTGAATAGCTTTTTGAACGGAGCAGGCAGAAAAAGTTGCGAATAAAATAAGCAGTAGCATTAACCGGATCAACGACATAAGGAATTGATTTTAGCAATGCTAATGTACACACTCAAATGGTTAGGCTAATCAGATTCTTTCAGCAGCCCTTAGCCATCTTTCAGGAATATCGTTGTGAGAAGCTATCTGGTAATCGCGGTAGCTACAGGCTACATATTTCCCGTCGTGTAATTGCATCCACCAGCGACCCGTCTTTTTACTTTGAAGGAAAACTGTTTCTACCTCTGCAAAAGCCATCGTAAACTCATTGAATGCATTTCTTTCTTCGAGTGATGCTTCCTGTTTTCCTTTCTGAATACCATCCATGATATACCAGATCATGTGAGAAATTTGTTTGGCAGTAAGTGCATGTACATCTTGTTTGGGAATGTATCCATATATGCCAATAGTAGTGCAGGTGTTACTCATGCCGGCATATTGCATTAATGTACAAGCTTCTTCACCATTGAAACCATTGGGCGTAACATGATTTGCTGGTGCATGTGCATGTTGTATGGCGGCAATATCAAAACTGAATAATTCACTATTACGAATGGCAGGTTCCATTTCACTGATATCTTCCTTCACTTTTCCTACCCTATAACAATCGAACCTGAGTTTATCAATTGTTTCCAGCATTTGTGGATGCATGAAATAGCTTTGGAAACCGATATGGTTATAATGTCGCAGATGATTGGGCATACCTGTAAACATATCAACCAGAAAACTATCTGCAGGTAAAACGCTATCCATATCCATATCGATTCTCGCATCAACACAAACAGCGTCAATGATTTTGCCATCAATGGTATGGGCCTGGTATTGAGCAGTGGTGATATCATGAGAGCCGCCGAGTATCAATACTTTCTTACCCATTAACAGTAATTCATGTACTACCATTCTCAATGCAGCATAGCTATCCTGCATAGTAGCACCACATTTAATATTACCCAAATCTGCGATGGCAACATCGGTATGCCAATGGTATAATTTATAAAATTCAGCCCTGATGGCATCCGGGCCGTCTGTATGCACATACTGGATACCAGCCCCACGCATTTCGCCACAACCTACCAATACCAGGTCTGCATGATCAACTTCCGGAAAAGCTTCATCATAAACAGCTATATGCCTGCCCAGTTGGGTATCTTTAAATCCTTCATCGTTGGAAATCTGGGCAATATTAACCGGATCCAAAAAGTCTATAACAGTGTGTAGCGACATGCGTAGTTTTTACAAAGCAATAACGCTGGTTACAGCTAAAAATTGTGTCTTTGAAAGTCCGAAAGTCGGGAAGATGGAAAGTCCGAAGATTTAGAGCCAGCCCTTTCAGGATTATTAGTCAGTGTATTTGTATCCTACCCCTCTTACAGAATGGAAATAGCGTGGATTACGACTATCCTGTTCAAAATATTTTCGGAAACTAAGGATAAAATTATCGATGGTTCTCGTGGTGGGGTATACATTGTATCCCCAAACTACCTGAAGAATTTTTTCGCGTGTTACAACATCGCCCTTATTTTCTATCAATAATTTCAGCAGCATTGCTTCTTTTTTACTGAGTTCAATATGCTGACCATTCCAACTAATGGCATCCTGTGCTTTAAAATCTATTTTATTGTCGCCGAATTCATAATTATCCCCTATTGTTTCTTTTTCCTGCATCTTCTTATTTTTTTCAATCAATTTTTCTACGCGCAGTAAAAGTTCTTCCAGATTAAAAGGTTTGGTGAGGTAATCGTCTGCTCCTTTTTTAAGTCCTAACACACGGTCAGATCCACTATTTTTTGCACTCAATATCAAAATAGGCACTTCATTATTATTTACCCGTATACTTTCTGTAACGGCAATGCCATCTACTTCTGGTAACATGATATCCAAAACGATCAGATCGAAATACTCATTCGACACTTTTTTGAGGGCTTCTGTACCATTAAAAGCCGAGCTTACCTCATACCCTTCCATTTCGAGATTCAATTTCAATGCCTCGTGCAGGTTCTCCTCGTCTTCAACCAATAAAATATTCGCCTTGGAATTTATCATACCTGTTGTAATATGACCACAAAATTACTACCCTTGGGCTGATTATCTGTCACAGAAATGTATCCATTATGACTTTTTACGATTCTGCTGCATAGGAATAGTCCTAAACCAGTGCCTTTGGTAGTGCGGGTATTTTCATTTCCGACCCGATAGAATTTATCAAAAATCTTTAATTTCTCTTCAGTGGCTATCCCTATGCCTTCATCAGACACAGTCATTTGCAATTCATTACCATTAGCTGAGAGGCTTACTTTTATGAGGCTTTCTTTTGGAGAATATTTCATTGCATTCTCCAATAAATTATTGACAAGCATTTGCAATAACAGTGGTTCTCCATTTAAATACAAGGATGGTGCTATTTGCTCAATTACTTCTCTCTGGGGAAAGCGGTTCCTGAAATCATCGATACAGCCTTCAACAAGGTCTGAGAAATTAATTTCCTCTTTTGATGTGGTATATGCACCGGCTTCCAACTGTGCTGCCAGTAAAATATTATTACAAAGCATATTCAACCGGTTGGCTTCCTGTAGTGTGTTGGTGATTAATTTTTGCTGTTTTTCCTCATCCAGTCTTCTTTTCTGGAGTGTTTCGAGGTTTAATCTGGTTACAGCAATTGGTGTTTTTAATTCATGTGTAACAGCCATCATAAAATTCTGCTGTTGCTGAGATAAAAGCAGTTGTCTTCTTGTAGCCCTGAATACAAATAGAGCGCCTACAAATATGAGGGCCAGAAAAGTGCTACCCTCTCCTATATACTGTGCTGTTTTACGTTTTTTAGCTGCTTCAATCTGGCTTGCTTTTTCGAAGTATTGGGGATCATCTTTTACCAGTTCCAATAAACGTACATTGGTTATTTCGCGGTTTTGTTTTTCAAGTGCAATAAACCACCAGATCAGTGCCGCAATGATATACGACAATAATATCCAGTATACTACTGTGACTACAGTAAGTCGTTTACTGCTTTTTAAAGTCATTGTTTTACTTTTTCTACCCTTACACCGGCACTCAATATATAAGCCAGCGGATCTTCGCGCATAGCTTGTTTAAGTTTGAATGTATAAATCCCCTTTTTCAACTTTATAGGCTGTTGGGTAACACGGGCCCTTCTGTCGAAAATATCATCCATACCGGTTCCGAGCCACCCTTTGGTATTGTCTGCTAAACTGATATCCAGTAGCTGAGTGCGCGGACTATCTCCGGGCGACTTAGTCTCTATGTTTACCCAAATATTATTATAACGATAAGCGTCTGTGTGTCTGATTACCACATAAATATTATAGAAGGCATTGGTATCAGTTACTTCAAATGCAACCGAAGGTTCACTCTTTGTAGACCATTCCTGATCCGGGAAGCGTTGTGACTTTTCAAAAACACCATTGGTGCCACATGCAAAAAGAAAACAAGTAAAAAAGAAGCCTATATAAAAAACCCGTTTCACTGATCTATAATTATGGGTGAATAATACCGGTTAGCATATTATTATAACACATTCAATATTTGTTCTTTTGCTTTTTCAAGCTCATCTTTCATCAAAATTACCGTTTGCTGAATTTGCGAGTCATAAGCTTTTGAGCCCATAGTATTGATTTCACGGCCAAATTCCTGTAAAATAAAAGAAAGCTTTTTTCCCTTGCCGGCTTCTTTATCTGCCAATATAGCGCGGAAATAATCGCAATGGTTTTTTAGACGAACCTGCTCTTCACTGATATCAATTTTCTCGATATAATAGATTAGTTCCTGCTCCATTCTGTTTGGATCGTAATTCTCTTTGCCTACATTGTCTTCCAGTACTTTTACGATACCTTCTTTTATTTTCGTTCTGCGAAGGGGTTCAAGTTCTGTAATGGTTTTCTGATGTGCTTCAATATTATTCAGACGCAACAGCAAATCTGCTTCTAAAGAAATTCCTTCATCTTTACGATGTGCATTTAATGCGGCTATTGCTTGTTTTAGAACCTGTTCAAATCCTTTCCATTCCTCATCACTTAACATTTCTGTGGAAGGGGTAATTACATCTGGCAATTTCAGGATTGTACTCAGGATATCTCCTTTTTGTAACTGCAATTCGTCTGCAAGTTCTGCTACTGGTTGGTAATAAGCTTTTGCCAGATCCTTGTTAATAGAAACCGGTTTATTGGCTCCGTTTTGTTTGATGGTGATGATACATTCAACACTTCCACGTTGAAGACCTTCATTCAATAAGTTGCGGATATCAAATTCAAATGGTTTTAAAAGTGCGGGCACATTTAAACGTAAATCGAATTGTTTTCCATTGAGTGAACGAACTTCTACCAAATAGGTTTTATCACCAATGGTTTGCTCTGATCGTCCATAACCTGTCATTGAATATAGCATAGCGGTTCTGTTGGGTGGTAAAAGTAGTTGAAATGATTGAAAAACTACGCCAGATAAAGCTGGCACCAACAGGAATGAAGTTATTTAAGGTTTCGATGGACATGAAACATATAATTACCCGGAAATGAGAGGTCTAATTCAATCGTATAATTACCAGCTTTACCGATATGTATGGGATCGCTATTATAGTCTGGGATATGATCTGTTCCCGGCCAAAGATTCCCCATTTTTATATCATTGTTATTATTGGCTCGGAAAAACAAATCACCTTCTGCCAGATTGATATTCAGCGTCCAGATACACCTGTTCGTAGGATCTTGCGTTAGTTCGGGATCCTGTTCCCCATTAGATGGTACAGCAGAGCCATTTAATCCCCATGAATAAACCTTGGTATAAGACCATGTATTGGTATTTCTGCTTGCCCGAATTAAATAGGTTCCTTTACCTCCGAAAATAGACAACGAAGTTCCATTTACACCAAACATATTGTGTCCTATATGACCAAATACAAAATCGGACCATAGGTTTCCGCTTACGAATAAAAACTGGGGGTACTCAATCGGGAAATAAACATATCCTTCAAACTCGTTCATGCCTGGTTTTGAAACAATTTTTGGGGCAAGGAGAGGGTTCCACGATTGATAGTTTCCAGGTAGTGTAAGGAAATTGGGTGAAGCATAAGTTATGATTGGCCGATATGTAGTTACTTTCAATAAGATCTGATCAGAATAAAATATTTCCTCATTACTTGCTACTTTTTGATTGTAGGAAACCTGGCGCATATATTTTATCCGAACGGCAATATCATCTGCATCACCAGGCTCTATCATTCTAAGCAATAGTTCATTCAATTGTTCCACCGCCAATGTAACAGACATACTATTACCAACGGGTAATTCAACAGGAAAAGCAAACTGATCTTGTTTTAGTGAGAATTCCAGCACATAATATACTGCGTCCGTAACATTTTCACCTCGATAACCCCAATCGAACCGAATAGCATTTTGATTGGCATTGGCCTGATAAAGTGCAATGTTAGAACTTGACACATTCAAAGACAATGAAGGGAGATGATTATGCTCAACTAATTTTGCATAATCTACCTGTTTCTTACAGAAAAGAAATGGCGCAACAAACATGCAGGTAATTAACAGTAAATGGTGTGGTAACTTTTTCATAGTCTTCCAATTTCATGGCACAACGAACCCCACACAATGGTTTGGTTACATTGTAAATAGATATTGGAATTAAAAAGTAAAAACGGGGGGAATAACAATTCAAGTATTGAATTATTACCGAGGTAAAAGTAGAAAGCGTGAACTCCCTCTCATATAGAGAATGCTGTAGTTTCAGGTAGCTACAAGAAGGCCAATGATGTCGTAAGAAAACGACACTTATAGAAAGTGTTTAAAAAAACAGGAATTCTCTATAACAATAAATCGCTAACTAATTAAAAATCAATTCCAACCCATTTGCGTTTGCTCCGGGCATATTTTTCGAAATTGAATTTGTAAAGCTTGCCTGGACGATGGGGAACGTCCTGTTCCATTTCATTGATATCAATTAAGAGATCCATTGAAGCAAATTTCTTTCTGAAATTTCTTCTATCAAGACTAACACCTAAAATGGCTTCATATAAGTTTTGCAGCTCACGTAATGAGAACTTTTCTGGAAGAAGGTTGAATCCGAGCGGGTGCTCCTGGATTCTTTTTTGCAGCCATGTATGACATTCATCCACTATACGTTTATGATCGAAAGCCATTTCTTTAATGGCATCTAAACTATACCAGTCAAGGTCATTATCATGAATGATTAACTCATGATGGTTGATATTTAATAAAGAACAATATGCAATAGTAACTACCCTCCCACCCGGGTGCCTTCCGGGACTTCCAAAAACTTTTACCTGTTCAAGAAAGACATCGCTCATGCCTGTTCTTTGTTTCAGCACACGGTAAGCTGCTTCATCCAGTTCTTCATTATCCTGCACAATATCACCCAATAAAGAATACTGTCCTTTATAGATTTCCAGGTCACTTTTAATAAGTAATACCTTCAGCTTATTTTCTTCAAAACCAAAAATCACACAATCAACCGTAAGCGGTACTTTAGGATAGGTTTCTACCAGCTTAGCAGGATCTTTTACGATATGAGTATTTGAAGCCATTACTGTGCTTGATTTCTTCATTGGGGGTACATCGGTTTTCAGCGAAATAAGGGTGCGGCAAGATACAAAGTTTACAAATAGCCTGTACCGGTTCATAAATCAATCTGGGGGAAATTGGCTTCAAGCTGCAAGCCGCAAGCTACAAGCCTTGATGGGTGCTTATTATAGACTTTCTGCTATTAATGGAAAAAATGAAGGGGAGAAAACTTAAAGTCAGTTGCTTAAAGTAATATTTGGCGGCCTTAAATGCACTATCTGCTATTAATTGAACACAGATATTCATGATTTTCAAGATCTATCATGATAAATCTTGAAAATCATGAATATCTGTGTTCCATCATACGAGACCCTTACAGCTAGCGGTTAAATTTCCACGGACAACAATGGAACCCAATTAGCAATTAACTTTATCCCGAAAATTTAAACCATGTATTCTCCTGATTCTATTAGACAATTACAACTGCAAACGCAAGACTTATTAAAAAATATACAACAGGAAAATGCCTTTGATATTAGTTTATTAAAACAGGTGCTTCAGTTTCATGAATACAGGTATTATGTACTCAATGACCCTCTGATTGCCGATCAGGAATACGATAAACTGTATAAAAGCCTTGTAAAGGCAGAAGAAACAAACCCTGCTCTTATTACCCCCGATTCCCCAACTCAGCGGGTTGGCAATAGTCTGAATAACCAGTTTACAACAGTTAGTCACCTGGTGCCAATGTTGAGCCTTGACAATAGTTACAATGCTGAAGATCTGATAGATTTCGACAGAAAAGCCAGGGAAATTACCGGATTGGAAGAAATTGCATACTGCATAGAACCAAAATTTGATGGTGCAAGTATTTCACTCATTTATGAAAATGATCAACTGATTCGGGCCGCAACCCGTGGCGATGGAGTTGAAGGGGAAGAAATAACAAAGAATATCAAACAAATACGATCAATCCCCTTATCGGCTTCATTCTCATCAGTTGGTATTCAACAGGTTGAAATAAGGGGTGAAGTAATCATGAGCAAAAATGCATTTGAACAATACAATCAGTTGCAGGCCAGCAGAAACCTTCCCCCTCTTGCTAACCCGAGAAACGCAGCATCGGGAAGTCTGAGGATGAAAGATCCCAAAGATGTAGCTGAAAGAGCATTAGATGCTTTTTTATACCATATTAGCTTTTATATAAAAAAGCCGGGAAGTCCGGAAGTCGGGAAGTCCGAAGAATTATTAGAGACACACAGTGGTAATCTTTCTTTATTATGGCAATTGGGCTTTCGTTCGCCAGAGAAAGAAAAAAGAGTCGTTAAAGGTATTAGCGGTGTAATTGAGTATTGCCAGTCTTTTGAAGCAGGAAGAGATAACCTTCCTTATGAAATAGATGGTATGGTAGTGAAGGTAAATGACCTGCATTTGCAGGAACAGATGGGTATGACTTCCCACCATCCGCGATGGGCCATTGCGTATAAATTCAAAGCCAGACAAGCTACCACAAAATTGCGCGGAGTTGAATTTCAGGTTGGAAGAACCGGTGCCGTTACTCCTGTTGCCAAGCTCGATCCGGTATACCTTGGAGGCGTTACCGTTAGTAGCATTTCTATCCATAATGAGGATTATATCAAAGAAAAAGATCTGAAAATCGGTGATACGGTATTGATTGAACGGGCAGGTGATGTAATTCCCCAGATCGTTAAATCACAAGCTGAATTAAGGGATGGATCAGAACAAAATATTCAATTTCCGAAACAATGCCCTGTTTGTAACAGCGAGTTATTCAAAGAAGAAACAGAAGCGGTATGGCGTTGCATTAATATTGAATGCGAAGCGCAGGTAGTAGAAAAGATGATCCATTTTGTAAGCAAAGATGCCATGGATATCAAAAGCTTTGGAGAAGCTAATGTGCGCAAGTTTTATGAACTTGGATTACTGAAAGATATTCCCGGCATTTACACACTCGATTTTGAAAAGATTGGTCAGTTAGAAGGCTTTGGAAAAAAAAGCCTTGATAACTTAAAAGCAGCCATTGAGGCATCTAAGCAACAACCTTTACATCGGTTGGTATATGGACTCGGAATTCGTTTTGTTGGAGAAACAACTGCAAAAACACTTGCCAATGCTGTGGAGCACCTGCTCGATTTTAAAACAAAAACTGAAGAAGATCTACAACAACTGGAAGACGTAGGTACAAAAGTTGCTAAAAGTATTCACCAGTTTTTCAGCAATGAGCAAAACATACACATGCTGGAGCAGTTGGAGTCGCTAGGACTTGAACTGAAAAACAAAAAGAAAGAAAAAATTACTGCTGGAAATTTACTGGGGCAAACTTTCCTGTTTACAGGAACCCTTAGTCAAATGAAAAGAAGTGAGGCAGAGGCGCTGGCAGAACAACATGGCGGACAAATTGTTAGTGGGGTTAGTAATAAGCTAAACTACCTGGTTGTTGGAGAAGACGCTGGCAGCAAACTGGAAAAGGCAAAAAAGATCAATACCATCAAAATCATTACAGAAGCAGAATTTCTGGAATTAATTGCAACACAATAAAAGTATGTTACAGAACAGCACCCTTTCTTTTCTAAAGAATCTAAAGAAAAACAACCATAAAGCATGGTTTGATGAAAATAGAAAGCCCTTTGAAGCTGCCAAGGCAGATTATGCTGCATTGGTTACAGAAGTAATTAAGGGCCTGGGTAAAAAAGATCCTTTCATTGCTCCGCTGACCGCCAAAGAATGTGTTTTCCGGATTAATAGAGATGTTCGTTTTAGCAAGAATAAGGACCCATATAAAACCAATATGGGAATGTATTTAAGTCGCGACGGAAAGAAATCACTGTTTTCCGGATATTATTTTCACCTTGAACCAGGCGGCAAAAGCTTTGCAGCTGGCGGATTATGGATGCCAGAAGCAGATGTAATTAAAAAAGTGAGACAGGAAATTGATTATAACTGGGATGAGTTCAACAAGATTATTCACCAGAAGAAATTCCTTTCTCAATACGGTGGTTTACAAAGAGAAGCAGGAATGGTGTTGACCAGAGAACCAAAGGGATATGAAAAAGATAATCCTGCAATTGAGTACATCAAACTTAAGAGTTGGGTGGCAACTACTTCTTTTACTGATGCACAACTAACTTCTACTACACTCGCTAAAGACATTATTACTGCTTTTGAAACTTTACAGCCTTTAATAATGTTTTTGAATAGGGCTATTGAGGAATAAATTTTAGCCACAGATTCACAGATTTATTTTTACCAATCTGTGAATCTGTGGCAATAAAATTATAATAGTTCTTTTGAAGATAAATATTCAGCTATCTGCACCGCATTAGTAGCAGCACCTTTACGAAGGTTATCACTTACAATCCACATATTCAGTGTATTCGGCTGTGTTTCGTCTCTTCTTAAACGTCCTACAAATACTTCATCTTTTTCGTGTGCCCACAATGGCATTGGGTATTGCTGATTGGCAATATCGTCTTGCACAATTACACCCGGTGCAGCAGCTAGTATTGACCGAACTTCATTCAGGTCAAAATCATTGGCGAATTCAATGTTTACGCTTTCGCTATGTCCACCTACTACAGGTATTCTAACAGTAGTGGCAGTAACACGAATGCTATCATCCTGCATAATTTTTTTGGTCTCGTTCACCATCTTCATTTCTTCTTTGGTATAACCATTATCGAGAAATACATCGATTTGCGGAATGACGTTCAGGTCGATCTGGTATTTATAGGCCATCTCACCTTCTACTCCTTTTCTTTCATTGAATAACTGATCCACAGCTTTTTTACCAGTACCTGTTACACTTTGGTATGTGCTAACCACCACACGTTTAATACCATAACGCTTATGCAAAGGTTGTAATGCAACTACCATTTGAATAGTGGAGCAGTTAGGATTTGCAATGATAAAATCATCTTTGGTAAGCACATCAGCATTTACTTCAGGAACAACCAGTTTTTTGGTTGGATCCATTCTCCAGGCAGAAGAATTATCGATTACACGAATACCGGCTTCTGCAAATTTTGGTGCCCATTCCAGGGAAGTGCTCCCACCTGCAGAAAAAATAGCAACAGCAGGTTTAGCCGCAATACCGTCTGCCATGCTCACGATCTTGTACTGTTTTCCTTTAAAACTTACTTCCTTACCTACTGATCTTTCAGATGCTACCGGAACAAGTTCCGTAACAGGAAAATTACGCTCTGCGAGTACTTCCAACATTTTGGTACCTACCAAACCCGTGGCACCTACTACTGCTACTTTCATGGTTTTGTTTGTTTTTGTTTAGATTGTTTGTTCAGTTATGGTTGTTAACAAAAAGGCCCTCCGTTTCGGGAAGGCCTCTGAGTATATTCTTGATCATACACAAACGATTAGGCACTTCCCGGTCAGAGAGGTTTCTTAATACGTTTTGTATGTTTCATTGTCATCATTACGCTGCGAAAATAGATGCGTTTTGTTTTGCTTCCAAAATAATTTTGGGTCTATGGTCGATGGACCATATCCTATCCCACCAAATCAATATCGAAGTTCACCAGTTGTACAAACTCATCAATCCGGGTGCTGATATCTTCTTTATTGATTTCTCTTAAACGCTGGGTACCAAATTTTTCAACGCAATAAGAAGCCATGGCACTACCCACAATGATGGCTGTCTTCATATTTTCAAAAGAAATGTCTTTAGTACGGGCAATATGACCAATAAAACCTCCGGCAAATGTGTCGCCAGCACCTGTAGGGTCAAATACTTCTTCTAATGGTAAAGCTGGGGCAAAGAATACTTTATTCTCATGGAAAAGCAATGCGCCGTGTTCGCCCTTTTTGATGATAAGGTATTTGGGGCCCATTTTCATAATGGCTGCGGCGGCTTTTACCAATGAATATTCACCACTCAACTGACGGGCTTCGCTATCGTTTACCATCAGCAAATCCACCATAGCTAGTGTTTTCTTCAGCTCATCCATCATAATTTCCATCCAGAAATTCATGGTATCCATTACGATGAGCTTTGGGCGCTTCTTAAGCTGCTCAATAACACTTCTCTGCACAGCAGGTACAAGGTTACCGAGCATCAGGAACTCACAATCCTGAAAGCTTTCCGGTACCACGGGCTCAAAGTTCTCTAATACGTTTAACTGAGTCTCCAGTGTATCACGAGAATTCATGTCCATATGATAGCGACCACTCCAGAAAAATGTTTTTTCATCCTTCTTAATCTGAACACCAGATAAGTCAACTCCGCGGGCAGTGAGCATATCAAGCTCTTCCTGAGGGAAATCGCCACCAACTACTGAGATTTGCTTAACTGGGGTAAAGTTCGAAGCGCACCAGGCTATATATGTTCCTGCACCGCCAATGATTTTATCACTTTTACCGAAAGGTGTTTCGATGGCATCAAAAGCCATGGAACCGACAACTACTAAAGACATAAATAATTTTTTGTTACCGGGGTGCGAAACTAGGGCATTTGACGGGTATTTACTAGTATCCAATACCCTATTTAATGACTATGGGAAGAATATCAGCCAATTAGCCTAAAAACTAACAAATAATAATAACCGAAATCATTTTTTGGCTAACACGCGTTAGTGGTTTATCTTCGTAACATGGCAAGAATAAAGACAGACAAGAACATTTCACGCAAAGACGTGATTGTAACCAAGGCTGCTTCTCTTTTCAGGGAAAAGGGATTTAAAGCCGCCAGCATGCGCGACCTGGCAGAAGCCGTTGGTGTTGAAGCTGCAAGTCTCTATAACCATATCAAATCAAAAACCGAATTACTACATGAATTATGCTTCAGTGTAGCGAATCGTTTTTTGCAAAAAATTGATGAGGTCGAAGCCGAGAAAATTCCTGCCATTGAAAAAATTGAAAAATTATTGCGCTTTCATATCAATGAAATGATCCATCATTATGAGGAAGTGTATGTAAGCGATCGTGAGTGGAAACACCTTGCAGATCCTTATTTATCAAATTTTCAAAACCAGCGCCGCATTTACCGTAAACGTTTTGCCGCAATCATAGAAGCTGGTATTCGCAATAATGAAGTGAAAAAAATTGATGCTCCAACAGCCGTATTGATTATGTTACATGCTATCAGTGGCATAGAGAGCTGGCACAGATCAACCCAAAAAATCAGTGCCGAAGAACTGGAAGAAAATATGGTCACCATTTTAGTTGGTGGATTAACACAATAAGCAGGCATGTCGATACATTTTGAACAACTTAGTATAAAAGATATACGTAAGGAAACAAGTGATTGTGTTTCTATCGCTTTTGAAATTCCGCTTCACCTGAAAGAGCAGTTTCAATTTACACAAGGACAGTATATCACCCTCCGCACAACCATCGATGGTGAGGAAGTGAGGCGTTCTTATTCTATTTGCAGCAGTCCCTTAGATAATGAGCTCCGCGTTGCCGTAAAAAAAGTACCTAATGGTGTTTTTTCTACTTATGCCAATGAGCAATTAAAAAAAAGTGACGTTATTGATGTAATGCCGCCAATGGGGAAATTTTTTGTCCCCCTAAATCCAGGCAACAAAAAACAATATGTTGGTTTTGCCGCAGGCAGTGGTATAACACCCTTGTTATCTATCATCAAAACAACTTTACTAACTGAGCCTGGTAGTCAGTTTACCTTGATATATGGCAACCAAAACAGGCATTCCATTATTTTCAGGGAAACCCTTGAGGCGCTGAAGAATAAGTACATGGATCGCTTCAGGTTGATACATATTTTATCGAGAGAACAAACAGATACCGATTTGAATACAGGTAGGATTGACGCCGTGAAATGCAATACCCTGTTTGAAAAAATAATAGACATCACCCGTACAGATGATTTCTTTTTATGTGGGCCGGAAGAAATGATTTTTAGTGTAAAAAAGGAATTAGAAAACAAACAGGTTGATAAACAAAAAATTCATTTCGAATTATTCACCTCTCCCGGACAAGAACTGAAAAACAAAACGGTTCAGCAAAATAATACCAGCGACCAACCAAAGAGTAAGATCACTGTTAAGCTGGATGGAATCAGTTTTGATTTTGACCTGGAAAAAAATGGTCCAGCCATATTAGATGCCGCTTTAAGAAAAGGCGCAGATTTGCCTTATGCCTGTAAAGGTGGTGTTTGCTGCACCTGCAGGGCTAAACTTATAGAAGGTGAAGTTGATATGGAAGTGAATTATGGCCTTGAACCAGAAGAAATTGAACAAGGTTTCATTCTTACCTGTCAGTCGCACCCAAGAAGTGAAAAGATTGTAGTTGATTTCGATGCAAAATAAATTCTGCCTTTTACTCTTCCTGCCCAAGATTCAATTCCGGAGCAGGATGAATAAGAATTATTTTATTAAAGCAGGTTCAATAATCTTTTGCCAGATAGCATAACCCTTTGCATTCATATGCAGGTTGTCTTTGATGAACAGTTCCGGATTTACCGAACCATCTGTCAATAACATGGCACTATGCACATCGAGGAATGTCGCTTTTCTATCGCGACGTAAATAAGTTTTAATCAACTGGTTAGCCCTTACAAATTCAGTTTCCATTTTCCACCTGCTTGGACTAGGTTTTATTGAAACAAATACCACGGGAATTTTCTTTCCAAGTTGTTTGCGTATGATCGACATCAATATTTTAAAACGAGCAAGAACAGTATCTGCTGTAACTTTTCCCCAGGCATCTGCAATATCATTTTCACCACAATAGATGACCACTTGCTTAGGTGAATAAGGTACGATGATATCGTTAGCGTAACGAATAAGGTCTTTAAGTGAAGACCCGCCAAATCCACGGTTAAGAATCGAGTATGTAGGAAAATAATCTTTTACATCTTTCCAAAAAGTAAATGAAGAGCTACCGACAAACAGAATTTGCTTTTTTGCAGGCATAGCTGTGCTGTCTGCCTTTAAAAAAGCATCAATTTCCTTTCTAAAAGGAGTTGTAGTTTGTGCAAATACTCCTATTGCCAGAAATAAAATTCCAACTAAAAAAACCAATTTTTTCATACAGGAAAGGTAAGCAAGCAAGGGTCAGGATCAATCAGTTAGCGACAAAATCTGCCAGAAAACTAACAAAAGATCAAAAAAATATTAATTTGAATACTAACATTTGTTAGCAGGAGTCTATTCTTTTCGTATTTTTACGATTCAAATAATGGGTATGGAAAAAGACATGTTGCAAATGTTTCAGGAGAAGATCGATAAAGAGATCCGAATTGAGCCGAAAGACTGGATGCCGGAAAAATACCGTCAAACATTGATCAGGCAGATCAGTCAACATGCACACAGTGAAATCATTGGTATGTTACCAGAAGGTAACTGGATTACCCGTGCGCCAAACCTTAGAAGAAAAGCCATCTTATTGGCGAAGGTTCAGGATGAAGCAGGTCATGGTTTGTATTTATACTCCGCAGCAGAAACCCTTGGTATTAGTCGTGATGAAATGTATGACCAGCTACATACTGGTAAGGCAAAATATTCTTCCATCTTTAACTATCCTACATTAAGTTGGGCAGATATGGGTGCTATTGGGTGGCTGGTAGACGGCGCTGCTATTATGAACCAGGTTCCTCTTTGCAGAACCAGTTATGGACCTTATGCACGTGCAATGGTGCGTGTTTGTAAAGAAGAAAGTTTTCACCAGCGTCAGGGCTTTGAAATATTACTAACCCTGAGCAGAGGTAACGAAGCTCAACGCAAAATGGCCCAGGATTCAATTAACCGCTGGTGGTGGCCGAGCATTATGATGTTTGGACCAAAAGATGATGAGAGTCCAAATACCATTCAAAGCATGAAATGGAAAATCAAAAGATTTACCAACGATGAATTACGTCAAAAGTTTGTAGACATCTGTGCCGAACAAATTAAAATACTGAACCTCACCATACCTGACCCTGATTTAAAATGGAATGAAAAAAGGGGCCATTATGATTTTGGTGCTATTAACTGGGATGAATTCTGGCAGGTAATTGCAGGCAATGGCCCCTGCAACAAACAAAGACTCGACGCCAGAAAAAAAGCCTGGGAAGAAGGCGCATGGGTAAGAGAAGCAGCATCAGCACATGCAGAAAAGAGGGCACAACATTTGGCAGAGAAAAGGGCGTGAGCGTTTAATTTTTGAATTTTGATTTTTGAATTTTGATTTAAGAAACACTATCTAACTAAAATGAAACAATACATCCATAAATATTACTACGGCGATTACGGTGAAGGTAAAAATGGGGCAGCGGATATTTCTACCTCTGGAAAAAACCAACATGAATGGCCTTTGTGGGAAGTTTTTATTCGTAGTAAGCAAGGACTTGATCATAAACATGTAGGTAGTTTACATGCCGTTGATGCTCAGATGGCCATTGAAAATGCCCGCGATGTGTATACACGCAGAATGGAAGGTATCAGTATCTGGGTGGTTGAAAGCAAATACATTCATGCCAGCAATCCGGATGATGCGGAAGCATTATACGATCCGGCAAATGATAAAGCTTATCGTCACCCAACTTTTTACGATTTACCAGACGAGCTTACACATATCTAAAGGCAGGAAATATTATCATGAACAATTCTCTGATCAACTTTACACTTCACCTTGCAGATAATGCATTAATCATTGGTCACCGCAACAGCGAATGGTGTGGTCATGGACCAGTGCTTGAACAGGATATTGCCATAACCAATATTGCCCTTGATTTTATTGGACAGGCAAGAAATTTTTACCAATACGCTGCATCACTTACTGGCAATGATGCTACAGAAGATAGTCTTGCCTACCTGCGTGATGTTCCTGAATTTAAGAATGTATTGATTGCAGAATTACCAAATGGAGACTGGGCACAAACAACATTGAGACAGTTTTTTTTCAGTGCGTACCAATATTATTATTACCAACAACTGCAAAAATCCGGCGATACAACATTAGCTGCTATTGCGGAAAAATCGCTTAAAGAAGTGACCTATCATTTACGATGGAGCAGTGAATGGGTTATTCGTTTAGGAGATGGTACAGCAGAAAGCAAAGAGAGATTACTTAATGCCCTGCAAGAATTATGGCCTTATACAGGAGAACTATTTCTACCTGCTTCTTTTGAAACAGACATGCTTCAACAAAACATCGGTGTTGATCTTGTCTTGGTAAAAGAAAACTGGGAGAAAAAAGTAGCCGAGATTTTTGCAGAAGCTACCATTGAAGCTCCGGAGAAATCATGGGCACAACAAGGTGGAAAAACAGGTATTCATACGGAATACCTGGGCTATATACTTGCTGAAATGCAGTTTCTTCAAAGAGCTTATCCCGGAGCAACCTGGTAAATAACTATGACGATCATTCATCAACATAACAGCGATATTAAAAATGAATTGCTACAACTGTTACAAACAGTAAGCGATCCGGAAATTCCGGTCTTGTCTGTTATCGACCTGGGTATTATAAGGGATGTTCAATCTACCATATTACCAGATGGCTCTATTCAACCCATCATTACCATTACCCCGACCTATAGCGGTTGCCCGGCAATGGATGTAATTAGTATGAATATCAGACTTGTATTATTAGAGGCAGGTTATAAAGAAATCACCATAAAACAGCAACTATCTCCTGCATGGACTACAGATTGGATGAGTGAAGATGGAAAGAATAAACTTAAAGCTTATGGAATTGCACCACCGAATCATAATCAATCCGTTTGTACACCAGATGCATTTCAAAAAGAAGTAGCCATTCAATGTCCGCAATGTAATTCCTGGAACACTACCCTTGTAGCACCATTCGGAAGTACTGCATGTAAAGCTTTATATAAATGTGAAGATTGCAAAGAACCTTTTGACTACTTTAAATGTCATTAAAGTATTTTCCTGAGTAATGCCGGTGCAGAGAATCTTTTTCCGATATATAATTCCAATCCATAAAAACGTCTGCGGGTTCTTGACTCATCATCTCCTGAACCATATTGGTATAAATATCCATTAAAGCCTGTATACCAGGTTTCCCTTGTATAAGAAATACCTCCCTGAAGAAAATACCCGGTTGATACCCTGGTATCTTTGTTACTGATTTTCATCAATTGGGTATCGTATGAATTGGTATTAATGAAATTTACACCCATAACCGGACCTGCAGCGCCTGCTAATGACCAGTCTTTCCGAATAACAACCGCAAATGCTAAGGGAACACGAAAATTAATATCCAGGTATTTATCATCTGACGAAGCTCCTACTGTGGGAACTATAGTAGGATCTGTTAGTGACATCTGATAAACAGATAGTGCAGGTATCAGGCTGAAGGCTTTTTTAACCTGTTTAGATTTGCCCGAGACCATTGCAACATCAGAAAATTTTTTATTTACGTTATACACTACAGATCCACCAATAATTTTTGTGGTAAGATTATTAAGTTGAAGATATGGATCACCCGGTCGCCAGCCACTTATCAATTCACTGGTATTTTGAATATAATAGCCTTTTGCTTTTTGATAAGTTAGGGTAATATCCAAATCGCCCAATACCATTTCCATATCGAATGTACTACGCTTGTTATCACCTTTTATCTGAGATTTCTCCTGATTTAAGTAAGCGGGTGTAAAAGAATACCTAAAGTTGACCCATCTGTACTGAAACAATAAAAATTGTTGCAGGGTTCTTCTGGGAGTAATCTCAAACCTTAGTTTCGATTGAGGATAAGCAACAACAAACTCCAGATTATTGGTTTGTAACCCTGTAGAAATATTCAGTTTCTCACGATAACTGATCACATCAATAGAATCGGAATTATTTTTTAGCCGATGCTCCTGTGCAGCTAACCTAAGTATTTGGAAACACAAAAACACCAACAGAAAAAATAGTCGTTGCATGCTTTAAATTAAGAAAAAAGATGAAATAGGTGTAGCTTAGCTTTAAAATAAAACGATGGCTCCTATTGAATTTCATATCGAAGCAGGTGTTGCCTATCTAACACTTAACAGGCCAGACAAACTCAATTCTTTCAATCGGGAAATGGCTTTACTGTTACAATCAAAACTAGATGAATGTGCATCACTCCATGAAGTAAGAGCAGTTTATCTGACAGGAGCAGGCAAAGGATTTTGTGCCGGTCAGGATCTCGCAGAAGTAGTTGATCCTAATGGACCGGGCATGCAACGCATTTTGAGCGAACATTATAATCCTATTATCACACGATTACGAAATATGCCCAAGCCTGTGGTTGCTGCCGTAAATGGTGTAGCTGCTGGAGCCGGTGCTAATATTGCACTTGCCTGCGATATTGTGGTAGCTGCACAATCTGCATCATTTATTCAGGCATTTTCAAAAATTGGGTTAATACCAGATAGTGGGGGTACGTATACTTTACCAAGATTAATCGGATGGCAAAAAGCCAGTGCCATAATGATGCTGGGCGATAAGATTAATGCAAATACTGCTGAAAAAATGGGCATGATCTATCAGGTTTTTGAAGATGAATTATTTATTGAATCATCCAAACAAATTGTCACTAATCTTGCACAAATGCCTACCAAAGCATTGGGATATATCAAACATGCCTTAAACCACTCTGCCAGCAATTCACTGGAAGAACAATTATCACTGGAAGACGACTATCAGCAGAAAGCAGCGGCTACCGCTGATTTTAGAGAAGGAGTTGCTGCATTCCTAGAGAAAAGAGCACCAAAATTCAAAGGACAATAAATGAGTACAATGAATAATCCTTTTAAACAGGTAGTAGATCACATGATGAAGCACGACCAGTTCTCACAATGGCTGGGCATAACTGTAATTGATATTCAGGAAGGATATAGTAAGATTAATATGACAGTTCGTGAAGAAATGATCAATGGATTTGGTATTGTACATGGCGGCATCGCTTTTTCATTAGCAGATAGCGCATTTGCCTTTGCCTGTAATAACCGTAACAACCTTTCTGTTGCTTTAGATACTTCCATCAATTTTACCAAAGCCGTTCAGGTGGGCGATCAGTTAACCGCAGAGGCAAAAGAAATTCATAATGGCAGAAGTACAGGCTTATACCATATCACCATCACTAACCAAAAAAATGAACAGGTGGCACATTTTAAAGGCACTTGCTTTAGAACCGGCAAAACACTGATATGATCTGTCAATTCAAAGAATTTATTCCTGTTGTGGATGAAACCGCTTTCATTCATCCTAATGCCGTAGTTACCGGTAATGTAATCATTGGAAAAAATGTTTATGTAGGACCCGGCGCAGCTATTCGTGGCGACTGGGGACAAATCATCATTGAAGATGGATGCAATGTGCAGGAAAACTGTACCATACACATGTTTCCAGGGGTAACTGTTTTGTTGAAAGAAGCGGCGCATATTGGTCATGGCGCCATTATTCATGGTGCAACCATTGGCAAGAATTGCTTAATTGGCATGAACAGCGTTATCATGGATAATGTGGTGCTAGGTGATGAATGCATTGTTGGTGCATTAAGCATGCTAAAAGCAGATGAACAATTTGAATCAAGAAGCCTGATCGTTGGCAACCCGGCCAAAAAAATAAAAGAAGTAACAGATGAAATGATTGCCTGGAAAACTAAAGGCACTGCCTTATATCAACAATTACCCGATGATATGCGTACACACTGGAAAATCTGTGAGCCATTAAGAACAATTCCCGATCATTATCTCCAAAACAGTGAAAGCAACCCTACAAACTACAAAACCTGGAACGAAGAACGCAATACTTGACAGCTTAGGCATAATATGCTTTTCTTTTCAACTAAAAACATCCCCATCTAATAGCGCTTGAAGCTTGTGGGCCCTACCCATTGTTGTCCGGTAAATTTAACCGTGAGCTGTAGGTGTCGCGTATGATGGAACACGGATCTTCATGATTTTCAAGATCTATCATGATAAATCCTGAAAATCATGAAGATCTGTGTTTTATTAATAGCAGATAGTGCATTTACGGCAACCAAATATTTCTTTAAGCAACTGACTTTACATTTTCTCCCCTCTTTAATTCCAATAAAAACAGAAAGTCTATAATAAGCACCCATCAAGGCTTGTAGCTTGTAGCTTGCGGCTTGTAGCCAATTTCCCCCGACAGCTTTGTTTTCGTACCTTTGTATTTCCACCAAAGTCTTGATTGAAAAGTGTCTGAGAAAAATAACTTCATCGATTATATCCGCATCTTCTGCCGCAGTGGACATGGTGGTGCCGGCGCCAAACATTTCATGCGTAATAAATTAACCGCTAAGGGAGGCCCTGATGGAGGCGATGGTGGTAGAGGTGGACATATCATCTTACGCGGTAATTCGCAGATGTGGACACTACTTCACTTGCGTTATTTTAAAAATGTATTGGCTGAACACGGAGAAGGTGGTAGTAAAAACAATTGTACGGGTCGCGACGGACAAGATATTATTATTGAAGTACCGCTGGGAACAGTTGCCCGTGATGAAGAAAGCGGAAAAATAGAAGCAGAGATACTGGAAGATGGACAGGAGATTATTTGGATGAAAGGTGGCCGTGGCGGCTTAGGTAACAGCAATTTCGCCACACCTACCAATCAGGTTCCTGAGCACGCACAGCCGGGTGAGCCGGGTGTAGAAGGCTGGAAAAACCTCGAATTAAAAGTATTGGCTGATGTTGGACTAGTAGGCTTTCCGAATGCAGGAAAATCGACTTTATTATCTGTTATAACTGCCGCTAAACCCAAAATTGCCAATTATGCCTTCACCACTTTAACACCTCAATTAGGCATGGTTGCTTATCGCGATTCAAAATCATTTTGTATCGCCGATTTACCCGGTATAATTGAAGGAGCTGCGGAAGGAAAAGGATTAGGTCATCGCTTCCTTCGACACATTGAAAGAAATGCCGTTTTATTATTCCTGATACCTGCCGATAGCGCTGATCATCGTAAAGAGTTCGAAATCCTCAGAAATGAGCTGGAACAATACAATCCGGAGATGCTGCAAAAAGATTTTATCATTGCCATCAGCAAAAGTGATATGCTGGATGATGAACTAAAAGAAGCCATTGGTAAAGAACTTCCAAAAGGTATTCCACACTTATTTATTTCTTCTGTAACACAATCAGGATTAACTGAATTGAAGGATAAGTTATGGGAAACTTTAAACAAGCCTGTTGACGAAACTAACAGTCGTTAAGATATCCGATTTATTTATATGTTAACACCGCTCACCCAAAAATCTATTTTTGGGCGGGTTACCTTTACTATCTTGCATGTATTAAGGATGTACACCAGCAATTTTAGCCGTACATCCCGGATTTTTTAAAAATCCCAACTTCTTCGCTTCTGCCAGCTCGCTTTTACGAAACTTTTACTTGCACTACGAGAAATCTTCTGAATGCACAGGAGATACGCATTAATTATTTACGCATTAAAAGAAACAACATGAAAAAGCAATCTGTACAAGCCATCGTAAAAGGAATCGTTCTTAGTGGCATTTTAACTGCCGGTACATTTATTCAGGCCAAAGCCAATGATAATGCCGGTGAAGCCGTTGCTGCAAAAGCATCTGCTGAATTTAAATTTGCTGGTTCTTCTAAAGACCAGGCATCATTCAATGTAAAATTCAACAACCCAACAGGTGAAAAATTCACTTTGCTGGTACTGGATGCAAATGGCGACCTGTTTTTTAAAGAGAGTTATTCAAAAAAAGACTTCGCTAAAAAACTGGTGTTAGCCAAAGAAGATGCTGAGAAATTAACTTTCCGTATCCAGAGCGGCAACCAAAGTTTTGATGAAAACATCAACCTGTTTGTAAGCGAAACTGAAGCAAGAAAGGCTTCAGCCAAGCAATAATTAAATCATTCCCACTTAGCTAAAAACGAATTGTTTTTAGCTAAGTGTTGACCTCTACACGACGCTCGCTTTATTGAACTATCACGCTTTGCTTTACGAAATATTCATTGCGATACGAAAACCTGTTTAACAGGAGCCATTTTATTACTCACGCAAAAAGAATATGAACATGAAAAAAGCAATCATTACCGGTTTATTATCTGTTGTTTTATTTACTGCAGCAGAAGCAAGTAAAAACGAAAAAACCGACGTTAACAAAGGAAAAATTGAAGTAAACTACACCGGTTTCTTCAACAACGATCTTTCCTTTAATGTGAAGTTTCACAACCCAAGTGGTAACAATGTTACACTTACTGTAATTAACGAAGAAGGTGAGAGCCTCTTTAAAAGCAATTTCTCAGACAAAAAATTCGAAAAGAAATTTGTACTGTTGAAAGATGCTAATGTCGACAAACTTACTTTCCTGTTTCAGTCAGGTAAAGATGTGTACAAAGAAAGCTTCGACATCAATGTTGTTACACGCGAAGTATCAGATGTAGTTGTAAAAAGAAACTAAAAAGAACAACCAGGCAGGAAATAGTATTGATCAGCAGTTGATCTATCATTGTGTGTGGCCGGTAACAGTAGACTGTTATCGGCCTTTTTTGCACCACTGTTAACAAAATATCACATGCAGGTTGCGGTTCGGATATTAATTTCAGGTATGCAACCACAACAATGTCTTTTCTGCGGACATATCGTTCAACTGGTACATGTTCATGGGCATTACCAGTGTCCGGTTTGCACCACCAATGCCCTACCCTGCTGCGATGGTGACAACTGTAATACCAATCAATTACTCGCCATTCAAAACGAAGCCATTCACCGCCAGCAAGTAAAATCAGATGAATAAAATCATTCGAACAGATTCCTCCAATCCGGCATTCATTTCGTTGGTGCAATTGCTGGATGCAGAATTGGCTGAACGTGATGGTGCAGATCATTCTTTTTATCACCAATACAATGGTATACAGTTATTACAACATGTAGTTGTTTTATTCCATGAAGATATTCCTATCGGATGCGGTGCTTTTAAACAAATTGAAGCTGATACCGTAGAAATAAAACGCATGTATATCTTACCAGATCATCGATCTAAAGGCCTTGCCTCCAAGGTGCTTACTGCATTGGAAGAATGGGCAAAAGAAGAAGGTTTTATTACTGCGGTATTGGAAACAGGCAAAAGACAACCGGAAGCCATTGCACTGTACCAGAAAAATGGATATGTCAATATTCCCAACTACGGTCAATATATCGGTATAGAAAACAGTGTTTGTTTTGAGAAAAGATTAATCCCATAAAAAAAGCCATCCTGTCTGAGACGGGATGGCTTTTTACTATTTAAAGTTCACCTACTATCCAGCCGCTTCAGACTGCATACTTCTGGCTACTTTTTTTCTGTCTTCTTCATTCAGCACGGTTTTACGCATACGGATGTTTTTTGGTGTTACTTCTATACACTCATCCTGCTGAATATATTCCATACACTCTTCCAAGGTAAACTGCAATTTTGGTGTGATACGAACACTGTCATCACTGCCGCTTGCACGGTGGTTGGTAAGTTTTTTCGCTTCCACAGCATTTACGTTCAGGTCTCCTGGTTTAATGTGCTCAGCAATGATCTGACCAACATATACTTCCTCTCCCGGATCAATAAAGAAGCTACCTCTATCCTGTAATTTGTCGATAGAATAAGCAGTAGTTACACCCTGGAATTTGGCAATCAATACCCCGTTATTTCTACCAGGAATTGGTCCTTTCCATGGCTTGTATTCATTAAAGCGGTGGGCCATTACAGCTTCACCAGCAGTGTTGGTAAGCATTTGTGAACGAAGTCCAATCAAACCTCTTGATGGAATATCGAATTCAAGGTGTTGCATTTCACCTTTGCTTTCCATCACCAGCATTTCACCCTTGCGCTGGGTAACCAGGTCGATTACTTTTCCGCTGAACTCGCTAGGTACATCTACTACCAATATCTCATAAGGCTCATGCTTCTTTCCATCAATATGTTTAACCAATACCTGAGGGTTACCTACCGTTAGCTCATATCCTTCACGACGCATGGTTTCAACCAATACGCCCAGGTGAAGAATACCACGACCATAAACCAGGAAGCTATCGGCACTATCGGTATCTTCTACACGCAATGCAAGGTTTTTTTCTGTTTCCTTCATCAAACGGTCACGGAGGTGACGAGAAGTAACAAACTTACCATCACGACCAAAGAAAGGTGAGTTATTGATGCTGAAAGTCATGCTCATGGTTGGCTCATCCACGCTGATAATCGGTAATGCTTCCGGATTTTCTGCATCTGCGATGGTATCACCAATATTGAAATCTTCTAAACCTACAACCGCACAAAGGTCACCAGATAATACTTCAGAAACCTTACGCTTACCCATTCCTTCAAATACGTACAGTTCTTTAACACGGACTTTCTTAATAGTACCATCAGCCTGCACCAATGCAATCTGCTGGTTTTCTTTAATAGAACCACGGGTTACTTTACCGATGGCGATACGACCAAGGAAAGAAGAGTAATCAAGTGAAGTGATCTGCAATTGCAAAGTACCTTCTGATACTTTCGGTGCTGGTACATATTTAATGATACCATCCATTAACGGAAGAATATCTTCTGTAGGTGTTAAACTATCGTTGAACCAGCCATTCTTACCACTACCATAGAAAGTAGGGAAGTTTAACTGCTCTTCAGTAGCATCGAGGTTGAAGAATAATTCGAATACTGCATCATGCACTTCATCCGGACGGCAATTTGGCTTATCAACTTTATTGATCACCACAATTGGGTGAAGGTTTAGTTGCAAAGCTTTCTGTAACACAAAACGGGTTTGTGGCATAGGTCCTTCAAAAGCATCCACTAACAAAATCACCCCATCGGCCATTTTCAATACACGTTCTACCTCACCACCGAAGTCACTGTGACCCGGTGTATCAATCACATTTATTTTAATACCATTATAGGTAACTGCAGCATTTTTACTGAAGATGGTAATACCTCTTTCTTTTTCAAGGTCATTACTATCCATGATCAATTCACCCGTATCCTGGTTATCCCTGAACACTTTAGTTGCGTGAAGAATCCTGTCTACCAGGGTTGTTTTGCCATGGTCAACGTGTGCGATAATGGCAATATTTCTTATTTCCATGTAAAATTTTAAGGCTGCAAAGGTACGGCATTATCGCCGGAGGGCAAAGGGATTAACTAAACTTAACCCGGATAAGTCGCAACTAGTCAAACTGTATTGTAACTAACTGTTAGTCAGTCGAATACAAAGCAATTATTTAATATAACGCTCCTAAACAGCATTCACAAACAATGCTTATCTTTCTAAAAATATCCGCAGCCATGCGATTGCTTAAGAAATTACTGCTTGTTCTGGGCCTTTTGACCCTGATATATTTACTTGGCCCCAGTCCCAAAAAGCCCCAATATGGAACTGCTCTTCCAGCCATACCCTCGAATTTGGATAGTCTTGGTGGTTATATCACATCATTAGAGTCTGCTCATAAAATTAAGCCGGATAATGAAGCCCGGATTGTATGGGCCAATGATAGTGTACATACTAAAACCCCTTATTCGATTGTTTACCTCCATGGTTTTAGTGCAAGCCAGAAAGAAGGTGATCCTGTGCATAGAAACCTTGCTAAACAGTTTGGTGCTAATCTTTATCTAGCCCGCTTATCCGGACACGGTATCGATACCAGTGATGCCCTTCTTAGTATGACCGCCACCAACTTATGGGAATCTGCCAAAGAAGCTTATGCAATTGGAAAACAATTGGGTGAGAAAGTGATTCTGATGGGCACATCTACCGGAGGAACACTGGCACTGATGCTTGCAGCCAGTTATCCTGAAATAGCCGGACTTGTTTTATTATCACCCAATATAGCCATCAATGATCCGAATGCATGGATCACCAATAATCCATGGGGGCTTCAGATTGCAAGACTGGTTAAAGGTGGAAAAATGAATATCATTCCCAATAAAACAGAAGAATACAAACAATATTGGAATGCTGCTTACCGTCTTGAGGCAGTTACTGAATTGCAGGAGTTATTAGAGACAGCCATGACAAAAGCTACTTTTGAAAAAGTAAAACAACCCATGCTCATCTTGTATTATTATAAAAATGAAAAGGAGCAGGATCCGGTAGTAAAAGTATCCGCCATGAAAGAAATGTTTGACCAGGTGAATACACCGGCAAATATGAAAAAAATGGTACCTATCCCTAATGCAGGAAGCCATGTTTTAGGCTCTCCTATTCAGTCGAAAGATATTGTAACAGTTGAGAAAGAGGCAGCCGATTTTCTACGGAATAGTATGAAAGTGCCTTTAGCTATTAGCCATTAGCTGTTAGCAGCTCTCCGGAAAAATTACGCCACAAGGTTCGAGCTACAAACCATTGCTGTCCGGGGAAAATTTGCTAGCATCTTCTGAGCCACAGGCTACATGCCACAAGCTGCAAGCAATTGGTAAACCAGACATTAAACAGGAGCCAGGTAATTAGGGAAGATAAAAAGAATAAATACAATCAGTCAGCCTGTTTACAGGCCGTAATTGGCTTGGATGTTGAGCGCAGCTACGACAGCTAAATCAGAGGCCAATGTAGTCTGGGAACGGGTACGGGGCCATTCGGCCCAGGAGTAACATTCAATTTTGAACAACCGCGTGATCGATTTTACTCATTGTCATAAGGTGATAGATATTGCCTAAGCCATCGTTACGGCTTATTTTAAAAGCAGGGGTTCTGTTTTCAAACTACGACAGAATGATTGCTGTAGAAGAATTTCAGAGAAAAATGATATTTTTTACCGGACAGCAATGGCTGTTAGCTATTAGCATTTAGCCATTTGTTGGTGACTAATTGATTCTCTATTAAATAAAGTTGATAGAAATGATATTTGAAGGCTTGATGGAACACTAATTTATCATGATAATCATGATAAATCTACGTTCCATTTACTGCATAAATAGAATTTCAATACTTAGTTTGATTAAATTGCTAATGGCTAAATACTAACAGCTAAAGGCTAATAACCAAATACACCCAGGCTGCAAGCGAGCCGCCAAGCAATGGCCCCAATACAGGGATCCAGCTATACGACCAATCACTATTTCCTTTGTTTTTAATTGGCAATAAGGCATGCATGATTCTCGGTCCCAAATCACGAGCCGGATTAATTGCCCAGCCTGTCGGACCACCCAGTCCAAGGCCAATTGCCATTACCAGTAATGCTACAGGTAAAGCATCTAATGCACCAAGACTATGTTCCGCTCTGGTGATAAAAAGTACACCTATAATAAATACAAATGTGGCAATGGTTTCTGTAAACAGATTCTGTATAGGATTACGAATAGAAGGTCCGGTTGAAAAACAAGCCAGTTTAGCAGATGCGTTATCTTCCATATCAAAATGTTGGCGGTAGGTGGCCCATACTGCTAATGCTCCCAACATAGCACCAAATAATTGAGCAGCTAAATACATTGGCACATCAGCCCAGGAAAACTTACCGGCAAATGCCAGGGCAAAAGTTACTGCCGGATTGAGATGCGCTCCGCTACTGGATGCAGTAACATATACACCAATAAATACGGCAAGTCCCCAACCAAAACAGATAGATAATAATCCTCCGTTATTTCCTTTTGTTTTAGGTAATACCACATTTGCTACTACGCCATTACCTATGATGATTAGAATTGCAGTGCCTATTAATTCGCTAAGGAATGTTGTCATATAGATGGATTCAATCGGATATAAATATATAGCATTAAAGGTATCCTTTCGCAAGCTCGTGAAAGTTCTCGCGCTGCTGATTTACCCAGGTTTCAGATTCATTCAGACATTCCCGCATTAATGACAACACAGTATCCAATGCGGTTATTGCTGCACTTGCGTTGAGAAAAAGAATCCTTGTTCTTCTTGCAAGCACATCTTCTGCAGTAATAGCCATTTCATGTTTAACTGCATAAACAACATCTACCCATTTATAGGTAAATTCAGGATGCAGGTATTGATCAAGTTCCGGCCTTTCTTTAATCAGGACCTCTTTTTTATGCTTCACTGCAATCGGGTCTCCTATGGGCAGGTTTTTAGTAATACAAAGGCGCTTGTCTTGTTTGGAAATAAATACTGCATTATCAACAGCATCTTCAGCCATCTTACGATAGGTGGTCCATTTACCACCGGTAATAGTAACCAATCCACTTGCAGAAACCATAAGCACATGGTCTCTGGATAATAAGGCCGTACTTGTATTTTCCTTCGATTTAACCAACGGTCTTAAACCAGCAAATACAGATAAGATATCTGTTCGATCAATCGCAGGCTTTACATAACGGTTAATATGTGCGAGGATATAATCTACTTCGTCTTCTAAAACCAATGGCTCTTCTGTAATTTCATCTACGGGTGTGTCTGTAGTACCAATAACAATTTTATTGAGCCAAGGTACCGCGAACAATACCCTTTTATCATCGGTTTTAGGAATCATCAATGCATGATGTCCGGGGAAACATTTTTTATCGACTACCAGGTGTATACCCTGTGAAGGTTCTACCAGGTTCTCAGCTTCGGGATCGTCCATTTTCAGGATATGATCTGTGAAAACACCTGTTGCATTGATCACAGATTTTGTGTGAATAGTAAACTCCTCTCCTGTTTGGGTTAATTGAATTTGAAGTCCCGTGATTTTTTTCTTCTCTTTTATCAGATCCGTAACCTTACAATAGTTAACCAGGGTAGCCCCATGTAATACTGCAGTGGCTGCCAGATCGATGCATAGACGGCTATCATCAAACTGTCCATCATAATATAAAATACCTCCTTTCACTCTCGCAGGATCAAGGGCAGGTAATAAATCGAGTGTTTGTTTTTTGGAGAGAAAAGCTGTTTTTCCCAGTGAAAGTTTTCCTGATAAAAAATCGTACATACGTAATCCGATACCGTAATAAAACTTCTGAAAAAAACTCTTTACCGGAATAATAAATGGTTGTACAGAAGTAAGGTGAGGGGCATTTTTAAGTAGCCATCCCCGTTCCCGTAATGCCTCTTTTACCAATTTCAGATTACCATGTTCCAGGTATCGAACACCACCATGAACCAGTTTGGTTGACCTGCTGGAAGTTCCTTTCCCAAAATCATACTGTTCAACCAATAATATCTTATATCCCCTGGAAGCCGCATCCACCGCAATCCCCAGCCCCGTCGCCCCACCGCCAATTACCACCATATCCCAAATTTTTTCAGCACTGAGCCTTTCTATATGCAGAGATCTATTCATAAAGGAAAGTTAGGAAACAGGAGCTAGAAATAGGAAATGAAAAAAAGAAAAGGGTGGCTACCTACTTCATTTACCCACCCTTTCTCATTCCTTATTTCTTATTCCTTATTCCTTATTTCCTATCCCTACCGTCTCGGCTTAAGCCATTGCTCCGGGTTAAACAGCGTGCCTTTGTCGTTGTTGATCATGAAAATGATGGCGCCTTCGCCGTCGATGCTCTTGCCTGATCTGCCAATTACAGAGCCGGCTTTTACTTGTTGTCCAACTGCAACTGAAATTGATGATAATTGCGTGTAGGTAGTAAAATATTTTCCATGACGTACAAATACCACCAGGTCTCCATTTACTTCACTGGCGTATGCCACTTCCCCATCTGCTACACTTTTTACGGAAGAGCCTTCTGGTAAAGCGATCTGTATGCCATCACTTTTCTGTGTAATTTTTGTTCCGGGTACGGTAGAGATACCAAATGGCACGTATACATTTCCTTTATCAACGGGCCAGGGAAGGCGACCTTTATTTTGTTCAAATTGAATGGATATCTCTCTTCCTTCGGGTGTGGTTTCAAAAACGGTATATGGCCTGTCTGCTACTACTTTTGTTTCTAGCGGTTCATTTACGGCCGGATTTTTAGCTGTGGTAGTATTACCGGTGGCTGGTTTAGCCGTTCCGTCTGCTGGTTTGGTATTATTAGCAGCGGCTTTTTTAGCATCTTCTGCAGCTTTTAGTTTTGCCTTTCTCGCAGCTTCATCGGCTTCTCTTCTGATGATGGCCATCAATGCCTGCTGCATCTTCTGGCGTTGTCTTTCTTTATTCTGGATTTGAGTCGACAGTTCCTTTTCTTTTCCTTTTAGTTGCGCGACTACCTGGTCCTGCACTTTTTTATCATCCTGTAACACCTTGAGTTGTTCACTTTGTTTTTCCAGGGTGGTTACGCGTTCTTTTTTATTGCTGCTCAGGAGTTCAATTTTTGATTTGAGCAATTGCTCCGACTGTATAATTGCATCTGCCTGTGTTTCCCTGTTCTGGCGATAACTCTTGAGATAGGTTATTCTTTTGATGGCATCATTAAAACTTTTGGAAGAGAAGATGAAATTGAGGTATTCATAGCTGCTCCTGTTCTTGTAGGCAAACACAATGCTCTTCGCATATTTCACCCGAAGTGTATCCAGTTCACGCCTAAGCCGGTAAATATCTCTTTCATTCAGGTAAATGGTATTGTCGAGATCCCTGATCTGTCTGTTGATAGAGTTTACCAATTGCTCGCGCATGGTAACTTTCCGTTTTATGATGGCGAGTTGACTAAGTGATAGTTTTTTGTTTTTCTGGGTTTGGGAAAGTAACTGGTTAAGTTCGGCCAGTTCTTTTTTAATATCCTGTTCCTGCTTTTGTAATTCTTCACGGGTTTGTTGGGCATAAGTAGTTATAACCAATAAAGAAGCTATCAGAAAACAAAAAAGCGGTTTGAACATGATGAAAATTTTAACCCTCGGGAGGATGATCAGTTATACAACGAATAAATTAGTCGTAAATTACTTACGCTTGTAGTTTTTTGGTGGTTCGAAGTTGTATTTTAACGGATCATTTAACGTAAACTCCTTAAAATCAAGGAAAATATTCAATTTAGACTTCTCCGCCATGGATATTTTTCTATTAGTGGCAAAGAGATAATCGCCCATGGGCTGGTAGTTTCCAAAGGTTATATCGCAGGTTCTGTTTCTTTGAACGTCAATATCATCCAGTTTGCTGTACAATACCCGATTATCGGTTTTATCCAGGTTAATCAGGTGTTTAAACAGGTCGCCCACCATTAGTACCAATAGCTGTGTATTACTGTTTTTATACGAAATAAGGTTATTGCTCATGAAAATAGGGTTACCGATGAGCATATCCTGTAGTGTAGCGAAATCGAAAGGTATTTCAGTTACTTCCTGTAAATAACTGATTGAGCGGTTCATCACGTATTTCTCCCCTACTTTTCGTACCAGTATCAGGCTGTCTTTATTGATTTTGAGTTGAAGTCCTTCAGCAGAAATCCCCAAAAATGAACCTTTAACGCGGATGATGATGATACTATCTTTACGCATACTCAGGTAAACAGTATAGTTATCATTTTTCTCCGGTCCTTCATAATCCACTTTAATCTTGGCATTAAAGGTGTTGAAGTCGATCTTATTCCTGGCCACTTTACTCATGATATCTGCAACAATTGCAGCAGAATCAACAACCGGCGTTTCTTTAATAACTACAACCTGGGCGGTATCTTTTTTAGTGATTGCTTCCTGGATCTGCTCTACTTTTTTAACGGTCTTGCAAGAGAACAGTAGTAATCCGCAAAGCAGCAGTGCTGTGCTTTTAGCTGCTAGCTTCGAGCTGCTAGCTACCAGAACCTTGTTTACGATTGCTACCCTCGATCTAATTAATGCTATACTTCTCAATTGAACTACTATTTAAAACGATTAAAAGCTATTAGCTATTAGCTGTTAGCTGTTAGCCATTAGCAAAAGCTGACGGTTAATTACACGCTACTCTCAAAAATAATTTATACCTACCCCATACACCCAAATCTGAAATCTGCTATCTGACATCTAAATCCCTCTCAAATCCGACATCCGCCATCCGACATCAGCCATAAAATCTGCCATCTGCCATCTGCCATCCTCAAATCTTCCCCGTGCTTCCAAACCCACCTGCTCCTCTTTCCGTATCATCCAGTGTTTCTACGGGCTGCCATTCAATTCTTTCTACCTTTTGTAAAACCATTTGTGCTATGCGATCGCCGGGTTGAATGGCTTGCTCCTCGGCAGAAAGATTGATCAGTATTACTTTTATTTCACCACGATAATCTGCATCAATCGTACCTGGAGTATTTAAGCAGGTTATGCCCTGTTTGATGGCCAGTCCGCTTCGTGGGCGGATTTGGATTTCATAGCCTTCGGGGATTGATACAAAAAGTCCGGTGGGCAACAAAGCCCGTTGCATCGGTTGCAATACAACCTGCTCATCGATAGCCGCTCTGATATCCATTCCCGATGCACCCGTTGTGGCATACTCGGGATAACTGTTAGATGACTTATTTACGATGCGAATTTCAATTCCCATATCCGGCAAAGGTAAGGGCTCACTACTTTAGTAGCTGTACTTTCCTGAATGAATTAACAAAGAGAGAGGGGGCGGGGGAAAATAGGCTGCTAGCTTCTAGCCTATAGCCAGAACTGTCCGGGGAAAATAGGCTGCTAGCTGCTAGCCTTGATTGGTGCTTGTTTTAGGTTTTCTGCTATTATTTGAATAAATGCAGGGATTGCGAATTTGTATTGTAAAAAAACCTATTTAAAATAAATATTTAATTGCCATATCCATGCTTGTGGATGGTTAAATTAATAGCAAAAAAAGCTAGAAGCTAGCAGCTAGTGGCTAGAAGCTATTTTTCCCCGCCAGCAATGGTTTCACCCCCTCATTTGCATTTATAGTTACTATGTTTGAAACAGATCAGGTATTAACCATATATATTTATTTCCCCGAAAAGCACATAAAACGATATTTTCGTTGCCAATTATTATCGCAATACTATTTACTGATGAAATCTGGTCCAATAATCACAGAGCAAGCTATTATTTTGGCAATGGAACAAGTTGAACAGATTGTCTGTGAAACAGGAAATGAACAAGATCTCTCCTATTTTAAGTTTCACCGCCTGCGTTTTTTCCGGATGGCCAAGTCAATTACAGCAATCTGCACACCAGGACAGGTAGTACTCGATATCGGCAGTCATTATTTACATTCCAGTCTCATACTTACTTTTTTAGGATATAAAGTGCATTCAATGGATGTGAGTGAGTTCTGGAATATTGGTTTTGTAAAAGATCGTGCTGAAAAATACAATCTCATTCCAGTAGTAGAAAATAACCTGGAAACACTGGAAAGCTGTCAAACAAAATCGGATGTTTATGATCTCATTTTGTTCACAGAAATATTAGAACATATCACTTTTAATCCTATAAATTTCTGGAAAAACATTTATCGTATCCTGAAAAACAAAGGCTTAATTTATATCACAACACCGAATTCACTCACCATTTTCAATATCTCCAGAACCTTATTGCATCTTATTCTGCTGAAGGGCGTTGGTCAGGATATTGATTCAATTTTCCGCAATGTAACCTATGGTCACCATTGGAAAGAATATTCCTCATCGGAGATCCGTAAGTATTTCAAAAAAATGAATGACGGTTTTACCGTTACTATCAGGAAATACGCATACAAGCAATTCCCTATTCAAAACCTGAAAGACCGCCTAAGAAAAATTTTCCTTGACTTAGGGAACCTGATACCTTATTTCAGGGGTGAAATAGAAGCTGTGATTGAAGTGGACAAATCGAAAAAATGGCTTATTGAGTCACCTGAATATTGATCGGCTATCAATTAGTTATTGCTGTAAGGTGAAAAAAGCTGCTAGCTGTTAGCCAGAACTGTCCGGGGAAAATAGGCTGCTAGCTTCTAGCCTCTAGCTGCTAGCCTTGATTGGTGCTTGTTTTAGGTTTTCTGCTATTATTTGAATAAATGACAGGGCTTGCGAATTTGGTTTGTAAAAATCCTTCTTAAAATAAAAATTTAATTACCATATCCAAGCTTGTGAATGGTTAAATTAATAGCAAAAAAAGGCTAGTAGCCAGCAGCTAGTGGCTAGAAGCTATTTTTTCCCGGACAACAGTGGCTGTTAGCCTCTAGCTGCTAGCTTGGGTTAGCGGTTATTCCAGGTATTCTGCTATTAATGAAATAACCAGATGGGGCCGCGAATTAGATAATTTAAAATCAGTTGATTAAAGAAATGCTTATTTGCCTTAAATATGCTATTTGATGACCAAATGCAACATAAAAAACCTCGCAGATCGCAGATCTTTTTACCTGACAGTAATGGAATAAATCACCCATTTTCATGATCTGTCATGATAAATCATCCTAATCTTGAAAATTTTTGTTCCATAATCCTCCCTACATGAAGCCAAAAAACAGATATATAAAATAATTATGGTACTCCCGTAATAGAGCTATATTTTTGATCTTCTACTTTTCTGGCATAGCCATTGTCTGAAACCGTTTTTATGAAAAAGACTGCCTTTAATAAAACAGGATTATTTTTATTTATCATAACTACTCTTTCATTGCTGTTTTATGGGTGCTTTAAGGATATTCCCAAAAAAACCATTGTCTATGAACAGCATTTCGAAAATGCCACTAATATCGGGATAGATGTATACAATGCACAGGGACTGGTAGATACACCAACCTTAACTACGTTCAATGGACAACATGTTTTCGGCAGATTTAATAATAATTTCCTCTACCTGAAAGTAAAAAAACTTCCTGCACACAGCATCCTCAAAATAAGTTTCGATCTCTATATACACGACAACTGGGATGGCGATTATATAGCTCCGGGATATAGCTTACCCGATGCCTGGGTAATGAATCTTGACAACTATCCATTGTACCTCACCACATTTTCAAATGGTACTTACAGGCAATCGTTCCCGGATAATTATACGGCAGGCGGTTTTAAAAATATTGCAAAAGCAAATGCATGGGCCACCGATTTACCGGGAGCATGCTCATCACAAAGTGCCCCGAACAAAACAACATTGTATAAAATTGAAAGGCTCACATCACATACAGGAGATTCACTGGTTATTACCATGAATGATGTGTTACAACCACCCGGAAACTACTGTTTGAAAAGCTGGTCGATAGACAACCTGGTTATTACAACCAACCAATACCAGTAACCGACTAATTATAATCATCCAATATTTTCCCATGAACCAAGGCAATAAATTTATTTTGCTGATAAAACAAAACCTTGGTTTTCTATCCGGCTTCTTTCACCTGGGTTCTATTCAGGCGTCGAATGCAATCATACAACTCTTACTTTTCCCACTAATTATACATGTAACCGGACTTGAAGAATTCGGTATTGTGATACTAGCAAATACTTATGGAAGCCTGGGTGCCATGTTCATTAATTACGGCACCAATCAGTCAGGCATCAAAGATGTTGCACTCTTTAGAAACAACCCGGAAAAACTTGCCACTGTTTTTTACACAGCTTATTATTGCAGGTTCTTTTTATTTCTACTTACATTACCCCTACTCTTCATTCTATACCAATTCAACTTTCCACATGTAAGGTATTTCCCGTTTGCATTAACCATTGTTTTTGCAGAGGTATTGAACCCTTTTTTCTTTTTTGCGGGTATTGAAAAAGTATCCCGTTACAACCTTGCAAATTTATTATCCAAATCATCATCCGCATTTCTAATATACCTTTTTGTTACCCGTCCGGAGTTGGGTATATGGGTTAACTTTTATCTTGGCATCACCAATATTATTGCTTACCTGATTCTTACGATCTACCTGATCAGAAAATATAAACTTACGCAGTACCTGGCACCCAGGGTATATATAGTGGAATTTTTCCGGAAGAATTTTTTCCTGGTCGGGAATAACCTGTCTTCTTCATTGCAGCAATCTTTTTTTGTATTTGCCCTTTCATTTACAGGAGATAAAATGATGCTGGGGGCCTATTCATTTTGCGATAAAATAGTTTGGGCTTTCAGAATGCTCATCATTGCATTCACAACAGCAATTTTTCCACGTGCCGTAAACCTTTATAAGGAAAACATTGCCAGCTGGAAACAATTCCGGAATCGGGTGAATAAATTAATGGCCGTGTTTTTTTCATTAGTGATGGCGGGAATTTTACTCTTCACGCCTTTTATAGTCGGTTTATTTACAAAAACACATAATGAACTCGCCATCATATATACAAGGGCAATTTGCATGGTTCCATTAATAGCTTCTCTAAATGCAATGAACGTTGTAGACCTGTTATTAAAAAACAAATACCATTATATTTTTATTATAGCCATGGTATTACTTGGCATTTCCGTAATCGTGTCGCTTATTTTTATCCAATTCAATAATAAGGCCATTTTTGGCTACTATCAGGTTATTGTAGAGATTTTCAGCCTCCCGCTATATCTTTACTTTATCAGAAAATCTGAAAGGCAACAGGATGGAACATAAGAAAACAGCTATTATACTGGTTAACTGGAACAGTTTCGAATATACCCACCAATGTATCTTATCCTTAAATCAGTTGATACAAAAAGATTTCGACATCATTGTTGTTGACAATGGTTCTGCAGATGAATCAGGTAAAAAACTAAAAGCCACACATCCTAATATCATACTTATTGAATCTGATACCAATCTTGGTTTTACAGGCGGCAATAATCTCGGTCTCACATATTCGCTGCAACAGGCATACACCTATTCCATGTTATTAAACAATGATACGGAAGTAGCACCTGATTTCCTCGAGATACTTACCGGGTATATGGATGAACACCCGGAGACCGGCGCTATTCAACCAAAAATTTATTACCATCATAACAGGTCAATACTCTGGGATGGCGGATCTTTTTTCAACAGAATTCTGGGCATTGCATATACAAGCGGTCACGGAAAGGTTCCGAAAAAAAAACATGAGGTCATTAAAGAAGTAGACTGGATAACAGGCTGCTGCTTACTTACCCGTAACAGCATACTCAAACAAACCGGGCTTCTGGCAAAAAATTTCTTTATTTATTACGAAGATGTTGACCTTTCATTCAGGATAAAAAAAACCGGATCAAAACTCATCTATCATCCCGGATCTGTAATTTACCATATAGCGGGTGTGTCCAATAAGACCAAAACCAAAGGAAAAGAGGGTTTTGTGAACCCTATCGTACATTACCTCAACTTCAGAAACAGAATCTGGCTCCTGAAACAATATACACCATTGATTTATGCCCCAACTGTTATAGTATATAATTTTTTTTATACCCTTGCTGTATTGTTTTATTTTGCACTGCGTTTTAGGTTCAAAAAACTGGCTTCAGTAGTCAAAGCTGTAAAAGATGGCCTGACAGGGAGCGTGCAATACAAATAATATGATGAAGGCAATACTGATTACAGGCGTTGGAGGTTTGATTGGTTCAAGGATGGCTGAATGGCTGGTAGAAAACCAACCCGATTATACCATTATCGGAGTTGACAACCTCAGCGGTGGTTACCTCGAAAACATACACCCTTCTGTTCAGTTTTTTAACCGCGACCTCGCTACAGATTCACTCGACGATATATTCGAAGGCAATAATATCACTTATGTTTACCATTTTGCTGCCTATGCCGCAGAGGGATTAAGTCCGTTTATAAGAAAATTCAACTATACCAATAACCTGGTTGCAACAGCTTCCATCATCAATGTCTGCATTAAATATGATGTAAAACGACTCATATTCACTTCCAGCATGGCTGTTTATGGCAATGGCACACCTCCTTTCGATGAAGCACATACACCCTGCCCGGTAGACCCCTATGGTGTTGCTAAATACGCCTGTGAGATGGATATTCAAATTGCCGGTGAACAACATGGTCTCGACTGGTGCATCATAAGGCCGCATAATGTTTACGGCCGCAACCAGAATATCTGGGATAAATACAGAAATGTACTGGGTATCTGGATGTACCAAAAACTCAATAACCAGCCTTTTACCATCTTCGGAGATGGACAGCAACAACGGGCTTTCAGTTGTGTGGATGATTGCCTAAAACCACTATGGTCAGCAGCAGTTGAAGCAGCAGCAGCTAAACAGATTATCAATGTGGGCAGCAGCGTGGAAACCAAAATAGTTGAAGCAGCCGAATTACTCCGTGAAGTGGTGGGCGGAGCTGAAATTGCTTTCCTGGAACAAAGACATGAAGTTCAAAACGCTTTTTCTACCTACCAAAAATCAGTATCCATTCTCGGATACCAGGATCAAACAAATTTAAAAGAGGGACTTATACAAATGTGGGAGTGGGCAAAACAACAACCCATTAGAGCAAGAATGGAATGGGGACAATATGAACTGGAAAAAGGAATATACCAATTCTGGAAAAAATAACCGGACCGTTAATGCTTAGTGTAATATTTGCACCTTACTAAAAACAAAAAAACAACACTGTATATGTTTATTTTTCCATGCATATACATCGTTTCATTTTTAATTGCCCTTTATAAGGTTCTTCATAAAGAAACAGATAAGATACTCCTGTTTTTTATACTTGGATTACCCATCTATATAACTTCCCTTTCTTCGGCATTTATACTGGGCTTCGAGCCTATCGTTGCAGTAATGCAATCTTTCAAAGAAATTATTGTACTTACAGCACTGGGCATACTCTTATTCAATAGAAAAAAGAAACTGGTTTTGCACCCGGTCGATTACCTAGCAATTTCATTCGTAGTCATTACCACTATCTATATTGTATTGCCGCTTGGCGATTTTTCTCTCAAAGAAAAACTACTTGCCTTTAAAAGCCTCTCCTTCTTTCCCTTTGTATATTTCACCGGAAGACTTGCCGACCCTACCTCCATAAATCTTAACAGGTACTTTCAATATATCTGTCTTATTGCAATACTGTCTACCATTGTACTGATCGGCGAAGTATATACCAATCAACACCTGCAAGTTTTTACCGGCTACGCAGAATTCAACTATGCCTATTTCGGACAAGAGGCTTCCGGTAGCTATGGACTTAGCTGGACCTTCGAAACAGCCAATGGTATTAAAAGATTTGCGAGTTTTTTCGGTGGGCCACTTGAACTGGGAACCAATACACTTTTTACTATTTCAGTAATTGCTGCTCTTGTTACCCATGACAAAAATAAAATCAAACTCAACTGGTTTATTATCATCGCATTTGCCATGACCGTTTTATCGATCATCTTTGCCTTCTCAAGAGCATCATTCGCAAGCTATTTTATTATACTTTATATCTATTTTCTTATTACCGAAAGAAAAAAAGCTTTACGCATATTTCATTACGGAGTTATTTTTATTACCCTTTTTGTAATGTTCTGGCTGAGTGGTGATATCTACGATTTGATTATAACCACTATTGATTTCAGTGACCCTTCAAGTGCTTATCACGTGTTTCAGTGGCTCGATGGGCTGGAAGCTATTGGCAAGCATCCGATGGGACTTGGATTGGGCATGGCCGGGCGAGTTTCAACAGAAACCGGTTCTAATATTGGTGGAGAAAATCAACTATTGATCATTGGTGTTCAAACAGGTATTATTGCTGTGTTAATCTACATACTACTCTATGCTTATACCATAAGCACCTGTTTCAGAACTTTTAAAAAAACAAGCGGAAAACAAAGAAAACTTGCACTTGCACTCTTACTCGTAAAAGCAGGCTTACTTATCCCCATGTTCACTGCCAATATCGAATCTTATATTTACATTGCTTATATCACCTGGTTCTGTACAGGTTTACTGATAAGCATGAACCAATATTCAGCAGAAACGTCCTTATCTTCCAAACATGAAGCTTCCGGGAAAAATTAAAGTAGGCATCGATATAAGAGATCTTCGCGTAGCTAAAACGGGGCAGAAAACCGTAATGGAAGAACTGTGCAACTACCTTAAAAAACAAGCGGATCCGGATTTCGAATTTGTTTTCCTCGACTCTTCCCTCCCCATTTACAGTGGTAAAAATAAAATAAGGTTAATGCTTGAACATATCCTGTTCCAATACTGGAAACAGGTCGCATTGCCCTTAAAAGCATTTATAAAAGGTTGTGACATCGTTTTCTGTGGCGATTATTTTGCACCACTCATTCACCTGCGATTTAAAACCCTGGTAACTTTTCACGATGCTTTCTTTTTTGAATACCCATCGCATTACAATAAACTATGGCTAAAAATATTCCACCTGTTTGCTGTATCCGCCGCACGTAAATGTCGCTACGTAGTAACAGTCAGTGATTTCGCGCGACATAGCATTCACACTCATTCAGGTATTCCACTGGAAAAAATTGTAACGATTTACAACAGCCCTAAACAACTTCAGCAAACCTTATCCGATAAACCTATTACACCCGCTTTACAAACACTTACCAACTTCCCTTATATCCTTCATGTTGGCGTGCTTGAAAAAAGAAAAAATATACCCAGACTAATTGATGCCTTCCGGCTACTATGTGAAAATGGTAATACCACCCACCACCTTGTGCTGGTGGGTAAAGGCAATGGCAAACTATATTCCGATAATACAGCTCAAATACAGGATGCCATTGAAAAGTCTGGCGTAAAAGACCGCATTATCTGCACAGGTTACCTTACAGATGATGAACTGTCTTATGTTTATCAGCATGCAAACATGTACGTATTCCCTTCTTTTAATGAAGGATTCGGCATTCCCATACTCGAAGCATTTCAATATAATCTTCCCGTATTGGTAGCCAATAATACCGCTTTACCTGAAGTTGGAGGGGATGCCGTACTTTCTTTCGATCCCTATAACACCCATGAAATTTATCAAACCATCCATAACCTGATACAAGATCCCCAACTCAGGGAATCACTGATTATAAAAGGAAAAGAAAGACTGGCTCTTTTTTCAACAGAAAAAACAGCCAATGCATTTAAATCACTGTTTAAAAAAACTGTAGCCGATGAGTAACCCATCAAAATCTAACTATATACCCTATATAGATGGCTGCAGAGGTATGGCAATTCTTATCGTTGTACTATCACATGCTGGATTGGGGAATATTATTCCCGGCAAGTTTGGCGTTACCCTATTTTTCTTTATCAGTGGATTCTTAATAACAAAATTATTACTGGAAGAAAGAATCGGGAAAGGTCGTATTCAGATGAAAAATTTTTACCTGCGTCGTTTTTTTCGACTCTACCCTGCCTTGATCGCAATGATCTTAACAGGACTCTTATTTTCACGCATATTAGACTGTCCACTCCCTTTAAACGATGTTTTGAGTGCCTTGTTCTACTATACCAATTATTATGTTGGCTGGATAAGAGTCCCCGTTACAGATTGCAAAAGAATGCTCGATATACTTTGGTCATTGTCTGTTGAAGAACATTTCTACCTCTTTTTTCCGTTATTACTCTCACTCTTCCTGAAAAATGGATTAGCAAAACTACAGTCATTCCTGCAATGCTTATTCCTTCTTTGCATAGTAGCATTACTGGCCAGGATACAATTATATATTTCCAATCCAACTGATATCTCTTACGTAACAGGTAGGGTTTACTTCTCTACACACACTCGTATGGACTCTATATTATGGGGATGTATTGCTTCTATTTTATATTATCACCTTAAACCCGGCTGGTACCTCCGTATACTACAAAATAAAAAAAGTATCTGGTTCGGACTGCTCTTGTTGTTTCTTTCTGTAGCCATAAGAAATAGTTTTTTCAGGGAAACTTTTTTGTTCAGTTTCCAGGGACTCGGACTTGCATTGGTTATTCCTGCGCTTGGGTATCATAGTATACAACCAGCTTTAAAAATACTTGAAAGCAAAGCATTCATTTTCATCGGCCACATAAGTTATAGCCTATACCTGTTCCATTGGATCGCATCCAAATATGCCAACAGTTATGCTACCGAACATTCCTTTAAATGGCAACTCGTTTTTTGGCCACTGACAATCATCATGACCCTCACCTCCTATTATTTCGTAGAACGAACTTTTATCAGTTTACGTAAGAGGTTTGGGTCGCAGGTAGGGGGTTAAAAGCTGCTAGTTGTTAGCCTCTAGCTGCTAGCCTGGATTAGCGGTTATTTTAGACTATCTGCTTTAATGGAATAAATGACAGGGCTTGCGAAGTAATTATTAAAAAAAGTTGGCTTTAGAAGTGCTTGTTTAGAAATAATGCATCCAGCTACAACTTAATAGATCCTTCGTCGCAATTTCCGATCTGCGATCGGAATGCTCCTCAGGATGACTTGGGCAAATAGAGTGAACCTGCTTTTGTGATTGACTTTGCCAATCACAAAAGCACTATTACCCTCCATCAGAGTCATCCTGAGGAGTATTCCGGCTTTATGCCGGAAATTGCGACGAAGGATCTTATAAAACTAAGTAACTTATAAATCTTCTTTTACAAATTGCTACGCTTAGGTTTGTGGATGGTAAATTCATAGCAAAAAGCCAGAAGCCATTGCTGTCCGGTAAAAAATAGCACACTACTCTGAAATGCTTCTACAGCAATCATTTTGTCATAAATTGGAAACAGAACCCTTACTTTTTTTAATTGGCTGAAACTAAGGTTAAAGCAATCTTTATTACATTTTAGCAATGAATAAAACCGATCAGGTTGCGGTTCGAAATTGAATGTTACTCCTGGGCCGAATGGCCCCGTACCTGTTCCCAGACTACATTGGCCTCTGATTTAGCTGTCGTAGCTGCGCTCAACATCCAAGCCAATTACGGCCTGTAAACAGGCTAACTGATTGTATTTATTCTTTTTTATCTTCCCTAAATACCAAGCTTCTATTTATTACCTCGCTCAACAATTGCTTACAGCTTGCCCGAAGGACTCCGCTGGAGTGGCTCTCGGCTCATAGCCAAACTTTCCCTGGACAGCAATGGTCAGAAGCAAATGGCTAGAAGCCTTTTACCGAACAGCAATAGCTTCAAGTGTAGCCTATATTTGTTGATATATTCTATGGCAGTATATTAAACTAATCATATCTAACTTGTATCTTGCTTTCTCCAAAAACCTAGAAGCTAGAAGCTAGAAGCTAGAAGCTAGAAGCTAGAAGCTAGAAGCTAGAAGCTAGAAGCCAAAAGTCAATGAACAAAGAAAGCATAAAACATAATATTCTATTCATCCATAATAAATACCTGCAGAAAGGAGGAGAAGACTCTGTTGTTGAGCATGAAATAGCTATCCTCAAAAGAAACGGATATACGGTTCATTTAAAAACATACACTAATGAACTACTCAATAAAAAGCCTCTTAACATTTTGCTTGCACCAGTTTTTCTCTTTTTTAATCCCTTCAGCTTTATTGAAATTTTTTTCCTGGTAAAGCGTAAAAAAATATCGGTAGTACATGTTCATAATTTTTTCTACACTGCCTCTCCTTCTATATTTTGGGCCGCTAAATTAGCGGGTGCTAACACCGTATTTACCTTACACAATTATCGCCTGTTTTGTTTAAATGGCATTTTCTTTCGCAACGGTCATATCTGCATGGAATGTCATACCAACAAACACTTTAACAAAGGGATTGCAGAAAAATGTTTTAAGTCGTCCAAACTTTCTTCTTATGCCTTAGCAAAAGCAACTTTTTTTCACCGGACAACAGGCACCTGGAAAAAAAAATTGGACAAATTTGTCGTTATCAATCCTTATCAGGCTATCCTGCTTAATGATATCGGTATTTCCAAAGAGAAAATTATTTATAAGCCCAATATCATCGGGCAAAATTTACATAGTACTAAAACAGATTATAGTAAAAGGGGCGACTTCTATTTGTATGTTGGCAGGTTAAGCAAAGAAAAAGGAATTGAACACCTTATTGAAGCTTTTAAAGAATCAGGTAAAAAGCTGGTGGTTGTAGGAAACGGAGAACTGGCCAATTTTGTACAAAAAAATAAAACAGCAAATATTGATTACAGAGGAGCACTATTACAGGAGGAAATTTTTCGCTTATATGCCCAATGCAAGGCACTGATCTTTCCCTCTTTATGGCTGGAAGGTATGCCTATGACCATCATTGAGGCCCAAAGTACCGGAACCATCACTATTGCAGCGGGTTCGGAAAATACAGCCAGGATGATTGAAAACGGCAAAACAGGCTATTTATACGAAGCCGGTAATATCAGCAGTCTTTTAGCAGTTATTAATATATTTGAGGCGCAAAATACAGATGAACACAATCGTTTATCTGACAATGTTTACCGGCAATATCTCGATCAGTATTCTGAACAAAAATACCTGGATACCGCTAAACAATTGTATCAATTTTAAGCAGCCAGGATGTTTTCCGGCATAAATATTTTAGCATGGGGTTAATAGACAGGATACTTTCTTCAGATGAATTTATACAATCCCCGCCCGTTCTAATAGATATCGGAGCTTCCGGTGCCATCCATAAAAAATGGAAGAAAATAGCTCCCTATGCCATCTGCATTGCTTTCGATGCAGACGACCGCGATTTTGATCCGGCTTCCACCGAAAAAAGCAAATACAGGAAACTACTTGTCAAACAAAAACTTGTTAGCGATAAAGCTGGAGATTCGGCCAACTTCTACCTTACTCATTCACCTCACTGTTCCAGTTTACTGGAACCTGATTTGGATGCGTTGAAAGATTGGGCCTACGCCCCTATTTTCTCCGTTGAAAAAACCATTCAACTATCCACCACAGATATCAACACCACATTAACCGAATTTGGCATTTCATATATCGATTGGTACAAATCTGATTCACAAGGTATCGACCTGCAGCTCTTTAAAAGTATTCCTGACAATATCAGAAAAAACATCAGCATCGCTGAATTCGAACCCGGTATACTTGATGCCTATAAAGGAGAAGACAAATTAACCGGCATGCTTAGCTACCAGGATGAATACAATCATTTCTGGCTGGCAGAATTAATAGTAAAAGGTCCACTCAGAATTCCTCATAATAAACTCAGTGAAATAGTTCCGAATCATTTCCTGCAAAAGCTTCTGGGAAAAGTAGGGCCAATTGCACCGGGATGGGCTGAAATGACTTACTGCAATACTTTCAAAAGCACTGAGATGCAAAACCGAAGGGCACTGATGATGGGATGGATAACTGCAACATTAATCGGTCAGCATAGCTTCGCTTATACTTTAGCAGATAAAGGTTATCAGCTTTTCGGCGACAAATTATTTAAAGCCATGCTGGGTTTCTCAAAAAGAAAACTATGGATGGGCTTTATTAGCTTCCGCTACTTTTCATTATTGTTTAAAAAGATCTTTTAAACATGATGAACGAAACCACAGCACCAAAAATCAATATTGCCGGAACAGGTATCAGTAATGTAAACCTGGCTGAGACAATGGACATTTTTGACCAATGGATAAATACAAGTCACCAAAAAAGGGTCTGTGTTACTCCGGTAAACTGTGTTGTTTGGGCCAATAAAAATGAAGCGTTGAGAAATGTTTATAATACGGCAGATTTAACCCTCTGTGATGGCGTTCCGCTGCTTTGGGCAGCCTCATTCCTGAAACAACGATTGAAAGGAAGGGTTACCGGATTAGACCTCATGCCCCAATACATTGCACGTTGTGCAAAACATGGGCATTCCATGTTTTTTTTAGGGGCAAAAGAAGGTGTGGGAAATATACTTAAGCAGCAATACGAATCACAATATCCCGGCATTAAAATTTCAGGTGTTTATTCACCACCTTTTGCTGATGAATTTGCTGATGCAGAAAATGAAAAAATGATCCGGTTAATCAATGAGACAAAACCCGATATACTATGGGTCAGCCTAACCGCCCCCAAACAGGATTACTGGATCGCAAAACACCTGCATCGCCTTGATGTTAAAATTGCCATAGGCGTAGGCGGTGCTTTTGAAGTGAGCGCCGGTCTCATACCCCGCGCCCCGAAATGGATGCAAAAAAATGGATTGGAATGGCTTTATCGCTTGTACTGCGAGCCTAAAAGAATGTATAGAAGGTACCTGGTTGAAGCTCCCGCTTTTATTCCGATGATTATCAGGCAGAAGATGCGGTAGGATTTAGGTGTTAGGTATTAGGGGTTAGGGGTTAGCTATTGATGCGATTGGATTGGTTTTCCTAGTACCCAGTACCCAGCACCCAACCTAATATCTTATTCTCAACACTTAACTAAATGATACACTCCAGATATGACACCTGCCGCAATGTCCCCTTTCTTTCACCTTCGGTGATAGAGGGAGACGTCGCGGAGAACGAATAGCTAATGGCTATTAGCTATTAGCCATTAGGTGTTAGCTATTGAAGCGATTTGATTGGTTTTCCTAGTACCTAGTACCCAGCACCCAACCTAACATCTTATTCTCAACACTTAACTAAATGATATACCCTGGATGTGTTACCTGCCGCAACGTCCCCATTCTTTCACCTTCGGTGATAGAGGGAGACGTCACGGAGAACGAAAAGTGAGTGATTTGTCTGTCTCTGAATATTTAACAACAGCTATTACCCGACTTTATCAGGCTCTTGATGAATTTCTTACTTTATATAATGCCAATGGCATTGTTTTCTTTGATCGTGCAAATGAGAAACATATTACTACTCATGTAAGAAAATTGTTGGGCACAGGTGCGAGTGGTGAATCAATACCTGGGGTTAAATTATCAAAAGTGATTGAAGATCCCGTATTCAGAATATCAGCGGACTCAATGTTCATACAGGCAACAGATGTGATTGCGTATACATTAAAGGAAAAAGAATTCCCGCAAGGTTCAAGAAAGAAATATCAGGCACACAAAATATTTCAACGTAAGCTGAGCAATATTTGTTTTATATCTAAATATGGAAATGAAGAAGGAATTATAAAGGCATAAAAAAACCCCGGTTCGAAACCGAGGATTTGGTCCGGGCCAGCCAAAGCCGTACAGCTTTTTAGGTCCAGAATAGTTCAAAGGTACACTTTTTAGCGTAAATAATAATAGCAAATTTGGTAGTGGAATTTCATTGCCGAATATTATAACCCCAAACCAGATAAAGATCCGGTAGGAGTTAGGTGTTAGCTATTGATGCGATTTGATTGGTTTTCCTAGTACCTAGTACCCAGCACCCAACCTAACATCTTATTCTCAACACTTAACTAAATGATACACCCTGGATGTGTTACCTGCCGCAATGTCCCCTTTCTTTCACCTTCGGTGATAGAGGGAGATGTCGCGGAGAACGAATGGCTAATACCTAACGCCTAACCCCTAACCCCTTCTTCCCCAACAGCATCAGCACCAACAATCCTGCGCAGATTCCGATAAATGCGCCAATTAATAATCCTTCCCACCAATAAAGGCGGTTATTGTTTAAGGGGTATATGGGTTCATCTACTAATTGAACGGTGGGCGTTTCCTGGATGAGGGAGGTTTTACTCATTTCGAGGTTCTTGAGTATTTCACCGTAAATAGTGCTTTGTAAAAATTTATCACGAGAAGAAATTTCTGCAGATACCCCAGGAGTAGCATAAACCGGGTTCACATCTAATAACATCCTGTTTGCATCGGCTGCAGAATAAGTTTTTCGATTAAGTGCAGCTAATAAACTATCCGCTTTCGCCTGCAACCGCTGCACATTGGTAAGAATTCTTTTTGTTTTTGTTTCAATATAAAAATCGGTGGTCGTCTTTAGCAGTCTTTTAGAAAGCAATACACTTAACTCTTCACTTCTAAATCCTACACTTAATTCAAAGAATCCCAGTTTTTTATCTGGTTTGGCAACAAATAATTCTTTCTCCGTAATGCGGCTGATCATTTTTTGCAATAGACTATCTTCAACACGAGAAGGCTTATTGCGTAAAACAGCAAATGATACGGGTAATTTCACTTTGCCTTCCCATTTTTTCTCTAGCTTATATACCCTTGCATATTCATCTGCGAGGGTAGTGTTTTTTGAACTGTCGTACCAGCTTAATAAAGTACTTCTAACCAGGTGCTGACTTTTCAATAATTGTAAGACATTGTCTCCGGCAAGTATACCACTGGCTCCAGATAGGCTACCCATATCAACACCAAATTGTCCTGCTAATGCCGACATCAATGAACCGCCTCCTACTGTTTTGGATTCCTCTACAACGAATGTGGTTCTTGCATAATAAACAATGGGTTTGAATATACTGAATGCGATACCTATCAATGCTCCTGCCAGGAGAAACAGGCTCCATTGTTTCCATTTACGTAATGCAGCAAGCAGTCGCAAAAGAATATTGTTGATCTCATCTTTAAAAGAGAACTCCGCATCTTCCTGTACAAGATTATTATTGGGTATTTCCTGTTGCATTTACTAAATATTTTAATTGCGAAGTACCGCTATCAGGCTTATCAGTGCTGTAAGTGTACCTGTAAGCGAACTGATTTCAATGAAAGAAAGTCCTTTTCGTTCATTCGGTGATTTTTCCGGCACTACAATTTTGCTTCCCGGCTGTATTTTAGGATAGGTGCGGAAAAACAGGAATTTTTTTGTCTTTCTGCTTATACCATTGCTGTATTGCACATAGGCTTTTTTCAGGTTACCATTATCGGTTACGCCACCTGCATTGGCTATATAAGTACGCAGACTACCTGATTCGAAACTTAATATCTGCGGGTTAAATACCGCTCCTTTTACTTCCACAAAATTGGTACTTCTCGGAATATGTATACTATCGTTGGGCAATAATACAAAGCGCTCTCCTTCGGCAAATAAATCTGTTGCCACACGCAGATTATTTCTGAATACCTGTATATCGCGCATGGATGCATAAGGACTAATTCCACCAGCTCTCTTCAATACCTCGGTTACCGTTTCATCTCTTCTTTCCAGGGCATAGTCGCCTTCGTATAAAATTTCTCCCCTCAGTTTTACACTACCGGGTAACTGGTAATTCAAGAGTTTGGGAACGAATATATAGTCGAGTGGTTCGAGGTTGATAGAGGCTGTGCGACTGTTCAATGCCGAATCTACTTTTACCGTTAACAGGGTAAGTAACCGATTCGCTAAAGTATCTGCATTGTTTTTTTGGAGGCGCGAAATCTCCACCTTATGTGTTGCCGCATCATTGGTAAAGCCTCCGGCCAGTAAAATGGCGTCTTCCAATGTCATACCCTTACGAAACAGGATGGTTCCGGGTTTTCGAACATTACCACCAACGGTTATACTCATTTGAGAAATGAGGTCATTGCGTGATTGTATTACCACTGAATCTTCCCTGAAGAGGGGAATATCTTTTTCGCTCCCCGATAATAAATCTTTTACATTGAAAGAAACCAATAATGGTTCTGATGTACCAGGTGCCTGTCGTTTGATATAGCCCCGGTTTATAAATGCTTCTTCTGTTAAACCATTTGCTTTCTGTATCAGCTTGAGTAGGGTAAGTCCGTCGGACAGCTCATAATTACCAGGTCTGGTAACAGCTCCCGCTATGATTACCCTGTTTAGAAAACGTTCACGTATTTTATCTACAAATATGGAATCGGCATTTTTAGGAATAAAATAGTCGAAATCAGTATCTGCCACATCCCTGAATATCCTGTCTTGTTTACCAACTTGTGCTACTTTAACGGAGCCTTTGAATGCCATATCGCCCCATCCACCGGCAAAGCGAAGGAGGTCCGATAAGGTTTCTTTTTCCTGAAGCTCATAAATAGAAGGGCGCTTCACTTCTCCGCTTAAATTCACCCGCTTATGATAGAGAGGGTAACGAATGATGTCTTTATCCTGCAGGCGGAAATTCTGATCGAATAACCCTTTTTGCAAGAAAGTATAAAAATCTATCCGCTCAATTACTTTGTTGTTCCTGATCAGTTCAATAGCTCTCAATGAACCTGTTTCAGCAGGACCGCCTGACAAATACAATACCTGGAAAAAACCTGCGAGTGATGAAACCGTATAATCACCGGGTCTGTCGGCCTCACCAATTACCGTTACTTTGATGCTTCTCACATTACCCAGTGTTACCAATAGTTGCGATTGACCACTTGTAATAGCGGGGTAAGGTAATTTTAGTTTATTTTTTATCCTTGCTGTTGCCTGTTCAATGGTTAGGCCACTCAGTTGTACCATTCCACCATGGGGCACTTCGAAAAAACCTTCGCGTGTTATGCGGCTGGTATGGGTTAGTTCATTTAATCCTGTAACAGATATATTTAGTTCATCCAGTGGACCCAGTATATAATTAGCCGGAGTGGCCATATTCATATTAGGTGTGAAATTCGATTGTGCATTGCTGAAAAAATCAAAACCATAATAGGGTGATTTGATTCGTACATCCGGAAGGTCGATGATCCAGGAACTATCACGTACAAAAAAAGAAGTATCTTTTATCAGTGCTTCCTTACTAAAGGAAGTTTTATTTGATCCCTGCAGCTTCACCAATCTTTTCTTAAACATATCTACTTCCGAAGTACTCAATCCTCTTTTTACCAATTCCTTGATTACATCCGATTCCGACATGCCTCCCCGCTGACCCTGGGTCCATAATTGAATAATCTGCTGATCAGACAACTGGTCTACTTTACCAATTTGTCTTTGTGCAATAGCAGTAAACCCAATAATAACCCCCATAAGGGTCAATCCGATTTTTTTCATATAAACCTCTATCATATAGCAAATATCAGGCATTAATAGCAGAATTCAGATGTCAGATGTCAGATCGCAGATGTCAGATCGCAGATTTCAGATTTATTTTTATTTTTATTGCTTTTTTGTCACATCTGACATCCGACATCTGCCATCTGCGATCTGCCATCTCTCTATCATCTCCCCAACCTAAACCCTACCATCATCCATTTATCAAATGCTGTGGTATTGTTCTGTTGGTTGGTGGTGCGGGAGTGGGTGAAGTTGGCGAAGACCTGGAAGCCGGGCATACAGTGGTATACGGCTTCGCCATACAAATTATTTCTGCGGTATTGGGGGTCGAAGAGGAATGAAGGCTGGGGTTGCTGGAAGTATTGCTGATCCAGGGTTCCCGGGCCACCCTTCCGTATATGTTCATAACGAAGCATTAATCGCAGGCGCGCAAGCGGGGTATAACGGGCGAATAATAAGAACCTGTCGGCATTGTTACCCATCCAGTCGCCCATTACAAAATCATGATTGGTATAATTTTGTGCAGGCTGCAGGTTACGATATACAAATGGATTGATCCGGGTATATTCCATTCCAAGCGTGAGGTAAGGCAGGGCAATATCTGTAACGTTCATCCCGAGGGTATACCCCAATTGATTCCGACTTTTTTGTTTATTAAAAATGGATCCAAATCTAATTTCATCAATAAATAAGGAACCATAGATATGAGATTTTCGGAGGTGATTCCTGGAACTTACCTGGAGGAAAAGTTGACCATTTGAACCGGCATTGATATTTTCATTACTTGCCAGTAAATCATTGATCTTAAAGAACATTATGGGCAATAAATAACCAACATTCAACCGGTCACTATAAACCATTGATTCGCCGATCTGAATATCCAATCCTTTTACCGGCGTAAACTGTAAACTATGAATAGCCAAGAATTTAGAAATATATACATCTCTTCTTCCTCCATAAGTGCCCACCCCTGTATTATAACTTCTATTTGAATCGATGATATTAGATTGCAACCATGCATGCGTATAATTGAACTTCAGCCAGGGTAATGGTTGGTAATCGAGTCTGATTTGCGGAAAGCTAGGTGCTTTTTCTGAAAGAATAATGCGCCCATTTTCGCCATAGCCAGTTAAAAGATAATCCTGTCCAAAACCTATAGAACCATTTTTCCAGCTATAACTAATTCCTCCCCGGAACTCCGAATAATTAAAACTTTTCTTATTGGCACCGATTCTACCTACAGCACCGGTAACCCCTGAACTATTTCGCAGTGTATCAACACCTTTCCCCTCTTCTGTAATATCATTAAAGGAAAAATGCCAGGCCCAGTGTTTCCCACTATAACCATAAAAACGAACTCCCGATCCATAAAACTTTATGGACCTGCCAGAACCTGCAATCACACCACCATTAAGGATGGGATCTACACGCATCAAAAAATCTTTACCCACTATATTCAATCCACGTATTCTGTTCCAGTTATCTTTTCCAAAAAAAGAACCAGTTGCTTTTTCCTGTGTTATTGAAATCGCTTTTTCATCTGAAAAATCTCTCTGGTAAAAAAGCATTTCCGTCCTTTCTATTTTTGTTAGCTGGTCCTGCTTAGCTGCCAGGCTATCCAAACAGGCTCCTATATATATTCTGCTAAGTGGTCTTATCTGATCATCAAATTTTATCAACCCTTTTGCAGCCATCCTACTCAGGTATTGATAAATATCATTATCATGATGCTCACTTACAACCTGGGCCTTTGTGTAGTTAAAGGTGGTAATAAGCAGGAAGAAGAAGAATAATATCTTGAGTTTCATTGTTGTGAGTGGTGAATTGTGAATTGTGAATAGGGAGCGTGAATTGTCAATGGTGAATGGTGAAATTAGACACTCATATCTCTCAAAATCAAAGATCTGAAATCTGAGATCTGAGATCTGCGATCAATAAGCATTTTGGTCTCCTCTGAAAATATTAATGACCGTTTGGAGAATGATCTGGCAGTCGAGCCAGAAAGTCCAGCGGTGGATATAATACAGATCGAAATTTACGCGGCGTTGCATCGATCCCGGCTCCCTTGTTTCGCCCCTGCATCCGTTTACCTGTGCCCATCCTGTTATGCCTGGTTTAACCAGGTGGCGCTGCATATAGTTGTCTACCGTATGCATTGCTTCGATATTTAATGGGGTTGGGTGGGGTCTTGGTCCAACTACCGACATATTTCCTAAAAACACATTCCAGAACTGTGGTAATTCATCGAGGTTCGACTTTCTTAAAAAAGCCCCCACACGTGTTATACGTGGATCATCTTTACTCGCCTGACGATAATTTCCGTCATCATCAATATCTGAGCTTTCCGCCACCATCGTGCGGAACTTATAACAGGTGATCTTTTTGTTATTGAGTCCCCAACGTTCCTGTTTAAAAAATACAGGTCCGCGGGATGTTATTTTTATTGTCAGGGCAATGATGGGTAATAACCACCAACCCATCAATACAAAGAAAAGGGTTGCAAACAATGTATCGAATACTTGTTTTAATACCTGGTTCTCTAATTTATCCAATGGCAGTTCACGAATACTGATCACCGATAACTGACCAATATTATTTACCTGTACCGATGAGCTGCTGTATTGGTGAATATCCGGTAATATCCTTGTTCTTACTTTATGGTAATCACAGACTTCTATACACTGCTGAATTTTTTCTTTGTCTTCATTGGGCAATGCTATGATCACTTCATCAACAGGTTGTTGTTGAAGTACCTGTGATAATTGTGCCACTTTACCAAAATACATGCAACCATTTAATGTTTTCTTCTGGTCGTCAATGAACCCGATACATTTGTATCCATAGTAATAATACTTATTGATGGTTTCATAAAACTCATAAGCAGCAGGAGTTACTCCAATGATCAGCAGGTTATCATACAATCGTCCCTGGTATAGTGCCGAGTGTAAGTATTTACGGATGATGTATTTTGTGAAGACGAGAAAAACGAAGAGGAATCCGATATGCCAAACCAGGAAGGCGCTGCCATAATGCACTGTTTTTTGCAGGAAAAACATTACGGAGCTTAGTAACACTGCGTACAATAACAGTGTATAAACGATGAAGACAATTTCTTCGGAGTATTTATTCGAGCGACGATCGCGGTATAATTTCGAAACAGATGCCGCAACATACCATAAAACCGTGGCCAATATGGCAAATAAAGATGACTGTCCCGCATCTCCCCATATTAACCCGCCTCTGTCTACATTATGTGCCAGTATATAAGACAGCCCCACAAGTGGGGCATCAATTACGTGACGTATTAATGTATATCTGTTATATGTTTTTCGCATTGGATATTAGACGCTTCTTAGGGCAAAAATGATGCCTGGTTTTGAGCTGCTAGCTGCTGGCTGCTAGGGGTTAGGAATTAGGTATTAGGTGTTAGGTACTGGGTACTAGGTACTAGATTTTAGGAATTAGTTTTAGTATTGTCATCCCCCTTGTCTTAATATCTAGTAAAAACGTTGCATTACCTCTCCTCTCTTAAATCAGACATCCGCCATCAGACATCAGCGATCTGATATCTGCCATCTGACATCTGCCATCCTAAAATCTCCACCCAATCCCCAGTCTCCCCGAAACATTCAGGTATTCATTGCCTGGAACAAAATAATTGGTGGGGTCCCAGTCTATGATGAGCCATTGGTAATTATAGGAGCGGATTACTGACAGTTGGGCATTGGCATACCATTTCTTATAATTCCATGCAGCCATAAATGTGGTGGATATATCCACCCAGTGTCGACGGAAATCTTTCAGCCCTTCAAATGCATAATAGTAGAAATCACTATTATGACGCAGACGCTCGAATTGTATACCCAGTTTCTTTGGACCATTCACCCAGCTTATTTCCAGGGTCTGGCTATTACTACCCGGACCAATACCAGCACCTAATGAACGTCCCATATTTGTGTATCCCTGACGTACATAACGGTGCGTGTACCAACTATCCGGATCACGAATCAACTCTGCTGTTGGGGCCTGCATTTGGGTTAATTCGGCATGTAATTGAATAGCACCTCCCCGTTTCCTTGGAAATAATTTCCTCAAACCCGCCACATAGGCCCTACGGTACGCATCGGTACGAATAACGTTCCATGGCATCAGTGAAACATCTTTTCGGCCATATTCTATATAGATCTCCGCATGTTCTTCCGGCATCACATAACGGGCAAAAAATGAACCAAGTGAGGCTTTACGTCCCGATTTTTCTGAACCTGTTACTGCGCCTCCGAAAAAACCCTGAAGGGGTAGTATGTCCAGTGGACTTGATATATCCGTATTGTATAAATAAGATGCTTTGGCAAATCCTACATAAAGGGAGGATACCCATTTAGGCCGCCAGCTTAACACCATTCCTGTTATATAACGCCAATCATTGTTCTTGGGTTGGTATAAAAACTGTCCATTGGTATCTACACTGTTGATGCGAGGTGGCAGTATACCCGATTCAGACAAACGTCCTGCAATTAGCTGTCCCTCGAAATCACCAATACCAGTTTTCACCGGACGAATCGTTTGAATACCTGCATGCAAAAATCCGGGGGCATTGGTTGACATGATCAATGCATTTTTATTGCCAGGCCCCCACCACATCTGTTCGGTTGAAATACCCGCCGCAAAAGATTTGAACTGGTATTTTATGCTTGATTGTCCGGGTAATATTTTTCTGTAAGTGTCTTCCCCAAAATTAGTTGGTATATCAGTGGTATTTAAGAAACGATAATAGGCTGCCCAATTTGCGGTACTCAACTGCTGAGAAAAACCTTCGAAAGGTTTATTATCGGCATATACAAATTCCGGTGCCACCTGCATCACCCAGTGTTTGCCTGCACGAAGCTGTATGCCTGTGCTGATAACAGACTGGTACCCTTTTGCCGGTATCATGGGTGCAATATTCCAGTGGTAGGGCAATGCTGAATTATATTGCTGCTGTATCGTTAGCGGCAATACGCGTAATCGAATACCCTGCTCCTTTTTGTTTAGTCGTATTACGGTTGATGGAGAACCCATTAAAGAATCCAGCGCACTAAAATCAACCCGATTGGGATTGATCATATACGAGCTTTGTTTCTCCTGACTATTGAGCAGTAATTGTTTGTTGCGCAATAAATCGCGCAGCAAATCATTTGAAATACCCTGGGCACTGACACCAGAGGAGATGAATAAACAAATAATGATAAAGAGTTTTTTCTGCATGAAACGGGGTTGAAAACAGATAAACAGAGGAACAGAGAAATATCAAATTTCCAAAGGAACTCTTTCTGTGTACTTCAGTGCTCTCAGTGGCAATTAATTAATGCCACTGAAGGCACTGAGATACACAGAATATTATAGGCGATATTGCAGGCCGGCCTGGGCATGGAGGTTCATTACATTTACGCCTTTCTGCCAGGCATATCCCCTCGATCTTACCAGTTCTAATTTACCGGCAAATATCCATTTACCTTTTTCCCATTGAGGAGTAAATCCGAGACCAAGATCCACCCATTTTTGTGAACGACCAATGGGGTCACGATTTATCTGTTCAATAAAAAAGCCCATTCGTTTTGCACCATTCACCAGGTTCACTCCTGCATAAATAGCATCGGCACCAAATCCATATACTGATCCCATGATTTGATTGTCCTGGGTATAGCCTTCTTTAATTGAACTGTGTTCATACCAGTTACCTGCATTACGCACCAGGTAATCGGGGGTCTGACTCATTTTGGTGAGTTCAAGCACAATATCTATCCAACGATCTTTTCCTTTTTGCGGAATCAGTTTTTTAAAGCCAATTATATTGGCGGCTGAATGACTGGTACCCATCAAGTAATCACGGGTATTTACTTTGTAATCATTGTAGCCATATTCAATATAAAATTCAAAATGCTGTTTGGGGAAAAGCCAGCGGAGGAAAAAAGAAGCTACCTGATCACGATCTAGTAAATCTTCATTAACTACATTTTTTTTCTGCGCAGCTAAGGCTATTACCGGAAAATATCTTTCAAAACTGCCGAATGTACTTGTAAGCGAATCATTGCTGAAAGTTTGTATCACCCTGTTCAATCCCACAAATAAACCCGGCACCCATTTAGGCTGGTACGCTATGGTTAACCCACTGAGGTATCTTTTACGCGTTCCGAATATTGCATCGGCTTTCTGCAAATGTGTGTTTTCCATTGACCGATCGCCATCGGTACGTAACCATCCTCCCATCAATTTCCATTCAATACTACCAATAGGTGTTTTAAGAGGCCTTCTGCTTCCGATAAAAAAATGTTCAAAACCAGGTGCCTGGTAAGTCATCAGTAAACTATTCTTCACCCCGGGTCCCCACCACTGATTAGCCGTTGAAATGCCTGCACGAAACCCACCTGCCACCAATTGAACCGTTGACTGCCCCGGATAAATACGCTGAAAAGATTTTCCACTATTGTAACCATACGCTGGTGTAACCGGATATGCCGGATTGGCCGCCCACACTAATTCAGGTGCCAACTGCATTTCAATAAATCCTGCCCTTACCTGTACCCCGCCACTTAAACGTGTTTGTAATCCCTTCGCCGCAATCAAAGAACCATCATTCTCACTAAATGGCTGCCTGCTGTTAAACTGCGTAAGCAAACTCAATGGCAGTACCATTACTAACGGCTTTTTAAAACTACCCTTCACAGTATCCGATTCTATTCCAAAAGGAATAGTTCGCAAGGTAAAGCTCTGGTCAGCATTTCCCCTACCCAATAACTGCAGATCGCGCTGGTGTTGGTCGCGGGTAATACCTGCATCAAGTGTTTGTGCAAACAAGAAGCAGGTAGATAAACTAAATAAGGTGGTTAATGATATTTTTTGGAGAGGCATTAGGAATTTGAAAATTTGAAAATGAGGGAATTGGAGAATTTTTACAGAATTCTTAGGATTGACTAATTACTCAACGCTAATCCCCCTCTTCTGTTTTACGTCATCCTGACGAGCATTCCGATCTTTGATCGGAAATTGCGAGGAAGGATCTATTTGATTTGGGGATTGTTATTTATTGTTTGTTATACGCTTTGCTGTTTTGGACCGCTCCAACTATAGGATATCCCTCGGTCGCAGATAATAGCCGGGGGGTATTAATACCCTTATTGCATGTTGAACTCCTTGAACCGCTCAAACTATAGGAGATCCCTCGGTCGCAGATAATAGCCGGGGGGTATTAATACCCTTATTGCATGTTGAACTCCTTGAACCGCTCAAACTATAGGAGATCCCTCGGTCGCAGATAATAACCCTTGGTTATTAATGCGCCTCGGGATGACGGCCAAAAGGCGGGAAGAAACTGCTTTGATGATTGGCTCCGCCAATCATCAAAGCAAAAAAAAATCCGACATCAGCCATCCGACATCAGCCATTTTTTATTCGTATTCGGTTTTCCCTTTTTGGAAAGTATAATCGAGTTCACTGATTTTGTCAGTGGATACTTTGTTATCTGGTGTGTATAGGTTACTGATTTTTTGCTTCTCGGTTATGGGGGTGTATACCCTTCTCGCCATGGCGTCGCACTCAAATTTGGCGTCGGCGGTGGTCATTTGAACGGGTGGGGTTTTTTGTGACCAGGCTGATGGGCCGCGGAGATAGCCTACAATATCCATTTCACGGGCCACTCGGCAGAAACGGATGGCGTCTACTACGATTCCGCCGCTGTTTGGACTATCCTGTACCGATAACCTTGCCGTGAGCTCATAGCGAGCGCCGGCAAAGCCGTATGCTACCAGGTCTATATTACATACTTTATTGTCGGTACCCATGTATTCTCCACCTGGGCGCTGAACCACGGTTAGGGATGGACCGGCAAACATGGTCATGCCTTCAAGACCTTTTCCTCTTACGATCGACTGACCGCTGAGTACGTTTTCTTTGGACACATGTTTATTATGCAATCGGGCTTTTTCGGCCATGTTGAGGAAGTCGGTGTTTGCGGAGCGTCCGTTGATGATGTGTTCCTGTCCCTGCGTGGTGCCGGCGGCCATATTCATCTGAATATGCTGGGTTACTACCAGTCCGGCATCCATCATACTGCCCTGTAATACTTCCGATAAACGGCTGGCGCCATAGCTGGAGCGCATATCGCTGCCCACAATGGTTACTTTATGTTCGATGGCTTTTATTTCCAGTTGTTTGGCATCTTCTGTAGAGATAAATGTTGGCATGCAATTGATCACATGCACCCCTGCTTCAATGGCGTTATTGATATACCATTTTGAAGCCTCTTCTGCCCCAACAGGCATATAGTTTAGTAGGATGTCTACCTTGTGTTTCTTCAGCAACTCTTTATACTCTTCTGCACTAACTTCATGGGCTTTGGTAGCTTCCTGGAAGGTAATATCACCATGGTATCTCCTCATGTGTGGAGCTATACCATCGAGTGTTGGTCCGCGGAAAGTACGTGCATTGGTTTCTATACACTGAAACTTAGAAGCAGGATCAATTACCCGCATATTGCAGTTGGGCAATGCGTACAATGCTTCTTGTAGAAATGTATCTACTTTACGTGTATCTATATCAAACCCGAGTACAAACTCAATATCCTGTGTTTTATAGCCCCCGATTTCAGGGTACATTAACCCAATGGTATTTTCCGGGTTACGCAGGTAAAATTCAACGCCCTGCACCAGTGCAGAAGCACATGACCCAATGCCAGCAATGGCAACTCTTATTTTAGTAGACATCTGTGTGTAGTAGTTAAAAAGACTGCAAAAGTAAGGGAAAGAGAGGTAAAGACCGAAAGTCCGTCCTTCCTTCGTCAGGATGACTGTCCGAAAGTCCGAAAGAAAACCCCTCTGTGAATTTCTGTGCCTTCAGTGGCATTAAAATTTCTAAGTAAGCTAATATTGCCACAGAAGGCACAAAAATTCACAGAAAGCAGTAATATGTCTACCGGACTTCCGGACAGTCATCCTGACGAAGGAAGGACGGACTTCCGGACTATTCTATTACCCCACCTTCATCGCCACCACATTCCCTTCCTCCTGCTTCTTATCCAACTCAGCAAATACCGAGTTATTGCTCACAAACTCGGGCACCAACTGCTTCATTTTAGCCACCATATCCATGTTATTGGCTTTTTGTTTGGCGAGCTGTATCAATGCTGCAAACTCTTCCTGTATAGATTCTATAGCATTGGTTCTTACCTTGGCTATCATGATTTTTTCATGGTAGGTAGGTAAGGTATTTTCTGAATCCATGAGTAACTCTTCGTAGAGTTTTTCTCCCTGGCGGAGACCGGTATATTTTATATCGATATCAATTCCAGGCACATAGCCATATAAACGAATCATTTTCTTGGCCAGGTCAACAATGGGTACCGGTTTACCCATATCAAATACAAAAATCTCACCTCCGCTACCCATACTTCCTGCTTCCAATACAAGTTGACAGGCTTCGGGGATGGTCATAAAGAAACGGGTGATATTGGGGTGGGTAACGGTTACTGGACCACCTTTTTCAATTTGCTCTTTAAAACGAATGATTACAGAACCGTTTGAACCTAAAACGTTACCAAAGCGCGTAGTAATGAATTTGGTGAACTTTTCTTTATCGCCTGAGTTAGCAGATGAATGGTAAAGCGATTGCACATAACATTCTGCCAGTCTTTTTGAAGCACCCATTACATTGGTAGGGTTCACAGCTTTATCGGTGGATACCATTACAAAACGTTGTACATGGAATTTTACGGAAAGATCTGCAATGATCTTAGTACCCATTACATTCGTAAGCACAGCTTCTGATGGACAAAGCTCCATCATCGGCACATGTTTATAGGCCGCAGCATGATACACATAATGTGGCTCATACATGGCGAACATCTCCCCCATTCTATCCTCATTCGTTACATCACCCAGATAAGGTATACAGGCTGTTTGTGTATTGATTTCTTGCAGTTCTAATTCAAGTTGGTGTAAGGGGGTTTCTGCCTGATCACAAAGGATAATGGTATGAGGTTGAAAACGCAGTAATTGACGGACGATTTCACTTCCTATGGAGCCGGCTGCGCCGGTAACTAAAACGCGTTTACCTTTTACCTGATTAGCAATCTCTTCGTTATTAATTCGTATAGGTTCTCTTTCTAAAAGGTTTTCGATTTTTATTGTTTGCAATTGACGCGCAGAAAATTCTCCGTTGATCCATTTATCAAGCGGAGGAACATTTAGTACTTTAATATCATGGTCGAGACAAAAATCGACCAGCTCATTTTTTTTATCGGGAGCCATATTAAAGGCCGCAATAATTATCTCATCTATTTTCTGAGATAATGAAATGGATTGCAAATCCAATCTATGCTGAATTCTAACACCGTCAACCACCTTTCCTACCTTTCTTACATCATCATCAATAAATGCAACTATAGTTACATTTGAGGTAGCATCATGTTCCAATACTCGTTTAGTTGCAAAACCAGCTTCTCCTGCACCATAGATAATTACATTCTTTCGATCCATCTTATAGTTCCTTAGATAAGAGAATGCATACTTTACAATCACCTTATACGAAATCAAAAAAAGAAAACTAAATAAACTGTATATGATCAAAGTTACTGTCGGAAAGTCTAATGCCCCCCCTGTATTAGCAGATACTAAGCCAATAAAGAACAACACTGAGGTTGTCATTAAAATCGCATAACAAATACGCAGCGCATCCTGAATTCCGGTATAACGAATGATACCCGCATATGTCCTGAAGTTGACGAATACAATTGAATTTATTAATAATAAAATCAAGAGATTTCCACTCAAAGCCTGACCACCTATTGACTCAAATGATAAGTTGTACCTGACTAAATTGGCAAATACCATTGCAAATGCACAAATGCCCGAATCTATCAGGAAAATAATCCAACGGGGAACAATGTTTATTTTTTTAAACATAACTTCGATTTCAACAACCTTATAATATGGCTAATTGCCTGATAAATAAGGATTTATTCTTAAATCGATATCTAAAGATAGCAAAATTGGTTAAAAAAAGTGCTAATAGCTGAATCTAACATTTCAGATGAACCATTAAGATATGTGAACGACTTACTTTCAGGCTATATTTAGAGAAACATAAAGGGATAAACCAGGTAAAAGAGTCATTAGAAAATTGATATGATTTAATTTCGCTTGCGACAAATCAATATACGGAAAGGGAATTAAGCAAACTATTAACCCAGAAATTCTTCCATGGTGGCATGATTTGCTGCATTAATATTTTTTCTCTTCAAGACATTAACACAAGTCATATATAATATTTTGATATCTAAAATAAATGACTGCTTTTCAACATATTGTATATCAAATTGAAACTTTTGATCCCAACTAATTGCATTTCTTCCATTCACCTGTGCCCACCCAGTTATGCCCGGTTTGACGTTGTGTCTTTTTGCCTGCTCAGGTGAATATCTTGACATATATTGCATTAAAAGTGGTCTTGGACCTACTAAACTCATTTCACCTTTTAAAACATTCACTAGTTGCAATAATTCATCAAGTGAAGTAGATCTTACTACCCTCCCAAATTTTGTAATCCTTTGTTCATCCGGTAATGAGTTCCCATTTTGATCGTAAGCATCTACCATTGTTTTGAATTTAATTATCAGAAATGGTCTCCCCTTATAACCGGGTCTTTGTTGAAAAAAGAAAATCTTCCCTTTGTTGCTAAAACAAAGAAAAACCATCGTCAGAATTATTACGGGCGAGAAACAAACGAGCAATAACAGTGAAATCAAAAAATCTGCAATAGGCTTAATATAATTTCGATACATAAACAACTAACTTCTTTAGAAAAGTTTTATCCAAAAAAAGTAACTAATTTCATGACATTTTTTAGAATAAAATCATCTCCGGTAGTACTATCTGATAAAAATGTCTGTTTATTTTAACATCTAGTGCAGATTTAAATCCTGTCATTCAGATTTTAAAATTAAACTCCCACTAAACAAGTATTTCTCAGAAAAATTATTTAATCCAAATTAATTTTGCTGATTAGATATAATGAAAGTATTACTATTCATTAATATTATCTATCCATGAATATCAGTTAAAATGCCGCACAATGAGCACTTACAATTTAAACAGTTTTGTAAGCACTACAAAGATCCTGTCAAATTCCGCTTCGCTTAAGTTAGATCCACTTGGTAGGCATAGTCCCGTTTCAAACAATTTTTCGCATAACCCAGTGCCAAAAAAAACTGCCCCATTATAAACAGGTTGCATATGCATTGGCTTCCAGAGAGGTCTTGATTCAATATTTTCAGCATTAAGTGCCAATCTTACTGTTTCTCTAGTAATACCACCTGTTAATGTTGGGTCTATTAATATAGCAGTAAGCCAATAATTACTAAAAAAATCATTATTGGGCTCTGTCTGAAAACTTATCCCCGGTACACCATTAAAAAAATCTCTGTATCTTTTGTTGTTTGCCCGTCTTTGTTCTACTCTTTCTTTGAGCACCTTCATTTGGCCACGTCCGATACCTGCCACTACATTACTCATTCGATAATTATATCCTATCTGAGAATGCTGATAATGTGGTGCCTGGTCACGTGCTTGCGTACTTAAAAAACGGGCTTTCTCAATGAATTCCTCCTTGTTGGAAACCAAGGCTCCCCCACCACTAGTTGTAATAATTTTATTCCCGTTAAAGCTAAGTGCTGACATTGCACCAAATGTACCACAAGCCATATTCTTATAACTCGAGCCTAATGCTTCTGCTGCGTCTTCAATGATTGGTACACCATACCTGTCTGCGACTTCCTGTAGTTCCTTCATTTTTGAAGGCATGCCATACAAATGAACCGGAATGATAGCTTTTACCTTGTCACCCTTATATGTATCAAGAGCCTGAGCCAAAGCATCAGGACACATATTCCACGTCTCTGGTTCAGAATCAATAAAAACAATTTTTGCACCTTGATAGGTAACCGGATTAGTAGTTCCACAAAAAGTAAAACTTTGTACTAATACAATATCGCCAGCTTCAACACCCAAAATAATCAGCGCTAAGTGTAAAGCTGCCGTACCTGAAGACAATGCTGCTGTTTTTATATCCCCACTTACTTCTCTTCCCGCCCCTAGAAATGATGAAATATCATCTTCAAATCCGTTAACATTTGGACCAAGTGGAGAAATCCAGTTGGTATCAAATGCTTCTTTTACATAATCATATTCTGCGTTTCCTAGATGAGGAGAAGAAAGCCAAATTTTGTTCATCTTAATTGATATTTATTGCCGTATTTTTTTAAATCTATCAGAAAAAGCTAATTCAGATACAAAATTAATTTTTGCAGGTACTTTGTATGCGTCTAACCTTTCACGGCAATGACTGCGTATAACATTTTTTTCGACTTTAGGGTCATACCCATCCGCCAAAATAACATCTATAACAACCATTTGCCCCGTGATAGCATTAGCCACTCCTTTTGCCTTACAATCAACAACTTGTGGCAATTCGATAACAACTGTTTCAATTTCTGTTGGCAAAACTTTTTCCCCGCCCACATTAATTACTTCTTTAGAGCGGCCGATTATTTTTAGGAACCCGTCACTTGTTTCCTCCACGAGATCTCCAGTTTTAAACCATCCATCGTCAGTAAAACAGTCGTTACTATGGTTAATATAACCCAATATCTGGGTCTTACTCCTAAGCCAGAGTTCTCCATTTACTATCTTGAATTCCTGATCTGGGTCTTCTATTTTTAAGAAAGTGCTGGTAGATGATTTACTTACTGTTTTGGCTATCCCTGTTTCACTGGTTCCAAAAGTTTGCATAAATTTTACACGCGGCAGCATATCCTTTAAACGCATAAGTAATGCTTCCGGCATTGGTTCAGTACCATAAGTTACCATTAGTAAACTGGATACATCATACTTTTCAAAAGCCTTACTTATCAGGGTCAAATTTAAAAAAGTAGGTGATGCAGGAAGAACATTCACTTTGTACTTTTCAATCAATTCACAAACATGATCAGGTCGGCGATTTTCGGGAATTGTAATAGTTGCACCCATCGACAGACAGTTCAACAAAGTATTCAATCCACCAATATGATCAAACATTAAAAAGACCAAAAAATTAATCATTTTGGTCTTTTTCTCTAAATAAGACTCCAGTAAAGAATCGAGATTATGAACCATTGCCTTGGGTTTACCAGTACTTCCGCTACTGAACAAAAGCAACCCTGATGCACTTTGTGTTTTTATCCCTTGAATCAAGACATGCCTATCTTTTTCTTCGTTTTCAGATAAGTTCTCAACCACACCCGATCTTAGATTAAATATCCAATCGGGTTTTGATTCCTGCAATCGTTCATTAATTTCTGCATCAAGCTCAGTTGTGACAGGAATAATAATATTTTTATTTAAAGCTAATGCAAAGAATAAAGCAATCGCTTCAATAGAATAATCACCGATTATAAAAACAAGTTGATTAGAACGCACCCCTTTTTCATTAATGAGACGTGTTTGGTTATTGATGCATTCGGTAAGGTCATGATAACTGATCAGCTTTCCCTCATGAATTATAGCTGTTTTATCATTATAGCCAGCAATTTTTCTTATAAAATGTTCAATTGATCTCATTTAAATACTCCTCCTAAATATATAGTTTGACCTGATATAAAATCACTTTTAGGATTGATAAAAAAATCAATAACATTGATTACATCGTCAAAAGTGCCCATTCTTCGAACGGCCTGATGTGCAATTAATTCTTCTATTTTGTTTTGAGGAACAGCTCTTATTAAGTCTGTATCAATAGGTGTAGGGCCAACGCAGTTTACGGTAACACCTAATCCCCCTACTTCCTTTGCCATTACCCGTGTAAGTTGTTCTACAGCATTCTTACTTGCCGCGTAAATCGCTTCCCCTTCCAGATCAAGTGCTACAGCTACTGTCGAAAAATTTACAATACGGCCAAATCTATTTTTCTGCATTAATTTGGCAGCCTCTCTTGAGAAAAGGAATGTTCCCTTAAAATTAGTCTGAAAAAGTTTATCTACAGTTGAACCAGGTGTCAATAATAGGTGGTTCATCGATGCGACACCTGCATTATTAATAAGCACATCAAGTTTACCAAAGTTCTTTCTGATCGCTGAAAAGATATTTTTTACTGCTCCTTCATCTGCTACATCCAAACAATAATGAGTATAATTTATATGTTCAAGATCATTTTCGCTTCGACTACAACCTATTACCTGATGGCCCAGAGCTAAGAAATATTCACTGAGTTGCCTACCTATACCTTTTCTGGATCCTGTGATAAGAACGACGAGTTTATCTGTCATATATCTATTTTAAACTACCCTTCGGCGATTATTAATTCTTCAATATAATCAATGAGATTTGATATCCTTGAAAAAGGGCTGGTTCGGCGTGACATTGCCTTTTCATCTGCCAGTATAAGTGATACTCCTAATTCAGTTTCAATCGCCTCTTCAATATTCACTATTAGGGATACTAAAGCCAATGAATCAAGCTGTCCATTTCCTCCAAAAAGACGTGTCTGTTCGCCTTCGCTAATATCTATTTTGTTGTCCAGTTCTTCCTGATATTGACTGATACAATCAAAAACCAGTTTTGAAATAATTTCGCGTTTAATACTGCTCATATATTTATTGGTTTGTGAAATTTTGTTAAACTAAAATCAGTAGAGGCTGTACCCCAGGATAAACCGACACCAAAACCACACATCACAACTTTTTCGAGCTGATTGCTTTTACTAAGCTCTGCTGCTTTATCACATAACATTAACGGAATTGAAGCAGGCCCTGTATTTCCAAAACCATCCACTGATATAGGTACTTTTTCTATAGGTAACTTCATTTTCTTTCTAAGATAATTAAGCATAAAAGCATTAGCCTGATGCAATGCAAAACAACCAACATCCTCCTGTTTCCAATCTAATGCTTCCAATGTTTCCGAGATCATTATCGGTACTTCGCTAATGGCAAAATTCATGATGGCCATTCCATCCATATACAAATCATCATCTGAACGAAAAACGCCAGGTTCAACCTCTCTACTTTTACTTGTTTGTGTATTGGATGGCATTCTGCATCCTCCTGCAGGTATTATTAGCTTATCTCTTCCCGATCCATCAGAACGCACAGAAATATGCATATCATTTTTGCCCGACTCAATTATTGTTGCAGTTCCGGCATCGCCAAAAACCATTGACACAGACCGATCACGTTGATTTATGATACGCGTGCTAGTATCACCTGCTAAGAGTGCGACCTTTTCAACTCCCGATGCAATTAGCATGGCAGCCTGAAAAAGCCCATAAATATATCCAGAACATCCTAATGGAATATCGAAACATGCTGTTTCACGGCTTAAGCCCAATTTATCTTGCAGAATTATAGAAGTTTGAGGTAGCCGGTGATCGGCAGTTTGTGAAACAAAAACCAATGCCCCAATACTCTTTATATCTAGATTACTTTGACTGATAATTTCACTGAATGCAGCCTCGCAAAGATCCGCAGTTGTAAGATGAGGTGGAGCCACCCTTACTTTTGAAATTCCTGTGCTAGAAATAATTTTTTTTACCTCCGACTCACCATACAAATCAGAAAAAGAATTTAACTCCAGTATGTTTGCTGGAACGGCAGTAGCAACATGCGAAATTGATATTTTTTCAAATAAAGTATGCATAATTAATTTACCGGTTGATTCCCAGTCCTCCGTCTATAGTAATACTTTGCCCAGTCATCCAGGCAGACGCATTTGAAAGGAGATAAATACACAAATAAGCTACATCCTCGGGACGACCAAACCCCAATGGATAATCCTTGCGATGAGCTTCCAATAATTCTTTGGAAACTACTTCTTCATTCATTTTCATTAAACCGGTTTCAACCATTCCAGGAGCAATTGCATTTACCCTTATTTTTTTTTTCGATAATTCATTAGCCACTACACGTACAAGTCCGTTAATCGCTCCTTTCGCTGCGGCATATAAACTATGGCCTTTTGACCCTATCGAGGTTCCATTAACAGAACTAAAGAAAATAATTGAAGCTCCTGGATTAATTTTTTTTGTTTTAATCAGTTTTTGAAGCATAAGTGCCTGACCAGTAAAGTTATCATCCATAATTGTTTTCAACTGATGACTTGTTGTAAAAGAAAAAGGTTGAATTAGATCAGAACCTGCAGCGAATACAATACCATCAAAATCACTAAGCTGCTGAATTATCTTTAAAGTTGCTGATTCATCCGCTAGATCAAATATAGCCTTATTATGACGCTGGTTGTCACCACGATACAATAAATCAAACGTATCATTCAATCTTTCAGCATTTCTTCCACATATCAGAATGTTCGCCCCAGCCAAACTTGCTTGAACGGCTATAGATCTCCCAATACCTGAAGAAGCTCCTGTAATTAATATTTTTTTACCCTCTAGTGAATACGGGTTCAACTTTTCGATTTTACAATTTCAAATAATTCAGATACATACTGAGCATTTCGAATTTCATCCCCAGTAAGTTTTACGCCATATTCTGCATCAACCATTGCAATAAGTGAAATAGCAACCAGTGAATCCCAACCATCTAATTCTTTAAATTTTGTGGCAGACGATACATCAGCTGCATTAATTTCATCGAACTGCTCGGCAAAGTGTTTGATAAACTCTTCTATATTCATTGAGTAAAATTTACAATTTTATTTCACAAGCTGGATTCCCGAAATATGTTGCATCATTCTTAATACTTCTTAACAATAAACTTCCAGCACCTAGTTTATTATTGTTGCCGATTTTCTTTTGTTGTAAAACACAGGAATTAACACCAAAAAAATTAAGGTCTCCAATCTTCACTTCTCCAGAAATTTGCACATTGGGTTGAAATAGATTATAAGAACCAATTTGTGTATCATGTCCGAGTGTAGCCCTAGTATTAAAAATATTAAATGACCCTATGATAATATCGCACGTAAAGTAGCACCCGTAACAAATAATATTCCCAACACCAATCTTGTTATATTGTTGATCATATTTCACATCTGGGTGAATCAGATTTGGAAAGCTGATATTCTCGTTACGAATACTTTCCGCAACTTCTTTTACTACCTTAGGTTTTCCAATCGCGATAGCCAACGCTAAACTCTCTTGATAATTATTCAAAGTATTAGTTCCACCGAGAACAGGAAAACCGTTTATAATTGTGCCGGGAGTAAGAAACTCATCGAAATAACCAACAAATTCCCAAACCTCATTTTGTTGGTTTATATAGTCAATCATCTGGTATATTTCCTTTCCGAAGCCACCTGCACCATAAATAGCAATCTTCCTTTTCATATTGTTTTGCTACTGACTTACTTATTAACAAAGAATAAATTCATACTATGAAATGAAAAATTCTTGCGAAGCTGTCTTTTTATTTAATTAGTATACCTGGAATGACAATTTAGTGCGAAGATATATAAAGATAAATAAAAGTCTTATTTCATCGCTGTTCGAATAGGGAAATAATTTTCAGATAGCTTAGATTAACATCATAATATCTGGTTAAATAGTCATATCCATTTTTTCCCATTTGTATTCCAGTATGCCGATTTTTTGTAAAAAAATCAACCAATTCAAGTGCACGACTCAAATCTCCATTCAAACACCACTTGCCAAAGTTATTTTCTTCAGCGATTGGGCCAATGTCTGAAACAGCGTCTGTCATACAAAAAACAGGTAATTTGTATTCCAGATATGTTAACAGTCTTGACGGAAAATTTGGAATTGTAAAGTCGGGATGAAGCAAAATAAGCCCGATATCGCAATTAGACGCTAGCTGATTGTATTTCTCTCTCGGTATATATTGTATCAAGATTGCATTAGATGGTTTATGCTCTTTAAACCATCCATTTAAGTGTACAAATTCAGTACCATCACCAACAATTACAAAAAAAGCATCAGGAGTTGTTTTTGAAGCTGCCGATATAATGTTCAGTAAAAATGAAACCCCTTGCGGTTTGCCAAGATTCCCACCATACAAAAAGAGTACTTTATTTTCTGGAATACCAAAGTGGCTTAATAATGATTTTCGATCCACTCTTTTGCCTTCAAATTGATTTAACTCAACACTGTTAGGATTAACTTCCAATTTCCTTCGGGAGATTTCAGGATGATGAGTCTTTAGATAGGCTACATTTGCCGGAGACATGCAACCAATCCGGTCTGATAAGCGGTACAGTTTTTTTTCCTGCCACTTAAAATATTGATGCAAAAGCCCACCTCCTTTTATCATCCCCATATCAACAGCATTTTGAGGAAAAATATCCTTAAGCAGCAAATAGGTTTTTGCTTTGTTATTCTTTTTAAAATGAGAAATCAACCTGGTTAAAGTAATAGGAGGAGTTGTGTACAAAATCAAATCAAACCGTTTATTGGATAGGTACCTTTTTATTGCTTGTTTAAAGAAAAAATATAAACTAAAGGTTGCTATGCCTTTTTCTATAAGATGTGTTTTTTGTACATTTAAAGTTCTTACCTGCAATACAGTAAAGCCTTCCTTAGACATCAATCTCGTTGGCAGTTTTGTCCTTCGTTCAACAGGACAAATTACTGTAACCTGATGGCCTTCTTTACGAAAAACACGAAGTAAATCATGGTATATACCACGATCCTCCAATGAATCAATCTGTACAAGGCTAATGAATAAAATATCCATTTATTATTTACTCCAAACAACTCTGTTGATATAATCAGTATAACTCAAAATAATTCGAACCACCTTTTCTGAAACATTCGGGATGCTATAATCAGCCACTTGTCTGAAATTCCTCTCACCATGAATTTCTTGTCGCGATGTTTGCTCGAGCCCTTGTAGTATGCGCTCAGGTTTAAGCCCGGTAAATATCACTGAAGCCTCTTCCATCGCCTCTGGTCTTTCATGTGCCTGACGAATATTCAGTGCTCTGAAATTGAGTATCGACGACTCTTCACTAATTGTACCACTATCTGATAATACTGCAAATGAATTTTGTTGTAATGATATATAATCACTGAAGCCCATCGGTTTTAAGAACTGAATCTCATTTCTTATATGAAAATCCTTGGCTTCCAGCATTTTCCTTGTTCTTGGATGCGTGGAAACGATAACAGGATATTTATATTTCTCAGCAACTGCATTCAACGAATCAATCAAGTCTGTAAAATTCGTTTCATCATTAATGTTTTCTTCACGATGAGCTGAAACAACAAAATATTTTTCCTTCTCGAGATTTAGCTTTGATAAAACCATTGACTTATTTATCTTATTACGATAAAAAGACAATACTTCAAACATCGGTGAACCAGTTTTGATAATCCGGTCTGCAGACAAGCCTTCCCTCAATAAATACTCTCGTGCAATATCTGAATAAGTCAGATTTATATCAGAAATATGATCTACTATTTTGCGATTTGTTTCTTCAGGTACACGCTGATCGAAGCATCTATTGCCTGCCTCCATATGAAAAATTGGTATCTTTCTCTTTTTGGCTGGTATAGCACAAAGACATGAATTGGTGTCACCTAAAACCAGAAAAGCATCAGGTTTTATTTCTTCGAGCAGATTGTCGATATTGATTAGAATTTGTCCGATCGTAGCTGTAGGAGTTGTCCCAGCTGCATTCAAGAAATAATCAGGCTTGCGAATACCCATGTCCTCATAAAAAACTTCATTTAATTCATAGTCATAGTTCTGTCCTGTATGAACCGTAATGTGGTGTATTGAATGACTCTCATCCAAGGCAGACATCACTCTTGACAATCTAATTATTTCAGGTCTTGTTCCAACAACGGTCATTACTTTTAGTCGAATCATTTGTTTCTCTTTGAGTTATACAGTTTCCATATAAGTATCAGGATCATCGGCATTGAAGAACTCATTGATCCAAAAAACAGTAAGCAATTCTTCGTGGCCTACATTTGTGATGTTGTGAGTATACCAAACCGGCATATCGACATAACCTGGCTCACTACCATCCAGATAAAAATTCAATACTTCACCTGTACCCACTTTTCGTAATTGAATTTTTGCCTTTCCCTTTAGCACTGCAAAGCGCTCTATCTTGCGAGTATGATAATGATTACCTCTTGTTATGCCTGGAAGGGTTGTAGAAAATGATATTTGCCCACCGATGTTTAATCTGACTAATTCTACAAATATCCCCCTGTTATCCGCATTTTTCTTTAATCGAAATGGAAAATAGTTTCTTAGATCAATGTATGACCGGAAAGTATTAAACAAATTAAGTTCAAAACTATCATTAAGTACAGGTATAACCCCTTTGTCGAAATAATCCTGTTTAAATCTATTAAGAATACTTAAAATCGCAGATACCTTTATCTGGCTTGTATGTGGTACTAAAATTTCATCATTAGGTTTGTTTGTAAAACAATTAATAATGACTTCGACCAGCTCAGCCACATAAATCAATTTCAATTCTCCATCAATATTAATTATTGGCTCTTCTGAATGTGTGAGCTGGTGGCAAAATGTTGCAATAACAGAGTTGTAATATGGGTTACCAAATGGACCAAACACATTTGGTATGATTAATCCTGTGAAAGCCGCCCCGTTCATCTTTGCAGCTTCAGCTAATATTTTTCTGGCTGCTTTTTTTGCATTCCCATATATATTATCTTTTTCTTCTTGGATAGACGAAGAAAAAATAATGTGGGCTTGTGATCCGGTTCTTTTTACTGCACCAGCAAGTTTGGTAGCCAGCTCGATATTAGCCTGATAAATCACATCAGCATTTGCATGACGGTTAACACCAGCTAAATGAACAATTATATCACATTCTTTTACAAATGCTTCTAGCGCCGCTTCATCATTGAAATTGCCTCGATGAAATTCAACAATTTTATAATTATCAGAATCTGATTTAAGTGTGTTATATAAGTAGGAACCTATAAAACCCAACTGCCCTGTAATACCTATTTTTTTCATTATTTAATAATCATATTGAACTCCTACAACGTCTCCTAAAATATCTCTTTTTATTACCGGCAGTTTATGTAGCAATTGTTTCATTCCCATAACATCAAGAAGTGTTGTATTATGAGAATGGTATTCTTCAGCTTTGGCAATGTCACGAATACCTTCTGAAAAATATTGTTCATAGTTCAAATCGCGTGTGTCGGCAGGTATCCTGTAATAGTCACCAAGATCTTCAGCTTTTACCATATCCTCCCTATTCACTAATGTTTCATACAATTTCTCACCATGTCTTATACCAATAATTTTAATTTCAACTTTTGAGTTATACAATTCAATTAAAGCATTTGCCAATGTTTCAATTGTTGCCGCCGGAGCTTTCTGTACAAACAAATCACCTTGTCGTGCATTTTCAAAAGCGTACCAAACAAGATCAACTGCATCTTCAAGTGTCATCATGAAGCGCGTCATATTGGGATCTGTAATACTCAACGGCTTTCCTGTTTTAATTTGATCTATAAATAATGGAATAACAGATCCTCTTGAGGCCATCACGTTCCCATATCGGGTAGCACAAAAAATAGTCTTAGTATCATCCAGATTTCTTGATTTTGCTGCCATTACTTTTTCCATCAAGGCTTTAGACATTCCCATTGCATTAATTGGATAAGCAGCTTTATCAGTACTTAGCACAACAACTTTCGATACTTCATATTTTTCCGCAGCCGTTAGAATATTATCTGTACCAATAATATTGGTTTTAACAGCTTCCATTGGGAAAAACTCACAAGAAGGGACCTGTTTCAATGCTGCTGCATGAAAAATGTAGTCTGCGCCATTAACAGCAGGTTCTACACTTGAAAGATCGCGAACATCACCGATATAAAACTTAACCTTAGCGTTATTTAAACGCTTTCGCATATCATCTTGTTTTTTTTCATCTCTTGAAAAAATCCGTATCTCACTAAAGTGCTCAGTATTCAGGAACCTATTTAGCACAGCATTACCAAAAGAGCCGGTTCCTCCAGTTATCAGAAGGGTTTTATTCTTAATTTTCATTGTTATCAACTTTAAATATCTTGTTCTTTTCTGTTTGTGAAGGATAATTTATCAATACAGCCTTATAGGGTCCTTTAAAAACGAAAAGGCTTCCGGCCGCAACCCCTATTACACCATGTTTTTCAATTACTTTCTCAATATCTTGAAGTGACCCGGCTCCACCTAGTACGGTGAGAGGAAGAGAAGTTACCCCAGCTACTTTTTCGATCAGAGACATATCGTAACCTTTCATAGAGCCGTCCTGATCGATCGAATTGATAATAATTTCACCCGCACCAAGTTGTTGCATATCAGCCGCTAATTTCAAAGGATTAATCCCAGTGGCTTTTTTACCATTGTGGGTATATAACTCATACCCGCCAAATACTTTTTTCTTAACGTCTAATACAACAATTACACTTTGTGAACCAACTCTTTCTGCTATTTCTGTAACAAGTTTCGGATTTTGTATGATAGCGCTACTCAAGGCAATTTTTTCGATCCCTAAACCAAAAATGCGTTGAGCCTGTTCTTTAGTTTTAACACCACCGCCATAACACAACGGCATTCGAGACTGATTAGCCAATTTTTCAATTAAGGTGTAATCGGGCTCCTTGCCCAACACCGTAGCATCAATATCAAAAAAAGCCAATTCATCTACCTGTTTTTCATTAAATATTCTGACTGCATTAATGGGATCACCTACATATTTAGGTGACTTAAAATTTACCGTCTTAACTAATCCTTTATCATGGTACAGTAAGCTGGGAATAATTCTAGGGCGTAGCATAGTTATATTTTTGCAAAATTATCCAGTAGTATTTCACCATACTGATGACTTTTCTCAGGATGAAACTGAATTCCATATATATTATCTACATTGGCTGCCGAAGTGAATTGCAAACCATAATCAGAAATCGCAATTGTATTTGAATGGTCATTGCATTTAAAATAATAAGAATGGAGAAAATAAAAGATAGCATTATTCTCCAACCTGCTAAACAAAGGATGATTACGTACTGGTACAACATCATTCCACCCCATATGTGGTAGTTTGGTCCTTTGGTTTATTAAACTTTCATCAAACTTTATAATTTCAGCATCCATCCATTTCAGACCTTCTTCCCTGCCTTCCTCACTTCTATTACCCATCATCTGCATACCTACACATATACCAATCACTGGAATTTTTTTTTCAAGAACCAGTTCATCTAACTTATCTCTCATTCCTGAGGCATTCAATTGTTGCATGGCATAATCAAAAGCTCCAACTCCGGGAAGAATTAGTTTTTCTGCACCTTCTAAATCCGAACTGGTTTTAGCAATTTTGGTAGGAATATCAAGCCGTTTATATACATTCTGGAAGGCAAAAATGTTTCCAACACCATAGTCTATTAAAGTTATCATCTGAAAAGTCTTTTTTCTAATCCAAGCAAAGTCATAGCTTTTGCTCCTATTCCAATTAAACCTACTTTATTCCTGTAATCATGGAAAGTTTTATTTGGACCGTTAAAAATATCAAGTAGTTCTTGTTTTGATAAATCCAATTTATCAGCCACATATTCAAACTCTTTTTGTAAAAACTCTTCCGACAGTTCGGGTCGGGAAATACGATCCAATGCTTCTTCCCTGGTCATTTGGCCTGTTAAAATCAAGCTGGAAAAATGTGCACGCCTTTTCTCATATCCGAATTTCCGAGGCAGCCAAAAGTCTTCATAAAAACGAGTAAACCTAGATTCATGATGCTTATGCTGGAAAGATTCCCATCCAAACCTGTCTGAAAGAAGTTTTTCAGCCTCCTTTTTAATATAAGGAACAAAGTTTAGTGGCTTGAACACCTTCATTCCTAAAACATAACGGTAAAAAATTTTGTAGGAAAAAATATCAACGATGGGAAAAGTTTTTAGAGCTCTTGATCCAAATTTTTTATGAATATCTCTAATCAAAATTTTATCTATTCCCGGGAAAGCCCCCCATTCTTCTGGTTCACGACAACACTCTGTAGAGTAATTTCCACCCGTAAGCACATATCTAATCTTGTTTTTACGAGCAAATTTATATAATGCAGAAAAGAAAGCGTAATCCTGTGGCATATCCTGATCAGCAATTTGTGATTTCAGAAGAGCTACTTGCAGATCTTTCATTTCCTCCCAGTTAATCACTTCGGTATACAGGTCCAGTCCCAATCCATTACATAACTTTTCGACATTACCCACAGCCTTATCTGTATTCCATCCTGCATCAACATGAAACAACAAGGGTCTCAACCCCATTATTTCCTTTGCTACATAAGCTACATAAGAACTATCTAATCCTCCACTTAATCCTATGATACAATCAAAATCTCTGTTTTTTGATTCCCCTTTAATTTTTTCAGCTGTTTTCATCAGCTCCTGATAACCACGTTGATCAGTATGCCAATTGGGGAGGATATTTTCAATATAATTCGTATAGTAATCACTCTCTCCTTTTTCGTTGAATACAATATTAGGATCTGATGTATCCATAATTGTTTTCGTACAAATCTGATATGGTCTCGCAGTATTTTTCTTATTTTTCTCCATAATCTATTTTTTCAATCTTTTGGCACCCAGCATTTGATAATACAAATTGAAGTATTCCTCAAAACGTTCATTAACATTAAAATTGTCATGAACATGTTTTCTACATGCTAATGAATAAGCCATTTTACCTTTTTGTTTTATCACATCAATAGCAGAACTTAAACCGTCAATATTACCTTTCTCTATAATCATACCTGTTTCTGGTTGAACCAATTCAGGACTAGCAGTTTTATTATATACAATAACAGGAGTGCCGCAAGCCATTGCTTCAACTGTCGTAAGTCCAAATGTTTCTTCTTCAGACAAATTCAAGAACACATCTGAAGCGCTATAAAGATCAACCAAATCCTGCTTATTATCAGTTCTTGATAACCCTATTATATTTTCAGGTAGCTCTTTTATCTGTTTATCATCAAGACCAACTAAAATAATCTGTTCATCTTCCCTTAGACGCTTACTCAACTCAATAAAGTCACTTAATCCTTTTCTTCGATCCCAGGTAGTAGCTACCCCTAGTATAAGAAACTTCCCATCTACTTTATACTTTCGTTTTGTTGCAACAAAATCTCCTGAAGGCTTGAACGTTTCCAGATTAATACCGTTATAGATAAGAATATGCGAGGTATTCTTAAAAAAGGATTGGTGAACCAACCCATCCAACCATCTGGAAACTGAAACTATTGTCAACTGTGGAACGGAGGTAAAAAGCTCTTTCTTAAGATGAAAATTTTTCTTTGACCTATCAACCCATAAACTTTGCGGATATTCCCGTATTTGTGGACAATGATAGCATTCTGATTTCCACTTATCACACCCTGCAAAGTCAAAAAATGCACAATGCCCTGTAAAAGACCAACAATCATGAAAAGTCCATACAACAGGTATTCCGGCATTTGCAAGGTATTCAAACAGAAGAACAATATTGATATAGTAACCATGTAGATGATGCAAGTGAATTACATCAGGCCGAATAGTTTCAATTTGTTTGATCAGATTACGGGTTGCCTTTCTGGATCCTAATCCATGTCGGTCAAATAGCCTGGTTTCAATACCATGTAACAAAGTATCCAGATCAGATCCTATTCTTATTAATTTGGATTGACTTGGCCTTGGAAAACGACCATAGGCTATATAACTTTCCCATTGCTTATTTAAGGCAATAATACCAATAGCTTCTGCTATCGTACCCGTTGACCCTGTATTTCCTTCAACACAAATCTGTAATAACTTTGGCATTGAAATAATATACGCTTATGGTTACAAATAGTAAACTTTGAAACTACTATTCTATTTGTTTTCGTAGTCTTTTTTGATCTTTCCCAATACTTCAATATACTGTTTTCCAAACCTCAAATCAGGCTCCATATAATTTCCTTCCCCCCATTCATTCCAGGATTTCAGAAATACAATTTGATCTTCTTCTTTTTTATGTTTTACGGCATCGAACACTTCCCGAACATGTTCTGCAAATAATTCAGGGGTAGAATTATGAAAAATAGATCCTTTTCTTCCGCTGCGTGGCGTATGATCCCAATTTGGAATGATAGATGGGTAAATATTGGCTTCCTTTTCCTTACTCTGGACAAAATACTTGATCATCAGAGCATAGTCAATTTTCAATGGCCGTTTAAAAACTTTATACTTTATTGTAGGTATTAGAATTTTTTTAATCAGATGAGGATTATGTGCATACTCCCCGTTTCGAACAATATTTACAGCATTGAATCCCATATTCAAAAGAGAATCAACGTCTTTTGTTTTTTCTGTATGTCCAATAAAATGAAACCCATCGGAAATTCCTTCTTTTACTGCTAATTTGTTCCAGATTGACATAAACAATGCTGGATCCGGTAGTAAAAATGGTTTGTATACCACAAAAATAGGGCGATTATTTTTTCTCAAATAACGGTTATCCCTGAATGCATCAAGTAATGCATAGAAATGGTCTTGGTAATCCTGTTCACCAGGATACAGTTGTTCCATAAGGGTTCGATCTCTTTTTGTACTATTGAAATCCCATACTTTGGCTTTCCAAGACTCATTTGCCCATCCCAGGCAAAAAGGGAAATCAGGTTGTCCGGTTTTGAGTACTTCATTAAACGGCATCTCAAGTAAACGTCTCCCATTACCAAACCAATAATGCCAATAGCAAAATGCGTCTACACCTGCTTCTTTAGCTAGTTCCGCCTGTTGCAGTCTGACTTCAGGAATCCTAAGATCATAATAGCCAAGATCCTTAGGTATTTTTGGCTGGTAATGATCTCTATAATACTTTCTAGCTTTCCCAACATTTGTCCACTCAGTAAAACCAGGACCCCACCATTCATTATTCTCCTTTATAGGATGATATTGAGGCAAGTAATATGCTATTATTTTCATGCGGTACAAAATACATTATGATTAGACGAATTAAATCAAAAAGCCTCTGAATTTGCTGAAGTATGGCTAGGTCAGAACAGTACCTTCTTTCTTTTCAGTCATCAACTGATATGATAAGACAATTCTTTTCTTATTCACGAATGCAATTACAAAAATTATAAAGATAATGGATAGAAATACAATATATCGAAGCATAACAGTTTCATACAATTGAGAAATAAAATAGGCAATTATTGCTGTTAAAAGAGCTATTATCCAGATATACCCATCCTGATAAATTGACTTCTTTGTGATTTTTTTATGTGCTATAAGATGGAAAAAGGCTAAACTCAGGTAACTAAGAAGCGTTGCATAAGCTGCAGCAGCAAAACCATAAACCGGAATCAATAAACTATTCAGACTATAATTAATAACTGCCGCGAAGATTGTTCCGATAGCAATTACAATAGTCTTTTTATGATATAGTTCGAGTGTAGTATAAGTATTATATATATATTGGAATAGTGCTCCAATAGCAATTGGCATCACAACAACTTTTGCAGCCCAAAAATCCTTTGCGCCTAATACCATTAATGCCTCAGGTGCAACAGTAATACAGACTAGTGTCAATAAACACATCCCTGTAGCGATAAAACTGGTCGACACGCCTATTGATTGTATATCACTGGCTTTATATTTAATGTAAAGCCAGGGTTGATAAGCTTGCAAAACAGCATTTGAAACGAGTAATAATAAAACTGCATATGAGTAGCCAAAACTAAATAAGCCAGCATCAGCATTTCCACATATTCTCACAATCATAATCCGATCCATCTGAGTAAGCACTACCATTGCCAAGGCATGTGGAATCATAGGCAATGATATTTTTAAAGCATAGGACCAGTATTTCTTGAAATCGACACTCCAGCCATCGATCAGAATTTTAACATAAAAAAAGGATCCCATAAGAAAAAATGGGAAAATCAATCCTACAATTCTGCCATAATAGCGTTGCTCTCTAAAAAAAAATAAAATAAATAAAAAACAAAAACTTACCGCACCTAAAGCACCAAATAATGATATATATATATTTTGCTTGTACCTAAGTAGAAATTTATATCTTTCTTGCGATAAAATAACTGACGGGAAGAAGATTAGATAGGCAAACATAATAACTACTAAACCAGAGTCGATTTCCATCAAATTAGCTAATTGCTCTTTAAATAATATTGCAATAAGCAAAACACTGACAGCCATTACAGATCCTAATAATTGAATAGAACACAGAAATTGATTTAACTCTGACGGAAAATCTATTTTTGCATTTCCTATACTATAAGGAAGACCCAATCCTACTATTACCAAACCTACATTTACCCAAGCTGCAAAATTACTTGCTATTCCATAATCAGAAGTCGTCAATAATCTTGTAAAGATTGGTGCAGTTATAATTGAAATTGCACTGATCATGATATTTGACAGCATATAACTAGAGCCTGATCTAAATGCAAGTTTATTTAAGTTAACCGTTTTAATATTTTGCATTCACACAACTCATTAAGTTAAGTCCAAAGAGATGATCGAGATATTTTTAAATAGCTATGTTTATTGCTCTACTTATTGAAGCAATATTCTGGATGAATACTTTGAATATGCCTCAACAAAGAATTCATAAAGTTCTTCCAATTTTACATGAAATTTTTCTGTCATTTTTTGCTCCCCTTTAATAACAGCTTCCCCTTCTGACATCAGATATTTCAAATTAATTTGTTTACCTACCGATTTTATTGTAGCCAAATAAGAAGCACAAGATTTAATATTATCAACGGGTCCAAAAGCGGCAATTAGTGATGGTAATTCCTGATAACTCTTAACCTTAGTAATACCATCTATTAATGAGAAAGGAACATCTGAAAAAACTATTGCTTTTTTCCCAAGCATTGCGGCCTCGTATGCACTTGTTCCTGATATGGTGATAACCCCTTTAGCATTTTGGATCCAAGGTTTAGGATCACTATAATAATTAAATTGAACAACTTTTACATTCGGAAACTTTTTTACTTTTTTATAAAAAGAAAAACTCCTTTCCCCGAGCATTGCTTGGTGCTCCTTCACATAAAGCTTCCATCCAATAGGCAAAGATTTTGAAATCTGCTCAATAATATGTAATTCATTAATATAAAAAGGGGCTTTGACAAAGGTTGTTGATTCAGGAATTAAATGCAAAGGCATATAAACATATGTTTCGTCTTTTTCTGGAGCGACGAAATATCTATTTTTTCTAAACAGTAATTGTTTTTTAATAGCCACTTTTACGTAAAAAATAAAATGTTTAAAAGGATTTGAGTATAGAATTTGTTTCCTTTTAAAAAGTTTCCAATTTCCTGCTGTTATAGAAAGATTCCAAAAATATAATAACATCCCGACTAAAACTTTACATACACTGAAGATACTATCAGGTTTATACTGACTTGTAATGGTACCTTTAAACTCTTGCGACATAATAGTTTTATTCTGCCTGAAATTTGTAATATACTCATACTCACTCTTCAACTCTTTTTCAGGCATAGAATAAAACTGATTATAACATTGCTTTAAGTATGTTTCAGTTTGAATACCCAAACAATAAGTCGGAATTTTATACTCCTCAAATCTCGGGTAATCTATATTTATATAAGGTATTTTCATTTTAAATGCTACCTCATTTAAGATTGTTCTAAGAAGTTCAGCGTCTTCAATATCTAAGATAACATCAGGCTTAAAATCCTCAAGCACTTCAATCACTTTTTTATAGCCTAGTTCAAGAAAAATCAAATTTTGTTCAAATGAAGTATGAGTGAAATACATTCTCGTATGAAAATGTCTAGTAGTTAATTGGGAAGACCCTAATTGTTGATTTAAATTTTTGAAATGACTAAAATCATGTTCAATAGAATTTAAATATTCTTTATCGATTAAGTTAGTTCTATATCTTTCCTCAAATTTTTCACAAAAATCTTTTAGTCCATATAATTTGACATTAGGTAGATTTTCTTTAAAATTATAATATGTGTTGGCATTATAAAAGCACTTATTATAGTAACTCTCTTCCGGATGAATAAAAAAAGCACCGACTTCATTGCCATCAGATAACATCTTTTGCGCTAAAAAAAACAATGGATAAGAAAAGCTTTCTCTACATACCAATAAAATCTTTTTATTTTTTATCATATTTTTAGATCGTATAGAAATTTTTGGGTAAAATTTCAATCAAGATAAAATCAAAATCACTTTAATTATACTGTCGACTTAGACGGTTTTATTTTTTACTTTATCTACAAAAAAAACTGTGTTGATTGTTTTTGCATATATAACATAACCTTGACTTTCTAACAACTTTGCTATAGGGTTATTAGCTAGTTCTTCAATACTCGTTTCCAGTATTTCAACAAGGATTACAGTTGGCTTATACTTTGTAAAGTTATTTGACTTTAAAACTTCATAATCAAACCCTTCAACATCTATAGTAAGAAAATCAATGGCTTGACCTGGCAGTAAATTTTCATCGAGTAACTCAACCAAAGTAACAGTTTCAATTTCTTTTGAGAAAAGCAATCGCCATTCTCCCTTCCCATTCCTTTCTTCGGAAAGTTCTTTAGAAAAGCTATTTAATGCAGGTTCATTAAAACAATAGTAGGTCAAAATTTGCTTTTCATCAGAAACAGGTTTTTCGATATTAATATCTCTATCTCTAAGCCTATCAAACAAACGCATGCTACCTGGCATAGCGTCTATATTTATACCTCTCCAGCCTTTATTATAAAAGTAATTTGTATTCGAAAATCTTTTGGGGTGATGAGCTCCAATGTCGATGTAAAAACCATCATTCTTTTCCCCAAAAAATCTAGCCAAAATAAGATCTTCGCCTTCTTGCCCCCAGGATTTTTGATAATAATCATCCCAGTTATAAAAATCTCGGAATCTCCGGTAACTTTTTTTTATAGGCTCTGGTATGATTTTTTTTAGCTGAGTTACTAAACGGTTCATATTAAATACTTGAAATTAAATGAAAAATTTGAGTCGTTATTGAGTATATATTTTTTATACTGTATTTTATTCATATTTTTTTACACCCAATAAGGTGATTGCACGAAAAAAGAAGCGAAACAATCCGAATTTTAATATGATGGTTTTTATCTTATTATTTCTTGATATAAACTTTGATCCAAGTATCTCCGTATAATGGTCGAGTAAAGTAGATTTAAAGTTTTCAAACTTTTTTATACCAACTTCGTCCTTTTTGTTGGCCAAATATTGACAACTATTAATTAGAGAAGAGAAATGATGGCTATTGACTTTTTTGAGCAGTTCAGGATAATTTAACGTAACATGCTCTTTCCATAAGGATATAGCCTCTATCATATCGAGCATATTATAATTAAAAGCTGAACGACATAAACTTTCGCTATCCTGAAAATAAAAATATAGTTCTTGTGGCGTTACCGCAATTTTTTTTGCTCTTTGAAATATTATAGGCATTACAAACATATCTTCATTATGTCTACCTACTGGAAAACGGATTTCATTGAACAAGTCGCGGGAATACAATTTGCCCCAAACAGCAGACCTTGTTTGATCTGTAATCAGCATATCCATCGCTTTCAGATCGTTTATAAGTTCAACCTCAGTATAATTAACTTGTTCGAGTTCCTTTGGCAAATCAAAAACTCGTTTATAAGAACACATCGACAATTGAACCTGAGGGGCACTATCGATAGTCTTTTTTAAAACCGCTAATAATTCATGATGGGCAAAATCATCACTATCAATAAAAGTGATATATTCCCCTTTTGCCTTTTCAATTCCTGCGTTTCTAGCACCAGAAACGCCAATCCCCGAATTTTTTAAATGTATTACTACAATTTTCTCATACCGTAATGCATAATCATCACACATTTTCGGACAATTATCAGGGGATTCATCGTCCACCAGAATTATTTCAAAATTCTTATACGATTGGTTAAGTATACTTGTTACACAACGGTCTAGATATTTCTCAACCTTATATACTGGCACAATTACACTAATTAAATCTTCTTGATTGTTCATTACAGTATATTTTTCAAACGCTATTTATCTTATTTGATTAAACTATTTCTGTTTCCTATATATTCTTGAACCTATGGAAAAAATTGTGGATTATCTTTTACAAATTCGTTTGCTCGAGCTAAATTGTCGTGAGTCCCAATATCTAAAACAAAGTTCGTGAGTTCATAGCCGCACATATTAGATACCAATGTTGGCAGCAGATCATAACCTATATCAAGTAACTTATCCTGACTTAACTTAATGTCGTTTAAAAGAGATGTATCCATTATATACAAGCCAGCATTGGCGAGTGAAGATTTGGGTTTTTGAGGTTTTTCTTCAAAAGCAATAATTATATTATGTTCATCCAATTCAACAATACCACAAGAACTGGGGTTATCGGCATGAAACAATCCCATAGTAAAAGGCTTTCCTGAAGCCTTATGAATTTTTAACATATCGCCAAGATCAACGTTTGTAAGAGTGTCAGCATAAAAAATAAAAAACCGCTCTTCTCTATCAACATAGGATTTATTCTTAAAAATTGTACCAAGGCTTCCCAATAGAATTTCTTCGTGAACGAGTGTCACCTTTATATCTTCATCATTTTCAGTAACGAATTTCCGAACCTGGTCTGGGAGATGATTTAGATTAATCAATACGTCTGTTATACCATATTTCCGAAACAAATCAAACCAATATGACAACATTGGCTTACCAGCTACAGGAACTAAACACTTCGGTACTGTATCAGTAATTGGTTTTAATCTGGTACCAAGTCCTGCCGCTAATAAAAAAGCTTTCATACTATTATTTTCAGTATTTCCTAAGAAGTGATTTTACTTGCTTTAATATACTCTTTAATAATATGATTAATTATAAGATGAACATCCTCAATTCTTTCCATCGAAGTAGTATTGGCAACAAGTGACAAATCAGCCAAGTGCACCAGTTTGCCTCCGTTTTTATTATTATAGTTTCCAGTTATACCAACTGTAAAATTACCCTTAGATTTTGCAAACTCAATAGCACTTAAAACATTTGGGGAATTACCACTTCCGCTGTATCCGATAACGATATCTCCTTTTGAAAGAAAAGTTTCAAGTTGCCCTTTGAATATGTTTGTATAATCGGTATCATTTGCGAACGCTGTTACTGATGGTGTATTATCAGTTAAGCAAATAGTTTTAATTCGCAATTCTTTCGTCCAATCGCCAGCACTATGTGACGGGGTAGCAGATGAACCGCCGTTTCCAATAAGGTAAACTATATTTCCATTATTTCTTAACTCGATGATTCGATCAGCAATTTCTTGCATTATTTTCCAGTCAAGAGATTCAACTGCGTTCATCAGATCTTTCTTATAATCATTGAAAAAAAGTTCCATAGTATTCATTTATTTGTCGTTTTATAATCGGGAATTGTATCTCCGCATGTTAAAAATTATTCGCGAACCGAATGGATCAAGCATAAATGGAAGTTCAACATAATTATGCATTGCTTTTCGGAAACTATCCTGTTCATTTCGTGGTACGTATGATAATAAAAAACCACCACCACCGGCTCCGGCGATCTTAACTCCTAGCGCGCCATTTCCCAAAGCCAGGTCTACCATTTCTTCTATTTCGGGTATGGTAATTCCCGTTGCTAATTTTTTCTTTATTTCCCAGTTATCTTTTAGCATTGCACCTAATGAATCCCAGTTACCATTACAAAGTTCTTTCTCCAAAATTGGCACCATATCCGCTAGATTATTTAGAGAATTTAAATTATCATTTGTTTTATTTTTTTGCTCAGATAAAATAACATCTGCCTTTCTGGTAATATTAGTGAAATGTAACAAAAGATTCGAGCCAAGTCTGATCCGGTTATCACGAGAAAGGTTTAATGATTCAGTAGTAACAGTTTCATCTTTATTAAAGATGAACTTGTTTACACCTCCATAGGCTGCGATGTACTGATCCTGTTTACCTATCGGTTTTTTTAAAATATCAATTTCAATTTCACAGGCTTCTCTTGCAAGTTGTTCAGCAGTAACCTGATGTCCTTGGTAATTATAAAAGGCATTGAGCAAACCAACTGTGAGAGAAGAGGAAGACCCAAGACCCGAACCTGTTGATGGAATATCTGCCAGCATCGTTATTTCAACCCCTCTTTTTATGCCTGCTTTTTTCATTGCTTCCCTAACAAGTTCGTGCTTTATTTCATCAACATCACTCACGATCTCTTTATCCATATAATTGATATAAATCTTATCATCAAAACGTTCATTAACAATAACAAAAAGGTATTTGTCAATTGCCGTACTTAAAACCATACCGGGTGAATGTTGATAATAAGAGCGCATATCAGTCCCTCCGCCAACAAAACTGATTCGTAATGGAGTTTGTGATATTATCATAACATAGCCCTCCTAATTACACCTAGATTTTTCATATGTTTTTCTGAATAATCCAGAATATCATTGATATCTGTTTGTTCTTCGAGATATTGTTTATATTCTCTGACACTGTCGTAAACAGTTCGACTAGGATTCCAGCCTAAGGATTTTAATTTTCCTATATCTGAAAATATATGTCTTGTATCACCAAATCTGTACTCTTTAGGTAACTTCGGCTTATACTCCATTTCAAAAACCTCGGCAACTACTTTTGCAAATTCAAGTACAGTGTACGCCTTACCTCCTCCAACATTATATACCTGACCATTTGCTTTTTCAGATTCCATCACTAGCATAAGCGCCTCTACTACATCATGAATATTAACGTAGTCACGAATTGCATTGCCATCTTCATACGCGGTAGGTTGCTTTTTTAGGAAGTAAGACAATGAAAATATGCGACAGGCACCTGAATAAGCATTATAAAAGCTTTGTCTTGAGCCTTGAACTATTGAAAATCGCATGGCTACAGAGGGAACACCTATTCTATTACCTAAGTTGATAGCAAGCATTTCCTGCTGGTATTTCGACATGCCATATGGATTCATTGGATTAATTACTGTTTCATCCGATAAATCAAGTATGAGCGGAAGTCCGGTTTCGGTATCTATATGATCCCAAATACCAGCGCTAAGTTGTTGATCCGTTCGCAAGGTTGGAAAAATTACTTTCCCAGCATTATTATGATATTTACCTTCTCCCATTACGGCCTGTGAAGATGCAACGATTACCTTTTGAACAGGCAATTTTTCCTCTTCTATTATCTCATAAATTAAAGATGTACTAAAAACATTTGTGTAAGAGAAAGATGAATAATCTGGTAAATAATCCTGATATGCAGCAAGATGAAAAACTATATCAACACCATTCAATGCATATTTCATTACCCGTTTATCTGTAACGTCTCCATAAATAAACTCAACTTTATTTTTATCAAGATATTCAGGAAATCCTTTCATATGAACTGGCTTCTTAAGGATATCTAGTATTTTAACAGAATGTCCCTTATTAAGCAATGCGTCTGCTGTATGCGATCCTATGAACCCAGCCCCGCCTGTTATTAAAATATTCATTTTTCGAATGATTTATAAAAAATTAGTCAATCACTTTGAGAAAAATTATTCACCTCAGTGTATTTGGTGTCAACATTGCAGTCTTATTTTCATCCACAGCTAAATCGTCATTTTGCCTGTAGTTAATAGATAACCTCCCTATAGAATACCAGAAAATGGGAGCTAATGTCTGATATGTAAAAATATTTGATCCAATAGCCATTAATGCTAATCCCAGTACTATACTTACTTCAAGATATTTGTTTCGTAAATCTTTAAACCCAAGCATCATTGCAACTATCACAATAGCAAAAAATAAAAATGTGCCTACTATTCCAATTTCAGCTAGCATTTTAAAATAATTGCCATCTGCTATCAATACTTTGCTATAACCAATTACCTTGTGACCGAATGCGCCTAATCCATCACCTATAATAAGGTTTCCGTAATTAAAAGCATAGCTCCAGGTTCCGCTTCTTTCATTAAAGGCTTCAGAAATCATGGATCCTCTTTCAATTAACTCGGTAAAGAAATCCTCGTAATTATCTGATACCAACACGAAAATGTAATATAAAAAGATTGCTTCAATCAGAAGATACCTCTTTTTTATAAATTTATATCTGAAATAACCGATAAAGTGCATAGCAAGAATTGCAAGGGCGAGAACCAAAAGAGCCGATCTTCGAAACGTTAGTATAATTGCCACCATACAGATTGCTAATGCAATCTTCCCTTTCCGTCCATTAGACTTCAAAACAATATTTGAGCTAATTAAAAATCCTATTACTCCTAATGCTCCAGTAGCTGTAAGACCAAAAATTGACTGAAAAAACAACATATCTGTTCCAACTCCCTCTGTAGTATCCATAAACACACGATAGAATGGGGGCTCCCACAACCATAAAATAAATCCGAGAATAAAGCTAAAGACTAAAGTAATGAGTGTTATGTGGTAAAAATTATAACTCTGTTTCTTTTCATAATAGGCAAAATAGAAAAATAGAATTGGCAAAATTGAATTCGACCATTCAGCTATGAAAACTGATACAGGGAAACCCGTAAATAAAAACCAAACCAGGGAACCGCTATTGTACAAAAGATATAATAGGACAAATTTGTTTATTGAAGAGTTCCGTAGTAAAGCCCATCTGTTTACATTTTTAAATGCTATGATTAAAATAATTAAAGCAGTAATCACACCAAGTCTCAGACTTGGCAAAAATAGCAATTGAACAATGATGATTGCTACAACAATGGGATAGAAAAAATCAAATAACTTATACGACGTTTTAAGTTTGTTCAAACCAAGTCCCATGGATATTGCTTATATCTAAGTGTTTTGTAAAAGACTGCTTATAAGACAGTTCTTATGTGCTGCTTTCTTTTTGCTTTAATAAGTACAAAGCTTTTGCAAATTCAAGGTCTTCATAGTTATCAATATCCACAGCACTTTTCCAATTGATTTCACAAAATTTATATCCTGGCCCGTAGAATGTATTAGCTGCTTTTAACTGATCAACTTTTGCGATCCAAATTACCCCTGTAGGACAGTACAATTCTTCCAAATCCTGGGATCGTTTACCAATGCCTTCTTTCATTATCCATTCAGCGTCTCCGCTCTTGTTAACCTTGAAAGCCCACCAGGGATTCATCCATCCGAATTTAAAAGAACTGATTTGAAAATTCCGTCCACTGGCTAAAAATCTACTATAATGTTGTAAAATATCTTTTTCATTACGTAATGGTGCATTTGCCATTAGCTGAACAACTATGTCATACTTCTCATTATAAAATGTTTCAGCCTGATTAATCGCTTCAATGGTAGCTTCTGTTACAGGCGAAAAATCATCACATTTATGATAGCGAAGAAAGGGAACATCAATTCCATATGATTTACCAACACTTGCAATTTCTTCACTATCCGTACTTACCAGTATCCTGCTGAAAATTTTCGCTTGCTGAGCTGCTTCGATAGTCCAGGCAATCATTGGCTTACCCATAAAATCAATTATATTCTTTCCGGGTATCCTTTTTGATCCTCCCCTTGCCGGAATCACTGCAATTATATTCATGAATTTGTTACTTCTATCATTTTTCTATTAATGAGACAACACAGATGGCTTCAGCTTTCTTAGAAACTAGTCATTATGAGATTTTAGCAATCGCATCCAACATATTTCCATATTCTTTCCATTGACCAGAATCATGATAAGAATTTTCTGATATAGGAAACACTCCTACCTTACCGCCATCTTTCTTAATAGCATCTATCAAATCAGTAATATTATAAAATGTATTTTCAGGAATCAATGAAAGCACTTCCGGATTAACAATATACATACCCGCATTTACTAAAAAATCATACTCTGGTTTTTCAACCAGACCTTTCAATTCACCGCCATTTTCAATTTCGCATACACCATATGGAATTTTATAGTGTATCATGGATGAAATAATGGTAAAGTCGTTTTTCTTTTCGATGTGATTTCGGTAAATATCTGCGTAATTTGCTTTAATCAGTATATCACAATTAGAAACAAAAAAAGGTTTATTGATATCACCTTTAATATATTTCAAAGATCCTGCTGTTCCTAAAGGGCTATCTTCCATTATATAAGACACCTTATACAAATCAGCATACTCTTCTAAATAAGCTTTAATCAGGTTTGCTTTATAATTTACTGATATAAAAAAATTGCTGTTAAAATACCTTTGATATTCATCCATGATCACTTCAAGCATAGATTTACTGCCGACAGGAATTAATGGCTTAGGAAGTATATTTGTAAAAGGCTTCATTCGCGTACCTTTTCCACCAGCCATTATAACGACAGAAACATCTTCTAACGTAGCAGGCAATATTACTTTACCTGATAGATTAAAATTTTTCCTCTGAAGTATTTCAATTAATAATCCATTCTCCAGAACCGGAAGATGATCAATTTTTGATTGAAGGAAAATATTAATAATCTCCCTTTCAGTTACACTCTTGTCAATTGAGATAAACTCTCTGTTTGCAATCTTAAGACAATTTTCAGCCAATGAAATACCACTTAATATTGCTCTCCGAAAATCTCCATCCGTTAACAGTCCAATTATTTTATCATGTTCATCCACTATTAATACAAAACCTTCACCATTATTATCAATTTGTTTAATAGCATCTCTGATGTTATTTGAACTGCTTATTTTATATTTTTTCAATGTATTGATGTATTAAAGATTATCAGAAAAGAGAGTGTATACCAATACTGATCTTGCTAAATGAGGGTTTATTCAAAATGCTCCCACTTAATTAATTCTCCCTCAGGTATACCATTTTTTATTTTTCGCCCTATCAGATATTTCAATTCCTCAGGTTGAATTCCTGTTCCCGGTCTTTTGAAATCTAAATCGCCATCTGAAACAATGTGTCCAGCCTTCATTTCAATTCTCGCTACGGCACTTCGTCTGAACTTATCTTTTTTAGCAATTTCTGCTGCTGATACCGTTCTTTTAAAATTTCCTAATGATTTTACAATGTTATTTGACTCCTGACAAATGATCTTCATTTCTTCTGGATTTGCAGAGATTTCATGATCCCAACCAGGAAGATCTTTGTCGAGTGTAAAATGTTTTTCAATTACACATGAACCAAGTGCTACACTTGCCAAAGGAATGGAATATCCGATGGTGTGATCGGAGAACCCAACCGGATAGCCAAAAGTTTGTTGCAACATGGTTATATTATTGAGATGAATATCTTCATACAGAGGAGGGTAAATTGAAATACAATGCAAAAGAACTATTTCGTCGTTACCAGCTTTATTTATAACATTTATAGCAGTTTCAATCTCGCCAAGCGTTGACATACCTGTTGATAAAATCACAGGCTTACCTTTTTGCGCAACATAAGTCAGAAACTCATAATTATTGATATCCATTGAGGCTATCTTATAAAATGGAACATTTAAGTCTTCCAACAAATCAACCTCACCATTAGTGAATGGCGTTGAACAAAAGTCAATATTCTTTTGCCTGCAATATGCTTCCAACTCATAATGTTGCTCGGTCCTCAAATAATACTTATCAACCATTTCACGTAATGAGCCAAAATGCTTCTTTGCTGAATCGTTATACTTTTGATTCCTATCATATTCCTCTTTCGAAACGATCGAATCAGGTGTCCAGGATTGAAATTTAACGGCATCACAACCACAGTCAATTGCTGCGTCTATTATATTTCTTGCCATATTCATATCGCCATTATGATTAGCCCCGATCTCAGCTATTATATAAGGCTTTGAAAAATTGTATACCGTTTTTGAACTCGATACTTTTACTTGTTTCATTTTATTTAATTTATATAATTAGATTCCTCCCACCAGAAAAAATTGATCCCAAGTGAGTTTATTTGTTCAGCTCGCTGGTTAAGAAATTCCTGATTCTCATTACACTGTTTCAGAATACTCTGGTTTATTTCAATCTGTTCTTCAATTTGGTATTCCCTAAAATTTATTTTTTTCAATAAAATATAATGTTCAATTTTCTTATTAATGATACCCAAAAGACTATTGGGAGTTACCCTTTTTTTTCCTATAAGGTTATCGTCATGCTGCCTGTAACTAGTTGTACAAATGTTTAAGAATACTGCATTTAGATCTTTTCCAGCAGCCGAAAAGAACAACCAATCATTACCCGATTTATACCCTTTCAGTTTCTCTAATATTGGTGGTAACGCCCGGCACTGCATTGCACTATTACCAAGTCCGATAATGTTGTAATTTTTAATATAGTTAATATCAAATTCGGTGCAATTACTGATTCTATTTGTCCAGTAAGACTTTCTAATCATTGTTCCATCTGATGCCATCAAACTAATATCATTACACACAAAAGGATACTTACTTAAATACTTAACACATAAATCGAGTCGTTCAGAACTTAAGAGATCATCTGTATCAGCAAAAACGACATAATCTGCGCCAATACTTAGAATTTTTCGTAATCCTATTAACCTAATTTCAAATGGGGTTAGTCCGTAGACATCATAACTTTCAAATAATAGTGTGGTATTTTGCAGATACTTTTCTATATCAGCAACCCCATCATTGAATAAAATGAGCTTGAAATCCTTATTTGACTGATTTTCTAATGATTGCAAAAAGGAAGGAAAAAACAGCAAATTACCCGGGAAAATTACCGAAAAAACTACTGTCATAGTAATGATACGAGCTTGTAAATATTACACAAATGCCATAGTGTTGGTTGGTTATATTTTAGTCAATTAGAATAACATCCACTATAGATATTCCTTATTAACTGAGAATTCGTAAAATTCTACATTTTTGAATCAAGGTACTTTCCGGTTTCTTTATGATCGAAATCCGGAAGGATCTTCAAAAATTCTTCCAGTAAATCTTTTTTTGACCAAATGCGATTTTGCTTATATGAATCTATTTTCGTCAAAAATGAATCAAGTGAAAAACCATCAAACATTAACTGGCTTTTAATGATACCAAGATTTGAGAATTTTTTTAAATCAAGAATTTCATTTTGCATATAAAACTCTTCAAAGTCTTTCTCGCCTGTCGTATCGCTGTTAGAGAAGAAACAAGGCCATTTTTTATCATTACTTAGATTATTCATTTTTTCCCTGGCCTCTTCTTCAGATTGGCATTCGAATGGCTCAAGTCCAAGGTCAATTAAAAATTTTCTGGCTATTTCAGCAAAAGTGATCAGATGCAATTCCTCACTAAGTTTTGGGAAAAAAATATCTTTATTTTCTCCCAAAAGACAAGACATTAAACATAATTCTCCAGATTCCTGTGGCGTAATAAAATAGCGCTTGATATCTACTGGAGCAACAATGGGTTGCTTTTTTTGTATTCTCTGACTAAATCCATGAAGCAATGAACCGTCCGAAAAAGCTACATTAGCAAATCTTGCTGTTGAGATAGGTAATTTTACACTTTCACGCATCAGAAATAATTCCATTATTCTCTTTGATGCCCCCATCATATTAACAGGATTTGCAGCTTTATCTGTTGAAACACAGAAATACTTTTTTGCTCCTTTTTCAGCAGATTGATGGATGGTTTTGATTGTATTAAGGATATTCACCTCAATCATTCTCATTAATGTAAAAGGATCTTTTTCACTTCTTACATGCTTTAATGCTGACAAGTTGAGGACATAGTCATATTTGCCATCATTCCTGATAAATGCCTCGTATTCAATTGAACCTATATCTAATATAAAGGTCCTGAAATCACCTTTAATATAACCGAATGAACTCCTAATATCGCGAACCAGTTCGACCATATTATTTTCACTGATATCAACCACATGCAATTTGAGGGGATTTCTCTTAAAAATTTCCTTTACAACAGCCTGTCCAATAGATCCGGCTCCTCCAATTACAAGAAATTTTGATGAGGATACAAGTGTACTTATCTCGTCATTATGCAGCAGTATGTCCTGATCAAATAAAGGTTTATCTCTACCAATTAAATTGAGTACGTTCACGACAATTAAAATATAATTAATACATAAAAAATAACCAGTGCTTTTCTTCGCATATGAGATATCAAGGGCTCTACTTCAAGTATTTCCTTGCCCAACGTCCAACCAGTAGTAATGCAACAACAATAAATCCACCTAAAAAACCACCAACAACCAAGCCATTTAATTTTCCTAGACGTTGCTTAGGCAAAGGGAGAATTGGTTGATCGATTATTTGAATCAATGGTGTTTCTTTTCGCAACGCTACTTTTGCCATTTCAAGATTTGTTACAAGCTGTGTTAATATTGCAGTATTTGCCTGTACGTCAACTTGCCTTTTTAGACCGCTAGTTCTTGGTAAAACCATAGCAGAATTGAGATTAAAAGTGTTTTCAGTTGAGGAAGCAACCCCTGTTATAGCGCCATTTAATTCTGCACGAACACTATCAGTTTGCCTTTGCAATATTTCATAATTCTGTTTGGCTTTTTTGCTTTTGGTTGCTATATAGAAATCAGATACCTCACTAACGACAACTTGTGTAAATTCCTTAGCAAACATTTCGTTAAAAAATTTTGTTTCAACCGTAAGGATACTCACTTTCTTATCGGCCTGATAAACTTTAAATATACCTCCTGTACCTGCAATCTGATTGTATAAATTTCCTAGTACGCTATCCTGCTTAAAAGAAAGCATTTCTCTTTTTATATTTACAGGAAAAGTAACAGACTCTGCTTTACTTTCTTCTTTTTGGGAAGCCAGCGATAGATAATAATCTGCCAGTGTTATAAGCTTCCCATTTTGTTTAATGGGACTGAGTAGCGCCTTTTCAATAATTAATCTGCTTTTCATAAACTCAATCAAGTTCGCACCACTAAATACGCCCCCTCCACTTGTACCTAGATCAAGGCCTAAGCTACTAGCCAACCCCATTGCACCAGCCAATCCAAGTCCACCAGATTTCTCTTCCTCCAACACAAAAGTTAGCTTAGCAGTATACTGCGTTGGCTTTTTTATAGTATAAAATATCCCTGTGGTACCACCAAGGAATATAACAATAAGAATTATCAGACTTTTCTTACGAAGAAAAATGAGAGTATCCTTAATTTGATGAAAGATTTCTCTGAAGTTTATTTCATCTGGATTGGACTGATTGGATTCAACAGTCTGCATATAAACAATTTATTGTTAAAGTCTTAGAATAGCAATCACAACACCAGCTAAGCTAGCTAGAGCACTGGACACACCGATAATTTCACCGGTACTCAACCCTTTTCTTTCAGGTTTTTTGGGAATAATAATTTCACTCCCAGGTAAAATACTAGGATAGGATTTAAAAAATAGAAAGTGTTTAGTTGTTGCAGCTTTGCCATTTGCATAAACTACATAAGCATTCTTTTTCCACGAATCACCACTGTATCCACCAGCACTGCTGATATAGTCTTTAAAACTATTTTTTGAATTATAAGGAACTTGTGTCTCCAATAAAACAGCCCCACTAATTTTAACCTGCCCATCAAATTTTGGTATAACTAATTCATCATTCACCCGTAACACCAAATCTTCGATAGAGCCTGGATTACGCATAATTGATTGAAGATCCAATGGTACTCTTACATATTCTTTTTTAATACCCAGATCAAGATCACGAAATGTGGTAGAATCTTTTGAACTTATCCCTTTCTGTATTTCTTTTGCCGCTTCTTTTTTCTTTTTTTCTTCCTCTGTCAGGTAACGTTTAATGTAAGCAGCAGCAGGAAATGCATCAGGAGTATACCCTCCAGATCTTTTTAGTAAATCGCTAACACGCTCGCTTCTACTACTCAACGCATATGGTCCGGGATATTGAACCTGCCCAGAAATTATAACTGTTTCTGGTAATGTATAGCCCGCTTTTCTTCGAACTGTAATGACATCATACGGCATGATAGCAACTTTGGCAGCATTGGTACTTAAATCACCATCGATTTCCGTATTAATAATGGAACTGGCGCGATTATCTGTAATAGCAATACTGTCTCTTTTAATCAAGCGTGCTATTTCAATACTTTTATAAGCCGCATCTGTAAATCCTCCAGCTTGTAAAATAATATCTCGCAACGTAAGATTATCAACAAAATCATACGCGCCAGGTATTCTTATTTCACCCTGAATTGTTACTTTAAATGAATCGCGGAGATCCAATACAGAACTAATCAGCACCTCATCTTCCCGTTTTAATACTAGATTATGTGCTGCTTCATTAGTCATCGCCTTGCGAAGATCAAAAGACAAAATAGATCTGCTAAGGTCATCTTGTAATCGAATTATCTGCGCTCTTCCGGTGTACGCATCTTCTTTTAAACCATCTGCTTTACGAATTAAATCACCAACCGTTAATCCATCAGTAAGTTCATACACATCGGGTCTGAAAACAGCGCCGTTTATTTTCACCCTGTTTTGAAAACGATTCAAAATTTTGGATACTACAAACAAATCTCCCGATTCAGGCTGGTAACTATTATAGTCTTTAGAGGCAATATCTTTTACTTTTCGTTCCTTATCACTGTTTTGGAACGCTTTTACCATAGCAGTGTACGCGGTATCAGTAAAGCCTGAAGCAAAGTCTAATACCTGCTGTAAGGTTTCTCCAGGCAGTATTTCAAAAATACCAGGTCTTTTAACCTGCCCCTGAATTTCTACCCGCTTTTTGTACGCTGGTATACGAATCACATCATTATCTTTTAACCCAATATTATCAGACTGGTCGCCTTTTAGCAACATCCGATACAGATCAACTTTCTGGATAGGTTTATTATTTCGCACTAGTTCAATTTCCCTGAAACTACCAAATTCATTAGGGCCTCCGGCCAGGTAAAGTGCATTAAAAACGGTTGACAAAGAAGATACCGTTAAATTCCCTGGTCTATTAGCCCCTATGATTGTTACTTTTATACTTCGTATTTTATTTAGTGTAACGGATAATTTAGCTCCTCCGTTTTTCAAATAAGGGTAAACTGAATTACCCATTACTGTTTTAAGTTTTTGCGTGGCTGCTTCTATAGTTAAACCAGCTACCCTTATCTGTCCCACATTAGGAATATTTATATTTCCTTCATCAGACACAAGTAATTCTCCACTATATTCTTGTACTCCATATACAATTACAAGCAACTCGTCATCAGGACCTAATATATAATTTACTGGTGTAGCTAATTTCAGGTTAGGCTCGAAATTAGGCGCTACGGAGCTATATAATTCTGAACCAAAAATCAATGGGTTGATTAATGTTTGATGCTTTTTCTGCCCATATATCTCAGCATCTAATGAATCTGAACTATTATTTTGTTTCTCAATAGTTCTACCAACTTTAGAATCTACTTTTAGAGCACCGGTTACCTTTTGTCCACCAGCATTGTTATTCAACCGGGCTTTCAGCTTGGCAAATTCCGTGGCACTCATCCCCTTTGCCAGTGCCATTTGCTCAGCCTGTTCAATAGTGAGGTTCGAGGCATTTAATTGAGCTTTCAGTTTTGCTATATCAGCATCCGACAACTGGTCTACTTTTATTGTACTTAGATCTTTCCCTTTTAGGATATCCTGTGCATGAACTGTAGCAAAAGTTAGAAAAAGGAGTCCAACAAAAACAAATTTTACCCAAGATTGAAATTTCATAATATGAAGAATAAAAGGGTTTTAAACATGGCTTCGCCAACCTAAGTCACATCATGTACAAAACATCATGAACTCAGTTAAATTTTTCTGCTTATTTCGACTTTCCCCAGTGAGGAAATATCAAAAAAAGAACAGGATAAAAATTATTGCAATGTTAAGAAAATCAAAGCATAATAAACAACTCAACCGCTAAAATTGGGGGGATAAATTGCGGTTCAGGTGTGCAAATATAGGGGAAGGGGGGAGGGGAAAAAATTTTGTTCTTGTTTGGAGGGAGGGGTTAGGTGTTAGGCGTTAGGTATGAGGTAGGAAATTCTTCCTAATACCAAATACCTAATACCTAACGCCTAATTCCTACCAGGCAGGAATTAGGCGGAGTGATTCGTAGACTTTACGTATTCCTTGTTCCAAGGGGGTGGAAGCTTGCCAGCCGAGGGCTTTGAGGCGACTTACATCCATTAGTTTGCGGGGGGTGCCATCAGGTTTAGTTGCGTCAAAATGAATATTACCTGTAAATCCTGTGATTTCGGCGATTAGTTTGGCAAGGGCAGCAACAGAAATATCTGATCCAATACCCACATTCCACATTGCAAGCTCATCTAATGGCAAGTTATTGGCTGAAACATGCTCCATCAGGTATAAGCAGGCTGAAGCCATATCATCTACATACAAAAACTCACGTAAAGGCTGTCCGCTACCCCAAACAGTAACCGATTCTTCCTCATTTTTAACTGCCATAATGAACTTTCGGAGCAATGCAGGCAGCACATGCGACTTCTCCAGATCATAATTATCATTCGGCCCATATAAATTGGTGGGCATTGCGGATATAAAGTCGCACCCGTATTGCCTCCGGTATGCATCACATAATTCAATACCCGCAATTTTTGCAATGGCATAAGGTTGGTTGGTAGATTCTAAATACCCGGACAATAAATATTCTTCTTTTAAAGGCTGTGGTGCCAACTTAGGATAAATACAAGAAGACCCCAGAAAAAGCAGCTTTTTCACTCCATATTCATAAGCAGCATGAATAACATTCGCCTCAATCATAAGGTTTTCATAGATAAAATCTGCTCGATAAACATTATTCGCCTGTATCCCACCCACTTTAGCAGCAGCAAGAAATACATATTCAGGCTTTTCTGCAGCAAAAAAGGCATTCACATCCCCCTGGTTCCGTAAATCCAGTTCCTGAGATCCCCTCAACACCAGATTATGATATCCCTCCGCCTCCAGCTTACGCACAATCGCACTCCCCACCATACCTCTGTGTCCGGCAACGTATATTTTTGAATCCTTTTTCATTCTTGAAGGGGTTAGGGGTGAGGTATTAGGCGTTAGGTATAATTGGATTTAAAGTGGCAAATATCAGCAATTCTTGTGCAAAATACTAAGCCTGCCTCAATCTCCCCCAACTCCTCAAACCTCACACCTAACGCCTAACGCCTAACACCTAAAATTTGCGGGAATTACGTATTGCAAAAGCTTTCCCGAAACGATACTTTGAGTTCAAAACAATCAGGAATTAGAGATTTTCGGGATTTACAGATTTGGAAGCGTTCCATACATTTCGCAGGTTTAATATATAAGATAACTGCTGACTTCCCCACAAAGGAAAGATTTGCGCTGGCTATTCAGATGAATAAAGCTGCTGTTTCTATTCCGTCAAATATAGCAGAAGGACGATACAAGACTTGTTTCAATTCGTTCACATTGCCATAGGCTCCTCGTTTGAACTTGAAACGCAGATTGAAATATGCTTATTAAACGACTACATTGAACTTAGTGTCTACACCTCTCTTATTCAAGAAATACAGGAGCTTCAAAAAATGATGACAGGGTTCATTAAGTATCACAAGGAGTGAGGAGTGAGGCATGAGGGATTAGGCGTGAGGTGTTAGAAAATACTTCTTCCTAACACCTAACCCCTCTACTCGAACTCGTTTCGGATGTCGAAACCGTTCTCTTTCAGGAACTGCTGCTTTTTGAACAATTGCAGGTCGCTGGCTACCATTTCTTTTACCATGTCTGCCAGAGAATATTTGGGAGTCCAGCCGAGTTTTTCTTTGGCTTTTGAAGCATCCCCAATTAATAAGTCCACCTCAGTTGGACGATAATATGCCGGATCTACCTTTATCACTACCGTTCCTTGCTTAAGTTGATAAGGTCCTTTAGCTGATACTACTTTTGCAATTTCCTCCTCACCTGTTCCCTCAAAGGCAATTTCGATACCCGCTTCCGCAAATGCTAAACTGACAAAATCGCGAATCTTTGTTGTTTTGCCAGTAGCAATCACAAAATCTTCCGCCTTTTCCTGCTGTAACATTAACCACATGGCTTCCACATAATCTTTAGCATGCCCCCAATCGCGCTGCGCATCCAAGTTGCCTAAATAAAGCGTATCCTGCAATCCCAATGCGATTTTAGCTACTGCTCGGGTAATTTTTCGTGTTACAAAGGTTTCTCCTCTAGTGGGAGATTCATGGTTAAACAAAATACCGTTACATGCGAACATATTGTATGCTTCCCGGTAGTTTACAGTTATCCAGTAGGCATATAACTTTGCAACACCATAAGGTGACCGAGGATAAAAAGGAGTCGTTTCTTTTTGTGGCACTTCTTGAACAAGTCCATACAGTTCAGAAGTAGAAGCTTGGTAAACTTTGGTTTTATGTGTAAGTCCTAGCATGCGAACAGCTTCCAAAATTCTTAACATCCCCAATCCATCGGCATTACCTGTATACTCCGGCATTTCAAAACTCACTTTAACATGACTCATGGCTGCCAGGTTATAAATTTCATCCGGCTGCACTTGTTGAATAATGCTTATAAGATTAGGTGCATCGGTTAAATCACCATAATGAAGAATTAAGTGTCTATTGGAAATATGAGGGTCTTCATAAAAATGATCAATGCGGTCTGTATTAAGTAAAGAACTTCTTCTTTTTATACCATGAACTTCATAACCCTTTTTCAAGAGAGATTCAGCCAAATAGGCTCCATCCTGACCTGTAATACCGGTAATAAGTGCTTTTTTCATTCACATTACTTGTGCAACAAACCTACAGATAATCTTGATTCTTTTAATCATAAACATTTACGGCCTGCCAATGCTGATATATGTAAACCCTTCTTCTAGTAACAATTCCTTTTCAAAAAGATTTCTCCCATCAAAAATAACCTTTGTTTTTAATGCAGACTTTATCTGATCAAAATCAGGGGTTCTAAATTCACTCCACTCTGTTGCAATAATTAACGCATCGGCATTTTTTAATGCATCATACATATCATCAGCATATCGAATGATTCCCCCCATAATTTGACGAACATTTTTCATGGCTTCAGGATCAAAAACGGAAATAGCAACACCATGCCTTAATAAAGATTCGATAATTTCTAAGGCAGGTGACTCTCGTATATCGTCTGTATTGGGTTTAAAAGCAAGACCCCAAATCGCAAAATGCTTTCTGGACAAATCGCCTTTGAAATATTCATAAATTTGTTTGACCAAATGCTGTTTCTGAATGGCATTCACTTTTTCTACAGCTTGAAGAATCCTAAAGTCATATTTGTGTTGTTCCGAGGAATAAATCAGGGCTTTAACGTCTTTAGGAAAACAACTTCCTCCATATCCAATACCGGGAAATAAAAATCGTTTGCCAATTCTATCATCACTCCCTATGCCCCGTCTTACCATATCAACATTGGCCCCCATTTTCTCACAAAGCTGGGCTATCTCGTTCATAAAAGATATTTTAGTAGCAAGGAATGCGTTGGATGCATATTTTGTTAATTCAGCAGAACGTTCGTCCATAAAAATAATCGGATTACCCTGACGAACAAATGGAGCATATAAATCCCCCATGATTTTTTTTGCTTTCTCTGAGGATGATCCTATTACAACCCTATCTGGTTTCATAAAATCATCCACGGCCACACCCTCTCTTAAGAATTCAGGATTACTAATAACATCAAAATCACCTTCATAGTTCTGCTGAATCGTTTGTCTTACCAAATCAGCAGTACCAACCGGCACTGTACTTTTGTCTACTATGACTTTATACTCAGTAAGTAGCTGACCTAATTGATTCGCTACACCAAGTATATATTTTAAATCAGCAGAGCCATCTTCCCCTGGAGGTGTGGGGAGAGCCAAGAATACAATTGTGGCATCTGCTATTCCTGATTCTAAATCAGTTGTAAAAAAGAGTCTTTGTTCTTTTAGGTTCCTTAGGAACAACTTTTCAAGTCCAGGTTCATAAATAGTAATATCTCCATTGCGTAACTGTTCTATTTTTGCTTGATCAATATCTATACAAGTAACTTTATTACCTGTTTCTGCAAAACATGTTCCTGTAACGAGGCCAACGTACCCGGTTCCAACCACGGCTATTTTCATAATTCTAAATCTATCTTATGACAAATTATCGGCAAATGTAAGGCATCGATCTTATTACGAATAATAAAATAAATATGTACTTTTGAAAAAAATAAATGCATAAAAATATTCTTATTACAGGAGGAGCTGGCTTCATTGGCTCACACTTAACAAGACAATTTACCACTTCTTACTCTGATTATAACATCATAAATCTCGATGCTTTAACTTATGCTGGAAATCTCGACAACCTTAAAGATATAATTCACTCCAATAATTTTCACTTTGAAAAAGCCGATATTCTTGACACCAACACATTAAATAATCTATTTGAAAAATACAAAATTACGGATGTTATACATTTAGCCGCAGAATCTCATGTTGATCGTTCTATTCATAGCCCACTTGACTTTGTATTTACGAATGTTGTTGGTACTGTAAACTTATTAAACGCTGCTAAAAAGTATTGGGGAAATGGGAAAGAACACCTTTTCTATCATGTTTCAACTGATGAAGTTTATGGGAGTTTAGGAGAGACAGATCTTTTTACAGAAAAAACCCCGTATGATCCTCGCTCACCCTATTCTGCAAGCAAGGCCTCATCCGATCATTTCGTAAGGGCATATCACGAAACCTATGGTATCCCTTGCATCATATCAAATTGCAGCAATAATTACGGCCCCAATCATTTTCCAGAAAAACTAATTCCGCTATTTATACATAACATCATACAAAAGAAACCATTACCTGTTTATGGTGATGGAAATTATACGCGTGATTGGCTATATGTTGTTGATCATGCCAGAGCTATTGATCTGATTTTTCATAAAGGGAGACCAGGAGAAACTTATAATATTGGCGGCTTTAATGAATGGAAAAACATTGATCTCGTAAAATTACTGTGTCGATTAATGGATGAAAAGTTACAACAAGAACCAGGGCAAAGCGAGCAATTGATCACTTACGTGAAAGACCGTCCTGGACATGATAAGAGGTATGCGATTGATGCTTCAAAACTTAATAAAGAACTGGGATGGTCACCTAGTGTAACTTTTGAAGAAGGTTTGTCTTTAACCATTGATTGGTATCTGAATAATCGGGCATGGTTAGAAAACATCACTTCTGGCCAATACCAACAATATTATGAATTAATGTATAGTAATCGATAAATGAAAGTAGAAAAAACAGCACTTAAAGACTGCTTTATTATTCACGACAAGATTTTTGGTGACCAACGTGGATATTTTTTTGAAAGCTTTAATAAGGAAAAGTTCTTTAATGAAACAGGATTATCTATCAACTTTGTTCAAGACAACCAATCCAAATCTCAGCGCGGTGTTTTAAGAGGATTACATTATCAACATGGCGAGCATGCTCAGGCTAAACTGGTTCGTGTATTGCAAGGGCGTGTGATTGATGTTGCATTAGATGTTCGACTAAACTCACCAAGTTTTGGTAAACATATCGCAGTTGAATTATCAGAGGATAATCATCAACAATTATTTGTACCAAGAGGGTTTGCACACGGCTTTGCAGTACTAAGCGAAACGGCAGTATTTTTTTACAAGTGTGATAATTATTATAACAAAAGTGCAGAAGGGGGTATTCTATATAACGACCCTCAACTAAAAATTGATTGGCAGTTACCTACAACAGATGTATTATTGTCTGAAAAAGACGCAGTACTTCCATTATTTTCAGAAGCAATTAAATCCATCAGTTTTAAGATATGAAAGGCATCATCCTCGCCGGCGGTTCCGGCACACGTCTCTACCCCATCACCAAAGGCATCAGCAAACAATTAATGCCCATTTACGATAAACCGATGATTTATTATCCTTTGTCGATATTAATGTTGGCAGGTATACGTGAAATCTTAATCATTACTACCCCAGAAGATAATGCTCAGTTTCAAAGATTGTTGGGAAGCGGTGAAGAACTGGGTTGTACATTTTCATATGCTACTCAGGAAGTACCCAATGGACTTGCCCAAGCATTTGTAATTGGTGAATCATTTATTGGGAACGATAAAGTAGCGCTAATATTAGGTGACAATATCTTTTTCGGTTCCGGACTTGTACAACTCGTACAATCTTTTAATAATTTAGAAGGTGCTGCAGTTTTCGCCTATGAAGTACAAGACCCTGAACGTTATGGCGTGGTTGAATTTGATGAAAATCACATAGCTATTTCAATTGAAGAAAAGCCGACCCACCCAAAATCAAATTATGCAGTCCCAGGTTTATATTTTTACGACAATACAGTGGTGAATATTGCTAAAACAATTGCTCCTTCTGCCAGAGGCGAATATGAAATAACCACTGTTAATAATGAATACCTGCAACAAGGAAAATTACAAGTGGGTATTATGAGCAGGGGTACCGCCTGGTTAGATACGGGAACTTTTGACTCCTTAAGTGATGCCTGTGAGTTTGTAAGAGTGATAGAAAAAAGGCAAGGACAAAAAATAGGCTGTATTGAAGAAGTAGCCTGGAGAATGGGCTTTATCAATAAAGAACAATTACTATTGTTGGCAGACAAATATGCTAAAAGCGGTTATGGAGAGTACCTGAGGAATTTACGTTAAACGATCACAAACGCAACTTAACCAATTCCCTCTCCACCACCCCTTGCGTATCAAAAATTACAACTTCCCTTTTATGCAATGAAAGGAAATTAATTCCCCTAAACAGATCATGCTTAACAGCAACAATCAATGCGGAAAGATGCAATGCTAACCCATCATCGATAAACCGGATATCAGGATGTGCGTCTGTATTCACCCAGGGATCCTGCACAAATACATCAAGCCCTGCATTTGTTAATGCATGATAGAGATCAGCAACCTTGGTGTTACGTGTATCGCTGCAGTTTTCTTTGAATGTAAAACCCAGTATTAAAACTTTTAAACCACGGATATTGCCTCTATGTAAGTTTACCAGTGTACGGATCATTTTGTCAGCTACAAACTCTCCCATCCTATCATTGATTTCCCTGCCTGCCGCAATAAGTTTGGGTTCGTACCCAACCTGTTTGGCTTTGTGAACAAGGTAATGCGGATCAACTCCAATACAATGCCCTCCAACCAGCCCGGGTCGAAAAGGTAGAAAGTTCCATTTGGTTGCTGCTGCTTCCAGCACATCTCCTGTATCAATACCCATTTTATCAAACATCAAAGCAAGTTCGTTCATAAAGGAAATATTCACATCTCGCTGAGCGTTTTCAATGGCTTTGGCAGCTTCTGCCACTTTAATAGAAGGGGCGAGATGGGTACCTGCTTTTATAACCTGATCATACAAATATTTTACGTTATCTGCAGTTGCAGGATTAGAACCTGATACCACTTTTTTTATGTCTTCAATATTTCTTGACCGATCACCCGGATTGATGCGTTCCGGAGAATATCCCACAAAAAAATCTTCATTAAATTTCAGCTTGCTGTATTGCTCCAGTAGAGGTACACAATCCTCCTCAGTGCAACCCGGGTATACGGTTGATTCATAAATCACCAGGTCATCTTTTTTTAATATTGCCCCAATCATTTTAGAAGCATCCTGCAGAAAACTGAGGTCAGGTGTTTTATCAGGATGTAAAGGTGTGGGAACTGTAACGATATAAACAGTACAGGTACTGATATCTGATATTTCACTGGTAAAATACAGTGATGGCACCGAGGTAATCGCTTCTTTGGTTAATTCATAGGTACGGTCAATCCCAAGTTTTAATTCCTGTATTCTATTGGCATCAATATCATATCCTATAACGGAAAACTTTTTGGCAAAAGCCACCGCCAGCGGTAACCCCACATACCCCAGTCCGATAATACCAATAGATTGATTTGTCATTGAGGGCAAAGATAGGGTAGATGTGAATTGTCAATGGTGAATTGTCCATATTGAGTAGTTCTACCAGCTATTGACAATTCACCATTGACAATTCACATCTACTTCAACGTATTCATAATCGAAATCGCCACCCCGGTCATAGAAACCAATACCCCGGCAATACCAAGTACCTCCCCAGTAGTAGCTTTTGTTTTGATGGCTTTGGGCGGTACTATTATATCGGCGCCGGTTTGGATGCGGGGATAATTTTTGATTAGTCCGAACAGGTATTTTTCAGTTTTGGCTATTTGTCCATTGGCATACACCACATAAATATTTTTTCTGCGGGCATTATCCGTTATGCCTCCTGCCCTTCCCAGATAATATTTGAGGGAGCGACCTTGTTCGAAAGTTATTTTGGTGGGAGAATATACTTCGCCGCTTATTTTAACGAGCAGGTCTTTTTTGGGTACTTCTAATACATCACCTTCTTCGAGGAAGAGGTTATCATCTGAATCGGGATTATTTATGATGGAATTAATATCAAGGGCTATTTTAACGGAAGGGTCAAGTAGTTCAGACACCTGGCGATAGTCTACTGAATCGGCAAGTTCGTCTGCAATTATTTTGGCTTTCTCATCTTGTTGTGCCCTTCCCTGCCTGTTGATACGGGTAAGTGAAATGGCATCGCGGTATGCTAAATCCGTGAACCCACCTGAACGTTCCAATAAATCGCTGACCCTGTCTTTTTTTGTGCGGATGGTATAATTACCCGGATACAAAACTTCCCCCTGCACCTGTACCTGTTTTTGTTCTGCATATCCCGGATTTTTTCTTACGGTGATAAGATCAAAGGGTTGGAGAAAGAGCTGGGTTCCTTTTATATCAAGGTTTCGGTCAATATCGATATGCATGATATCGGCCAGATTATCTGAAATGCTGTTGGTATCTGTTGAAATGATACGTCTGGCAATTTCTATTCTATAGGCAGAAGCTGCTTCAGTAAATCCGCCCGACTCGAGCAGCAGGTCTTTAAGTGTGTAGTTATTGCGATACAGGAAAGTACCGGGTTTTCTTACTTCCCCGGAAACGGTGATGAGTTTTTCATCTGCCATATCTTTTACCGAGCTGATCAGTACCGAATCGTTTTTTTGCAAGAAAAGATCATTCGAAGAATTGGTCAACAGTTCATTCAGGGAGAAAGCAATCATTTCTTTGCTGTGATCGGGTTTTTGTCGCTTAAGGAGTGCCCTGTTGAGGTATGCATCCTCCCGAATACCTTCTGCTTTTTTCAACAGGTCGCTCAGTTTCATCCCTTCTTTCAACTCATACAAACCCGGACGATAAATGGCGCCAGTAATTGTTACCCGGTTTTCGTATTTGTCTAATACGGGTTCAATGGCGATACTGTCTCCTTTGCCGGGTAAATATTTTGAAAAGTCTGTTTGACTAAGGTCCTTAACTTTTCGCTCGCGGCTGGTGAACTGATTTACTTTAATGTTGGCAGTGTAAGCTTTTTCTGTGAAGCCCCCAGCATAGTCTAGCAGCGTTTGCGCCGTTTCATGTTCCAGTAATTCATACAAACCCGGTCTTTTAACTTCCCCTGCAATGGTTACCCTTTTCTGGTAAACGGGAATATTGATGATATCGCCTTCTTTCAACAGAATATTCTGGCTGGTATTGCCTTTCAGTAAAAACTGGTATAGATCGGCTTTCAGGTGAACTTTGTTGTTCCTGATGAGTTCTATAGACCGGAAAGAACCAATTTTTTCAGGTCCACCGCAAAGGTATAATGCATTGAAAAGTGTGGTGAAGGAAGACACCGTATAGTTGCCCGGTTTTGCGGCGCCTAATATGGTAATACGTATGCTGCGTATATTACCCAGGGTAAGTGTGAAATTGGTGACTCCTGTGGCGATTGACCGGTAAACAGTCTTAACGAGTTTATCGCGAATAAGTTTTTTGGCTTCTTCTATGGTAAGTCCGGCAACGGTTAATAGCCCTACATTTGGAATATTGATAGCGCCTTCCGGCTGGATTAATAATTTGTAATTGGCTTCCTGCACTCCGAAAATATTTATTTCGAGTTCATCATCCGGACCAAGCTGGTAATAAGAAGGTGTAGCAATCCGTAGGTTGGGTTCGAAAGACAACGAAGCTGTTGTAAAAAGTTGTGCGCCGAAAACCGGTGATTCTGTGCTTTCCTTTTTCTCTACTACCGGGTAATCGCCCGGTATGGTTTCCCTGGTACTATTTGGCAGATCGGCATCTGGTTTATTTACACCCTGTTTACCTTCAAGTGCTGCGATGCGTTGCTTAAGTTTGGAAATTTCGGTTTGGGGCATTCCTTTAGCGGCTGCGATCTGTTCTGCCTGTGCAATGGAAAGGGAAGCCTGTTTCAGTTGTGCGATAAGACGGGTAATGTCTGCATCAGAAACATGGTCAATTTTAACCTTACTCAGGTCTTTGCCATTCAGGATATCCTGAGCGAAAATGTTAGTTTGTGATACAAAAAAACATAGCAGTAGTAATAATTTCAAGCGCATTGTAAATACTGATTCCTAGTTTTAGATATGGCGCAGCAATGCAATACATCGCCAGGCAACAAAAAAGCCTGTTTTTCAGTGGAATTGGATGATGAATTACCCTTACTTTGAAAAGGCTCAAAACGGTTGAAAAGCCGGGTAATACTATTATATAACAAATTTAATCAAATTTTAAGGTTACGCAAATTAAGTGTTGGGGGGAAGAAGTCCATAGTCCATGGTCCATAGGAGAGCCGAAATGGGTTTTACTATGGACCATCGACTATGGACTATGGGCCTTCTTCCATGGACCATCGACCATGGACTATGGACCTTCTTCCCTCCCCCAAATATCAAATCAGAGCGACCTACTTCATCGCCCGATTAATAACTGATTGGGGTTAATTATTAGTTGCCCCCTTCGCCGCCCCCTTCGACTCCGCTACGCTTCGCTCAGGGCGGCGAAGCCGAGGGGCCTCCTAACTAAGAGCAGTATTTTAATAATAGCAGCATTCAAATGCTGCTACAATTCTGGAGCCCCCTCTAACTCCTCCCACCCCGGGTTCTTCATCCCAATCAACCATTCTTTCTTGACCCTAGACCATCTCTTCAATTGCTTCTCCCTAAGCATGGCATCTTTCATCGAGGGAAAAAATTCATAATAAATAAGCTTACAAACATTGTACTGAGCCGTAAAACTCTTTCGATAATATTTAGTCTGGTGCTCTTTTACCCTTCTTGCTAGGTTATTCGTAACACCGATGTATAGGGTGGTGTGATGTTTATTGGTTAGGATATATATCCATCCTGCTTTTTCCATTTTTATTATAAAAGTCGCTTTGTTTTTTTTGCGGTTTGCCGCAAAAAAAACAAAGCCCCGAGCCCCCGAGCGAAGCCTAGGGGCCTCCAATTTTTAGCAGAGCCCCTGAGCGAAGCGTAGCGTAGTCGAGGGGCCTCCTTATATTTACACCATGAACATCCGAATAGGTTACGGCATCGACTACCACCAACTCGTTGAAGGAAGAGATTTATTTATCGGAGGAATAAAAATTCCCCACCACAAAGGCGCACTCGGACATAGCGATGCCGATGTACTCCTGCACGCCATCTGCGATGCCTTACTCGGCGCAGCCGCACTGGGAGACATAGGCGTTCACTTCCCTGATACTTCCAGTGAATTCAAGGATATAGACAGTAAAATTCTACTCGCTAAAACAAAAGCATTAATAGAAGCCGAAGGCTATAAAGTAATCAATATAGACTCAACCCTCTGCCTCGAGGCCCCAAAAATAAAACCCTATGTTCCTCAAATGCAGGAAACCATAGCCAATATCCTGGGTATTACAATCAAAGACGTATCTATCAAAGCAACAACAACCGAGAAAATGGGATTTGTGGGAAGAGAGGAAGGACTAGTTGCGCATGCGGTGGTATTAATTTGGAAATTTGGAAATTTGGAAATTTGAAAATGAAGCACATTTCTAATTCTGAGGTTTTCCAAATAGTAAACTCCTCATTTTCAAATTTTCAAATTTCCAAATTTCCAAATTACTCCTTCGGTTCAAGATTAAAAACAACTCCAAGCCTCAACGTATTCGAAAGCGGGTTTCTTGTTACGCCGCTGCCGGAAGGCACTAGATAAGAGAAGTTGATATCCATAAAATCTAAGTGGAAGCCGGCGCCTACGCTGAAGTATTTTCTGTTGCCGCGGTATTTGTTTTCATAGAAATAACCAGAGCGGAAAAAGAACTGGTTATTGTATCCGTACTCAGCTCCGACAGAAAACTGGAGTGATTTACCAAAGCCTGTTCCATCACCAAACGATTTCATCCAACTACTTACTACTCCTGTGGTTCTGTAGCTTACCAGATTGGCACTGTCTACTGAAAAATTACCAGTAGCAACAGGTGCCGCCGGAACCAGTAGTTTGTTCATGTCGAGCGCGAAATTGATTTTATTGTTTTCATCCAGTACTTTGGTATAAGATACACCGATACCCAGGTTGGCAGGTATATAGTCTTTATTCCTTGCATCATTGGTATAACCAATTTTACTTCCCAGGTTCGATAAAACAACACCCCAACTCCATCCTTCTCCATTTTCATTTAATCCATTATTATATAATGATACATCACCTGCTACTGCATTACCTGCTTTATATACCACACCTGTTCCCACATCACCTACAACCAATCTTGAATTGATATAACGTAATGCTACCCCAATGCTTAATTTTTCATTTAGTTTTCGGGCATAACCCAGATCAAAAGAAAATTCACTTGGACGAACAGAGTTCAATATATTACCTGAAAAATCGGTTAGCTGGATATTACCTAAACTAAAAAATCGCAGTGAAGATGAAATAGCTTGTTCATCATCCAAACGATGATACGCAGCCATACTGGCCAGGTAAACATCATTAAGACCTAGGTCTTTTAACCAGGGAGTATAGTTAACCGCGATAGCTGATCTTTTTGGTGCAAACATCACTTTGGAAAGGTTCCAGAAAGGGGCATTTGCTTCCGGTGTAGTAGCGATGGCCACATCACCCATACCACCCGCTCTTGCATCAGGCGAAATACGGAGAAAGGGAACGGCGGTAGAAACGATATTGATGGAATCCTGTGCAAAAGAGCTATAACTCAACATCAACGCAAGGATGGCTGTAAGGGTTTTTTTCTGCTTTGAAAACATGAAGCAATTTATTTAAAAAGTTTAGAATTAGTCCATAGACCATGGCCCATAGTCCATGGTAAAGCGGATTCGTAAACTACCATGGACCATGGGCCATGGTCTATGGACTATCAACTCCGGAGTAAAAATCAAACCATCAGATACATTTAAAGCAGAATAAGTTGCCCGGCATGAACGGATTGTTGTGTGCCGGATTGTATGATTATTTGGTAAATATAGACAGCTTTTTGGATTTTTCTGCCTGATTCATCCCGTCCATCCCATTCAACCTGGATATTTCTTGTTCCTGCACTCTGGAAGGGACCGGTGAGTCTTTTGATGAGTTGTCCGGCAGTACTGTAAATACGTAATTCAACCTGCAGTTTTTTTCCGGGCTGGTTATGTTCAAAAGAGAAGCGGGTGCGGTCGCGGAAGGGGTTGGGAAAATTGAGCACTTTGCTGATGGCTAGTTTTTCCTGTTCTGCTACGACATAATCCAACCTGGCTTCAGTAGAATTGTTGGCCCCATCCCAGGCTTTCAGCACAAGGCTATGTGGCCCTTTTGTTTGAACCGGAAGCGGATAACGAATCGTACCAGACTGCCAGCTATTTAAATCAGCTAAATACCAATCGTTCAATACCCGAATGTCGCGCACCTGGTTGTCAATCACCAGTGTTATATCGTGCCCAATACCATTACCCGATGTATTGATACCAGCACTATCCGACAGGTATGCTAATAACATGGGGGTTTCATGTGTTAGTCCGCCATTACGAAATAAAGTATCGTTCAGGTACAAACGTATAGCAGGGCCAACTTTATCTTCGGGGGCCAGGTTATTTCCAATCAGCACAAATCCTGTATCAGCACCTGCGGCATCGGTTGTATTGCTGTTGGCATAGAGACTGATTCTTGCCCGGCCAGGTTGAAAGGATACATCTTTGGGGAGGATAAGTTTTAGTTTGAAATAACCTGAATCAACAGTAAAAGTTCCTTTGAAAAGTATTGCCGATTGTTGTTGAAAACCGGTAACCGGACTTGCCGGATCGTTTCCTAAGGTTTGAACTGTTTGTGGCTTATCGAAAACAGTAAGTGAAAGGGGGCCTTTAAAATTTTGTACAGGATTACCTGACACATCCTCGATTATCCCTTCCAACTGATAAATATTGGAGGCGCGTAAAGTATCAACACCTGTTATTGTATTGTTTTGAAATTTGGTCAACCGAATCCTGTGTTCCGGAAATGCCAATTGCATGGCAGGATCACCAAGCAATAGAAATTTTCTGGTGTTCAGCACTTCACCTGCGTTCAATACAGCGTTGTTTTTAGCTAGCTGAACTGCTTCACCGAGACTTCTATATTTTCCTGTTTGGGGATCGGGATGTAAAGCAGATTGAATAAAATATTCATTGATGATTTTATTGCTGGAAGCGAATACGAGTCTGGCAGTGGTAAGCAAACCAATGGCACCTGATGAATCACCTGTAAGTACCTGAGCGCCTAATGCATTTTTAGTAGGATCATCAAAAGGGTAAAAATCGCAACTGGCTGTAACAATCAATGGAAGCTTGGCAGCATTGTTAAACTGGTTTACTTCATCCACAGTTAATACTGCTTCTTCTGCCAATCTTAAATGATTGCCATGTCCGCTGTAGTTAAGGATTAGCGCTCCATTATTCACTCTATTAACCAATGCTTCATTAACCGCAGGATACCTGTTACCTCCCGCACCACCTACCTGAGGAAAAGCATCGAGGTAAATTTTCTGGACCTGAAAAACCGGGTTTGCCGTTGCTGCTGAAACAGCTTCTGCATCATTGAGGTGGAGGTTCTGGTCTTCGTCATCCGCCAAAAAAATCAACTTATTGCGCCAATCACCAAAGCGAGATGTTTGGTGGTAGTTGATGATTTTATTCACCATCATATCAGCTTCTGCAATATTCCGCGCAGGTATTCTACCCACTGCCACGTCGATGGTTTGAAAAAGATTTTGTTGATTGATATCATCCTGGTCATCTAGCATGCCAAAAAAATCATCAGAGGTAAAGCTGGAAAGCGGGTCGAGTGATTGGCTGCTTTGATAGGTTGGGATAAAAGAATAATTGTTTTGAAAGCGGCTTCTTGGATCATAAGAACCACTACCCATTAGTAAAACATATTTCAACCCACTTTTTTTATCGTACAACATTTTAATAAAATCGCGGACTGCGGTAGGATCGGGATTAGCTCCGGCAAATTCATTGTACACCTGTTTAACAGAAATCACCTGAACTGTTCGGTTATAATGTTTTCGGTGGAAATCAGCCAGTCTTAGTGCCGCATCCATAAATAAGGGATGCGTGATGATGAGGTATTCCGGAACAAGTAAGCCATGCAGGTTTTGGTTATCCTGCCTTCCTACTGCCCTGGGTATTTTGATATGTGTTGGAAGGAAGCTAAAATATTCTCTTAACCTGCTTGCGTCGTTATTAAAAGCAAATGCACCGGCACCGTTATCCTGCATGGTAACAACATTAGTTGGATCGGTAATATCCCAAACGCGCATATCGGTTAAGCGATAGGGAAATTGAAATCTGGCTATATTACCTGCCCCTACAGATTTCCAATCGCGAAAACCAAGCGGAGCAGTTAAATTGGGCATCAGGTTTCTTCTACCAAATAATTCAAATTTATTTAAATCGCAGGTAGCACCTGCTGCGGCAGACTGGTACTCGAATTTTAGTTGCAGCTCGTTTTGTCCATTCCACAGTATATTTTGCTCCTGCTCCAAATGGGTTGCATAACGATCCAGGAATGTGCCGGTAACCGATGGAAAATTCAGTGGAAGTCCATTGATGCCATTAATAGAAGTTAGTATGCTAGCTGTGGCGTTTACATTTCTGGAGGCAAAAGAGCTGCGAAGCGAAAGGGGTTCAGTAAGCACTCCTCCAACCCAATCGATAAAGAAAGTTCTTGCCTGTCCGCGTATAAAGGAATCGCCATACCACTCCTTCCCTGATTTTATAAAATTGGATACATCATTTTCAACAGCATATCGTTCATCATAAGTGGTAACGGTAATATTTGCTGAAGGATAATTAGTTTGGGTGTTGATGCGCTTACCATTATTACCGAGGGTAATAAAATAGAAAGCGGAGTCTGTGTACAGGTTTTTCTGGTAACGAAAACTTTGACGCAGGCTATCTTTAATCCATCTCGAAGCACCGGGAGCATAGAAAAGAAAATAGTCGTTGGTATTAAAGATGCCATCACCTCCATCAAAAACTTCGATTGCATTTTCAACCAGGTCATCGGTATAAGGAGCATTGGCATTTTCTCCCAACATTGCTCCGCCATTACCAAACAATCTTATGGAAGCTGATGGCAGGTTATTTCCTAAACCTAGTGTGTTGAGGAAGGCGCCATCAACCTTATAAATACCTTCACCAGCAATACTGATCTTATACCAGTTACCGCCAGACAATACAGAGCGCGGTGCATAGTTACGCTGTCCGTATAGGGAAGTGGTGAGGCATAGGAGAAGACAATATGGTAGGAAAGTTTTCAAAATAATGAATATCGAATATCCAACTTCGGAGGCTTATTCACAAAACTGGTTGCACCAGCAGCATATCTCTGTGACCTTCTGTGCCCTCAGTGGCAATAAATGTATCAAAAGAGTTAATTGCCACTGAGGACACAGAAAAGCACTGAAGAAGATAATCAAAACTCCCCCTCCCTGTCCCCATCCCCCCTATTTTTTGTCGAATTCACCCTACAAAGAGCCTTAAAACCCTGTAAAAGCGGCTCTTAACCCCTTAAATCTTAAGCTTTTACTAACAATAGAATCCGGGGCAGCGATTGGTAGTTTAGGGAAATCATATATATTCGCATGTACTAAATAGCGGCTATAGCGATTAAACTATACTCCACAAACAAGAGAATCTCATGCAAGTATTGAAAACAACACGGAACCTGATCTTGTTGTTAACGTTAACCGGTGCCATGTCGTCCTGTAAGATTTTCAAGAAGAAACCTGAAAAATCTGCTATTACAGGATGGAATTATAACGACAAGAACCAGGGCAATTTTAATGTCGCTAAGCCAAAAGATATTAAAGCCGCTCCAGGTCTTGTGTTTGTACAGGGTGGTACGTTCACCATGGGTGCAACACAGGAAGATGTGATGGGCGACTGGAACAATGTGCCGCGTCGTATTACTGTAAACTCATTCTTTATCGATAAAACGGAAGTTGCCAACGTGCACTACCGTGAATACCTATACTGGCTCACCAATGTATTTGGTGGTGCAGGTATGGATTCGATTGTGGAAGAAGCCAAGCCCGATACCCTGGTATGGCGCAGTGAGCTTGCTTACAATGAGCCTTATGTAGAATATTATTTCCGTCACCCATCATATAACTACTATCCGGTGGTTGGTGTTAGCTGGAAACAGGCCACAGATTTTTGTATCTGGAGAACAGACCGTGTTAACGAGCTTACCCTGATGGGTAAAGGTTACCTGGATCCAAAAAACCAGATCAAGCGTGAGCTGAATGGTTCTGGTCAGGATAACTTCAATACCAAAGCATATCTGATGGATGAATACCAGGCAACTCCTGGCAGACAGGCCACAACAAAAAGCAATCCTTTGAAAGATGCCAACGGTCGACCAAGAACCAAAGTAACTTTTGAAGATGGTATTTTATATGGCGATTATCGTTTGCCAACAGAGGCTGAATGGGAATATGCCGCTTATGGCTATATCGCTGAGAATCCGCAGAAAAAATCTAAAGGATCTAAGCGTGGGGAAGAATTGATTGCGAATAAGCAGATCTATTCATGGAAAAATAATGGTTACGATAACGTACGTTATACCCAAAAAAGTGCCTACCAGGGCGCCTTCCTCGCCAACTTTAAAAGAGGTGCGGGCGATAACATGGGTGTGGCAGGTGGACTGAATGATAATGCTGCAATTCCTGCAGAAGTTTCTTCATTCATTCCTAATGGATATGGTTTATACAATATGAGCGGAAACGTAAATGAGTGGGTGGCAGATGTATATCGTCCGCAGAACTCATTGGACGGTGATGATTTCAACCTGTTCCGTGGTAACGAATTCCGTAAGATAGATATGAGTGGCGGTCAGGGTAACCTGCGCGATGATAAAGGCCGTATTAAAACAGTACTGGAAGAAGATTCTACTTTACGTAACAGAAGAAACTACCAGCGCTCTTATGCTACCAACTACCTGGATGGTGATTCATCCAGTTTTGTATACTATGGTTATGGTACTACCACCCTTATCTCAGATAAATCAAGGGTATTCAAAGGCGGTAGCTGGAATGACAGGGCTTATTGGTTAAGTCCAGGTGCGCGTCGCTTCCTCGAGGAAGACCTGAGTACCAACACCCTCGGTTTCCGTTGCGCGATGAGTCATTATGGAGCAGCGGAAGGTATTTCAAGAAAAGCCCAAACCGGCCAATTCTTCCCTACAAGAAGAAACAAACGATAAGAAGGAAAAGGTAAAAATAGAAAGAGCCATCTCTCGGAAGGAGGTGGCTTTTTTGATGGCAGATGTCGGATCTTTGACTTTTTGATCTTTGATATGGTGTGAATTGTCAATGGTGAATGGTCTATAATTAATAGTGAATAGCCACCTGTGAGTTTTTTCCTACTGACCACTCACTACTCACCAAATTCACTATTCACAATTGACAATTCATACCCATTATTGACTATTCACCATTGACAATTCACACTTATTGCTGCATAGGTGAATCTAGTCACGAGTTAGATGGAACACAGATTATCATGATTTTCAGGATTTATCATGACAGATCATGAAAATCATGATAATCCGTGTTCTATCCTACGCATAAGTTTCACCTGGTAAATAAATTCCTAAGACATCAATAGTTTTAATCCAGATTTTATAACGGTCAACGTATTTTAGGCATTCACAACCCAGAACCCAGCACCTAGTACCCAGTACCTATCATGTCCTAACACCTAATACCTATTGCCTAATACCTAACCCCTAACCCCTTATCTTGCATATATGAAACCGGAAGCACTCTACCAGCTATATCAGCAACACCCTTCTGTACAAACAGATACAAGGAAACTGAAAGAGGGTGATATTTTCTTTGCATTGAAAGGTCCCAATTTTAATGGCAACCTTTTTGCCAAACAGGCATTAGAAGCTGGGGCGGCCTATGCGGTAATTGATGAGGCTGTTGAAGGAATGGATGATCGATTTATTTTGGTTGATGATGTATTAATCAGTTTACAGGAACTGGCAGGTTATCATAGACAACAATTCAGCATACCTTTTATCGCCATTACAGGAAGCAACGGTAAAACCACTACCAAAGAACTGGTGTATACGGTTCTTGCCTCGCATTTTAAAACTTATACCACACAAGGCAATCTCAATAACCATATTGGGGTACCTCTTACCCTCTTAAGTATTCCTGTAGATGCAGAAATGGCCGTAATTGAAATGGGCGCTAATCACCAGAAAGAGATTGCGGGTTATTGTGTGTATACCGACCCTACCCATGGCATCATCACCAATTGTGGCAAAGCTCATTTAGAAGGTTTTGGCGGTATTGAAGGAGTGAGAAAAGGTAAGGGTGAATTATATGATTATATCAGGTCGCATAATGGTACCATATTTAGGTTCAACGACTTTGACTACCTGCATGAAATGAGCAAAGGCATTGAAAAAGTAATAGGTTATGGAACACATGAAGGAGCAATAACCGGGGAAGTAATTGCCAGTGAACCCTTTCTTGAAGTAAGAATAACTAAAGGAGCATCATTTACACAAGTCTCCACGCAACTGGTAGGCGCCTACAATGTATCAAATGTCTTATGTGCCATTGCCATCGGTAAAACTTTTGGTGTACCAGATGAAAAAATAAAAGATGCCATCGAAACTTATATTCCATCTAATAGCAGATCGCAGATGGTTGAAAAAGATGGCAATCATATTATCCTTGATGCATACAATGCGAATCCTACCAGTATGCGTGCTGCCATTGAGAATTTTGCAAAACTAAAAGCCCCCAGTAAAGTTTTGATGTTAGGGGGTATGATGGAATTGGGTGAAGACAGCATAACCGAACACCAGCAGATCATTGATCTGATCAATAATTACCCATGGCAACATGTTGTATTGGTGGGTGGTGACTTTAGCAAGACCAAACACAACCACCTCTTTTTTTCCAATTCTACCGAAGCGGCAAACTGGTTCAAACAACAAAATTTCTCGGGAACCCATTTGCTGATTAAAGGATCGAGGAGCATGCAGATGGAAAAGATATTGGGGTAGTTGCAATCTCTTCAGTATACTTCTGTGCCTTTCTGTGACCTCAGTGGCAATATTTACTGCCACTGAGGTCACAGAAAGGCACAGAAATGAGGTATGTTAATTAAAGCCGTAACTAAAGTCACGCTACATTACCAATTTACTCCCCAACTTGCAGTATGAAAACTTTGTATTCATTCATACAAAAGATTGATTGGGTATTAATGATCAGGCTAATGGTAGCTGGTTTATTTATTTCCATCGCAATTGCTTACAAAGACTGGTTACCCGCAATATTTGGCTTAACCATATTTGTAACCGGACTAATTGCACACAAAACCAAACGGGGTTGTGGGTATACAAACTGCCAGTAATCTGCTCCTGAATATTAAATCGTACCTTTGTATTTTAAATCCTTGAAACAAAATGCCCGATAGCAATAAAAAAAGATGGTACCTGTGGAGTGTGTTAAACAACCGTTGTCCGAGGTGCCGTAAAGGAAGAATATTTAAAAGTCAGCAGCCATATAAATTCAAGACTAATGTTGACATGCATGAAAACTGCCCGGTTTGCGGTCAGCCTACAGAAATTGAAGTAGGATTTTATTATGGTACCGGATACGTAAGCTATGCATTATCTGTTGCCTTCCTTGTTTCAACATTTGTAGCATGGAAAGTACTCATTGGCATGACCTTCTCCATCGACGATAACCGTATTTTTTATTGGATGGGCACAGCCTTCGCATTACTGCTCATCTGTCAACCCCTCATTATGCGCTTATCGCGCTCTCTTTGGCTCAGCTGGTTTGTAAAGTACGATCCGGATTGGAATAAGCATGAAATTGAAAAACCAGAGAGGTACTAGGTGTTAGGTATTAGGTATTAGGTGTTAGCAAATTATGCGGATATGTGATGAACTGGGGTAAAATGAGGAAATCATTAATAGAGGACTCTTTGTGTCATTAAACAGGCTTTTACGAAAAAATAGCTACTGATCTTATTTAGCCGCTAAGATGGAACGCAGATTTATCATGATAATCATGATAAATCTGCGTTCCATCTCCCGCTCACATTCAACTTCAATCTTTTTTTCGCAATAAGCGCTAATGGCTAACAGCTAATGGCTAGCAGCTAGTGGCTTAGAAGCTACTCCCCCGCCAGCGATTCACCAACGCCGCAGCGCTATCTGAAAGACTAGCCTTTACTGCAATTCCACCGCTTTTGATGAAGCCGATAAAATGGCAGCTATCCTGTCGCGCAGCGACATAGAGGGTCTTGACTATTTGTCCTTTTGAGAAACAAAAGAACTTTGTATCGTATTCGCAACTTGTTTTGTCTACAAATGCCTGGTTAATTTCTGTGAGGGTGAACAGATTTATTGCGGCGGTATCGTTCAAACCATAACGCTTATAGGTTTTCTGGTCGTTGATATCATTGAAGAAATGCATATCGATACTATCTACTGTTCTCAGTTCAGGTAGTCTATGCATATCTACCGTGACGGTTGAGGTATCTTGTGTTGATTCTGCCGATTTATTATTTTCATTGTTACAGGCGGCCGTGATCAGTAAAAATGCCAGTATACTCAGGTATCGCATGTATTAATTTTTTTTTACAAAGAAATAAAAAAACCGCCCCAATAGGAAGCGGTTTTTTTTATGATATACGATTGCTTATTGTCCTTTTGCAGGGAATCTAGTCCATGAAGCCATCCAGTTAGTTGTTCCGAAAGCACCTACATAAGTTGTAGATGTAAAGAATGCATCTAACCCTGTGAAGCTTGCACCTGCTAATGCTGGTGAACTAGTAGCTGGTAACAAATTAGGAGAAGTAAGGGTAAATGGAGAAGTTAACCTGATATCTGCTGCATCTGTATAAGTTATACAACCTTCAGATTCAGCTTTGGTCTTCATTGCTGTAGCAGTTAATGTTGCAGAAGTTAAACCAGAGATTCTGTAAGGATCAGCAACTGCATGTACCAGGTTATTTTTAAACTCAGACAGGTTGTTGCTGTAATCATTTGCTGTACCATCAGATTCAATAGAGAATCCACCTTTCTGCCATCCCATCATGATAGAGTTACGCAGTACAAAACGTACTGATCTTCTCCATCTGTTACCATAGTTATGGTTAGCGGCAGTACCAGCTGCATTGTTTGGACCAACGAAAGTAAAATTGCTCAGGGTTGGACGGGTATATGGAGTAGCTGTTGTACCTGAACCATCATTATCGGCTTCGATACCATTTCCAGCATCACCATTATCAACGAATGCAGGATCACGTAACGCTACACCAAATTGTATTTTACCAGTATAACCAAAATCGAAATCGAAATCATCATCCGCTGTACCATAAGCTACCAGGTATTTAGCGTTTACATTTCCGCCAAAGAACTCATACGCATCATCGTTACCATAAACAATCTGGATATTTTCGAGTGTGGTACCGCTACCAACACCACCCAAAGTAAGTCCATTGATTTCAGAACCAGGGAAAGCAGCAATACCTGCATATTCAATACGTACATATTTCAAACTACCAGAATTATCTGCATCATTAGTACCACCATAAGGGCGATCCAATCCACCTTCAATTACCGGAGTAGAAGAACGGTTTGTTTTAGCATAACCTAAAAGAACCACACCACCCCAGTCGCCTGGGTTACGAGAACCAGCATCCTGACCTGAAGTAAACACGATTGGTTTATCAGCAGTTCCGTTTGCAATTAATTTACCACCTCTTTCTACACACAATGCACCTTTTTCTGTTTTATCACTTTTGATTACAGTACCTGGCTCAACAGTAAGAGTGATACCATTTGGAACATACACATAACCTTTCAGTGTCCACACTTTATCTGCAGTAAGGGTTTTGTTTTCCAGTAATGAACCTCTTAATACAGTTGCATTTGGATCTTCCGGAGGAGCTATAATATCTCCATCATCATTATTCTTAGTACAAGCAGTAAACGTCAATGCAGCAAAAGCCACCATTGCAAGACGAGTAATCAAAAGCGAACGTATCATTTTCGTTATTTTTTATGATGCAAAACAACTAATACAATGTAATGGGTATGTTACGGGAAGATTAAGGAATTGTTACCAGAGAGAAGCTGCTGGCTGCTTAGCTTCTAGCTCCCAGATGTTTTTTAAATACCACCGGTATTAAAAAGCCACAGATTCACAGATTATGAACGATTAATCTGTGAATCTGTGGCTTAACTATTTTTAAACAACTGCGTGGTCTAAGAAAAATCCAGCAGCTAGAAGCTGGTAGCTAGAGGCTAATCTAAAAATTATAAGAAAACCCTACCCCAAAACTAGCACCAAACAGGTTGCTCCACTGAACACGGTCTTCTGAGCTATTATAGGCTCTGTTGTCTTTTTTAGATTCTACGTTGTTGTAAAATATTTGTCTGGTATTCAGGAGGTTCGACATATTGATTTTCACCTCACCTTTATTTTTGAATACTTTCTTAGCTAATTGAAAATCAAGTACACTTCTTCCATTCTCATAAACATCTGGAATACCAAATGCACCTACGGTTTCGATACGTTGACCAATTCTGTTGAACAATACGGTACTGCTCCAGTTAGCATCAGCATAAGTTAAACTCAGGTTCACCAGGTAAGGTGATTGACCCTGCATCGGACGTTTGGTGTCATAAGGATTTGATGATGCTGGCAGGTCTACGGTTGACTTAATCAATGAAGTATTTGCGCTGAAAGTGGTGTTGTTCCAGAATTTGCCATCACCGAAGAAAGCCAGTTTTTTGCGGAAATCAAGTTCAATACCGTAAGCATAAGCATTGTCTGGGTTGAAGAAAGTGATCACCTGGTATTCAAGGGATGATTCACCAGACATACGCTGTTCAATTGGTTTCTTGAAATGTTTGAAGAACAAAGAGGCAGATATGATTTCACCACTTTGAGGATAAGTTTCAAAACGTAAGTCGATATTGGTATTCTGGCTTCTTTCCAGGCTACCATTACCACGAATAATTGCAGCTCTCACGAAATCGAAATAAGAGAAATTAGCTACCTCGCGGAAATCAGGTCTTGAAACGGTTCTTGACGCTGAGAAACGAAGGTTAGACTTATTGCTAAAGCTGTAGATCAGGTTTACTGAAGGAAGGATATCCAGGTAATCTTTTTTAATGGTTGTTCTTGTACCTGAAACGTTACCAGTTTTCACTTCATAATTAAATGTTTCTGCACGTACACCCCAGATCAATCTCCATTTTTCGTTGAATTTATTATCCAGCATTAAATAAGAACCGGTTAAGAGAGAAGTTGCATCATAACGGTCGGTATTGTTGGTAATTTCATTCAAGTAGAAACCGTTGGTGTACATATTACCATCGTTGAAAATTTGTCCTGCAGGCAGAGAAAGCAATGCAGTGTTAAAGCTTGATGGATTTGCCTCTTCATAACGGAATGCCCTTGCACCAAAATCACGAATTTTATATTGGGTCAGTACACCTGCTTTTAGAGAAGAAGTGGTGTTACCCCATTTCAGGTTTTTGCTGTAATCCACTTTACCACCTAATGTATTTTCATCTAGTTCACTCCAGAAACGATAAGTATTTCTCAGTGCGATGGTGTAAGGGATGGTTTTATCATTTACCTGAGAAATATTCTTTTGGTAAGGCTGTGAGCGATAGTCTGGCTGGTCTTTTTTAGTGAATGCAAAGTTCAGGTTCCATTTCAGTTTATCATTTGCTTTACCGATGGCATGTTCACCTTCTAACTGAGAGCTGAAGATGGTTTTTTCCATCGCAATAGCAATCCTGTTTTTGTTGATATACTGAAGGTCATTATAGTTGGCCCCTTCACGAATGGTATTGCTGTTTTCGAAAACACGGTTGAAAAGATTCTTGAGAACGATTTTATTCTTTCCTTTTTTGTAGCCAATATTCAACAAAGCACCAACACTGGTATTGAAAGAGTAAGAAGTATCTGCATAATCAAACAAAAGATTGGTGGTGGTAGTTGCATCACCATATTGTTGTCTGTCTGTAAGTTGGGTAGCTTGTGAGTTACGGTAAGTGATCGAACCCAGCAATCCGAAAGTAGCGCCATTCTTGCCACTGAATTTTCTGGCAAAATTGATTTGTCCATTTAAGGAAGGCAATGCTTTGGTATTATGATCACCATAAGTATTATACATCAGCCTTGAAGCCTGTATTTTCTGCGCATTAGTAAAACTACGCCATCTGTTGGTAGAAGGGAATGAAGAAGGGAAACCTCTTGATCCGTCATCAAAGCCCAGGTAGTCCATTCCACCCATATACCCTACATTGAAATTTTTACCGGTAGAAATAGTATTGAAAGAAGAAGAGAATGCCAGTCCAAATGAGTTTTTGAAAGGAATATCTTTCGTGGTAACCTGAACAATACCGCCTGAGAATTCACCTGGCATATCAGGCGTTGCCGTTTTGTTGATCAAAACGTTATCGATCATATCAGAAGGAACGATGTCGAAAGAGAAGGTTCTTCTATCAGGTTCTGTACTAGGCATTACTGCACCATTGATGGTGGCCACATTATAGCGGTCATTTAATCCGCGAACAATTACATATTTATCATCTTGCACAGATGTACCTGTAACCCTTTTCAAAACCTCACCCACGTTACGGTCAGGTGATTTTTTGATGGATTCAGAAGAAATACCATCAGAAACACTGGTATTATTTTTTTGCATGCTTAACACAGCATTTGCAGATTCTCTGCGTGCAGGTGAAGCTGTTACCACAACTTCATCCAGTTCTTTTTTCTGGTCTGCAAGTACAATATTGAGTTCATTGGTTTGTCCGGCAACGATTACAATTTCACTGATGGTTTTGGTTTTGTAACCAGTCATAGAGAAAGTTAATTCGTAGGTTCCCGGAGCCAATTTGATGCTGAAGCGGCCTTCTACATCAGAAATAAGGGAGATTTTTTTAGCTGCATTAAAGATCGCTACGCCTGTAATAACTTCATTATTAGCAGAGGAAGACACTTTACCGATAAGGGTACCGGTTTGAGCAAATAGAGCAGTAAATGAGAAAAGAGCCAGCAGGGTCGAAAAAATAGATTTCACAGTGTTTATTTTGCTGCAAAAGTATTTCCGCAATGTTACCACTATGTTACCCCAATGTTAAGGGAATATTACCTGAAGTGGGGGCTGCTGGCTGCTAGCCATTGCTGACCGAAGAAAATTGGCTTCAAGCTTCAAGCCGCAAGCTACAAGCTTTGATGCGTGCTTATTATAGGCTTTCTGCTTTTAATGAGTTAAACAGAGGGCTTGGGTATTAGAAAATTTAAAGTCATTTGCTTAAAGAAATATTTGGTTGTCGTAAACGCACTATCTGCTATTAATAGAACACAGATCTTCATGATTTTCAAGATCTATCATGATAAATCCTGAAAATCATGAAGATCTGTGTTCCATCATACGCAACACCTACAGCTCACGGTTAAATTTCCCCGGACAGCAATGGCTGCTAGCTACTAGCTTTGGAGGGGTCCAAGAGAAATATCGGGTAATGCTGGTTCTATATTAGAAGAGTGGGGTTTAGTTAGTGGATATCAGAAGTTTTTCCAGGATTCTCCTTAAAGCCGGATCTGCTGCTCTGGGGGCGTCCATTTCTACTATTCTGAATGATTTATCTATTAAAATATACCTGGGTATCGTTTCCACGCCGTATTCTGTGAGTTTTGCCCGGTCAATTCGCCACTGTATACCTTCTGGCTTTCTTTTACCAAGGTTTTCGAGCCAGACTGGGTCGTTATCATCTACGGAAAGGGAAACGATGGCTAAATCGCTGCGGTTTGCATATTCCGTCTTTAATTTTTCGAAGTTGGGCATTTCTGCCAAACATGGGCCACACCAGGTTGCCCAAATATCAATATAGATGACTTTTCCCTTTAGGTTAGAAAGGCTGGTTTTTGTTCCATCGGTTTTATAGACCATAAAATCAATTGCCTGGTCACCATTGCCGAATTTTAATTTGTCCATAACCAGCAAGTTTAAAATATCACGATATTTTTTTGACCTGATCGCTTGAATATCCTTTTTATAGCCAGGCACCATTGCTTTATTACTTTCCGGCTTAATTTTTTTATATGCGAGCGTATAAGCATTGTTCCAATCTGCAAATGCCTGTTTAAAAGAAGGGGTTAGATTTGAAAGATCCAACTCATCTATTATATCCCGATAAACTTCTATTTGCAAATAAGATGGATTCGCAAAATTATTCAACAAAGAATCTTTTACTGGTTTTGAGATACGATCGAAGGTTTCTGTGTAAGCTGTTATTTTTTCCTTTGGTTCCTTCTTCAATTTATATGCTGCATAAGATTTGACAGACAGCATACTATTTACTAAATCAGCCTTGTTTCTTGCCTTTTCAAGTTTCCTGAATGCCGAACCAATATTCTTCAATGCAGCAAGTTCATTTTCTTTTTGCTGGAAGATTTTCAGGAGAAACAACAGGGTTTCTTCTGGCGTATCCTGAAGGTTTTTACCTGCTTCCAGAAAAGAACCTCCCTTTGGAAAAGGAACATTTCTAAGGTAATTGTTGGCTATACTTCCTTGTCCGATAAATGTAGACTTAGATGCATCAGCATGATCAATCAATACTTGCATATCATCTCCTGGCGATAAATAAAGCTTGTTTCTACCAAGTCGAAAATAACCAGGTTCTTTTAGCGGAATTGTGATAGCGAAAGTAGAATCAACTTCAGGTACAATAACCTTATTATAAGATTTAGGTACCATGTATTGAATTTCTGAAAAATCTTCCAATGTGGCTACTGCCCCAAAATGGGCCAGTTTACCTTTTAAGGTAGCTGATGCCTGTTTGGGCTGTGCGTATCCGGAAACAGCTAAACAAAGAATAATTAAAAAATGAACAATTATTTTCATGCAGTTTGTATTGGATCAAGATAATACTTTTTCAATAACCAGTGGCTGTGGCTGTTAATGAAATAACTACTTTAAAGCAATACCTGAGCAAAGATTTATGCAAAAAAAAATCCCGAGTAGCGGGACAGCTGACGTTTGCAGAGAGGAAGGGATTCGAATGCCGACGCTAACGGTCGGCACCGAGACATCAGCCCTGGCTGATCGTCTCGGCCCTCTTAGCTATATTTTTCAATAAATGCAAGTAGCCTTTGTCTATTCAAATTTTTCAAC